>Ga0207665_10001297_pt1 | contig 16872 bp, 21 predicted proteins | sample LARL112metaG_FD_184351 | JGI IMG/M metagenome (GOLD analysis project Ga0207665, IMG submission 184351) | Corn, switchgrass and miscanthus rhizosphere microbial communities from Kellogg Biological Station, Michigan, USA - LAR L11-2 metaG... | ecosystem: Host-associated > Plants > Roots >...
AAGACAGACAATAAGATGCTTGTTTCGTTTTTTAGTTTCCAAATCCATAATTCCTCTTATTTTTTGTTTTTTGTGTATATTATGTCAACTTCCACGTAACTGTATCATTAATGACAATAAGAACAATATAAAATGTAAGCATTAGGAATTTTAGTAGAGATATGTGATGTTATTATTTGTATTAGTGTGGATAAGGTTATGTGGATCATAATTCGGCATCGATACTACTACCCTCTGCTGTGATATTTGGCCATTACCAAAAGAAGCCTTTGCATCCTAAAAACATAGATCTTTTCTTTGCAATTGCCAACATTTGCGGTGAATATCTATAGCCAAGACATGACTGTCGCCGTTAGTAGTAGTAGTAGTAGTAGTACTATCACCAACTACCTCTGCTGCTGTAACAGCCGGTTCTCCAATTCCTGTTGCTATATCCAAAACTTTCTATCCTGGCTTAATTTCTGCAAGGTGTGCAATTATAAGTAAATCTATACATTCTACTATTTTCCACATCAAAAAGACAACTGTAAACTAGAACGTGTTAAAAATCGGTTTAATCTGTTTGTAGATGTATATAATGGTATGATTGTATTTGCTAGGTGAATAGATCCGCGGGGATTATATATCCCTTAAACAATATTGAGCAAACTTTTCTGTTAGTGAATCAGAATAGATAGCTTCTGCAACTCTACAAGAACAACAACATATACTGCAAGTAACCTTTCAGAGATGGAAGATAAAAATGAACAGCAGAGGTAAGACGTCCTAGTCTTTGCCTTGCATCTATGAAGAGAAATTTCCTACAGTATTTCTTGCGCTCTGTTCCCATGTTTTTGCAGTGTTAACATTTATCCTGGAAAATTCTTTTGCGTTATCTCTTTCGCGCTGAATAAGCGTTCTGAACGCTTCCATATTTGCAAATACTGTATTATTTACCAGCCTTGTTACAGCGATTGTATTATCTGCAACGCTGCTAACTGCACGTGCATATAGCTCAGTTGTTCTTCTTGGTGAGACCCAATAATTCCAAAACACTCCGTATGTATTCTCTGCAAATGGAACCCATGCAGACTGTAGTGAATTGATAATCTGCTTTTGTGAGTCTATGTAATTATCCGCTATTTCTCTGCTAGCCTGGATAGTTTGCTCTTGGTATTCGTTGACTGCCTGTGTATAACGAGGAATCTCTCTTCTTGCTTCATCAGTGGACCTTCTAATGTTGTCTCTGGTCTCGTCTAATGCTCTGTTGACTGTTTGTCGATATTGAGCATTATGTTCCGTTGGAGAAGTTGAATTTGTAGATGATGATGCTGTCGTTGTCGTAGTTGTCTCGTCTTTTCTTTCTTCTTTTCGTGATGACATGTCATTTATGTTACTGTAGTCGCATATAAACCCTGGCATTTAACGGTATAAAATACCATAGAAAACCACAACAGTTTTATCACAATGTATAGATCACGGAGCTCCGTTACTTGAGCAAAAGCACATAGCTGCAGGTTTCATTTCATTTCATTTCTCGTATGCTCATCCTTCAAAGAAACAGAAGGTCTGCTGGGGCGATAGTAGTTATGGATTGTACTTGTATGTTTTTCAGGATTGAGTGAGTTAAGAAGTAGCTGGCTCCTTCTTCGGACTCCCATGTTGTTTGCAAACTGCTCATTCCAGGCCTGTTTGTGGCTTGATAGGATCCTTTTTTAAAAAGCATGAATCTAGAATTTTATTATATAATAATATTAAATAGATGCATTAATACTTTATCCCATAATATATTAACAATGACTGGCATCGCAGGCAAGATTAAAGAAAAAGTAAAAGGTGCTAAAGATAAAGTTGTTGGTACTGCAGAAAATGCAACTAACACCACTAAAAAAGCGTTTCTTCCACCAAAGCTACTACTGAGAGCCAGGGGAGAAAATATGAACAAGGCGCTAAAGGCGCAAGAGTTGACAGAACAAAGGATCCTACTCAAGAATATGACGAAAAAGAACCAATGTCTCCAGCTAAAATAAAACAGCATGAACCAACAGCCGTACGTAGAGATCCAAGTGGTCAAAAGATTGTAGAATCAGGACAAGAAGGGGGAAGTGCTGCTGAAGATGCTAAAGAAAAAGCCAGAAGAAGCGGTATGACCAAAGGAACAGCTGGAGCAGATTGAACTGGACGAACAAGACACTCTGCTGCTGGACCAAATAAACACAGGTATCAACAGGTGAAACAAGCAAAGAACTCAAACCTTTTTTCTCATTTTGTGATATATGACAAGTGAAAATATAGGATGTTGTTCCTTATTAAGTATGGATGATAACTGATCAAGTAACAAGCGAAAAAGTGAAGGTTAAAGGAGCAGTGGAGGGGGAAGAAGTATAAAATACTAATAGAGGAAACTCCAATTTTTCTATAACAGCAGAGAAATGATGTTTTCGATTCTGCAATTTTAAAGATGCATATACACTACTATCTATGGCAGCAGCCCAGCTAAATACATGTCGACTTGGCTAGTTTTGAAGGCAAGTATCCAAAAGACCTCGTTTTCCTTTAATCTTTACCAATTTTAGATCATTTGATACGTCCATATACCCATATATGATCGTCTGCGAAACCTCATGCAGTTGATTGTATGTTTTATTTTAATAACTTAGTGAGCAAGTAATCTACGTATATGAGTAGTAATAGGAATAAAAGCAACGATAAAGGACGAGACACCCTTGAAGATACTTCTAAGGAAGGAGGAGTAGACATACGGAGTGCTACTAGCGATATAACAACTATTGGAGATACACACAAAAAGACGATAGACACTGGTGATATAGCTAGAGCAAGCATAGCAAAAGGAATAAGGAGTCCGGATGATGGCGATGTAACTGCGGCAGATATAGCGAAAGGAACAACAAAACCAGAGGATATAATTTCATATACTACCGGAATATCAGCAGAGACAGGAAAGGTACTAAACCCAAAGGCAGAAGCAAGTATAACCAAAGATCTGGATAGAGATGTAACAACAAATACTGAAGGTGCATCTAAGTTAGTCAGTTCGGGAACATCGTCAGCAAAATCAGGTGGTATTGATAAGGCAGATATATACTCCTCAGATGATAGTTCTAGGCATTTAGAGAAAGTTCAAGAAACTCAAACAACTGAAAAAGTAGAGGATAAAGAAACAACTGCTACTGAGTCTTAGGAAATGACGGCAGCGCTTAGATGATCATAAGCGATTCTGCCGTATTTGAAAATTCTCTATTAGTTTGGGAATTTAGTCTTCCTACTTTTAAAGGAAGCTCAAACAGGGTGGCAGAATTATGATGGAAATCTGAATGTGGACTTTTCCAGTTCTAAAATAGGGATATACAGCGATTGAGTATCAGTACCAATTCTATCGACAAAGATAAATTCGCCTGTTAATCCCTTAAGCTCTATGAATTTCTTGCTTGATTTATCAGTCTGAACAATATAATGTACTATAACACCACCAGCTGCTCCTGTCTGGATAAAGAGTATCTGTTGATTATTGTAGTCGATATGGTAGAGCATTGGAGTTAAGCCAAGCGCTGATCGTGCAGAAAACAGTATGACTTTGAGCATATCTTCTAAGGTTTTGTATTTTAGATAGATTGCAAATGATTCTCCTTGTGACATGTTGAATAGATGGAGGTTTAGTTAATTGGTATATTAGACCTTTGCTTGTATCCTTGGATAAACAGACACAGTATAATATAGAACCAACGAGATCAACTCAATCCTTGTGCTCTATTCAATTTTCTAAGACTTTTTTTGTTTACCCATCTACAACGAAGAGGCATCCCTAGACTCGTCTTTTTCTTTAGCAATATTCATCATAACCGATAGACTTATCTGATAAAATAATATACTTTGCGACTATTTTGCTGTCATATGTTAATGTAATGGCATGGGTCACACAATGTCGTACTAAAAATGATAGTATAATAGTAGTATACAATAACTGTTGCCCCCATACTTTGACTATAAGGTTGATTTCATAATTATTGCTTTAATTCCAGGGCAGATTACAAGTGTTCTGGACACGAATCACGGAGGAATACTACTCCCAGTGATTAAAACATCATCTGGCAATAATACAGGTATTATAGTATAGCAATTTCCTCATGCAGATCTCGGATGACATCCAGACTCTTTCCTGCAATAAGAGGCATTCTTGATATGGTATTATTTACATTATCATGTGTAAATGGACATGCATACATAGTTATCTTACAATGATAAAATATAAACATATTATAACAGACTTGGAATAACTTGAATAGAGTGCGGACATTTATTGCTGTGGATGTATCTAACAGAAATGGTATTGAAAACTTACAGAAAGAGTTAATAGAAAATACTAGATGGAGTCCACAGGAGGTCAAACCAGTTGAAAAACAGAATTTTCATTTTACTCTTGTTTTCCTCGGCACAGTGAACTTAGATGCCATTGATAAAATCAAATCTAAGCTGTTGGAATTACAATTTAAGCCAGTTAATGTAACTTATACCGGTCTTGGAGGATTTCCACGCTCTAATTTTGCTAGAGTGGTTTGGATTGGAGTGGATGAGGAAGGGAGAAAAGGACTAGACAGTCTTGCTGAACTAGTAATATCAAAAATGGCAGAGATTGGTTTCCGGTCCAAACCATTTGCGCCACATATGACGATATTTCGGATAAAAAGGGGGAACTTAAAACTCGACAGTATATTGTCAAAGTATAACAACGAGACTTTCGGTCCTGACGTTATTAACAAGGTACATCTAAAAAGAAGTGAGCTGACGCCAGCTGGCCCAATTTATTCCGATATATTTACAGTGTATGCTAAATGACTGATTTAATAAATACCATCATTTCTAAAACGATGCAATCTTGCCAACCATCACCTTCAGAAATAAAAAGGCTGACAACAGTAGCAGACAAAACAAAGAATCTTGTTACTAAATATACTTCTCCACACATCGTAGATATAGTTTTTGGTGGATCATTTGCGAAAGGAACATGGTTGAAGGAGGACGCAGACGTAGATATTTTCGTAAAACTCGATGCTTCAATCAGCGATGAAGATTTTGAGCAACTCGGTAAACAGATAGGATTGGAGTCGTTGAAAAGGTATAAGACGCATCTACGGTATTCTGATCATCCATATGTTGAAGCATTTGTTAAAGGAATTCGGGTCAACATTGTTCCGTGTTACAATGTAGAAAAAGGAAAATGGATAAGTGCGGCTGATAGGTCTCCATTTCACACAGAATATATCAAGAATAATTTAGATGAAGAGAAAAGAAAACAAGTGCGGCTGCTAAAGAAATTTTTAAAATCTGTTGGAGTATATGGGGCTGAAATTGCTACAAATGGTTTTAGTGGTTATGTCACGGAGATCTTGATTCTAAAGTATGGTTCTTTTGAGTCAGTATTACAGGAAATTTCAAATATTAGTGGAAGAGAAGGTGAAAAAAATGTAATTTCGATTGATAAAACAGATGTCGATATTATAAAGACTTTCCAAAGCCAGCTTATTATAGTTGATCCGGTTGACCCTAGAAGAAATTTAGGCACAGCAATCTCCGCAGAGAGCGTTGGCAAGTTTTTATTAGCAGCAAGAGCATTCTTAGAAAAACCATCACTAAGCTTTTTCGAAAAGAAAGATAAAAAACATGTTGATTTCCATAATAAACGGCTTTATCCACATTTACTCATAATTGAATTCAGTTATTCGGAGCGTAGTCCTGATGTAATTTGGGGTCAGTTAAAAAGAAGTCTTAATGCAGTTTCAAAACAGCTGAATCTATCAGGTTTTAAGGTAATTCGAGATACATGTACAACAGATGAAAAAAAATTAGCTGCTTTTGTATTTTTGTTGGAATCGCCTACGATATCATCATATGCTGAAAGGATCGGTCCAGAAATCTTTAGGAGGAATGCCACTACTAGCTTCATCACAAAGAATAGCAAAGAATCTCTCTTGATGTGGGTTGACAAAGAGATGAAGGTTAAACGTTTAGTTGAGAGAAGAGCAAACAGTGCAAAAGATTATGTCAAATTACTTTTATCTAGGAGAATTGAAAGTTCAGGGATAACGAAGGGGTTAATAATAGATATTCGAAGTACACTTCAAATTTATACAGCAGATGAAAGAAAAATAAAGGGAATAGTAAATGATGCAGTCATCGAGATTGTCACAACAGATTCCAATATCTTTTAACGAACTCGATGTATGTTCACCTGAACTTGCCAGTATCATTTCATATCCACCGTCTAGTGTTAGAGAATACACTAACCGGTTAAAGGAAATATGTTCCCTTGGAATCACGCACGTTTTACCTACAGGAAGGATAAAAATTGGCAAAATGGCTATTGCAGGCAAGGGAAGTGTTAGTATAGTTCTCAAAGTTAAGACCGAAAGCAAAATTCATGCTCTTAAAATAAGAAGAACCGATGCAAACAGGGAGACAATGCGAAGAGAAGTATCTCTGCATAAAATCGCAAATTCAGTTGATGTTGGACCTAAACTCTCCAGATTCTCCAAAAATTTGATCGTTATGGAGTTTATTGAGGGTTTAAGCATACTTGATTGGGTGAAGCAGCAGAATATCACTGCAGATGAGGTTCGTAAGATTGCTATCTCCATCTTAGAGCAATGTTATAACTTGGACAAAGCACATATCGACCATGGAGAACTAAGTTGTATAAATCATCACATAATCATCTCAAAATCAAATACTGCCAATATTATTGACTTTGAAAGCTCCAGTACTCAAAGAAAATCATGCAACGTAACTGCTGCTGCTCAATCATTATTTATAGGCGGAGGACTCATTGCGAATAGAATCAATGAAATTTTGGGATGTGCTAAGAAGGAAAAAATTATCCAGATTTTAAAAGCCTACAAGCGGAGTCAAAATAGAGCCAACTTTGATAAAATAATAGATACATCTTGTTAGTTGGGGCCTTATCAATAATATGGCATATCATAATTTCGATTGAAGAGAGAAGAATGGCTACGAGCTTCATCCAATCTGGATATTTCAGTTGGATTCGACAATCTTATAAATAGATTTAGATCTGATGCTCGATTGCATCAATGCTTACACGACGCTTTAGATATTGGAACTGCACGCATTCTCATCTTTAGCACCGAATACTACGGAAGGACTTTATCAGACCAATGATGATGTAAAATATGCAATAAATATGATAATATTTTAAAGTCTAGGTCGACTTATTAGTTTTTGGACTAGAGATGAATTCATAGAGTGAGTCTAAGAGATGCTATGTATAAACAGTATCTAAATGCAATATGACTATACGTTGCAGGTCTACTAAAATCTTTTAATAAAGTATAACTATCATCTTTTTGCCATTGTCTTCTTTATACACCCCAATTGAAATTCGCAAAATAAAAAAAGTTAATCTCAGAGGTGGAACCATTATTGATGGTTTCCCAAGTGTTGGTCTTACTAATGCTATTGCGTCAGAATGTTTTGTACATTCACTAAAGACTGAACTTGTAGCAGTTTTGGATTCACCAGGGTTTCCTGCATTATCTATAATTCGTAATACTACTCCAAATTTTCCGGCTAGAATTTATGCCAATGAAGATCTGAAGCTCACTATCTTTGCATCTGAATTAAACCTTGACCAGTCAATGTATTATTCCATATCAAAAATAGTTTTACAGTGGGCAGTCGAAAATGAATGTGAACTTATAATCAGCGCTGCTGGTATGCCAGCCTCTGAAGAAGATGCAGATCAAGTAACAGAAGCACAAGTTTATGCAGCGGCAAGCACAGAACAGTCTCTAAAAAGGTTGGCTAATGCTGGAGTTCCGCAGCTTTCAAATGGCTCTGTTACTGGGATCGCTGCATTGCTTTTAAATGAAGGCGTATGGATGAATTTTGATGTAATCGTTTTGCTGGTTAAAGTATTAAAGGATTCTCCAGATTTTCGGGCAGCTGCTGCAGTCTCAGAAACAATCAGTAAACTGGTCCCAGGTGCATCGTGTGATATTCCTTCTCTACTCAAGGAAGCAGAACTAATAGAAAAAAATTTAAGAAAGATTAGGAACGAACAAGCAAATCCTAGTGTGCGAATATACGGATAAAAGATTTCATCAAACGCTCCCTCCAAGTGCCGACATACATTCGGCTTTATCAAATTGGTCGAGAGATGTGAGATCAATGTCTGATGTATTTTTATATACGGTTAAAAGATGCAGTGATACATTTGCTTTCCGATCTTCTAATACCATTTATAATGTTACTCTCAAAATCGTGGAGACTTGAAGTTCTAGGTAATTCTGGAAACCATTCACAAAATTTGGGAGATTGAAGGGATTTGCAGCTGAACTGAAGAAATTATGGTATTTATAGTTCCATTTGAAATTTTAATTTTTTCCTTGAAAATATTCCAACGTAAAGATAATGATAATGTCAAGGATAGCATAAGATATTTACTGACTGCCTATTTCCTGAATTAGCATCTTCACTGTATTGATGTCAAGGTCGAGCTGGTCAGCAATCATATCATCTGGAATACCGGATATATGGAGGTTTCTCACTGCCTCTTTCTTTTCATTGTTTATTATATTGGATGGCGGATATAGTGATAATTCTGATTCAACTGATTCAATGTATTGTGAGACTTTGTCTATCAGATGATCTGTATTGGCAATGTCATCTGATGAAAATACAAGCACATGATCCTTGACTGGTACGCTTATCATCTTTACCTTATCATAAGTGTATATAACATATTTTAAATTACCCAGTTCTGAGTTAAACATCCTTCTCAAGTCAACAATATATGCAGACTGGGCCAAACTCAATTCGGGATCTCTTCCCTTAAGGTGTTCCTCTATGCCTGTCCTAGTATTTCCTGCATATAGATGTCCTGATTTTTCCACTATTCCAGCAAATCTAATTCCAGAGTCAAGGTTCAAAATATTTTTAGAGAATTGCTCTGATTTCATATTTGATATCATTAATCAATTGATCATATAGCCTTTTTGCAAAAATGGAGTGTTGTTAGGTATACTGCATTATGAGAAGATTTAATGCTGTTTAACCCGACCATACCTCATGATAAGAACTGTATTAAATTACGACGAATTAAACAATATGGAAGTATTTTTGATTTAGTAATTAACTCTGCTTCTTTTACAATGTTATCGTCTACATTAGTATTTACTTGATACTTGGGGGTTACTGATAACATTCAGCAAAGTGCATTTGCTATATCTATGAAACTAAATTTAGAATCATATTTGTTATAAAAAATAAGACGTAGTATGATGACATTGGGAGAGGGAAGAGATAGTTGTTGTGTGGTTCGTAATTTACAACTCTTAATTCCTCCATTTTGAGGTATTTTCATTTTTACTAATACAGAAAGGAAAACTTTTACTAATACGAGTAATATCCCTACTATGCTCTTAAACAGGTAAATGATACGGCAGAGCAATATAATTACCAATTTGTGCTGCAGCCTTCCGGGTGATTAATGATATGAATTATAACAAAATATGTGAGACTCAAAAAGCCATTGGCCACATTATGCGCGTAGTATTTGCTGTTAAGGAGATTGCTCATCAAAATCAAGCTACGGTTGCTTTAGTTAAATTTACAAAGTTATTGAATAATCAATCCAGAATCTTTAGCGGCTGAACTTGAGCAGTATGGAAGTATAAAGGAGAATTAGTAGAACTCTGAAAAAGGCAATTAGTGGACATAAATTTCAACTAAACGTGACTTTTAGTGTGTTTTATCAACTATATATTAAATCTTAAGTCATTGTTACAATTACTTGATACAAGAATCATTTTTGTATTCGTTAATTCTTTGTACTGCTTAACATAATAATAGAATTCGCGCTCCGTAGAATATGCTATTCAAAATGCTGACTTTTGGTTATTAGAACGATATGAAGATTGAATAATGCACACTTGCAAACTTTTTTTGCTATTAGAGGGATAGACATATTGTCGCGATTAATTGACCTGTCAGGCGTCTACTACTCGATTTGGATGTTGAAGTGATTTAGGGGAGTCTGGAACTATAAAGATGGCGTCAGGAGAAATTGAAGAAAAATGTAGACGAAACTTCACGAAAAACTGGAAATTCGCCGATAAACAATGATTCTGGAAGCTGGGAAGAAAACTCGCCATCACAACTTGGGTAGGAGTCGAACATAATCTTGCGCAAATCAAACACAAGGATCTCATTCAGTTTTTGGATTTTATACGTTGCTGTCTACATACATCCTTCACATTACTATATAGATAAATAATGACACTAACAATAAGAATATGATTTAAGAAATAAGATTAAGTTGAATCAGAATATAGTAACACAAGAAGCGGTAAACAGTTGTTTAAGATATATTGACGGATCAAAGAAAGAACAATTTTTAAAGATTATAGAAGAAATCCGGATAATATTAGATGATCCTACCTATGAAGACTCTATAGACGGTACAAGTATTCGTGCAATGTATGTAACAACTATAATTCGTAAAGGCAAAGAACCACTAAAATTTCAGTGTATCAGTGAGACTTCTATAGATTTTAGTAAAACACCTATTGATTTTGGTGTCGGTATTGGTGATAAAAGTGATCCAGTAACTGAATCCTACAACATTTTAGAAAAGGACAAACCAGCGTTACACCATATCCTTGGTCTTTTAAAAAGGAACTACTTTATACCACAAGATTTCTCTTACAAAATGGCTGTCGAACACATAAATAAATTGAGAGCAGTATTTAGCAAAGACGAAATACTTGCATTCCCATCAATAGACAGTTCTCTTGTCAATATGGGATTAATCCCAATCTAACTGCTGAAAAATAAAATTAGTCCACGAAAACGGGTAAAATCTTTCCAATAAAGATATTGATCCGAGTATAATATTACGATTTGTGTGGCAACGATAATATTGAGTTTTGCTAAAAATAACATTGCATTATGGAGGCTACTTTTGCAGCAGGTTGTTTTTGGCATGTAGAGGATTTATTCGGAAAAGTTAAAGGAGTACTTCAGCCGAGATAGAATATACTGGAGGATGGTTTGAGAATCCTACTTATGAAGACGTATGTTCAGATAAAACAGGCCATGCTGAAGCAGTCGAAGTAGATATGATCCTTTACAGGTTTCATATGAAGAACTTTTAGATATATTTTGGAATAACCATAACCCAACAACACCTAATAGACAAGGACCTGATATTGTAACAAAGTATAGATCTTCGATACTCTTTCATGATAAAGAACAAGAGGCTATGGCTAAGGAATCTAAAGAAAGAATAAATCAATCTGGCAAATTTGATAATAGAAGAATAGTAACAGAGATCAAATCAGCATCAAAATTCTATAAGGCGGAAGAATATCATCAACAATACTTCCAAAAAAGCGGACTGGCACACTAAATATTTTTTGCAAAATATTTTGAAATTATCTCGTGGCCATCATATAGAACGAGTGAGGTATAGAATAGTAGAGGTTCTCATTTGAACCTCACTTGCTTATCAATGGTGTCTAAGCAGGCAGTCACTACAAACGATTTTGTAATAATCATATACACCACTTTTACTTCTTAATACAAGTGATAAAGTATCTTTCCAACAAGTGAAAAAAAGACATATTTTTCATGTCTATATAGAAAACATTACAATAATAGCAATGTTGGTTAGCATATGCAGGTTGACATCAACATCTGAATGATAATTCCCTATCCTATTCTTACTAACCTTAATGTAATCTGTTCCCAAAACAAGTGTTTTATTACAGAAACTTTGTCTCATTCTTTAGATATGAGGATACTTAGCATGAAGCGAGAGGGAGAGAGAAACATTCTGTAACACGTAACAGGCTGTGCTTATATGTAGACATTAGTCACATTCACATCTTTTAGGCACAAAGAAGACATTAATTAGCCAAACTAAAATCAACGAGATTAATCTCAAGATTTCTCCAATCTCATTATAAAGGAACCATCATCAAGGACAAGATCTCTGGTATTATAGCAACTACTTTTCTAATACCTTCTGAAGAAGAACTTTCTTATGAAAATATAAAAATAGTAGTGAAAGCCTGTAGAACTAATCATTTTACATATATATCCATTATGACTTTATCATAATACGCAAAGATTTGATTTGATATTTTAACATAATAATAAATAAAGTCAGTGTTGTGGTAATATTACTTTATTATTTTGCTTTTCGTACTCAGCAATTTCTGACTCTAACTGTAAAGTAATTCCTATCTCATCTAGACCCTGAAGTAAGGCCTTTTTTCTGTATTCATCTATTTTAAAATGTGTAATTATAGAGCCCATAGTTACCTGCTGATTGAATAAATCAATCTCGACGTTGACATTTTCAGAATTTCTAAATAAATAATCAATTTCTTCACCGCTTAAATAAACTGGCAAAAGTCCGACCTTCAAGCAATTAGTGTAGAAAATGTCGGCGAATGATTGTGCAATTATTGCTTGAAACCCATAATCTTGTATAGCCCAAACAGCATGTTCCCTCGAACTTCCGCTACCAAAATTATCCCGTGCAAGCAAGATTTGTCGCCCTGTATACATTGGATCATTTAATACAAATTTCAGTTTTGGATTTCCATCTCTATCAAACCGCCAATCATAAAATAAATACTTGCCGAAACCAGTCCTTTGAATTAGTTTAAGAAACTGTTTTGGAATTATTTGATCAGTATCTACATTAGATAAGTCTAGGGGAGTCACTTTACTTTTGATAACTCTAAAGGGCTTCAATTCGTTGTCACCTTATCCTAGAACCATTCCCTTACATCAACAAAATGTCCTTCTATTGCTGCTGCTGCTGCCATAACAGGACTTACAAGATGTGTTCTTCCACCACTTCCCTGACGTCCCTCAAAGTTACGGTTTGAAGTACTGGCGCAACGCTCGTAAGGAGCAAGGATATCAGGATTCATTCCAAGACACATGCTACAGCCTGATTCTCGCCATTCAAAGCCAGCATCTTTGAACACTTTGTCTAATCCTATTCTTTCTGCTTCCATTTTTACTTGTTGAGAACCCGGTACTACCATTGCTCTAACTTTGGATGATACCTGTTTTCCTTTTACGACAAGTGATGCCTCCAATAGATCTTCCAATCTGGAATTGGTACATGAACCTATGAAAACTCGATCGATTGCGACATCTGTAACAGGAGTACCTGGTTTGAGTGCCATGTATTCTAAAGCACGTAGAGCTGCTTTTCTCTCATTTTCATTTCCCTTCGCAAAATCATCAGGATGAGGAATTTTGTCAGTAACATCTATTACCATGGAGGGATTAGTCCCCCAACTGACCTGTGGTACAAGGTCATTGACATTCAAAGTGATCTCTCTGTTAAACTTTGCATTAGCGTCGGTTATCAAATTCTTACGCCAAAAGTCAACCATCTTTTCAAACTGTTCGCCTTTTGGAGTATATGTTCTCCCTCTGATGTAGTCAAAAGCCTTTTCATCAGGCACAATCAATCCTGCTCTAGCACCAGCTTCAATAGACATATTGCAAATAGTCATCCTCTGTTCAATAGAAAGATCGGTAATCATCTCACCTTTGTATTCTATGATTGTACCAGTACCGCCTGCAGTTCCAATCATCCGAATCACTGAAAGTATAATATCTTTAGCAGTAATAGCATGTGGATTTTTGCATTTTCCGATGATATTAATTGCAAAAGTCTTAGGTTTGTACATCCACAAACACTGGGTAGCCAAAACGTGTTCAACTTCACTGGTACCAATGCCAAACGCAAGCGCTCCAAGGGCACCGTGGGTGGAAGTATGGCTATCACCACAAACAATAGTTGTCCCGGGAAGAGTTATACCAAGCTCGGGTCCAATAACATGGATAATACCTTGATCTGGGCTGTTGATATCAAAAAGAGTAATACCAAACTCTTTGCAATTTTGTGCTAATGCCTGAATCTGTGTAAGAGAAATTTGATCAACTATCGGAAGGGATCTGTCGCTTGTTGGTACGTTATGATCCATAGTTGCAAACGTTAGGGCCGGGCACCTGACTCTTCTATGATTTAATCGAAGTCCATCGAATGCTTGTGGAGAGGTAACCTCATGTAATAAGTGACGGTCTATATATATTAGCGAGGGTCCACCATTAAAACCTTCATTTTTAAAATGAACTATATGAGCATCCCAAATCTTCTCGAATATTGTCTTCGGCATATTATTGCTTATTTTGACTAGCTTATAACAGAGATATAAAATATGCCACAAAAAATCCTTATTGGCAATGCTTAAATTTAGTATTGATTCTGCTATGCACAGTATGCATCCTCAGGATAATAGATACCCTGAATATATTGCAGAGCAGATCAAGAAAGGAACTACTACCTGTGCATTGACTTGTAGTGATGGTGTGGTACTGGCTGCAGATACTAGAGCAAGTGCTGGTTTTTTTATTGCCGACAGGCATGTTATGAAAATTCAGAAAGTTGATAGACATCTTGGTATGACAATTGCAGGTGGTGTAGCCGACGCCCAGAATCTGGTCGATATCATGCGCTATAATGCAAATATTTATCGAATAACAAACAAAGAATTGATGCCGGTAAAGTCAGCCTCAAGACTCTGTTCCAATGTATTATTCAACCAGCGGTACTTCCCGTACTACGTACAGATTATCGTTGCAGGGTATGATGATAAAGAAGGTGGACAAATTTATAATATTGATTTGTTTGGTTCAATGACAAGTGAAAAGTTCATCTCTACCGGCAGTGGCTCTCCAGTAGCTTACGGTTACCTAGAGTCTGAATTCAAAGAAGGATTAGGTGTGAATGATGCTTACAAGATAGCAATACGGGCGATTGCAGCCGCAATAAGAAGAAACGCAGGTACTGGTGATGCTATTAATGCTGTTATAATAGACAAAGATGGTTATCGCGAATTATCCAAAGAAGTAAAGGAATCAGCTGGCGTACCTACTACTAGCCTAATTTAAGTGCATCGTTTCTCTAAACCTTCTTTGAAGTAGATGCATAGCTTGCATCTCACTTCAAATATTTGATAGATATTGTTAATTACCTGGCAACAAGGTTTTCGTTGCGTTTTATCACATTATTATTCGGTGTGTGTTGTTGTTGCTGTTTTCTTGCATTATCTATATTCATGTTAATTGTAGCGACAACATATTGTCTTAGTAATTCAGTTAGTTCTGACTTTGTGTTAAGCATATACATTCTTGTGTTTCCTATTTTGCCAGTTTCCTTTATCAGATCCTTTTCGACTAAATGTGGTAGTATTCTTTGAATTGTCCTTAAAGGAATCTGTGTTATTTTGCTCATCTCTGGTGCGGAATAATCAAATTTCTGATTTAAAATGAGAAAATCCAGAATTCTTGCAGCAGTATTTTGGAATATACTCTCTAATGGCCTATTCTTATTATAAGATATTTCTTGTCGAGTGGAGACTTCTTCCATATTTTATATTATTTACACATCTATATAAATACATGTCAAAATTGACGTTTTTATCGTCTGGATTTTACATAACAACGTCATAAGTGGCGTATATTTAAATAGTCAGAGAAGTAACATATCAGGAGTGTGATGTCAACTGGAGAATGGCGTAAGTGGCTATTACAACAACTTATCGGCGAGGGTGTTCACAATGTTATGTTAGAAGAACAGATACATCAAGAAGCCGGCAGACATTACGATACAAATCTCGACCTTGCTCTGAGGTCTCTTAGGGACGAAGGTATAATTGTGTCACTGGAATCTAGCCATGAAAAAAAATATCTTGTTAATTTTGATAAATTATATGAAGCTCAACAAATAATTAATTCAGAATCAAGAGAGGATAGCGAAGGTACTTTAGTGCAACCATATATCCCCGAACCTGAAGGATATACCTTTTGGTTTGACAATAAGGACAATAGAAAATTCAAAAAACAAAATATTTACAATATATATCTTAAAACGACAGACAAGATGAATTTTGCGGCTCAACTTATAACCAAATCTATGGGTGCTCCTAAAACTGTCTATATGGGCTCATTGAATGAATCTGACTCTTATATCTCGAAACTTTGGCGTGCTGTTTCAATTATAGCAACCGAAAGTAAGGATGGCACTTTCATATTACAAAACCTTCAAGATAAGGATCGAGTAGCATGCGGAAATAATAGGCAGCGTGGTAAGGTTGCCCTTGCAATATTTAGTAAATTAGGATACATCCAACAAATTGGAGCCAAGGGAAATTCAACAAGATTCAAACTTACTGCTAAGAAACCTTTCGCAATGACCTTGGATGAGGTCTTCAGTTATATGCTTGACCAAAAATCTGCCACTTAATATCATATTTGGCTATGCTCTTGAGAACTTATCAAGATAGGACTTGTTATGATGGATATAAACAATATCGTGGTTCTTTAATTCATTTATGTCGGGTTTCATAGCCTGATGTTTTTTGCATCTTACATCTTTAGTCTTTTCCATAGTATTACGTTTTACAGATGATCGTATTTTTGAAGATGCAGAGATAAGCGAGATGACAAAATTCTCAAAATTGAAAGTAGCAAATTAGTGCAAGAACAATTTAACAAACTCGTAGGAGTAACGAATAATCCTATCCAATTCTTCAATACTCAATTCCTTTACTTACTTGTGCTATGCACTATCTTACTTCTACCATGACTTGGTCTCAGTACCCCTCAAATTTATAATATACCCTGTCTTCTGCAATCTGTTTTTTACCCTATCTGATTGGTCTGATAGCATGGCTATGGCATCTTTGTTTAGAGCGTCGTGTTCTCTTACTACCTGACTGATTTCCTCAACTTGTGTTTTTAATCTACTTTCACTTTTAATTGTCA
>Ga0207665_10001298_pt1 | contig 16869 bp, 13 predicted proteins | sample LARL112metaG_FD_184351 | JGI IMG/M metagenome (GOLD analysis project Ga0207665, IMG submission 184351) | Corn, switchgrass and miscanthus rhizosphere microbial communities from Kellogg Biological Station, Michigan, USA - LAR L11-2 metaG... | ecosystem: Host-associated > Plants > Roots >...
GAGATTGTTGCTCGGGTGCCGCTGGAAATCGCGTATCGGATCCTGGCCATCGCGACGGCCGTTCAGTTGTTGCGCTACCGATGGGGACGCTTTGAGATCGGCCCGTGGCTGATGGCTTGTGGACTGTTCTTCCTGCATCTGGATTGGCCTGGGGTGACGAACGTCGTTCCGTCTGGCGTTTTTCTGATGACGGACCTGCTGCTCGGTTTGGGAATGCTGTTTATGGTCTTCGATGACTCGCGGGCGCGAACGCAACGTTTGGCTGTGATCAACAGCCTGACCGGGGCGATTGCGCGCACCCAACAGCACGGCCCGATGATGCAGTCCGCGCTCGACGAGTTCAAGAAAGTCATGAACGCCAAGGCGGCCTGGTTCCGGCCGGGAGAGAGCGATCAGGCAGTTGCCATCACGAACTATGTGGGCGTTTCGTCTGAATTTCTGAAAGGCGCCAATCTGATCCACCTGGACGAGACGGTTGAGAAGGCCCTTGCGGAACAGAAACCGACCGTGGTGAAAGCCATCACCATGATGCCTTCGGTGCAGGCTTACATGCAGGACGAAAAACTGGATCACCTTGTGCTCGTGCCTTTGCTCGGGAAGAAGGGCCCCGTCGGCACGATCGCTCTCGGTAAGGCACACGCCTACACCTATTCGATGGAGGAGATGGATTTTCTCCACAGCAGTGCCAGCCAGGTTGGCATCGCAGTCGAAAACCTGAGGCTGCTGGAACAAGTACTGCGTTCGCAGCGCCAGTGGATGAACACTTTCGATTCCATCCAGGATGCGATTCTGGCGCACGACTCCGAATTCGTCATCACCAAGGCCAACGAAGCCCTTTTGCAGCACCTCGGACTCGCACCTGCTGACGTCATGGGCAACACCTGCGACGATGCCTTGCCCCACGAGTTCGCGAAGTGGACGAGCTGTCCATACTGCTCGCGCGGCGATGTAGACTTTGTGGAGGGGCCGGATCCCTGCTTCGGCGGGTACTCGATGGTGTCGACGTCGTCGTACTCCGAACAGGGCGGCAAGCAGAAGGGAACCATTCACGTCATCCGCGACACGACCGACCGGCGCAGCGCAGAAGAGCGCTACCGGCTCTTGTTCGACCAGGTGCAGCAAGGAGTTTTTGTTGCGACGCCGGAAGGGAAGTTGCTCGACTGCAACGACGCCTTCGTGCAGCTGCTCGGATACGAGACGCGCGAAGAGCTGATGGCACTGAACATCAACAAGGAATTGTATGTCTCGCCCGATCAGCGCGAGGGATTCCGTAAGGAGATCGACGCGCACAACTATGTGCGTAATTTTGAAGTGACGCTGCTCCGCAAGGACGGCGCGCAGATGACAGTTTCGCAAAGCAGTTTTGCCACGCGAGATGGGTCCGGGCATATCGAGCGGTATCAGGGCTTTGTTCTCGACATGACGGAAAAGAAACGCGTGGAAGACGAGATGCGCCGCCGTAATCGCGAGTTGAACGCCCTGAACGCGATGGCCGTGATCGCCACGCAATCCTTTGATCTCGATGAAATTCTGAACCTGACTCTGCGCCAGGTGATTTCGCTGTTCGGTGCAGAAACCGGGTCGATCTACCTTTCGGACTCGGATGAGACAACCTTCCGTCGGCGTGCCGGATGGGGACAGCGCAGCGAGCAGCGGGCGCATTTTAACGTGATCGAGTTCAAAAACGGATTCGGCGACCTGGTCATGCGGTCGCGCACGGAGGTCCTCACCGCTGAGTTCCTGCCGCATCTTCCACCGCTGGTGGCAGATTTCGTGAAAGCCGACGGACCTGGATCCTGGATCTGGGTGCTGTTATGGAGCAAGGACAGCCCGATTGGCATCATGGGAATTAGCAGTCCGGAAGCTCGCGTTTACAGCAGCAACGACGAAAACATGATGGTCGCGGTTGGCCGCCAGCTGGCGACCACGATCGAGAAGGTACGGCTGTACGAAGAGACCTGCCGCGCTTATGAAGACCTGCGAAAGACGCAGGAACAACTGTTGCAGAGCGAAAAGATGTCGGCGGTGGGACAGTTGATCGCCGGCGTGGCGCACGAACTGAATAATCCGCTGACCGCGATTCTTGGCTATGCGCAGTTGCTCGAGAGCGAAGGCCTGAACGACCGCGCCTCAGATTTCGTCCGGAAGTTGTTCAAGCAGGCGCAACGAACGCACCGCGTCGTGCAGAACCTGCTTTCGTTTGCGCGCCAGCGTACCCCGCAGAAACAGGAAGTCGATATCCGTAAGGTTGTCGATGAGACGTTAGCTCTGCGCGAGTACGACCTGAAGGTCAATAATATCCTGCTGGAACGCGAGACCATGGTCGACGCGCCCTCGGTGACGGCGGATCCGCATCAGCTTGAACAAGTCTTCCTCAACATCATCAATAACGCAGTGGACGCGATCCTTGAGGGTGGCAAGGGCGGTAAGTTGAAGGTTCGCATTCACGGGGTCGACGGGCAGGTGCGAGTCGAATTTCTCGACTCCGGAGTGGGAATCAAAGATGCCAACCGCATTTTCGACCCCTTTTACACTACAAAAAGCGTGGGCAAGGGAACCGGACTCGGCCTAAGCATCTGCTACGGAATCATCAAGGAGCACGGCGGTGACATCACCGCGCATAATCGACCGGAGGGCGGCGCGTCTGTAGAGATCCGGTTGCCGGCGTCGGGGCATGTGATTGAGAGCGAGCCTGTGACTGCCACGACTCGGCGAGAGATGGCGATCGAGGGTCGCGTGCTTCTGCTGGAAGACGAAGAGGCTGTGCTGGAGTTCGAGCGCGATGTTCTGGTCGGCGCTGGGGCACAGGTTGTGGCGCTCATGAACGTGGAAGAAGCCAAAAATCGCCTTCGCGCGGAGAGCTTTGACGCGGTCATCATGAATGGAAGAATGCCCGGTGGATGGAGCGCCCAGGATGCTCATCGTTGGGTCGGAGTGGCTTGTCCCGGTCTTGAAAAGAAGATGATGTTCACATTCTCAAGCATTGCCGAGCAAGACATCCGCAATTACCTGCAGGGAAATGGAATTACTTCGCTGGTGAAGCCCTTTGAGGTTGTGGACCTGATTTCTCAAGCGCGGAGGATTTTGCAAAAGACACAGGCAGCAGTGGCAAAGTAGAAAAGCCTTGAGAAAGCGAAACCCACAGGCACTGGCTGTGGGTTTTTGCTTTTGAACCTGTACGGCTTAACTCTTCTTCTCGGGGGCCTGTCTAAGCCCCGCTTTTTCCAGAGCAGCTTTGGAAAAAAATGCTAAAAGATTGGTGGACCTCGGCGCTGGGCTCGACGCAAATGAATTTACTCCGGCGGCGGTAAAGGCGAGAGCGCCGCGATAGTTGTTGGGGTCGTATTTCGCGACATTGGGCGCTGGGATGCCATACGCGCGCCCCTGGTCCCATGCATCAGGGGCAGCACCCAGGAAAATGAACGTCCACGTGCCTTCGCTTTCCTTCTGGCCAATCAATGCTTTTACCGCGTCGAGGGTCCACTCCCGCGAGGAGTTCTCCTCGCCGTCTGTCATGATCACGGTCACAACCTTGTCCACTTGCGGACGGTCGGCGTCGATCTTACGTACCGTGATACCAATTGCATCATTGAGGGCCGTGTTTCCTCCGGGCTCGTACGACTTTGTGTCGAGCTTATGCGCCTGCGCCAGAGGAATTGCGACATGCCGGTACGCTACTTGCGTGTCGAACAGGGTCAAGGAAAACAGGTACTCAACCTTGTCCTCCTGCGCTAGCCCATCAAGGTAGGCGTTGAAGCCTTCGATTACATCCTTCAACTTGCTGGCCATCGAGCCCGACTTATCGAGAATCACGTTTACGAGAACGCGTTGCTTTGGATCTTGGGATTGCACTGGGCATCTCCTCTTTGGCGGCGGTCGCTGACGGGACATAGCATGTGAACACTCGGGACGTGAAACCAAGCGCGCCCGAAACGGTGTTGCTGGGGATCTTGCGGCCATTGTAAATATCGGTCAGATACTGCTTCGAGATCCCGATCTCGGCTGCGAATTGCGTGTTGGTCTTCTCGCCCTGGATCTTCTTCATCAGATCCAGGAGTTCCTGAACGGTCAGTGCCTTGTACGCCATATCAGCGTACACGGTACGCCGGAGTGGCGTACTTGTCAAGCATCGTTGAATTGAATGGGCGGGTCCAGGGTTGCCTCTAGTCTCACTACTTGCTTCTGGGAGGGCAGATTTTCTTTTGCGCTGTCTTCGATCGGGCAGGTATGATTTTCAATAGATCGATCGGGGGCTGGCTCTGCATTCGTTTTCATCCAAAGATTCGCACTCGCGACAATTGCGAGCCCTTCGGGCTGTTGCGTCGGTCGAATTCCTCAAAGGTTTGGTGGTGTTGCTGGCGGGATTCGGCGTTCTATCGCTGGTGCACCGCGACGCCTGGGACGTAGCCGAGAGCTTTCTGGAATGGCTGCACATCAGCCCCGACGGGCACTATGCGCAGGTCTTCCTGAATTTGGCGGATCAGGTTACTGACCGTAAGGTCTGGGCGGTGGCAATTGGCGCGCTGGCCTATTCGAGCTTGCGCTTTGCTGAGGCCTACGGACTATGGGGGGAGCGGCCCTGGGCGGAGTGGCTGGCTTTAGTTTCGGGCGCGATCTACTTGCCATTCGAAATTTACGAACTCGCTAGAAGACCGGATTTCGTTCGCCTGGCAATCTTCCTCATCAATTTGGCAGTTGTGCTCTACATGGCATTCCTACGCACGCAGGCCCGCGAACGGACGAATGTTGCGGCCCCGGCCGCCGACAGCGCGGATTGAACTCCTTTGTCCTCAACGCCCCGAAGCGTACCCAAAGGCCATGACCTGACGGAGCCTGTCTGAAACTCGGCAGTCGTTTTACGCTACTAGGCGTGCCCCTCACGGACGGAACCCGAACTCAGAGACTGCGTCCGGCCTCCACCGTTGGTGGCGCGGCGCGCCCCGCCGTACCGCGGTCCTCAACGTCTCCTGACGCCGGCGCTGTCGACCACTGGAGCGCCATTCTCTTGTACAGTCTGGGATTTGGAACTACGGCTGTCGGTATCTTACTGTTCGCGGTGCTGCTGGTGGTTTCACTTTATGGGCAGTTCGTATGGACGTTTACACAGTGGGACGGTGCGAGCATCCGCCTGACCCCTTTTAAGTCTCTCGCCTATTTGATCATTATCGGGACGTTTGTCGGCGGTGTATGTATGGGCCTGTGGTGTTTCAGCGGAGCAGCCTGGCGAAACCAGAAGGCCTCGCGGTCTTCGGCTCGGCGCGGAAGGTTATAGAAACACTGTCAGAAGTTGATTTCCGAATCGATCAATCTACTCGCAAGTTCTCTAAAAGGGATGCTTTTACAAGCTGTTGCTGCTCGCGGCTGAGTTTGGCGCCATTCGCCGTGAGGTAGAAAACGTCAATGGCCATCTGGCCTTCGGTGTCGATCAGCGCAATCTCGATGTTGCACTTTTGATGCGCCAGGCAGGACCCAATCGTGTGCAACAGTCCCAGCCGGTCCTGAGCAATGACTTGCACGAGTGTGCTGCGCACGGAACAGGTGTCGTCAAAATCGATCTTGGTATCCACTTTCACCTTGGCGGTTCCGGGTTTCTCTGCCCGCAAGCGCTCGCGCAACATGCGATCGAGGTCGCTTTCCCCCAGCAGGACGCCAATAATGCTGCGCTTGAAACGCTCCCATTCCTGCAAGTTCAGTTCGAGCGTGCGGAATCGGTCGGTGAAGTAGAACGTATCCACGACCGTACCGGCCTGGTTCGAAAACGCGTTTGCTTTAACGATGTTCATGCCCCACGCGGCCAAGACCCCCGCAACCGATGCGAACAGAAATGGGCGGTCGCTGGTGACGAGAGTCAGTTCGAACCAGTGCCGGCCGCGCTCCAGCAGAAGCTGAACGGGGTCCTTGCCTAACCGACCGGCCATCTCTACGTGGGCGAGGACGTCAGTGGCCGAATAAGCGGCCAGGTAGCGCTTGGGCAATCCTTCGAGGAATGTCTTGAGCTTCCTGCCGGCAGTGGGCACGAGGGCGCGGATTTGCGCCAGGTGATCGTCTTCGCTGTCAGCGCGCAAACGCTCGTCAACGCTGTGATTCAGGTAGTTGAAAGCTGCGATGTAGAGCTGAAAAACATTTTCTGCCTTCCAGGGGGTCAGTGCGTCGGGATTAACGGCCTTGATGTCGGCATACGTGAGCAAGGTGAGCATCTTGAGACGTTCAGGAGTCTCCATTTTTTCGGCGAAGATGCGCACCGTCTCAGGCTCATAGATGTCACGCCGCAGCGTCGTGGAGATCTCGAGGTGGTTGCCGATCAGGAAGAGAACAGTTTCGCGCTCGGAAGGGTCGAGATCGAGTCGCTCCATGCAGCTTTCGGCCGCCTGCATGCTCGCGTCCACGTGATTGACGTTGGGCGTCCCCTTGCCGATGTCATGCAGCAACAGCGCGAGATACAGCAATTCCGGGCGCTCGAGTTCACTGAACAATTCGGCATAGCGCTGATCCCACTCTGCTTCCGACTGGCGAAGACGATGGAGGCTCTCGATTGCAACGAAGGAATGCTCGTCGACCGTGAAACGATGATAGAAGTCGCGCACGACCAAGGCGTCGATCGCCTTGAGTTCGGGTAACAGCAACGTAAGGAGCTTCAACGCGTGCATGGCGCGTAGAGCGTCAGCGGCGTAGGGTTGCGTCAGAATGTCGCCCAGATAAAGCCAAAGTTCCGCGCCGCGGGGTGGGGTAGCCGCCAGCGACGGGAGCACCTGCTCGATGCGATATTCCGTGGTCGTACTTAATCGCAGGCCGTGTGTCGCCATGAAATGGAACGTACGCAACAGCATTTCGGGGTCATGCAGGACGTTGGGCTGTTGCAAGTAGATGAGCCCGTCTACAACCGAGAAGTCCGCGTTCGATAATCGCGAACGCCAGTGCTGAAACTGGCGGTAGAGCGATGACCATGCCGCAGGAATTTCTTCCAGCAACTGTTCGCACACCCGGTACACGGAGCGCGCCTGACCGAAATAGATTCGCATCCATCCCGCAGCGTCGGTGACTTCCGAATCCGGTGTTCCGATACGCCGGGCTGCCGCCTCATCCTGCGACTCCCACAGGAGAAGATTGTCGTCACGCCCCTGGCGCAGGTGAAGGAAGCAGCGCACCGACATAAGGAAGTCCAAAGCGGAATCGAGTTGCTTACGGGTGGAGAGCGGAAACAGGGTACGAGGCTCGGGCCAGTCGCGCAGCTTATCCATCGCCGAGATCACGGCCAGCCAGCAAGCGACGTTGTAATCTCGCAGACCGCCAGGTCCATCTTTCACGTTGGGCTCAAGATGGAAGACCGTGTTGCCGTACTTGGCATGTCGAGAGCGCGTAACCTCGGCCAGGCTCTGCACCAGTGATTGAGCCTCCCGCATGACCAGCTTCGGAATCACCTTGTCGTGCAGGCGGTTGACCAGATCTCGATCGCCCAGCAGGTAACGGCAATCCAGCAGCGACACGGTGAATTCCACATTGGCGGGATCGAACCGGTCACATTCGGCGAGCGTGCGGGTAGTGGGACTCACCTTCATTCGCAGGTCCCAAAGTTCCTGCGAAAAGCGCCGTATGGAATCGCGATACGTGGGCTCGGCGTCACTGCTGGCGTGCAGGAACAGGATATCGATGTCGGAATGGGGGAAGAGCCATCCGCGGCCGAATCCCCCGAGTGCCACCAAGGCGAATCCCGAAGGCCCGTGCTCTTCCGGAGAAATGATTTCCTGCCAGAGACGTTGAAGGATGCCCTCGACCAGCCGCGTGCGTTGCTGCACTGCCGCACGCCCGTCTCCCGTGCTCGCGAACGCTTGTTGAATCCTGGTCGATTCTTCCAAGTAAAGGTCCCGCAGTTCGCTGATCAGTACGGCTGTCGACATACCCTAACCCGTGGACTCGGACTACCTTCCATGCACCGTGCGGATCGGGGGACGTGCTTCCGCGAATGATGGTTGAAAGCTCTAAAGTGCGCTGTCACCACGCTCGTCGTTGCGAATCCGGATCGCTTCATCCACTTTCGTGAGAAAAATCTTGCCATCGCCGATCTTACCGCTGCGCGCCGCTGTGACGATGGCTTGCACCGCCTTCTCAACGATTGCGTCGGGAAGCACGGTCTCGAGTTTAATCTTGGGAATGAGGTCGACCGTGTATTCACGCCCGCGGTAGAACTCCGTGTGTCCTTTTTGGCGGCCGTGGCCCCGGACTTCAAGAACGGTCATCCCCTCGACCCCAATTTCATGCAGGGCTTCTTTTACCGCTTCCAGCTTCGAGGTTTGAATGATGGCTTCGATTTTGATCATGGAAGTTAGACGAACCTCCGTGCAGAGGCCTTGTGAGTACTGTAGGTCAAGCGGTGACCTCCCAGGAATAGCCTTCCTCACCGTGTTGGCTTAGGTCGAGGCCTTGCACTTCGTCATCCTCGGTAACGCGCAAGCCGATGGTGGCGTCGACGACTTTCAAGATGATCAGCGTGCCTACGATCGCCAACACCCACGCAATGATCACTCCAACGGCCTGGTTGAGCAACTGCCGCGCGTTTCCGTCGAACAAACCGGATGGTAGTGGATTCCCCCGTCCATCTTTGAAGATTGGGTTGATGGCCGATGCGGCGAAAACTCCGGTCAGAAGGGCGCCCAGAGTTCCGCCGGCACCGTGAACTCCAAAGGCGTCGAGGCTGTCGTCATATCCGAAACGCGCCTTCACTGAAACGACCATGAAGAAGCAGAAGACTCCGGCCAGCAAACCGATAGCGATCGCGGCCATGGGTCCAACGAAACCAGCGGCTGGCGTAATGGCGACCAGTCCCGCAACGGCGCCCGAGATGGCGCCTAAAGCGCTGGGCTTGCCGTTGCGCATCCATTCGGCTCCGCTCCAGCCCAGTACTGCAGCGGCTGCGCCGAAGTGCGTGGCGACGAAAGCGCACGTTGCGAGACTTCCGGCGGCCAGAGCGCTGCCCGCATTGAAGCCGAACCAACCTACCCATAACAGGCAGGCACCGACGAAACTAAGCACGACGCTGTGCGGCGTCATGGCTTCCTTAGGGTAGCCGACCCGCTTCCCGAGATACAGAGCGCACACCAGGGCGGAGACCCCGGAAGTGACATGAACCACGGTCCCTCCCGCGAAGTCGAGACAAGGAAACCTTCCACCGAGCGATGCGTTGAGCAGACCGCCCTTCCCCCACACCATGTGCGCCATCGGACTGTAGACGATTAACGACCAGAGGATCATGAACGCCAGCATCGCGCTGAACTTCATCCGCTCAGCAAAGGCGCCGGTGATCAAGGCGGGGGTGACGATGGCGAACATCAACTGGTAGACCATGAACGTCTGCAGCGGGATGGTAGCGGCATAGTCTGCGTCGGGTTGCGCGCCAACTCCACGCAAAAACAGATGGTGGAACCCACCAATGAAACTGCTACCCGATCCAAACGCCAGGCTATAACTCACGAGCGCCCACACGATGGTGATGACCGCCATCATGGCGAAGCTTTGCACCATCGTGGCGAGAACATTTTTCTTACGAACCAGCCCGCCGTAGAAAAGAGCGAGGCCAGGGCCAGTCATCATGAGCACAAGGGCGGAACTGGTCAGCATCCAGGCGTTGTCGGCTGAGCTTTTCGCGTCCGCGGTAGCCTGCTCCAGTTTGGCGATGCGAGCAGGGTCAACGCCACCAGAGGCTGTCGAGCTCTGCGCAAGCAAGAGCGGAGCAGTAAAGAGCAGAGCACAGACAAACCCAAGCACCAGCCCGATTCGCATCAGTCCCTGACTCCGGTGAAGAGGATCGACCACGCCCAAATCTACCCGTTGGGCGCGGACACCCGGAAATCGAAACTATTTATGGAGGCAATCAGGAATTGTTATGAGAGTCCGCGGGGTAGCCTCCGGACCCGGTTTTCTGGAAACCAGCCCGCACTGTCCAGTATCACCCTGGTAACGAAATATCGGGTTGACAGGCAAGGACTTCTGCATGCATGATTATTCATCAATATGAATAACTATGCATTATGAGCAAAGCGACGAGACAGAGGATCATCATCGAACTCCTGCATAAAGGGCCGATCGAGAGCCAGGAGGAGTTGCAGGGATACCTCGCCAAACGCGGATTTGACGTCGGACAGGCCACGCTATCACGCGACATTCGCGAGTTGGGCCTGGTGAAAACGTATGACGGCTACATGCAGGCTAGCGGAGTGGCAGTTGCCGAACCAGTGCTGCCGTCGGTGTCGCGCCTGGTGCGAGAGTTCGTAGTGGAGGTGCGGCTTGCGCAAAACCTTCTGGTCCTGAAGACGAGCGTCGGTAGCGCGCAGCCCGTCGCGGCCGCGATGGATGCGGAGGATTGGCCAGAGGTAGTAGGGACACTTGGAGGAGACGACACGATCCTGGTGATTTCACAGGACAACAAGACCGCGCAGCAGTTAGCGCGCCGGATCGAAGGAATGTTGGCCTGATGACGACGAAGTTGAAAACAGCGGTGCTCGGCGCGACGGGATATGCCGGCTACGAGCTCACGCGGCTCTTGGTGCGCCACGAGCGCTTGCAGAAACCAATGCTACTGAAGCGCGAGTCGGGCGGCGGGGGATCAGACTTGAGCGAGAGCTTTCCGGCCATGTGCGGCAACGGAGGCTATCCCCTCGAGCCGTTCTCGATTAAGAAGCTCAAGCACGCTGGAGTCGATTTGCTATTCCTGGCGACTCCGCATGAGCTTTCGCGCAGCCTGGTGCCCGAGATTATTCGCGCAGGCATTCGAGTAATCGATCTGAGTGGGGCCTGGCGACTTCGCAGGGCAGAACATCGCAGCGTCTACGGATTTGACGATGCCGACGTGAAGGCCGCACATGAGACCGCGTCGAAAGCAGTGTATGGACTGCCCGAGTTGCATTCTTCAGAGATCGCAGGGGCGGCTCTGGTGGCCAATCCGGGCTGCTATGCGACGTCCGTGATTCTGGCTCTGGCACCGTTGATAGCCGCCGGCTTGGTCGATCGCGAGCGCGGGATTATTTCAGATTCGAAGTCCGGTGTTTCCGGGGCAGGTAAAGATGCCACCGCGCGCACGCATTTTGTTTCGGTTGCCGACAACTTGTCGGCTTACGGAGTCTTCAAGCATCGGCACTTGGGCGAGATGGTCGAACAATTGAACTTAAATTCGGATGAGTTGACCTTTACCCCGCACTTGTTGCCGATCCCGCGGGGAATCCTGTCGACCATCTACGTACATCTTGCGCGGCCTTGCGCCCCCGAGCAGGTGGAGACGTGCTACCGCGACCGTTACAAAGGAAAGCGCTGGGTGCGCGTGTTTTCGTCGCCCCAGCTGCCTGAAATTCAGTATTCGTTGCACAGCAATCACTGCGATATCGGTTTCTGCCTTGCGGACGATGGGCGGAGGTTGGTGATCGTTTCTTGTGTGGACAACCTACTCAAAGGCGCGGCCGGACAAGCTGTGCAGAACATGAACGTGATGTACGGCTGGAACGAGGCGGAGGGATTGCAGTGAAAGTTGTTGTGAAAATCGGCGGAGCGGCTCTTGACGACACCGCGGTGCTGCGCAAATGTGCACATGCGGTGGTCGACTTGGCTGGCGATGGACATCAGGTCGCCGTCATTCACGGCGGTGGGGGTGAGTTGACGCGCACCATGCAGCGATTGGGAAAGAAGAGCGAGTTCATCAACGGCCTGCGCGTGACCGATGCGGAGACTCGCGACATGGCTCTGATGGTGCTGGCTGGAATGGTGAACAAGAAGCTTGTTTCGTCTATTTGCGCGGCAGGGAAGCCTGCGATTGGGTTGTGCGGCGGAGACGGGGGAACGGTCCGGGCGCGTAAGAAGCAGACTGACAACGGAGACCTGGGCTATGTCGGCGAGATATGCGCCGTCGATCCCCGGTGGATTGAAGCAATCTGGAGTCAGGGTGGTATTCCCGTGCTCTCGAGCCTCGCCGTCGGCGCGATGGGGGAGTACTACAACGTGAACGCCGATCAGATGGCAGCCGCGTGCGCCGTTGGATGTCATGCCAGTGCTTTGATCTTTCTCACCGATGTCGCGGGCGTAAAGGATGCGGATGGTGTGGTGATCCCGTGGCTCGGGTTGAATCAGATCTCAACGTTAGTGGCGACTTCGGTTGTGAACGGAGGGATGCTGCCGAAACTCGAGGCTTGCCGGCATGCGCTGAACAAGGGCGTGGGGCGCGTGCGCATTCTGCCCGCGTCAGAGGCGGATGTTTTGCCACAGTTTTATTTTTCCAAACTGCAACTGGGGACTGAAGTGAGGGTGGCGTAAAAGCAAGCGCAGTTGTGGGACGAAAACGCAAGGGAGAGAAAAGGGATGAGGGGTCAAGTTGTCGAAAGAGTGCCGGCAGTGCCGGCGCCCGATGTCAGCAAGCCCGCAATGCAAGATTTGGTGTCGACGCGCGATTTGAGTGCGAGCGAGGTGCGCTCGGTGCTGGACCTGGCGGCTGTCGTGAAGGCACGACCGTCCGATTTTCGGCGCACGCTCGAAGGGAAGCAGCTCGTGATGTTCTTCGAGAAGCCATCGCTGCGCACTCGCTTGACCTTTGAAGCAGGCATGGCCAGCCTCGGCGGCACGGCTTTCTTCATGGATCAGACGGGCGGCAGGATTGATGCCCGCGAGAGCCTGCACGACATCGCACACAATGTGGAGCGCTGGGTTGACGTCATGGTTCTGCGCACGTTCGCGCACTCTACGGTGGAAGACATGGCCGCCCACGCATCGATTCCCGTGATCAACGCGCTGAGCGATCTCGAACACCCCTGCCAGGCGCTGGCCGATTACTCGGTACTGCAGGAACGCTTCGGAAATGTGAAAAACGTAACGCTTGCGTATGTCGGCGATGGAAATAACGTCGCACACTCGCTGTTGCTGACGGGTGCGTTGTTGGGGTCGAGGGTGCGGGTAGCGACGCCGCGGGGATATGAACCGAATGCGGAGATCCTGAGCGCCGCACAGGAGATCGCCTTGGAAACATGCGCGAAACTGGAGGTTTTCACTGACCCTAATCGTGCCGTTGCGGGAGCCGACGCCGTCTATACAGATGCGTGGGCAAGCATGGGCCAGGAGCGCGAATCTGACGCTCGCGTTCCGGTGTTTCAACCCTACCAGGTGAATGAAAAATTAATGAGCAAGGCAGCTTCTCATGCAGTGTTCATGCACTGTTTGCCGGCGCATCGGGGACAAGAGGTTACCGACGAGGTAATGAATTCGCAGCAGTCGGTGATCTTTGATCAGGCCGAAGGTCGCTTGCACGTGCAGAAAGCGATTCTGATGTTGTTGCTCTGGGGCGGTGCGAGCCGGTTCCCGGTGAGGAGTGCTCATGCCTAAGAAAATTGTGCTCGCATATTCCGGTGGGCTCGATACCTCGATCATCATTCCATGGTTGAAGGAGAACTACGACTACGACGTGATTGCCATGGTCGGAGATGTCGGCCAAGGCGATGACATTGAAGCGGTCGTGAAAAAAGCGTATGACACCGGCGCCAGCAAGGTGCTGGTCGAAGATCTGCGGGAAGAATTCCTGACAGAGTATGTTTTTCCCGCGCTCCAGGCTGGCGCGGTGTACGAACATAAATATCTGCTCGGAACATCTTTGGCTCGGCCGGTGATTGCCAAGCACCAGGTTGAGGTGGCGCTGCGCGAGGGTGCGGACGCCGTCGCTCACGGATGCACTGGAAAAGGCAACGATCAGGTGCGCTTCGAATTGACGTACCAGGCGTTGGCGCCGGAGTTGAAAGTCATCGCTCCCTGGCGCGAGTGGGATCTCAAGTCGCGCGAGGATTGTCTTGATTACGCCGAAGCGCATGGCATTCCGGTGGCTCAGAGCCGCGAGAAGATCCATAGCCGTGACCGCAATCTTTGGCACATCAGCCATGAGGGTGGGGAACTCGAAGACGCGGGGAACGCTCCCTTCTCCAGCACTTGGCAGCTAACGAAGTCGCCACAGGACGCTCAGGATCGCGAGGAGCAAGTAGAGATCGGTTTCGAACATGGCGTGCCAATTTCGGTCAACGGACTGCAGATGGATCCTGTTTCGCTCGTCGAACTGCTAAACGAGATCGGCGGCCGAAACGCGATCGGGCGGATTGACCTGGTGGAGAACCGGTTCGTCGGCATCAAGTCTCGCGGATGTTACGAGACGCCCGGCGGCACGCTGCTGCTGACCGCACATCGCGAACTCGAGGCGCTATGCCTCGACCGCGATTTGTTGCACTACAAGCAGCACGTGGGTCTGAAGTACGCGGAGCTTGTCTACTTTGGACTCTGGTTCACGCCTCTGCGCGAAGCATTGGACGCCTTCGTTGAGGGCACGCAGAAGAACCTGACCGGCATCGTTAACTTGTCGCTGTACAAAGGAAACATCTCGGTGGTCAGCCGGAAATCCGAGTTTTCTCTCTACCGGACCGACCTCTCCTCGTTCACCATGGGCGATAGCTACGACCAGAAGGATGCTGCCGGTTTCATTCGGATTCTAGGCTTGCCTTCGCGATCGCGCGCACAGCTGCGACAGGAGGTGACGAAGTGAAGATGTGGTCCGGCCGCTTTCGGCAGCCGCTTGATCCGGAGTTCGAGAGGTGGCAGCGATCGTTTTCTTTTGATCAATGCTTGCTTCCTTGTGAACTAGAGGCGAGCCGTGCGCATGCGCATGCACTCGAACAGGCCGGAATTTTGTCGTCGCAGGAGCTATCCGACATCGAGCGCGGCCTGGTTGAAATTGGAAAAAAGGCGGAGTCTGTCCCGTCGCTCCTCGCCGATGACGAGGCGGAGGATGTTCACCATTTCGTTGAAAAACAACTGGTCGCGTTGATTGGCGACACCGGTTACAAACTCCATAGCGGGCGAAGCCGGAATGAACAGATCGCCACCGATCTGCGCCTTTACGTGCGGGCAGCGATCGACCAGATTCAATGTCTGCTTGCTGATTGGCTCAATGCACTCCTTGCGCGAGCTGAGAAAGCGGGCGACGCTGCGATGCCGGCCTACACGCACACCCAGCGGGCCGAACCGGTGCTGGTTGCGCACTGGGTTTTGGCATATGTGGAAATGTTTTTGCGTGACTCTGAGCGGCTTACGGATTGTCGTGTTCGTCTAAATCTCTGCCCACTAGGCTCGGGTGCGGTTGCAGGCGCCACGGTTGCTCTCGATCGCGGCGTAATTGCAGCCGATCTAGGCTTCGATGCTCCGACGGCAAACAGTCTCGACGCGACCAGCGATCGTGATTTTGCACTTGAGTTTGTACAGGCGGTTGCGATCCTGGCGCTGCATCTTAGCCGTTGGGCGGAAGAGATGATTCTGTTCTCAACCCAGGAGTATGGATTTGTGTCGTTGCCGGAACCTTATTCCACCGGCAGTAGCGCGATGCCGCAGAAGAAGAATGCGGATCTCCTGGAACTTGCGCGGGCCAAGGCGGCGCGCGTGTTGGGCGCCTCCACCACTTTGCTGGTCGCCGTGAAGGGACTTCCTCTCGCCTACAACAAGGACCTGCAGGAAACGCAGGAGCCGGTATTCGATTCGGCGCGCACCGTCACCTCTCTTCTGCCGCTGGTTACAGGGTGGATGAAGCAAGTTGAGTTCGACTTCAGCCGCATGCAGCAAGCCGCCCAATCGGGCTTTATGAACGCCTGGGCTGCGGCAACGTATCTTGTCGAACGCAGCGTGCCATCCCGCCTCGCTCACGAGGCCGTGGGAAATGCGGTGAAGTTAGCGATCGAACGCGGCTGTGAATTGCAGGACCTACCCCTCGCCGATTTGCGGTCGATTCACGCTGCTTTCGAAGAGAGTGTGTATCAGGCGCTAACCCTCGATGCGGTTTTGAAGATCCACAACGTGGAGGGTGGAACCGCGCCTGATCAAGTCAAGAGGGCGCTGCAGCGCGCCGAACATCGCATCTCACTCTTGCGAGGTGACGTTCATGCACACGCGTGAAGCCTTGCTGCGCGATGCAACACAGATCCACGACCTGATCGCGAGCTATTCGGGCGATGGCACGCTCCTGCCTCGGACGTTGCCCGAGATCTGTGAGAACATCCGCGACTTCGTGGTGGTTGAGAACGAAGATCGAATCGTGGGTTGCGGCGCACTTCATCTGTACGGGCCGCACCTCGCCGAAGTCCGCTCCATTGCCGTAATACCAGCTGCGAAGGGGAACGGCGCCGGGCGTCGACTGATCGATGCTCTGCTCGAGCAGGCCTCGCGGCAGGAAGTCACTTGCGTATGCCTCTTCACGCGCATCCCGGAATTTTTCTCGCGCATGGGCTTCACGGTCGCCACACGGGAAGAAATTCCTGACAAACTCTACAAGGACTGCCATCGCTGTCCGCGGCAGAATAACTGCGATGAAGTCGCCATGGTGCGTGGGGAGCTGCCGCAGTTCGCGATTCTTCAACCGCCCGTGTCGCAGTTTGTGAAACTGCAGTGGTAGTGAGCTTAGGCAGCTGAAGCCCATCGAATACTCAAGCAGACACAGTTAAAGCCGCCATGTCGAAGCAACGACTGGTTGCGTCCTGGCGGCTCTTGGGGAAGCGCCCGTTCGGGCACCCGAATGTTCAGTTCGGGCAGCCGCAGAATAGCACGAAAGCCCTCACGAAAAGAATCGTTTAGCGCGTGAAATTGCGACACTCTTGAAGTGTCGTCGCATTTTGCGACACGCTCTATTTCAGAACGAAAGTTCCTCGCAATGGCGTGTTGTCGGAGGAGCCGCCCACGAGGATAGCGAACTCTCCAGGCGCGGCCGCCCAGTCCTTTTTCTCAACGTCGTAATAGGAGAAGGCGCGACGATCGAGAGACACCTGGACGTGGCGTGTTTCGTCCGGCTTCAGCATCACTTTCGAAAAGCCCTTCAATTCT
>Ga0207665_10001301_pt1 | contig 16834 bp, 12 predicted proteins | sample LARL112metaG_FD_184351 | JGI IMG/M metagenome (GOLD analysis project Ga0207665, IMG submission 184351) | Corn, switchgrass and miscanthus rhizosphere microbial communities from Kellogg Biological Station, Michigan, USA - LAR L11-2 metaG... | ecosystem: Host-associated > Plants > Roots >...
CCGTTCGCTGGAGCAGGCTGTTCACGATCGTCAGATGAGCCGCAAGGCCAAGGACAGGACGGCGCTCGAGACCAGGATCGGCTATAAATTTGCCGACAAGGATCTGCTCGAACGGGCACTCACGCACATTTCCGCTCTGTCGGGAGGCAATCGCGCCGCCAGCTATCAACGGCTAGAGTTTCTCGGCGATCATGTGCTCGGTCTTGTGATTTCCGACATGTTGTACCGCGCGTTTCCGCGCGCCAATGAAGGCGAGCTGTCGCGGCGGCTGGCCGATCTCGTGCGCAAGGAAACCTGCGCCGAGGTGGCGCGGGCGATGGATCTTGGCCCGGCGCTCAAGCTGGGCAATTCGGAATCGCATGCCGGCGGACGTCGCCGCGTTACCATACTCGCGGACGTCTGCGAGGCGTTAGTCGGAGCAGTGTTCATCGACGGTGGTTACAAGGCGGCGGACGAGCTGATCGCGCTTTTCTGGAAAGAGCGCATGCTCAAACCGCTGCGTCCGCTGCGCGATCCGAAAACCATGTTGCAGGAATGGGCACAGGCGCGCGGCCTGCCGACGCCGGCCTATCGCGAGCTTGCGCGGACGGGTCCGCATCACGATCCGGAGTTCCGTGTCGCCGTTGTATTGCCGGACCGGCCGCCGGCTGAAGGTCTGGGAAATTCCAAACGCGCTGCCGAACAGGCCGCCGCCGCCGCCATGCTCACGCGTGTCGGTGTGTCGGCGGACAAGCTCGATGGCTGATCCAGAAAGCGGGCAAGAGAGCAAGACGCAGTGCGGCTTTGTCGCCCTGATCGGTGCGCCCAACGCCGGCAAGTCGACGCTGCTCAATGCCCTGGTCGGTTCGAAGGTCAGCATCATCTCGCACAAGGTGCAGACGACGCGCGCTCTCATCCGCGGGATCACCATTCAGGACCAATCACAATTGATCTTCGTCGATACGCCCGGCATTTTTTCGCCGCGCCGTCGGCTCGATCGCGCCATGGTGACGACAGCCTGGAGTGGGGCGCACGAGGCGGATCTCGTCGGCGTTCTCATCGACGCGCGCAAAGGGCTCGATGAGGAGGCGGAGGACATCCTGCGCCGGCTCGGCGACGTCAAATCGCCAAAACTTCTGGTGCTCAACAAGATCGATGTCGTCGCCAAAGAGGCGCTGCTGACGCTGGCGAACGACGCGAACAAGGCGGCAAAGTTTGAATCGACGTTCATGGTTTCGGCGCTGACAGGCGACGGCGTGATGGATCTCAAGACCTGGCTCGCCCAGCGCGTTCCGCCCGGGCCGTGGCTCTATCCCGCGGATCAGATGTCGGACGCGCCGATCCGCCAGCTCGCGGCGGAGATCACGCGCGAAAAGCTGTTCGAACGGCTGCACCAGGAGCTGCCGTATCACTCGACAGTGGAAACCGAAGTCTGGAAGGAACTGCGCGCTGGCGACATTCGCATCGAGCAGACGATTTACGTCGAGCGTGAAAGCCAGCGTAAAATCGTGCTCGGCAAGGGCGGACAGACCATCAAGGCGATCGGCGAGGCGTCGCGCAAGGAGATTGCCAACATCGTCGAAGCCAAGGTGCACCTGTTTTTGTTTGTGAAAGTACGCGAGGGCTGGGGCGACGACCCCGAGCGTTATCGGGCCATGGGCCTGGATTTCCCGAAGGAGTGATGGGGGAATGGTCGCCACCGTCGCCTGGCGAACAGCACAACCTCTCAAACTGTCATGGCCGGGCTTGTCCCGGCCATCCACGTCTTCCTTCGGGCAATGCGCAAAGACGTGGATGCCCGGCACAAGGCCGGGCATGACGACTGTGAGTCTCGCGAGCGTGGGCGGCTCCGAACTGAAAGCGTCGCGTTTCCACTGTCATGCCCGCGCTTGTCGCGGGCATCCCGCTTAGGCGGGCAGGGCCTTGCCTCCCTAAGCGAGATGGCCGGGACAAGCCCGGCCATGACGGCTGAGAAGTACCGCCTCCCTCAGCGTCACCGCCGCGTGCCACTTGTGACCTCGCCCCGCGGCCCTAATCTAGGAAAGACTGGCGATTCCGGTTGAAAGCATGCAGTGGACCGATGACGGCATCGTTTTGGGCGTCAAGCGTCACGGGGAGGCGAATGGCATCCTCGAGTTGATGACGCGCGAGCATGGCCGCCACCTCGGTCTCGTGCGCGGCGGCTTCGGTTCGCGGCTCAAGCCGGTTTTGCAGCCGGGCAACACCGTGAGCGCGACATGGCGGGCGCGGCTCGACGAGCATCTCGGTAACTACACCGTTGAAGGCCTTGCCTTGCGCGCGGCAAGTTTCTTCTCGGCGCCTCACGCCATCTATGGCGTCACGCATCTCGCTGCGCTGATGCGACTGTTGCCAGAGCGCGATCCGCACACTGCGCTGTACAATGCGCTCGATGACATCCTGGGGCACCTCGATGACGCAAGGCTGAGTGCGCCGGTGGTGGTGCGCTTCGAATTGCAGGTTCTGTCCGAACTCGGCTTTGGACTTGATCTCGAACGCTGCGTCGCAACCGGAAGCTCGGGCGACCTCATCTACGTATCGCCAAAATCCGGACGCGCGGTTTCGCGCAGCGCCGGCGAACCCTGGGCTGACCGGATGCTGCGCCTTCCGGCATTTCTGCGTGAGCGAGACGCAAAACCCGTCGGCAATGATATCGCCGACGGGTTTGCGCTTACCGGCTATTTCCTGACGCGCCACGTGCTTGAAGCACGCGGTTTGGCGCTCGGTGATGAGCGCGCGCATTTCATAGCGGCGCTGAACCGCGCGCTTCCGAGCGTCGCGTAGTTACCACCATCCGCGGCGATAGCCGTAGCCGCCGTAGTATGGACGGTAGCCTCCATAGTAGCCGTAGCCGCCGTAGTAGGGGGCTGCGCGCCAGCAGACACGTCGCCAGCCGCAGCCGTAAGGCCCGCAGCGCCACACACGGCGGCAACCGACCTGGACGTCCTGAAGCAGGCTGTTTTCGTTTATCGCGTTCTGAATTCCAGACGGTGTCGTTACCGTCATAGCCTCAGCGCGATTTGGGGTGATCGAGCCAGCCGCGAGAATGGCGAGCGTGGCGGCAGTTGCGAGTACAATCCGGCGCATTGCATTCTCCATACGTGTAAAGCCTGGATCCGAGCTTAGTCCGAGCTTGGTCGGCGCAAGATAACGTCGACCGGATCGTCGAGTTCACACAATTTACAGGGAAATCTTGGAAGATTAGATGGCCGCCGCGTTCATCGCTTGTTCATCGCGGCACAACCGTCTAGCTATCGGACATGGGAAAACGACTGATTCCCCCTGAAAAAGGCGCGGTCGAAGAGGTCGCCCTGCGCGAAGCGCTGGAAGAGCGCTATCTCGCCTATGCACTCTCCACGATCATGAATCGTGCGCTTCCCGATGCGCGCGATGGGCTCAAACCGGTGCACCGCCGCATCCTCTACGGGATGCGGCTGCTGCGACTCGATCCGGGGCAAGCGTTCAAGAAATCCGCCAAGGTGGTCGGCGACGTGATGGGCAATTTCCATCCGCACGGCGATCAGGCGATCTACGACGCGCTGGTTCGGCTCGCGCAGGATTTCGCGCAGCGTTATCCGCTCGTGGACGGGCAGGGCAATTTCGGAAATGTCGACGGCGATAACGCTGCCGCCATGCGCTACACCGAAGCGCGGCTCACCGAAGTTGCGCGGTTGCTGATCGACGGCATCGACGAAGATACCGTCGACTTCCGCGGCACCTATGACGGCACCAACCAGGAACCGGTGGTGCTGCCGGCGGCGTTCCCCAATCTGCTCGCCAACGGCTCGCAGGGTATCGCGGTCGGAATGGCGACATCGATCCCGCCGCACAATGCGGCCGAGTTGTGCGACGCCGCGCTCTTCCTCATCGACAATCCCAAGGCGCGCAGCAAGACGCTGCTCAAATACGTCAAGGGACCGGATTTTCCGACCGGCGGCATTATCGTCGATACGCCCGAGACGATCGCCGAAGCCTACAATACCGGCCGCGGTTCGTTCCGCGTGCGTGCGCGCTGGAAACAGGAAGATACCGGTCGCGGCACCTACGTGATTGTCATCACCGAGATTCCGTGGCTGGTCCAGAAGTCGCGCCTGGTCGAGAAGCTCGCCGAGCTGATCAACGAAAAGAAACTGCCGCTGGTGGCCGATGTGCGCGATGAATCGGCGGAAGACATCCGGCTGGTGATCGAACCGCGGTCGCGCTCGGTCGACGCCGAGTTGATGATGGAATCGCTGTTCAAGCTGACCGAGCTTGAAAGCCGCATTCCGCTCAACATGAACGTGCTGGTGAAGGGCCGTATTCCGCAGGTGCTCGGCCTTGCCGAAGCCTTGCGCGAGTGGCTCGACCACCGGCGCGAGGTACTGCTGCGCCGGTCACGACATCGGCTGGCGGAAATCGAGCATCGCCTCGAAGTGCTGGGTGGCTTCCTTGTCGCCTATCTCAACCTCGACAAGGTGATCAAAATCATCCGCAAAGAGGACGAGCCGAAGCCCGTCCTCATGAAGACGTTCAAGATCAGCGATGTGCAGGCCGACGCCATCCTCAATATGCGGCTGCGCAATTTGCGCAAGCTCGAAGAGATGGAAATCCGCGCCGAGGAAAAGGCGCTGCGCGAAGAGCACGCCAAGCTCAAGGCTTTGATCGGATCGACGGCCCAGCAATGGAAAACGATTGCGGGCCAGATCAAGGAGATCAGGGAGAAATTCGGTCCAAAGACCGACATCGGCAAGCGTCGCACGACCTTCGGTATCGCGCCGGCACACGATGAAGCCGCGATCGAAGAGGCGATGGTTGTGCGCGAGCCGATCACCGTGGTCGTTTCCGAGAAGGGCTGGATCCGCGCGCTGCGCAACCATGTCACCGATTTCTCGGGCGTTTCCTTCAAGACCGACGACGCGCTGAAATTTGCCTTCCCGACCGAAACCACAGCCAAGGTGATGATCTTCGGCAGCAATGGCCGTTTCTACACGCTTGATGCCTCGAAACTGCCGGGCGGACGCGGCCATGGCGAGCCGGTGCGGCTGTTCATCGATCTCGAGAATGCCGATGTGGTGGCGGCCTTGGCCTACCAGGGCGGTCGCAAGTTCCTGGTCGCAAGTCATCAGGGCAATGGCTTCGTGGTGGCGGAAGACGAGTGCCTCGGCACCACCCGCAAGGGAAAGCAGGTGCTCAACCTGAAGGCGCCGGACAAAGCGGCCGCGATGACCACCGTCGACGGCGAACTCGCGGCGACGATCGGCGCAAACCGCAAGATGGTGATCTTCGCGCTCAATCAGGTGCCCGAGATGGGGCGCGGGCGCGGCGTGCGCCTGCAGCGCTACAAGGAAAAGGGCCTCTCGGACGTGACGACGTTCACGGCCGATGCCGGGCTTTCGTGGACCGACACGGCGGGGCGCAGTTTCACGCTGCCGATGAAAGAGCTCAAGGACTGGCGCGGCAACCGGGCGGACGCGGGCCGCATCGCGCCGAAAGGTTTCCCGAAGAACAACAAGTTCCGCAGCCTGCCGAGCAACGGCAAGGCCGCCGCCGAGGCCGACGCGGCGACGGACGAGTAGGGCGTCTGTCATGGCCGGGCTTGTCCCGGCCATCCCGATTCATAGGGCACAGCAGCTCCCTCATCGAGATCACCGGGACAAGCCCGGTGATGACGAAGAAAATCTGGTTACAACTGTCCCTCGTCGGCCCGGCCTTGTGCCGGGCATCCTGTGACGACGGCTTTCGTCAAGTCGCGACGAACAGCAGCGAACGGTCCGATTTCTCAAGCAGCGCCGACGCCGTATCGCCGAAAAACAGCTTGTCGCCCGGACGACGTCCGACGCCCATCACCACGAGATTGTGGTTGCGCCGCTCAAGCTCGCTGAGAATGGCCTCATCCGCGGCCCGCTCGGCGACGACGGCCGTGCGGATGCTCATGTTGTAGCCGTCGGCGATCGTCACGATATCCTTGAGGATCGCTTCCTCGTGACGACGCGTCCTGATGCCGCGCCGCATGCCGCGTCGCGTCGCCGTGCGCACGGCAACGTAGAGCACGGTCACCGGCGCCTTCGTTGCGCGCGCCAGCGTGATGGCGACTTCGGCGGCGCGGCGTGACGGCTCGGTGCCATTGACCGGAACGAGAATGCTCAGTCTGTCCTCGGGCTTCCCCTCGAGGTCGTCACGCACGGCCGAAATGATCAGCGGGCCGTCGAAGCCCTTGGCGAGATTGGTCACGCCTTTGTCGAATTCGGAGCTCGGTGTCGACGTTTTTTCAAGCCCGATGATGAAAATGTCGTAGCCTTTCTCGGCCTCTTCGGCGATCGCCGCGGGACTCGGCTGCTCGTGGACGACCGTCGTGACCTCGACCGGCGCGTCAGCCTTCTCTTCGTCCTTCTGCTTGCTTTTGACCTGCGCGGCAGCCTGCTGCACGACCTCGCCGGCGACTTCCGCCTTTTCCTCCTGCTTTTCTGTTTCCCTGTCGCTCTTCTTTTCGTCCTTCTTGCCGTTCGTCTGCTTGCCGTTCCGTTTCTTCTCGTCGGGCGAGGGCGCTGCCGGCACCTTGTCGGGATCCTCCGGCATGGTGCCTTCGATCTTGCTCGGATCCGGAATGTGCAGCACGGTCGCGGGCATGCCGTGTGTTCCGGCAAGCACGCCTGCAACGCGCGAGGCAAATTTGCCGTTCGGGCTGTCGTCGACGGCGATCAGCAGTCGCTCGAGATTGGGGACGAACCCGCGTTGCTCGAGCTCCTCGCGCTCGATCCGCTGCTTTTCCTCCTTGCGCATCGGGATGCGATTGAGTGCCCAGCGCAGCGTCGGTGGCATGGCGGTCGTGGTGATGACCGCCATGGCAACGATCATCGTAAAAAGATCCTGATTGAGCGCGCCCATCGACAGCCCGACCGTTGCGATGATGACCTCGGTCGAGCCGCGCGCATTCATTCCGCACGCGAGCGCGAGGCCTTCGCGTCGGGTCAGGCCGCCGAGTTCTGCGCCGAGAAAGGCGCCGCCGAACTTGCCGATGCTGGCGACCAGCACAAGCCCGACCGTAAAGAGCGCGATCTTCGGATCGGCCATGATGGTGAGGTCGGCGGTCAATCCGGCAATGCCGAAGAACACCGGCGCAAAGAACGCCGTGATAAGCCCGCGCAGCTGTTCGTCGATATGACGCGTCAGGATCGGCGATTCCCCGACGAGGATGCCGGCGACGAAGGCGCCGAGCACGGTGTGCACGCCGATCATGTGCGTGATGAGCGCCATGATGCCCATGATGCAGAGGATGGCGGTCACCACGGCGAATTCGCTGACAAGATGATCGTTGACCCAGCGGATCGTAAAAAACACGGCGCGACGGCCGATCGTCAGGCTCGCGACCATGAACGCGATTGTGCCGATGACACTCTGCGCGAGCGAAAACGGTTCGACCGAACCGTGCAAGGCGAGACTGAAGATGATCGAAACGATGATCCAACCAACGCTGTCGTCGATGATGGCGGATGCAAGGATCACCTGCCCGACGATGCGGCGCATGAAATTCATTTCGCGCACAACCATGGCAACGATCTTCACCGATGCGATCGAAAGCGCGGTTCCGAGAAACAGCGAGGTGATCAGCCGCTTCTCGGGATCGGGCAACATGCTGTCGGGCAGGGCCTCACCAAGCGCGACACCGCAGATGAACGGGATGAGGATTCCCATCAGCGACGCATAGAGCGACGCGCGGCCCGTCTGACGCACCAGTTTGAGATCGGTCTCCATGCCGGCAAGCAGAAGCAGCAACAGGATCCCGAACTGCGCGATCCCGTCGATCATCGCCTTCTGTTCGGGGTTTTTCGGAAACAACGCGTGCTGCGCATCGGGAAGCAGCAGGCCAAAGAGGGAAGGGCCGAGCAGGAGGCCGGCGATCAGCTGGCCCATCACGGAGGGCTGGCGCAGCCGTGACATGACTTCGCCCAGCAATCGGCCCACCAGCATGAGCACGACGAGCTGGGCGATGAAAATTGCGTCCGATGCCCCTTTGCCACCCTCGGCGGCCCAGGCCGGGCTCGCCGCAAGCGTAGCCAGCACGCACAGCCAAAGCCGATCGCGATGGGTTCTCATGGCGGCGGCCATGCTCCGGGCTTTGTAGACAGCTGCGGCCGAAGCCCCAATACCGGCCACAAGCGCCCGACAACTCAGTGGAATCCGAAAGGTTCCACGCGTTATGCAATTGCAAATTATTCGCAACTAGATATATTTTCATAAAGCGATTTGATTTTTCAGGGCGTTCACGATGCATGCGCGAATGGAGCCATCTGTGATCGCCGAACCGGCCGGTTGGCGCCGCCAGCGAGGCCGGCCACCGCTCGCAGAAGTTTTCGGTTCGATTTCGACCAAGCCGACCGGTTCACTCGGCCGCAAGCTCATGGCGTTTCTCGGCCCCGGCTACCTGGTCGCGGTCGGGTACATGGATCCCGGCAACTGGGCGACGTCGCTCGCCGGTGGCTCCAAATTCGGTTACGCGCTGCTTACGGTCGCGCTGCTCTCCAACCTGATGGCGATCCTGCTGCAGGCGCTGTGCGCACGACTTGGCATCGCCTCGGGGCGCGATCTCGCGCAGGCCTGTCGCGATGCTTTTCCGCGCTACATTTCATGGCCGCTCTGGGTGCTGGCCGAGGTTGCGATCTGCGCAACCGATCTTGCCGAAGTGATCGGAACGGCGATCGGCCTCAATCTTCTGTTTCACATTCCGCTCGAGATCGGCGTGATTTTGACCGCGCTCGACGTGTTCCTCGTCCTCTGGATGCAAAACCTGGGCTTCCGCTATATCGAGGCGTTCGTCGTCACGCTGCTCGGCGTGATTGCCGCTTGCTTTGCAGTTCAGATCGCCATGGCAGACCCAGACTGGGGCGCGGTGATCCGTGGCTTTGCGCCGACGACGGAGATCGTCACCAATCCGGAGATGCTCTATCTTGCGCTCGGCATCATCGGCGCCACTGTGATGCCGCACAACCTCTATCTGCACTCCGGCGTGGTGCAGACGCGCCGTTTTGGCGACGATGTCGATGACCGGCGCGAAGCGATCAAGCTCGCGACGCTCGATTCGACGATCGCGCTGATGTTCGCATTGCTGATCAATGCCTCGATCCTGATTCTCGCCGCGGCGACCTTCTACAAGGCCGGCAAACACGATATCGCCGAACTCGATCAGGCTCATTCGTTTATCGCGCCGCTGCTCGGCTCGGCGCTCGCACCGACCTTGTTCGGCGTTGCGCTGCTGTGCTGCGGGCTGAATTCGACGGTGACCGCGACGCTCGCCGGCCAGATCGTCATGGAAGGCTTTCTCGACATACGTCTTCCCGGCTGGGCCAGGCGGCTGATCACGCGCGCCATTGCCATCGTGCCTGCGGCCATCGTCACCATCTGGTTCGGCGAAAAAGGCACCGCGCAGCTTCTGATCCTGTCGCAGGTCATCCTGAGCCTGCAATTGCCGTTCGCCATCGTGCCGCTTGTGATGTTCACCGCCGATCGCAAAAAGATGGGCGTGCTGGTGGCGCCGCGCTGGGTGACGGCGCTCGCCGTCATCACCGCGGCTGTGATCATTGCGCTGAATATCAAGCTGCTGGTCGATGTCGCACTGGGAAGCGGCTGAAGGGCGCTACTTTTCTACGCGGCTCCAGCCTGCCGGCATCAGGCGTTCCTGTGGCAGGAAGCGGCCCTTGTAATCCATCTTGCGGGAACCGGCGACCCAATAGCCGAGATAGACGTAAGGCAGGCCCATGCGGTTGGCCCGCTCGATGTGATCGAGGATCATGAAAGTGCCGAGCGAGCGGTCGGCCTCATCCGGATCGAAAAACGAATAGACCATCGACAGGCCGTCGCTGAGCACGTCGGTGAGAGCGACGGCGAGCATCTGTCCCGAGCCGCGCCCGGTGAAGCCGGAATCAGGACCGCGCCGGCGGTATTCGACCAGACGGGTGTCGACGTGGCTGTCTTCGATCATCATCGCGTAATCGAGGACCGTCATGTCGGCCATGCCACCGTCGCGATGGCGCGCATCGAGATAGGCGCGAAAGACCGAATACTGCTCGGACGTGGGCGCGGGTGTGCGCATGTCGCCGACAATGTCGGAATTGCGTTCGGCGATGCGGCGCATGTTACGCGAGGGCGCGAAGTCGGCGGCCACGACGCGCACGGAGACGCAGGCGCGGCACCCCTCGCAGGCTGGGCGATAGGCGATCGACTGGCTGCGGCGGAAGCCGCCATGGGTCAGCAGATCGTTGAGCTCGCCGGCGCGGTCGCCGACAAGGTGCGTGAACACCTTGCGCTCTTCCTGCCCCTCCAGATAGGGGCACGGCGATGGGGCCGTCAGGTAGAATTGCGGTGTATCGCGAGAGTGCTGGGTCACCTATCAGCCCGTCATTTCAGTTTCACCGCTAGCATCGCGCGCCGGACGCCCGCCGTCAAAGCCTATCCGGTACGCGCCGGCTGCATGGACGAACGCAGCACAGATGCACGCGCTTTGTTATTGATGACCACCGTGCCGAGAAGAATGTCATGCAGGAGCCGCCGCCGCTCGTTGAAGAAGGGAACCAGCAGCACAAACGGCGTAAAGAAAGACACCGTGAACCAGAATGCAACGGCGTGCACCGCGCCGAGCACGAAATAGGCAGGGGCGCCATACCAGGTGCGCATTTCGAGATCCATCACCCGCATTCCGATGGTGGCCGAGGCCCAGCCACCGAGTGTGAAGCCGAAATAGAGAATCGCCCAGATCACTGTAGCCGACGGCAGCAACCAGTAGAGCGCAAAGCCGAGACCCAGGGTCACAATTCCGAAGGCGAAGATGAACATCGCCGCGAGCACAACGGGAATGGAAATAATGATGAAATCGATGATGAACGCGATGACCCGGCGCGCCAGGACGCCGTCGAACAATTCCGGCTGAGTCGCCGGATCGTAGGCGTGGGGCTGGATATCGATCGACATGCGGCCAACTCTCGCTGCAGGCGTGAACGCATTATAGCTCAGCCTGTTTTGCGGGAGATGGAGAAAGAATCGGGCATGCGCAAGGGGTTGCCCGGGTGCTGGAACCTCCGCCGGCCTTGCGGCATGGTGCAGCAGTCAGGGCCTGGAGCACAGCTTTGAGCGTCACTCTTGCCGATGTCGAGGCCGCACGCCGCGTGATCCAAGGCGTGGTCTTGCGCACGCCGATGCTGCCGGCGCCCAAACTTTCGGCGCTGACCGGTGCCGAGGTTCACGTCAAATACGAAAATCTTCAGGTCACCAATTCATTCAAGGATCGTGGGGCGCTGGTGAAGCTGGTCTCGCTGAGCGCGGCCGATCGCAAGCGCGGCGTCATCACGATGTCGGCCGGTAATCATGCGCAGGCGGTGGCTTATCACGCGGCGCGCCTTGGCATTCCGGCAACGATCGTGATGCCGGTGACCACGCCTTTCGTGAAGACCGCGGCGACGCGTTCGCACGGGGCCGAAGTGGTGCTGTACGGCGAATCGGTGGCGGAAGCGCAGGCGCGCTGCGAGGAGATCCAGGCGCAGCGGGGGCTCGTCCTCGTTCACCCTTACGACGATCTGCAGATCGTTGCCGGGCAGGGCACGATCGCGCTGGAAATGCTCGAGGATCGCCCCGACCTTGATGTGCTGGTTTTCCCGATTGGCGGCGGCGGGCTCATCGCCGGCAATGCCGTCGCGGGGCGGGCGAAAAATCCGAAAATCGAGATCATCGGCGCGGAAGCGGCCCTTTATCCGTCAGTGTGGAACGCGCTGCGTGGCGAGAACCGGCCGCTCGGCGGGCCGACGCTTGCCGAAGGCATTGCTGTCAAGAACGTTGGCAAGCTGACGTTGCCGATCATCCGCGAGCTTGTCGCCGAGATCATTCTGGTCGGCGAGGCCGAGCTCGAGCGCGCGGTCAACGCCTACCTGACGTTGCAGAAGACGATGGCGGAAGGCGCCGGCGCCGCCGGTCTTGCGGCGATGCTGACGAAGCCCGAGCGGTTCAAGGGACGCAAGGTCGGTCTTGTTTTGTGCGGCGGCAACATCGATCCGCGCGTGCTGGCCTCGATCATGGTGCGCGAGCTTGAACGCGAGGAGCGCATCGTGTCGTTCCGCCTGACGATCCCCGATCAGCCGGGCGTGCTCGGCATCATCGCGACGCGTATCGGCGGGCTCGGCGCCAATATTCTCGAGGTCGATCACCGGCGGCTGTTTCTCGATGTGCCGGCCAAGGGTGCGAAACTCGACGTCACGCTCGAGACGCGCGATGCCGCGCATGCCGAGGAGATCATGGCGGCGCTGGCCGCCGACGGTTACGCGCCGATGCGGCTTGAGGCCGTCGCCACGACCGCCGCGCGCGAGTGAAGCGCGACGCGATCAGGCTGCCGATTGCGCCGGCATGTCCGGCAACTGCAGCTGCTGGACGACCGGGTCGCTCTTGTGCACGGCGAGGAGATTGTAGCCGGCCTCGACCACCTTGTAGCCGCGCTCGTCGAGGAAGACGCGCAAATGCTCGCGGCCGGCCTTGCGCGATTCGATCAGGAAGATCGGTTTACAGCGCGCGATCGTCTGCTGCGCGCCGTCGAGGGCCTCGAGCTCCATGCCCTGGAGGTCGAGCTTGATGAAATCGACGCGCGGCAGGGCCATGGCGTCGATCGAGATTTTCTGGATGGCGACCGTCCCTGCGGCGGAATAGTCGACGGGCTGGCCGATGAATTCGGTGTCGGCGCGCGGGCGCAGTTCGAGATTGCTGAAATTCGAGGGGACGAGATAGTCGGGGGTCGGGATCTGCATGATGCCGGGTTCGGAGGAGATCGCGGCGTGCATGGCGATGGCGTTGAAGCAGTTGTTGAGCGCGATGTTGCCGGCGAGCGCGTAGTAGATGCGCTCCTGCGCTTCGACCGCTATGACCGAGCCCCAGCCGGTCATGGCGATGGCCCATTCGACGGTGTGGGTGCCGACATTGGCGCCGCCGTCGACGGCGACGACGCCCTCGCCATGCGCCTGCCGCCGCCCCTCGATCAGGTGGAGGGCGAGCTCGATGTCGACGGGGTCGGCGGCGGCGGTTTCCAGCAACAACTGACCGACGCCGCTCCAGCCGCGGGAAGTCGTTTCGCTGATGCTGCCGCTCCCGCCACGGGAATTCGGCTCGTTCATGCGATAGTCGAAACGGTTGGTGATCATCGTGCCGTGATTGGTTGCGGCCAGCACGAAGGCAAGCTTGCGTCCGACGTTGCGCATGAAACCCCCCAAACAGCGACGGGCGCGGCGACCGGGCCGCGCGAACGAATCACATGCCATAGGGTAATACCGCCCGCGCCGGTGTACAGGTTGCGCGGGCGCGATGTACAGATTGCGCCGACAGGAACCGCCCCCCGGCACCGCGCGTTTTCAAGTCTATAGCGGAGTAACCCATGACCGTGAACACCATGACAGGCGATCTGACGCAGGCGGACATTCGCGCCGCGGCCGGAGTGAACGACACGATGCTGGCCATCGGCCGGATCCTCATCGCGCTTATTTTCGTCAGTTCGGGTATCGAGAAATTCATGGACCTGGGGGCGACGGCTTCCGCGGTCGGTTCGAAAGGCCTGCCTTATGCAAACGTGCTCGCCGTGCTCACCGCGATCGTCGAGGCGGGCGGCGGCTTGCTGATCATCGTCGGTTGGCAGACCCGTCTCGTCGCGCTCCTGCTCGCAATCTTCTGTGCCGTCGCGGCCTACTTTTTCCACGATTTCTGGAACCAGCCGCCAGGGCCGCAACACGTCAACAACATGATTCACTTCATGAAGAACGTGAGTATCATCGGCGGCTTCCTGATGCTGTGTGCTGTCGGCGCCGGGCGCTATTCGCTCGACGGCCCGTGCATACGTTCGGAATACCTGCGAGCGTAATCGCTAGCGCGGCTGCATCGCCCGCCAGATGCGCTCGGGCGTCGCCGGCATCTCGATATGATTGACGCCAAATTCAGACAGTGCATCGACCAGCGCATTCGTCACGGCAGGTAGCGCGCCGACGCAGCCCGCTTCGCCTGCGCCCTTGACGCCGAGCGGATTGGTCTTGGTCGGCACCGGATTGCTCTCGACCTTCATGTCGGAGAAATCGTGCGCATGCGGCATGGCGTAATCCATGAACGAGGCTGTCACGAGCTGGCCCGAATTATCGAAGTGGATGTCCTCCATCAACGCCTGGCCGGCACCCTGCGCGATGCCGCCATGCACCTGGCCGTGCAACAGCAGCGGATTGAGCACGGTGCCAAAATCGTCCACGACGTTGTAGCGCGTGATGTCGACCTTGCCGGTCTCGCGATCGATTTCCAGTTCGCAGATGTGGCAGCCGTTCGGATAATTGTTGACCGGCGCAACGTAGACAGCGGTCGCAAACAGCCCTGGCTCCATGCCCTTCGGCAGGTTGGCCGTATCATGCGCGGCCGTCGCGATCTCCTTGACCGTCAGCGTGCGGTTGGTCTTGTTCGTGGAGAAGACACCGTCGTCGAATTTGAGGTCGCTCTCCTCGACCTTGAGCATATGCGCCGCGATCGCGCGCGCCTTGGTCACAACCTTTTCGGTCGCGAGATGGAATGCAGAACCGGCCATCGTTGCCGAGCGCGAACCGCCAGTGCCTTCGCCATAGAAAACCTGGTCGGTATCGCCCTGAATATATTGAGCCTCGTAAGGGTCGAGGCCGAGGCGATCGCAAACCAGCTGCTTGAATACGGTCTCGTGACCCTGGCCCTGTGAATTTGAACCGGAGAAGAGGATCACCGAGCCGGAGCGATCGAAGCGAACCTCGGCGCCTTCGGTGCTGGGCGCGCCCGCGCGCTCGATGGTGTTGGACATGCCGAAACCCAGCAGCTTGCCGCGTTTGCGGGCTTCGGCCTTGCGCGCCTTGAGCCCTTTGCGATCGGACAGGTCGAGCGCGAGATCCATGTTCTTTTCGAACTCGCCGCTGTCATAGGTGAACGTCAAACCGGTCTTGAACGGCATGGCGGAGGCCGGAACGTAGTTGCGCCGGCGCAGTTCCGCCGGATCGATCTTCATCTCGGCAGCGGCCAGATCGACCATGCGTTCGATCACAAAGGCTGCTTCGGGGCGGCCATTGCCGCGATAGGGCCGGATCGGGTTGGTGTTGGAAAACACCGCCGTGATATCGACGTGGATCGCCGGCGTGCGGTAGACGCCGGCGAGCGTGCCGGCATTGAGCACGAAAGCGGGCATCGAGTGCTGCAGGTAAGCGCCGATGGCGGCGAAGGTCTTCACCCGCAGCGCGAGGAAATGCCCGTCGCTGTCGAGCGCAAGTTCGGCCTCTGTCACGTTGTCGCGCGCCTGCGCGTCACTCAGGAACGCTTCCGTCCGCGTGCTGATCCATTTCACCGGTCGTCCGGTGAGCCTTGAGGCGAGGAGCACCAGCGGCGTCTCGTTGAAAATCGGCGTCTTCATCCCGAAGCTGCCGCCGGTGTCGCCTGTGATGATGCGGATCTTGCTTTCGGGCACCTTGAGCACCTTCGCAAGCTCGGTGCGCGTGGGGTGCGGCCGCTGCATGGGCGTATAGATCGTGTAGCGGCCATCGGTGGCGTTGTAATCGCCGACGGCGCCGCGCGGCTCCATCGTGGCCGCGGTCACGCGATTGATGACGAAGCGATGTCGCACGATGTGGCTCGCGCGAGAGAAGGCGGTCTCGACCGCCGCCTTGTCGCCGATCAGTTCGACAAAGCAGATATTGTCCGGGCAATCGTCCCACACACGCGGCGCGCCCGGCTTCGGTGCTTCGGCAGTGGAGGTAACGGCAGGCAATTCCTCGTAATCGACCTGGATGAGTTCGGAAGCGTCCTGCGCCTGCGCCGGCGTTTCCGCCACGATGAAAGCGACATAGTCCCCGACCCAGCGCACGCGGTCTTCCGCGAGAATTGGATAGCGCGCCTTGTACATTGGCGAGCCATCGCGACGCTTGAGGCCACCGGGCACCGGGAGATCGCCATAGCCGGCGGCCTTCACGTCTGCCGCGGTCAGCACGGCGAGCACGCCGGGCGCAGCCTTGGCGGCCTTGGTATCGATCGACTTTATCTTTGCGTGCGCATAGGGCGAACGCAGCACCACCGCGTGCACCATGCCGGGCAGCTTGACGTCGTCGGTGTAGCGGCCACCGCCGCGGATCAATCGTGGGTCCTCGAAACGCGACACGCCTTGGCCGACGGCGAACTCACCCATGTCAATTTCAACCTGTCGAATTCATGTGTCACCGGGCCGGTGACGAGGAGGGTTCGTGTGCCCTGGTCGCGTCAACCTGTTTTGAGCTTTTCCGCCACGCGCGGGGCGAAATAAGTCAGTACGCCGTCGCAGCCGGCCCGTTTGAACGCGATCAGGCTTTCGATCATGGCGCGCTCGCCATCGACCCAGCCTTTTTCCGCGGCCGCCATGATCATCGCGTACTCACCGGACACCTGATAGGCGAAAGTCGGCATCGCAAACGTGTCCTTCACGCGGCGGACAATATCGAGGTAGGGCAGGCCGGGCTTGACCATGATCATGTCGGCGCCCTCTTGAATATCGAGGGCGACCTCACGCAAGGCCTCATCAGAATTGCCGGGGTCCATCTGATAGGTGCGCTTGTCACCAGTCAGCGTCTTCGCGGATCCCACGGCGTCGCGGAACGGGCCGTAGAAAGCCGAGGCATATTTCGCTGCATAGGACATGATCGACACGTCGGTGAAATTTGCGGCATCAAGCGCCTTGCGTATTGCACCAACTCGTCCGTCCATCATGTCTGATGGCGCGATGATGTCGCAGCCGGCTTCCGCCTGTACGAGCGCCTGCTTCACCAGCGCGGCGACCGTCTCGTCATTGAGGATGACGCCGTCGCGCAGAAGGCCATCG
>Ga0207665_10001304_pt1 | contig 16803 bp, 14 predicted proteins | sample LARL112metaG_FD_184351 | JGI IMG/M metagenome (GOLD analysis project Ga0207665, IMG submission 184351) | Corn, switchgrass and miscanthus rhizosphere microbial communities from Kellogg Biological Station, Michigan, USA - LAR L11-2 metaG... | ecosystem: Host-associated > Plants > Roots >...
CGCGGGCTGTTCCGGAGCGCGCTGGTGCGGCCGCCGGTGCTGCCGGTCGCGGCGTTGCGGGCCGCGCTCGAGGCGAGCGGGGTGCCCCGCGTCGAGCTCGTCTGACCTGGTTCCTGCTGTCGCTCGGCGCGGCGCTCACCCAGGCCGTCCAGTTCGCGGTCGTCAAGGGCCGCGCCCGGGAGATCCCGCCGCTGGTGATCGTCGCGTGGACCCAGGGCGTGGCCTGCGCGGCGTGGGTGGTGTTCTTCGCGGTCTCGGGGCGTCCATTCACCGAGCCGGGAGCGCTCTGGCCCGTGGTGGCCGTCTCGTGCCTGCTCGTGCTCGGCATGAGCGGGCTGCTCGCCCGAGCCAGCGCGCGCGGAGACATTTCGATCGTCGGCCCGATCCTCGCGCTGAGCCCGATCTTCACGATCCTGCCGGACGCCGCGCTCTCGGGCGGGCTGCCGAGCCCGCTCGGCTGGATCGGCCTCGCGCTCTCCCTCACCGGCACCGTGAGCCTCTCGGGCGGAGCCGGCGGGCGCCTCGGCAGGATCCGCACGCTCTTCGCGCGGCGAGACGCGCTCGACGCCCTCGGCGCCGCGTTCCTGCTCGGCTTCCTCGCCGCGGTGGACCGCTACGGCGCGCTTCATCTCGGGCCGCCGAGCTACCTGGTCTGCTCGCACGGCGCGACCGCGCTCCTGGCCGCGCTGATCGCGGCGGTGACCACGCCGCGCGGCCTGGCCGAGAGCGTACGGCCCCGCAACCTGCTCACGGTGGTGATCCATGGGCTGCTCGCGGTGACCGGCACCGGCATGCAGACCACCGCGCTCACCATGGCCTCCGCGGCCTACGTCAACGCGATCCGCCGCATGTCCGCCGTCCTCGCGGTGCTGCTGGGCCGCACCCTGTTCGGCGAGCCCGACCTCGCCCGCCGGCTCGCCGCCGCGCTGCTGGCCTGCGCCGGCGCCGCCTGCCTCCTCCTCGCCTGAACGGGGACTAATAGAGGTGGCAGGCGACGTCGCGGCCGGCGTGGGGGCGCAGCGCGGGCGGGTCGGTGGCGCAGACCGGCATGACGTGGGGGCAGCGCGGGTGGAAGCGGCAGCCCGCGGGCGGGCGTAGCGGGCTCGGCACCTCACCCGCGAGGGGGACCTCCGGGCGTGGGGCGTCGACGTCGATCGGGAGCGCGGCGGCGAAGAGGGCCTGGGTGTACGGGTGGCGCGGCGCGAGCGCCACCGCCTCGGCCGGCCCCGATTCCACGATCTGCCCCAGGTACATGACCGCGATGGTGTGGCTCATGTGCGCCACCGCGGCCAGGTCGTGGGCGATGAAGAGGTACGACACGCCCAGTCGCTCCTGCAGCTCGCGCAGCAGGTTCAGGATCTGGGCGCGGATCGACACGTCGAGCGCCGAGACCGGCTCGTCGAGCACCACCAGCCGCGGGGACAGCGCGAGGGCCCGCGCGATGGCCACCCGCTGCCGCTGGCCGCCCGAGAACTCGTGCGGGTAGAGGTCGGCCGCGCGCGCGGGCAGGCTCACCAGGTCGAGCAGCTCGAGCACGCGCCGCCGCCGCGCGCTCCGGTCGAGGCGCTCGTTGATCACGAGCGGCTCCGCGATGATCGCGCCCACCCGCATGCGCGGGTCGAGCGAGGCGTAGGGATCCTGGAAGACGGCCTGGACGGCTCGACGGTAGCCGCGCCGCTGGGCGCGGTCGAGCGCGCCCACCTCCTCGCCCTGGAAGCGGATCGTCCCCGACGTCGGCCGCTCGAGACCCAGCACCAGCTTGGACGTCGTCGTCTTCCCGCAGCCCGACTCGCCCACGAGGCCGAACGTCGTTCCGGCCTCGAGCGTGAACGAGACGCCGTCGACCGCGCGCACCGCCTCGGTGCTCCGGCCGAGCAGACCGCGCCGCACCGGGAAGTGCTTGGTGAGGGCGGAGACCTCGAGCAGCGCGCTCACGCGGGCGGCGCCCCCGCCACTGGCGCGGCGATCCCGGGCGTCTCCAGCCAGCAGCGCGTCACGTGCCCCGCCTCCACCACCGTCTCCGGCGGCGCCTCTACCCGGCAGCGCTCCATCACCGACGGGCAGCGCGGGGCGAACGCGCACCCCGCGGGCAGTCGCGCCAGGTCGGGCGGCTGGCCCTCGATGGCGGTGAGGCGCCCCGTGCGGCGCCCGAGGCGCGGGATGGATTCGAGCAGCGCGCGGCTGTAGGGATGCGCCGGGCGCGTGAAGAGCCGGCGCACCGGCCCCATCTCGACGATGCGCCCCGCATACATGACCGCGACCCGGTCGCAGATGCGCGCCACAATGCCCAGGTTGTGGGTGACGAAGACGAGGGCCAGCCGGTGCCGCTCCTGCAGCTCCTCGAGGAGCCCCAGGTACTGCGACTGGATGGTGAGGTCGAGGCTCGTGGTGGGCTCGTCCGCGATCAGCAGCCGCGGCGGCGCCGCGATGGCCATCGCCCCCACCACCCGCTGCCGCATGCCGCCCGACAGCTGGTGCGGGAACGCGCGCAGCCGCTCGACGGGCGACGGGATGCGCACCGCGGCGAGCAGCTCGGCGGCCCGCGCGGCGAGCGCGTGTCCCCGCAGGCGGTGGTAGAGCGCGATCGGCTCGCGCAGCTGCATGCCGATGGAGAACACCGGGTTGAGCGAGCTCATCGGATCCTGCAGGATCATCGCGATCCGCCGCCCGCGGATGGCGCGCATCTCGGCCTCGCTCTTGGTGAGCAGGTCCTCCCCGTCGAGCCGGACCTGGCCCCCCAGGATGCGCGCGGCCGGCCGCGGCACCAGCCGCAGCAGGCTCAGGCAGGTCATGCTCTTGCCCGAGCCCGACTCGCCCACCAGGCCGAGGGTCTCGCCCTCGTCGACCGTGAACGAGACGCCGTCCACCGCCTTCACGGTGCCCCAGCGGGTGACGATGTGCGTGCGCAGATCGCGCACGTCGATGACCGGGCGCGACGCGGGCGGGCGGGACACGAGCGGGCCGGCCCTCAGAGCTGCCGCAGCTTCGGGTCGAAGGTGTCGCGGAGCCAGTCGCCGAGCAGGTTGAAGGCCAGCACCACGAGCAGGATCGCCAGGCCCGGGAAGAGCGACACCCACCACGCGCGGGTCACCACGTCGCGGCCCTCCGCGATCATGGAGCCCCACGCCGGCGTGGGCGGCGGGATGCCCGCGCCGAGGAAGGACAGCGACGCCTCCACGATGATCACGTAGCCGATCTGGAGCGTGACCAGCACCAGCAGGGTGCCGAAGGTATTGGGCAGGAGGTGCCGCGTGATGATCCGCCACGCTCCCGCCCCCGCGATGCGGGCCTGGGCCACGAAGTCGAGCTGCACCAGGGTGAGGACCTGTCCGCGGATGACCCGCGCGTAGCGGGCCCACAGGATCACCGCGATCGCGGTCACCACGTTGGTGAAGCTCGGACCCACCGTGACCGCGAGGATGAGGGCGAGCAGGATCACCGGGAAGGACATGGTGGCGTCCGTGACCCGCATCAGGACCGCGTCGACGCGGCCGCCGTAGTAGCCGGCGGTGAGCCCCACCGCGGCCCCGAACGCGCTCGCCGCCAGCACCGTGACCACCCCGGCCGCGAGCGACACCCGCGAGCCCCACACGATGCGGGAGAGCAGATCGCGCCCGAGCCGATCGGTGCCGAGCGGGTGCTTCCAGCTCCCCGCCTCCTCCCATCCGGGCGGCTTGAAGCGGTCGCGGAGCGACTGGGCGTGCGGGTCCGGCAGCCCGAGCAGCGGCGCCACCACCGCGGCCAGCACGAAGAGGCCGATCACCGCGAGCGGGAACCGGGGCAGCCGGAGGGCGCGCCGGGTCGGCGCGGCGGGCACGTCCATCTCGGGCAGGGCGAGCGCGCCGGGCTCAGCGGGCATAGCGGATGCGCGGGTCGATGAGCGCGTAGAGGCAGTCGACGCACAGGTTCACCACCGCCACCACCGCCGCGGTGGTCAGCACCACCGCCTGGATCACCGGGAAATCACGCGAGCTGATGCCCTCGTAGGCGAGGCGGCCGAGACCGGGCCACGCGAACACGGTCTCCACCACGATCGCGGTGGTCACCAGGATCGCGAAGTAGATGCCCGCGAAGGTGACCACCGGGATCAGCGCGTTCTTGAGCGCGTGCAGCCAGATCACCCGCCCCTCACCGACGCCCTTCACCCGCGCGAGCTTGACGTACTCGGAGTCGAGCACCTCGAGCATGCCGGAGCGCAGCAGGCGCATGAGGCCGGCCACCACGAACCAGCCGAGGGTGAAGCCGGGCAGGATGTAGCTCGCGAAGCCGTCGATGCCGCCCGCGGGCAGCCACTGCAGGCGGCCGGCCACGAACTCCACGAGCAGGATGGCCACCCAGAACGTCGGGAGCGATTGCCCCAGCACCGACACGACCTGGGCGAACCGGTCGAGCCCGGTGCCCTTCCGCACCGCGGCCATGACGCCCAGCGGGAACGCCATCGCGAGCGAGACTCCCATCGCGAAGACGGCCAGCTTGAGGGAGTTGGGCAGGCGCTCCCGGATCAGCTCGCTGACCGGCCGCCGGGCGCGCAGCGAGTTGCCGAAGTCGCCGGTCACCGCGCGGCCCACGAACGAGAGGTACTGCTCGACGTAGGGCCGGTCGAGGCCCAGGTAGCGGCGGGCGTTGTCGAAGTCCTCCTGGGAGGCGGACATCGGCAGGATCAGGTAGAGGGGATCGCCGGTGGCCCGGGCCAGCACGAACACCACCACCGAGATGATGGCGAGGGCCACCAGCGACTGCAGGAGCCGGGCCGCGACGAAGCGCAGCATGTGGCGTTGCCGTCGGGCGCTCTACTGCACAGCCTTTAACGGCTTGTTCTGAATGGGGGGGAGCGGCGGCGCTCCTCCCCCATGCCCCCCCACCGCACTGGCCATGCGCTCGGGGCCACCCACTGGCGTTGGGCTACTTACCGGAGGCCAGCACGTCGAAGAAGAGGTCGTACATGACGCTTCCCACGTTCCACTTGCCGAGGGTCTTGGACGTCGCGTACGGCGAGTGCAGGTAGACCACCGGGACGCCGTAGTGCTCGCTGCGCAGCCGGGTGTAGACGTTGCGGATCAGCGCGTTGATCTTCTCCCGGTCGGTCTGCCGCATCACCTGGGCGATCATCGCGTCGATCTCGGGATCGTTCACCGTCGCGTTGCCCTTGGCCGGCGTGTAGGCCATCTTCTCGAGCAGCGCGTAGGCCCCGATCCAGTCGCGGTTGGCGATGTTGAAGTAGCCGACCGCGCCCGGCGCCGCGCGATCCAGCCACGCCTTGCGGAAGGCCGGGTAGTCCACCGGGATCAGACGAGTCTTGATCCCGAGCTTCTCCCAGTAGCCCGCGACCGCCTCCGCCATCGTCTTGCCCTCGGGCAGACCGGCCAGCTGGTAGGCGTAGACGTCGAGGTTGAAGCCGGAGGCGAATCCCGCGTCGGCGAGGAGCTTCTTGGCCCGCGCCGGATCGTACGGATAGACCATCTCCGGCGTCGGCTTGAAGCCCACGTCCTTGAACGACCACGAGAGCCCGAGCGGCACCGACGCCGGCTCCGCCTTGCCCCCGAAGATGGACTGGGCGATCTCGGCGCGGTCGATGGCCAGGTTCAAGGCCTCGCGCACCCGCTTGTCCTTGCTCGGGGCCACCGGCCCGTCGGGACCGAGGATCCACCACATCGTGAGGATCGCTTCTTCGCGGCGGTAGTGAATGGGGAAGCTCTCGCGCTCCAGCTCCGGCACCCGCTCGCGGCTCACCTCGACCACGTCGACCTCGCCGCGGCGCAGGAGCGCGATGCGGGTGGTCTCCTCGGGGACCAGGCGGAAGAGCATGGTCTTGAACTTGGGCGTGCCGATGCGCCAATGGCTGTCGACCGCGGCGAGCTTGACGTGCGAGCCGGTCACCTGCTCCACGAACTTGTAGGGCCCGCTGCCGATCGGCTTGCGGGCGAACACGTCGTCGCCCACCGCCTCCACGTACTTCTTCGGCACGATCATCCCCTCGGTGGAGAGCGAGCGCGACAGGTAGGTGGGGAAGATCAGGGTCGGCTCCTTGCTCACGATCACCACCCGGTCGGGCGCGGGAGTCTCGATGTCCGCGATCAGGGTGCGGAGGGGGCCCGCGTAGCCGGTGGTGGAGCGCTTGCCGATGTTCCGCATGATGCTGAACTTCACGTCCTCGGCGGTGACCTCGTCGCCGTTGTGGAACTTGACCCCCTTGCGGAGGTAGAAGGTCCAGCGCTTGAAGTCGGGCGAGCTCTCCCAGCGCGTGGCCAGCCCGCCCTCGCGTGACGGCTGCCCATCCGGCGTGGTGCCGACGAGGTAGTCGAAGATCATCGAGAGGTAGTACTTGACGAGGTGGCCGCCGAGCGGCGGATCGAGCACCTCGGTGGCGAAGCTCGAGAGCGCCACCGTCAGCTCGGTCTTCGGCTGCGCCAGGGCCGCGTCGGGCCGCGCCAGGCCGAGCAGCGTGAGGATCAGCAGGAACACCGGTGCCATCGCGCTCGCACGCTTCATTGGTCGCTCCTTCGAGATCGCCCTTGGGTCGATCGCCCTCGGGTCGGGGGCCGGCTGGAATCCTGCACTCGCCGCCCAGACCTTAGCCCGAGAGGGGGCCGGACGGCAAGCCCTTCCGGAGCGATCAGGCCTGCGGGTCGCTGGACTTGCGGAGGTCGAGCACCGGCGGCAGCTGGGGCGACTGACGGGACAGCTCGAGGCGGGTGATGCGGGACATGTTGCGCACGATGTCGCGGATCTGCTCGCCGGCGCGGATGGCGCGCTCCACGTAGCCGGTGGCCCCCGCGGGCACCTGGCCCCGGGCGGTCATGAGCTGGAGGCTCGCGATGATGACGGTGAGCGGGTTGTTGATCTCGTGCGCGGTGGCCAGCGCGAGCTGGGCGACCGAGCGGAGCGCTTCCGCTTCCCCCGCCCGCGCGTCCGAGCGCTTGATGTCGGTGATGTCGTGGGCGTGGCCCAGCACGTAGGGCGGGCCGCCCGGATCCTGGCAGCGCACGTTGCTGTAGGTCCAGATGCGCTCCTCCCCGTCCCGCGTCACCACCAGCATCAGTCCCTCGTCGCCCGCGGCGCGCGCGACCCGCTCGAGGTACTGGGGGAACCGCGCCCGGACGGAGGGCGCCAGCACGTCGGCCAGGCTGCGGCCGATCAGCTCGTCCGCCGCGTAGCCCAGGCGCTCGGCGGCGGCCCGGTTGACGGACAGGAGGATTCCCGTCATGTCGTGGGTGCAGATCAGGCCCGCGCTCGACTCCACGAGCGCGCGATAGTGCTGCTCGGACGACTCGGCGAGACGGGCCACCGGCGCGCTCCGCTAGGCGGGCGAGAACGCCCGCTGCACCGCCCCGATCAGGTCGGCGATGGTGAACGGCTTGGCCAGCACCGGGACCCCGCTCTGACGGAGGAAGGCGTCGTACTCCTCGGCCTCCGCGTAGCCGGTCACGAACACGAGCCGCCCGTGCGCGCTCGGGTAGCGGCGCCCGACCTCCTCGTAGAGCCCGCGGCCGTCCATCTTGGGCATCGCGAGATCGCTCACGATCGCGGCGTAGACGTGCTCGGCGAGCAGCCGGAGGGCGTCCGTGCCGTCCACCGCGGTGTCGACGTGCTCCCACTCCTCCCTCAGGATCTCCGCCTCCAGTTCACGGACGTTGGTCTCGTCTTCGACTACCAGGATGCGCGGGTCGGGCACTGGCCTCTCCTCTCCGGGGTTGGACGTCCGGGCTCGAGCGTTCGGGCCGGCAAGGGCGCCGGCCCAGGCTCGAGTGGTGCAAGGACTGCACCATGAGAGGACCCAGCGAAAACAGCCAGTTAGCCGGTGGTCCCTGCGTCGGGACTGATAGGAAATGTCAGCCCGCGCGCATTTGGGCAGCCGGCGCCCCGGCGAGGCTCAGCTCATCGGCCAGCGGGAGCGCGGGAAGCTGATGCCGGTGCGGGCCTGCAACCGCTCGCCGATCTCCTGCACCTGGGCGTAGAGGCGAGGCTCGTCCACGAAGGTCTGGCGGTAGGCGTCGACCACGATCCGGCCGTCGATCACCACGGTGTGCACGCTGCGGCCGTCGGCGTTGTAGACGAGGTTGTTGACCGGGTTCCAGAGGGCCTGCCACTCCGGGCGCAGGGTGTCGAAGGCGACCAGGTCGGCCTTCTTGCCGACCTCGATCGAGCCCAGCTCCGCGCCCAGGCCGAGGGCCTCCGCCCCGTGGATCGTGGCCATCTCGAGCGCGGCCTCGGCCGGGATCTGCCGCGTGTCCTGGCGCGCGTCCTTGTACTGGATCGCGGCCATGTTCATGGTGCGCACCATGTCGAGGTGGTTCGAGTTGTTGGGCGAGTCGCAGCCGAGCGCGATGCGCACCCCGCGGGCGAGCAGCTCGGGCATGCGGCCATGCTCGGGGACTCCGCGGCCGCCCTTCGCCGCGGTGACCGGGCACATGGCCACGGTGGCGCGGGAGCGCGCGACGCAATCGATCTCCGCCTCGTCGAGGCCGAGGCAGTGGGCGAGCAGCACGTTGGGCCCGAGCACCCCGATCGACTCGAGATAGGCGGTCGGGCTCGCGCCGTGACGCGCGGCCGAGTCCTGGCGCGCCTTCGCCCCGCTGCTGTGATGGAGGGTGAGCCCGGTGTGGTGCTCGTCCACCGCCCGCTTCAGACTCTCGAGCAGCCCCGCGCTGCAGGTCTCGTAGGAGAACGGCATCGCCCAGGCGCGGATGCGGCCGTCGAGCCGCCCGTTCCACTTCGCGAGGAAGGAGACGGTGCGGGCCACCGCCTCCGGCGCCGGGTAGCGCGGCAGCGTGAAGGGGGCGGGCTGATCGGTCACGCACTCACCCAGGACCACGCGGATGCCCGCGTCCTCGTAGGCCTGCAGGCACGCGTCCGGGAACTTGGTGCTGCCGGGATCGAGGAAGCACACCGTCCCGTTCCGCACCAGCTCGACGAGCCCCAGCAGCGTGGTGTGGTACTCCTCGTCCTCGGTCATCGCGGTCTGCAGGTTGAACACGTGCACCAGCGGGCTCGCCTGCTCGTCGGGGAAGATGCCGCGCACCGGGTGCGCGTAGCTGATGTGCATGTGCCCGTTGAAGAAGCCGGGGGTGATCACGAGGTGGCGGCCGTCGATCACCCGGTCGGCGCGCGCCTCCGCGAGCTCGGCGGCCTTGCCCACCCGGGTGATGCGCCCGTTCTCCACGAGGATCGCGCCGTCCTGGATGATGCGGCGCTGGGGGTCGAGGGTCAGGACGTAACGCGCGTGGTCGATCTTGAGGCTCTGCGGTGGCATGGCGGGCGGCCTCCCTGGGCGGTGGCGTGAACGGGATCTGAACGCCCGGAGTCTACGCCGTCGCCCCGCGGCTTGTCCATCGTGCGACCGCGCGATGCTATGGTCGAGCGCGTGCCCACCGCCCACGTCGCGCTGCCGGCGGCGCTCCTGCCGCGCCCGGGCATCGGGTGGCGCGCGCTCGTGCTCGTGGGCCTCACCCTCTACACCGGGCAGTTCCTCTTCCAGTTCTTCGGCATCGCGGCGGGGACTCCGCCGGGGCTCGCCGCGATCGTGGTGCAGACGCAGGCGCTCTTCACCATCGTGCTCGCGGCCCTCGCGATCGGGGAGCGGCCGACGCGCCGTGAGTGGGCCGGTACCGCGGTGGCCTTCGCGGGCCTGGCCGTCATCGCGACCAGCGTCGGTCACGACCTGACCGCCATCGGCCTCGAGCTCACCGCGCTCTCCGCGGTGAGCTGGGGCGTCGGCAATGTCCTGGTCAAGCGCCTGCCCGCGATCGATCCGCTCGCCCTCGCGGTGTCGCTCAGCCTGGTGCCGCCCCTGCCCGGGCTCGCCCTCGCCGCGTGGTGGGACGGGCCCGGCGCGATCTGGGCGTCGTGTAGCCGGGCCTCGTGGCTCGCGTGGGCCGCCGTCTGCTACCTCGGCTTGGTCGCCACCGTGCTCGCCTACGCGATCTGGGGTTATCTCCTCCGTCGTCACGCCGCGGCCCAGGTCGCGCCGTTCGCTCTCCTCGTTCCGTTCGTGGCCGCCGCGTCGTCGGCCCTGGTGCTCGGCGAGCGCTTCGGCGCGCGCCGCCTTCTCGGCATGGCGCTCGTCCTGCTCGGTCTCGCGATCATCGTCGGGCGGGCGCGGCAGGAGTTACGGAACCGGCGCATCGTTCCCGGTAAGCCTTTCTGCCGCGCAGCGCGCGCCGCGCCGAAGGCGGCGATTCCGCGCGCGTTTCGCCTTGCACGGGAAATGCTTGGACGGAGGGCAAGGAGGAGCCCGATGCTCAAGCCAGCCAGCGGATTCAAGGGACTCACGATCGCCGCGGTCGACGGCGACCTCGGGAGCGTGGCCGACCTCTACTTCGACGACCTCAGCTGGACGGTGCGCTATCTGGTGGTAGACACGGGCACGTGGCTGCCCGGCCGCCAGGTGCTGATCTCGCCGCTCTCGGTGCGCGAGGCGGGAGACAAGATCCTGGTCGCTCTCACCCAGGCCCAGGTCAAGGACAGCCCGCCGATGGAGAGCGACAAGCCGGTCAACCGTCAGCAGGAGGAGGCGATCGCGCGCTACTACGACCAGCGCTACTACTGGGAAGGGCCGTATCGCTGGGGCCTCCTCGCCTATCCGGGCATGCCCCCGGTGCCGACCGCGCCGATCCCGGTCGAGGGCGTCACCGAGGAGATGGTGGCGCGCGACCGCCAGACCGAGCTCGGCGATCCCTCGCTGCGGAGCACGCGCGACGTGACCGGCTACTACATCGCGGCGCTCGACGGCGACCTCGGCCACGTCGACGACTTCCTCATCGACGATCGCGAGTGGGCGATTCGCTATCTGGTCGTGGACACCCGCAACTGGTGGCCCGGGAAGAAGGTCGTCCTGTCGCCCGACTGGATCAAGACGGTCAGCTGGACCGATTCGCAGGTCCACGTCGACCTCCGCCGGGATGAGATCAAGGCCGCGCCCGAGTACGACGCGAGCCGACCGTTCGACCGGGCCTACGAGAACCGGCTGTTCGATCACCTCCATCGCCGCAAGTACTGGGAGTGGGAGGGACGCTGAGCGAGCCTGTTCGCCGATCGAACAGCCGGAAAGAGTGACCGGGAAGAAGTTACAGCCCTTGAGCTCGCCCGTCCGGCTCGCGGCCGGGCGGAGCGGGCCGAGCGGCCGCTATCCGGCCGGATAGCCGATGTGCGGCGGAGAAAAGCGCCCTGGCACATGGGTTGCCTCTTGAAGCCACCGCCCATGGACGCTCCGGACACGGATCCGCCTGCCGCCGAGCACGTCGTCCAGTTCTACGACGACGACTCGGCCCTCATCGCCACCCTCGCCGACTACATCGGGGGCGGCCTCGGCGCGGACGCGGCCTGCCTGGTCATCGCGACCAAGAATCACCGCGACGCGCTCGACGAGAACCTGCGGGAGGCGGGCGTCGACCTCACGGCCGCGCAGGCCGTAGGGCGCTATGTCGCGGTGGACGCCGCCGATACCCTGGCGCACATCGAGGTCGCCGGCCTGGTGGACCAGGTCCGCTTCACCGAGACGGTGGGCGCCCTGCTCGATCGCCTCGCCGCCGACCGGCCGATCCGGGTGTTCGGCGAGATGGTCGGGCTGCTCCTGGCGCGCGGCCAGTCCGACACCACCGTGAGACTCGAGACCCTGTGGAACGAGCTGCAGGCGACCCGCGCCTTCGATCTCCTCTGCGCGTATCCCCTGACCGATCTCGATGAGCACGCGCTCGCCGGGCCCATCGTGCAGATCTGCGCGCGGCACTCGCGCGTGGTGGCGACGCGCGCGCCGAACCGGCCCGACGAGGAGATCCGCCTCCGCGCGGTGAAGGCCACGCTCGAGGAGCAGGTCGAGGACCTGCGGCGGCTGCACGAGATGACGGTGCGCCTGACCGGCAACCTCGACGTCGAGGCGGTCCTGCGGGACGTGCTCCAGGCCGCGATCGCGGTGCCGGGCGCCGACCGCGGGCTGCTCTCCCTGTGCGATGCCGAGCGCCCGGGCCTCGCGCCCGCGGTGCACACCGGCTTCGACCCGAGCTTCGTCGACGAGATGCGACATGAGCCCACCGGGGGCGGGGCCTGCGGCGCCGCCTACGCGGAGCGGCGCCAGGTGGTGGTCGAGGACGTGACCACCGATCCGGTGTTCGCCGGCCATCGAGAGACCGCCGAGCGCGGCGGCTTCCGGTCCTGCCACAGCACCCCGCTCATCACGCGGCGCGGGGAGATCGTCGGGGTGCTGTCGCTGTTCTTCCCGATCCCGCGGCGGCCCTCGGATCGCGAGCTGCGCTTGATGGACCTGCACGCGCGGATCGCGGCCTACGCGATCGAGAACGCGCGTCTCCACCACCGGCTGCAGCGTGAGCTGGAGGACCGCAAGGAGTCGCTGGCCCGCGAGCACATCGCGCGGGCCGAGGCGGAGAGCGCCAACCGGATGAAGGACGAGTTCCTCGCCACCGTCTCCCACGAGCTGCGCACCCCGCTCAACGCGATCCTGGGGTGGGCGCACATCCTCCGGGCCGGCACCCCCGACGAGGCCACGGTGGCGCGCGGGATCGAGGTCATCGAGCGCAATGCTCAGACCCAGCGGCAGCTCGTCGAGGAGATCCTGGACGCCTCGCGGGTGATCACCGGCAGCCTGCGCATCGCCGTCGCCCCGGTGGACCTGGCCGCGGTGATCAACAGCGCGACCGACTCGGTGCGGCTCCTCGCGGAGGCCAAGGGCGTCGAGCTCATCGTCACGCTCGATCCGGCCGCGCGGCAGATCTCCGGCGACGCGACGCGGCTCCAGCAGATGGTGTGGAACCTGCTTTCGAACGCCGTCAAGTTCACCGCCGCGGGCGGGCGCGTGGAGGTGCGCCTCACCCGCACCGACGGACAGGCGCAGATCCAGGTCATCGACACCGGCGAGGGCATCCCGGCCGATTTCCTGCCCTTCATCTTCGATCGCTTCCGCCAGGCCGATTCGACCATCACCCGCCGTCACGGCGGGCTCGGGCTGGGGCTCGCGATCGTCCGCCACCTGGCCGAGCTGCACGAGGGCTCGGTGCAGGCCGAGAGCGCGGGCGAGGGCTACGGCTCGACCTTCACGATCCGGCTGCCCCTGCGCGGCGGGGTCGAGGCCGGACGGCCGGCGCCGGTCGGCACTCCCGCCCCCCTGCGCGGCTTCCAGCTGCTGGTGGTCGACGACGACCAGGACGCGCTCGACGTGCTGTCCCTATTGCTCACCGACGCGGGGGCGAGCGTGCGCACCGCCGCCTCGGCGGCGGAGGCGCTGGCGCTGCTGCGCTGGATCCGGCCCGACGTCTTGCTCTCGGACCTCGCCATGCCCGACGAGGACGGCTATTCCCTCATCCGGAGCCTGCGCACGATCGAGCGACCGAGCGGCCGCCGGACCCCCGCGGTGGCCCTGACCGCGTACGTGCGGGTGCAGGACCGGGCCCGTGCGGTGGACGCGGGCTTCGACGTGTTCGTGGAGAAGCCGGTCGACCCGGAGGAGCTGGTCTCGGTCATCGGCGGGCTCGTGGAGGCGCGGGCCCTCCGCCCACCCCAGCCGCAGCCGGACGCCCGTCAGGCCTGACCGGGCGCGGCGGCCGCGGCGCGCTTCACCGGCGGGCCGCCTTCCCCTGCATGTCGCTCATCTGGACGCCCGCCTTCTCCAGCCGCTCCGCCCCCCAGACCTTGCCGATCCGCGGAAAGATCTCGCCCTCCTCCTGCCGGATGTGGGCGGCGAGGGCGTCGTGGATCTTCCGCACGGTGGCGAGCCAGCTCGGCTCCTTGGGGTCGAGCCGCTCGGTCTGCTCGATCAGCTCCTCGACCTCGCCCACCTGCTCCTCGTGCAGGTCGGACACCCACTCGGTCAGCTTCTCGTCGTCGACGCCCTCCTCCTCGATCGGTCCGTAGAGGCACGCTTCCTCGATCTCCTCGTGAGCCTTCAGCTCGGGCTGCAGGTCCCTCCACAGCTGCCCGCGCTCGGCGGGCGCCGCCGCGATGAGCTTGCCGAACGCCGCCTTCGCTTTCTCGTGCTCCCGCTCGAGGAACTGGATCGCATTCATGAGAAATCCTCCTTGGCGGGAAGGAGGAAGCAACTCTCGTGCAATCGCGCCGCGCCCGCGTAGACGCGCGCGGCGGGCGGGAATGGGAAGGAGGCGGGCGGCGGCGCGGTAAGGGTTACCGGGAAAACTTCGGCATGACCTCCTTCGCGAACCACCGGAGCTGCTCGATCATCACCGCCTTCGGCGTCCCCATGCGAACACGGGGGCCAGCGTCTCGTTCGAGTACCGCCGCTCGTTGGCCGGGGTGGCCTGCTGGCCCATTTCGGGCAGGTCGATGTGGCCGGGATAGACGGTGGCGAACTTGGCGATCATGGCTGGCCCTTTCCGGAGATGGCCGGCCGGTGGCCGAGCTGTGCGGAGATGGCACGCGCAGACGCCCGCACCTCCGCGGCGAGGGCGCGGAGCCGCGGACGCACGCGGTCGGTGGGGCCGCCGATGGCGCAGGCGCCCGCCACCGCGCCGTCGCGGTCGAAGATCGGGGCCGCGATGCCGGCCGCGCCCACCGCCAGCTCGTCGAGGTTGACGCAGAGCCCGGTCTGGCGCACCTCGTCGAGGGTGGTGCGCAGCGCGGCGAGGCTCGTGACGGTGTGGTCGGTGTACCGCTTGAGCGGCAGCGCGCGGAGGATCCGCTCGCGCCGCGGGGCGGGCAGGAACGCGAGGATCACCTTCCCGCTCGACGTGGCGTGGAGCGGCCGGCGCTCCCCCACCCCGCCCGCGTAGCGGATGACCTGGTCGCTGTCGACCTTGTCGACGAAGACCACCGCGGTGCCGTCTCCGCTGAGGGTCCCCAGGAACACGGTCTCCCCGGTGCGCTCCATCAGCGCCCGCAGCGCGGGCCGGGCGATCTCGGGCAGCCCGCGCCCGGCCGGCTGTCCCAGGCCCAGCTCGACGGCCCGGCGGCCCAGACGATACTCGCCCCCCGGCCCCTGCTCGAGGTACCCGCGGGCGGCCAGGGTACGGAGCAGCGGGAGCAGGCTGCTCTTGGGCGCGACGAGCCGCGCGCTCAGCTCGCGCAGGGCCAGGCCGTCGCGCGCGGAGACCACCAGCTCCAGGATGTCCACCACCCGGCCCGCCGCGCGGTGGGCGCCCGCCGCGCGCGCGTCCGGGAGCGCGGTGGGGCTCACCGACGCGCCGCCGGCACCTCGAAGCCGAAGAAGCGCGCCGCGTTCAGCCCGAGCACGTTGGCCCGCGCCGGCTCGGAGAGATGGCCCATCGTCCGCTCGATGGCCTCGGCCGAGTGCGGCCACGTGCCCTCGTGGTGCGGATAGTCGTTGCCCCACATGAACCGGTCGGCGAGCCCCATCGGCTCGGCCAGCGCGAGGCCGGCCGGATCCTCCTGGAACGAGGCCCAGCAGTGCTCGCGGTAGTACTCGCTCGGCAGGCGCCCGAGCTTGGGCCGCACCCAGAAGTGGTGCTTGCGATACGCCTCGTCCATCGCCCCGAGGAACCACGGAACCCAGCCGATCCCGGCCTCGATGGTGGCGACCCGCAGGCGCGGGAAGCGCTCGAACACGCCGGAGGCGCAGAGGTTGGCTACCGGCTCGATGGTGGGCGAGAGCGAGTGCGAGACGTAGTTGATCACCGCGCCGCCGTTGCCGCGGGCCGCCCGCGGGTCGCGCCCGGTCGAGACGTGGAAGGTCACCGGCAGGTTGGCGTCCTGGATCACCGTCCACAGCGGGTCGAACATCGGCAGGTTGTAGTTCGGGTGATCCACGTCGTGGCCGCCCCAGATCGGCTTGCACGGCAGGGTGAGCAGGCGGAAGCCGCGCTTGGCGGCGCGCTCCACCTCCGCGATCGAGCCCTCCAGGTCGCTGGTGGCCAGCGCGGCGGCGGCGGCCATGCGGTCGCGGAACGGCCCGAAGGTCTCGTGCGCCCAGTCGTTGTAGACGCGGCACTGGGCCATCGCGAAGACCGGATCGGGAGTGGCCCACATCGCGAGCCCCTTGTTGGGGAAGATCACCTCGATGTCGATGCCGTCGCGATCCATGTCGCGCAGCCGCTCGCGCGGGTCGGCGCCCACCCGCTGGCGCAGGCCGTCCTCGCCCTCGAGCGCGTCGGTGCGGAGCCGGTCGGGCCGGTGGCCCTCCGACACGCGCCACTTCACGCCGTTCTCGTCGGTGATCACCTTCGGCACCCGCGCGCGATACTTCTCGTCGATGCGGGTGGCCCAGAGGTCGTGGGGCTCGTTGGCGTGGCAGTCGGCCGAGACCATGAAGTACTTCCGTGGGTCGTCCGGCCGCGCGGTGCGGGGCCAGCCCGCGTGACCGGGGGTGTCGAGACGCCACCGATTGGGCTCGTTGACGACGATATCCGCGGAAGTCGTCGGGGTCGGGGTCATGGGGCGGTCCTCCTCCACTGCACGAGGGTGAACGGGGGCGCGGCGTCATCGTGGGGCTCGAAGACCGCCTCCACCGGGGCGCCGATCGAGATCTCCTGGGTCGGGTCTCCGAGCAGGTTGCCGATCATGCGAACGGAGCCCGCGTCGGGCAGCTCCACCAGGACGACGATATAAGGGCCGTGGTCCTTGAGGGCGGGATGCACCGGGTGCCACGCGCGCTCCCAGGAGTAGACGCGGCCGCGCGGCGCCACCTCCACCCACTCGAGATCGGCGGAGAGGCAGCGGTGACAGATCCACTCCGGTCCCCACTGGAAGCCGCGGCAGCCGCGGCAGCGCTGGACGAGCAGCCGTCCCGCGCGCGTGCCCTCCCAGTACGGCCGGTCGAGCCCGTCCGCTTCCGGCACCGGGCGTGGCATCCCGGCGGGCAGATAGGACGCCGCGGGGCTCACAGCG
>Ga0207665_10001306_pt1 | contig 16793 bp, 15 predicted proteins | sample LARL112metaG_FD_184351 | JGI IMG/M metagenome (GOLD analysis project Ga0207665, IMG submission 184351) | Corn, switchgrass and miscanthus rhizosphere microbial communities from Kellogg Biological Station, Michigan, USA - LAR L11-2 metaG... | ecosystem: Host-associated > Plants > Roots >...
GTCCGCTTCTCCGGGGGCACCGTCTCCTCCTTACGCGACCTGACCGACACGCGCCGCCTCGAGGAGATCAAGGCCGACTTCATCGCAACCGCCTCGCACGAGCTGCGCACCCCGCTCGCCGCCGTCTACGGCGCGGCGCAGACGCTGCTCCGGCACGACTTCGCGCTCGACGAGACCGGCCGCGAACGCTTCGTCTCGCTGATCGCCGACGAGTCCGAGCGCCTCGGGCGGATCGTGAACGAGATCCTGCTCGCGAACCAGCTCGACGCCGGCCGCCTCGACCTCGAGTCCGAGCCGTTCGACGCGCACGACCTGGTCGAGCGCGTCGTCGAGGCGACCCGGATGCACGCGCCGCCGTCGGTCACGCTCGACGTCGAGCCCTCGAACAATCTCTCCCCGGTCGCCGCCGACGCCGACAAGGTCCGCCAGGTAGTCGTGAACCTCGTCGAGAACGCGATCAAGTACTCGCCCGATGGCGGCCGCGTCGAGGTCGGCGTCGAGGAGCAGGACAGCTCGATCCGCTTCCACGTCCGCGACCAGGGCCTCGGCGTCGCGCCGGAGGACCAGGAGCGGATCTTCGAGAAGTTCTACCGCGCCGACCCGCAGATGGTCCGCGGAGTGGGCGGGACGGGCCTCGGCCTCTACATCTGCAAGGAGCTGATCGACCGCATGGGCGGCCGGATCTGGGTGGAGCCGAACGGCGACCAGGGCTCGAACTTCGTCTTCGACCTGCCGACGGCGGAAGTCATGGCCCACGGGGAGCCCAGGCGGCCCCGGCTACAATTGGGGAACTAACACATACGGGGGCGACCTGGCTTCGACGTGGTCGGTTCTCCGGCAGAGCTGCAAGCCGAGGTCCCCGGTCGGCCTCGTTAAACAACCGGGACAAACAGCAAGTGCGAAGGACAACTCCGCACTCGCTCTCGCTGCCTAACCCGTAGCGAAGCGCGTCGCTCCGAGCTCGGCCCGTGGCCCGGGTAGCGGCGTCAGAAAACGGGCTCGGCACCGACGGAGAGCCAATCGCCCGAGGTGCGACACCAAAGGATGGCTAGCCCGGAGGTTGGTCGGCTGCCAACCGGCCGCCGGGCGAAACGCAACGGCAGCCTAAGCTTGTAGACGCTCTGACCGGTGCGTCCGCGGACGCGGGTTCGATTCCCGCCGCCTCCATCGGCTCGGTTCAGCCGGTCTTGTCGAGCACGACCACGGGGATCTGTCGGATCCCCTTGGTCTTCTCGTCGTACTCGGCAAAGCCCGGCCAGTCATGCTTCTGCCGGTCCCAGATCGCGGTTCGCTCCTCGCCCTCTGCAATACGCGCGCGGGCGGGAAACGTCTCCGTGCCGAGCTCGACCGTCACGTCAGGGTTCGCGACGAGGTTGTGGTACCAGTCCGGGTTCGTCGGCGCGCCGCCCTTCGAGGCGAACACCGCGACGGAGTCGTCCGAGAGGCGCTGGTAGGCGACTGGGTTGACCCGCTCGGCACCCGTCTTCGCGCCGCGATGATGCAGCAGGAGCAACGTTCGACCCTCGAAGTGGCCGCCTACCCGTCCGGCGTTGGCGCGGAACTCGTCGATGACTTGCTGATTCCAGTCGGCCATCTGCCTTGACGATAGCCGACGGTCAGCCGGTCGTTCGAGCGGCGCCTTGCTACTCGGTCTGATTGCGGGCAGGAGGGCGGTACCATTCGGCCTGATCACAGTGCCCGACGAGAGCGAGGGTGAGGCCCGCGGTTCCGGGTAGTCGACGCGTTGGCCGAGCGTAGGCTCTGTCTCCATGAGGCCGAGAGGGCGATCCTGATGGTCGAATCGGAGACTCGCGAGACCGAGTGGCGGTTCGACGCCGTCGATCTGCGGCCGGTGATGCGCTGGCTGTCCGAGCTACCCGGTGAGCTCGAAGGCGGTGAGGTCCGGGTCGAGCCCAGTGGCAGCACCAGTCACGTCGATGTCTACGTCGACACCGCCGACAATCGCTTCCGGCGCGCCGGCTATGCGGTGCGCCTGCGGCGAGCGAGCAGGGCGAAAGGCACGGGTGCAGAGGCCAGCTTGAAAGCGCTGGAGCCCAACACCAGTGAGGTCGCGCTGCGGCGTCGGCGCGAAGTCTCCGAGCAGTTGGAAGCGGCTGACCACTCGTTGTTGGCGCAGAGCGAAGGTGCGGTCGGGCTACGCATCAGCGCAGTGGCCGGCGGGAAGAAGCTCCGCCCGTTGTTCGAGGTTCGCACTCGCCGAAGCCGGTTTTCGGTTCAGGTGGAGGGTCTTCCGCCGGGTCAGGTCATTCTCGACGAGACCGCCATCCGACCGGGGGCGGGCGGTGCGGCGACCCGGCTCCATCGGGTCGAGATCGAGGTGCCCGATGCGACGGCGTCGGCACTCGTGCCGTTCGTCGAGCAGTTCCGAACCGCGTGCCGGCTGCAGCCTGCACAGTTGACGAAGTACGAGACGGGTGCTCTCACAGTTGGCCTGGGGCTCCTTCCGGACGAGTACGGCCCGACGGACATCGAGCCGGACGCGCCGATTGGGCGAGTCGCGCTCGCGGTCCTTCGCCGCCAGTTCACAGCTCTTGTCGCTCGCGAGCCGGGGACGCGGCTGGGCGATGACCCCGAGGAGTTGCACGACATGCGCGTGGCCAGTCGCCGCCTGAGAGCGGCGCTCTCGCTCTTCGCGGACGTCCTCCCGCCATCGGCGGCCAAGCTTCAGGGCGACCTCAGGTGGGTTGGGCACACGCTCGGCGCCGTCCGCGACCTCGACGTACAGCTGGAGCAGCTCGACACGTGGCTCCTGCAGCTTCCCGAGATCGACCGCGAGCCCCTCGCTTCACTGCGTTCGCTGTTGGAGGCGAAGCGCAACGAGGCTCGGGCAACGATGCTGACTGCGTTCGACTCGCGCCGGTACGAGCTCTTCGTCAGCAGCTTCGGCCGCCTCTTGCGCACGGCGCGCGGTCGTCGCACCGGCCCCGCCTCGATGCCCACGCTGGCGGTCGCACCGGAGCTGATCGAAGCCCGCTTACGCGCTCTCCGCAAAGCCGGCGATGAGATCGAGACCGGCTCGCCCGCGGCCGACTACCACCGCGTGCGGATCCGGGGGAAGCGATTCCGCTATGCGCTCGAGTTCCTGGCCGAGGTCTACCAGGGACGGTCGCGACCCCTGACGCGGCGGGTCGTTGCGCTGCAAGACATCCTCGGCCTTCATCAGGACGCCGAGGTCGCGATCGAGCGACTCCGCGGACTCGCCAGGGAGCACGGAGACGAGCTTCCTGCCGAGACGATCTTCGCGATGGGCGAGATCGCGGAGCGCTACCGACGCGAAGCCCTGGCGCTCCGGGCTGCGTTCCCGAAGGCCTACGCGCGGGCGACCGGAAAGAGTTGGAGAGCGTTCGCCAAACAGATCGAAGCCGAACGCCCCGAGCAGCCTCGCTCGCTGTCGGCGACGGCTCGGCCTCCGGACAACTGAGGATCTGAAGCGAGTCTGTGCGGCGCCCAAGTTGGCAAGAATCACGTGCAAGCGAGCCGTGGTGGCTCGGTCAATCGTGAGAGGAGGCGACATGGGTTTTGAGCAGTACCACGAGCCGGCTGGGGAGCTCAGCGCGGAGGCGCGGACGTTCGCGCGCATGATCACGTCGATGACCGAAGAGGCGGAGGCGATCGGCTGGTATCAGCAGCGAATGGAGCTGGAGCCAGACCCGGAGGCGAAGGCGATCATGGCCAACGCGCAGGGCGAGGAGTTCAAGCACTTCGGGATGGACCTCGAGTTCCTGCTACGGCGCACCCCGAAGTGGCGTATCGCGCTCCAGACGATCCTCTTCACAGACGGGGACATCGTCGAGAGTGGAGAGGAGGCGGAGGACGCCGAGAACCGCTAAGGCGCAGTCTCCGTGGCCCAGGCGCCACGCACACATCGGAGGTGATCGTCATGTTCAAGTGGATTCGGTCGCGTCGCGCTAGCCGCGATCGCAACCCCGAGCCCGAGTCGGCCGAAGACAAACGGGATTCGGGCGAAGAGGAGTACGCCTCGCAGCAGGAGGAGGATCGCGAAGCCGCGCCCGACGGTCAGACACGGGTGAAGACCGACGACATCTGAAACCGGGGATTCCCCCGGCCAAGTCGTTCCACCTCGGCGGGTTCACGCGCTGAGCCAAGGAGCGGGCAAGCAATCCTTGAACTCCGACAGAGAGGATCGAAATGCCCTTGGGGATTAACCATGACCATGTCGCCCTCCGGGTCGTCGACTACGACGGGACCGTGGCGTGGTACCGCGAGAAGCTGGACTTCGAGCTCGACCAGGAGTGGCCTTTCGGTGACATGCGGCTCGCGTACATGCACAACGGGAGCGCCAAGATCGAGATCCTCGGCGGCTCGACCGCCGAGCCCCAAGAACAGGTCGACTCGCTCGAGCCTACGTTCAGACACGAGGGCGTCAACCACTTCTGCCTACGCGTCGACGACCTCGACCTGACCCTCGATGAGCTCGAGGCTCGGGGAGTGCCGCTGTTGGGCGAGCCGTTCGTCGTCGAGGAGATCGGACGCCGGCTGGCCTTTATCAAGGACAACAGCGGAAACCGGATCGAGTTCTCCGGCCCCCGCTGACGCGCCTGAGCATCATCCGACACGAGCATGGAAGGAGGCACGATGGTCAAGATCACCGACAAGACCAACTACAGCCGCTTTGTGCGGCCGGACGACGACGACGAGGGAATCTGGCTCGATCACGTCGAAGTGCATCTCGTGACGCACCCGGTCGGGCAGGTGAAGGAGCTGCACGTCCACGACCCCCCGCAGGATCACGTCATCACGATCCGCTCGGGCCGGATGCGCTGGACGGTCGACGGCGAGTCGTTCGACGCCGGGCCCGGGGACGTGATCGTCACGCCCGCGGGCATCGCGCACAGCTACGAAGTCCTGGGCGTCGAGCCGGCGCGTGTGGTCTGCGTCGACTCTCCTGTGCGCCCGAGGACCGACTAGGCCTTCTCGGTCTTCGCCGCCGTGCCGTCCGCGCGGGCGGCGGCGTAGGCGTGCACGGCCTTCGTCAGGTCGAGGATCTGCTCGGAGAGCTGGATCAACTGCACGTTCTGGCTGTCCTCTTCCTGCACCGTCTGCCACTGCTGGTCGGCGAGCACCTGCCGCTTCGCGTCGGCCCTGTTCTGGCTGATCATCACGAACGTCGAGAGGAAGATCGCCTCGAGCGAGACGATCATCGTCAGCAGGCCGTAGGGATACTTCTCGGCGCCGAGGCCGATCCAGAGCCCGAACCAGACGATGTGGATGTAGACGAACCACATCGACCCGGCGAAGTCCGTGATCGCGTCGGCGATCCGGTTCTGGACGCTGGCCGCGCGTTCCTCCGCCTGCTTCATCAGAGCCGGGTTCGGCTCGATCGGCAGGCGATTCAAGCGCCGGAGAAACGCTTCGTTGCGCTGGCGAAGAGACTCGGTCACGGCGAAGCCGCCCCCTTTCTACGATCGGTTGTCACGCCTCGCTCAGGCTGTGCCGTGCTGCACCTCGCGGACGCGGAAGGCCAGCACGATGTCCCGGACACCGCGGATCAGGGTGAAGGCGGCGACCCACGCGATCAGCAGGACGGCGCTTCGCCCGTAGTACCCGGCCGCCCAGAAGCCGAGCAGGAGCTCGAGGATCCCGCCGATCAACTGCAGCCACCAGACCTCGATCTCGTGCCGCGTCGAGATCGACGTGATGATGTCCCAGGTCCCGGCGAAGATCAGGAAGAAGCTGAAGACGGCCGAGAGCGCCACGAACGTGTTGCCCGGATGGATGAACGCGACGATCCCGGCGACGATGAAGATGACGGCCAGCACGCCGTAGAACAGCTTCCACCAGCCTGCGGCGATGAACACCATGCCGATCTCGAGCACGCCGGCGGCGATCGCGACGCAGCCGAACAGGATCGAGATCGCGCTGACGGACGTGTAGTCGAAGCGCAGCACGATCAGCCCGACCAGGATCCAGCCGATGCCTGTGATCAGCAACAGCCACCAGGGCGGGAGCACGCGTCCCAGCGTGCGCTCCGCTCTCGAAGCCATCGGGCTTGCCATGGTCGCCATCAGAGCACCTCCCGGTCGCTGTCTCTCCGCCGACCCCGAGCGGAACTCGCGGCGAACGCTACTACGCAAGCCAGCTAGACGTAGCCCTTGTGCGTCAGCCACCGCAGCGAGACGTAGCCCCAGATCGGCGGCAGGTAGAACGTGCAGAGACGCTGGGTGATCGCAATCGCGAAGGCTGTGGACTGGTCTACGCCCAGCGCGATCAGGCCGGCGGAGAGGCTCGCCTCGGCGGCGCCGATGCCGCCCGGCACCGGGATCAGGCTCGAAAGTACCGACGCGGCCGTGTTGATGAAGATCAACTCGGCGAGGTTCAGGTGGACGCCGTAGGCGAGGCAGGTGGCGCCGAGCGAGATCGCGTAGATCAGCTCGGAGCCGATGTTGCCGCCGAACAACTCGAGGCGCTTCTCCCGGTTCCGGGCAACGATCCAGAGCCCTCGAAGCGCCTGGCGCGCCGGCGGCACGACCCTTGCCCGGAGCTTCGGGACGCCAAGCACGATCGCGATCCCGGCCACGACCGCGATCCCGAGCGCCAGGACGAGGCGCCTGCTCGGGCCCGCGACTTGGAACTGGCTCGTGTTCAGGCTGACGTGGACGAAGGGGAGCACCAGCAGAAACAGCGCCGCCTGCACGACCCGCTCAGAGGCCTCGTCGACGGCACCGGCTGCCACCGCCTCGGGCAGCGGCGTCCCGAGGCGCTGCAGGAAGCGGAGGTTCATCCCGATCTTCCCGGCCGAGCTGGGAACCGTCAGGTTGATGAACTTGATCGCCGACTGCAGCACGACGCACGGGAGCAGCGGCAGCGGCGTCATCACGGCGCCCCGCACCGAGATCCCCGATGCGATGAACGTCAACTGGGCGAGGAGCAGCGCGACCACGAACCACGCGATGTCCGCCTGCCTGAGCTCATGGGCGATCGTGCCGAAGCCGATCGAGGCGAGCTTGCTGATCAGCAGGTAGGCGCCGAAGACGAGCGCAGCCGTCAGCAGCAGGTCCTTCGGCTTGATCCGGCGCAGCGGCGCGACCTCGGGCGCCTCCTGGCCCGTGGCCGCAGCTGCGGCCGTGCGCAGGTCCTTCAGGTCGATCTCGTGGGCCCGGGCAAGATCGCGTAGGTGCGGCGTGAGCGCCGCTCGCTGCAGGTATGGGAGGGCACGCCCGATCGCGTCGCCCCAGCCCGCTGCGACGGCGTTCTTCAGGGCGCGGTCGGGGCCTACGAGGACAGTGCAGGCGACGATCAGCTCCGCCACGTCGATGTCGAGCGCCGACTGCGGCGCCCCCAGGGTCGCCGCCTCGAAGTCCACCAGCATCGGCTCGCCGTCGACGACGAGCACGTTGCCGGCGTTGAGCCGGTTGTGCGAGATCCCGGCGCCGTGGAGGCGGCTGACCTCCTGGCACAGCTGTTCGAGCAGCTCGTCGCTCACCTTGTCGGCCGTCATGCTCTCCAGCGGCTCGATGTCCGGCTGCTGCGTGACCACGACCGCGTCGCCGGTCGGGCCGAGCGCCGCCGTCACGACCTGGGGCGTGCGAACGCCGGCCTGCGCGGCCATCAATGTCGCCAGCGCTTCGTGCTCGACCTGCTCCACACGACCGACCGCCACGCTTCGCGGCGGATCGCGGTAGGCGAGCCCGCGCCAGCGGCGGGCCAGCCACTGCGTGTCCTGAGCGTCGCGGCCGAGCACGCGGACCTTGAGCGCGCCGCCCTGCGTGTCGTGCCCGACGTACTGAGCGGAGCCGATCTGCTGCCGCAGCGACGGCCTGAGATCCCCGACGTCGACCCCGAGGGTCACCAGCGCCGCCCTGACGTCATCGGTGGGCGGCACGCCCGCAGCGGTGCCGAAGACCAGTCGCACGGCGGCGGCGGAGCCGAGACCCAGCGCGAGCGCGCCAAGGACGGACGACGGCAGCGCGGCGGCGAACGCGATCGCCCCGAAGGCCGCGAGCGGAACGAGCCAGATCGCGAACAGGCGGACGGGTCGCACGAGCTCCGGGCCCACCACGGCGAGGACGGCCGTGGAGCCGGCGAGCCGCACGTCGGGGAAGCCCCACTGCGCCAGCAGATGCCGCTCGATCAGGCTCCAGTTGGATTCGACGCTCCCCCCGAGGAGGGTGGCTGTGCCGTAGAGCAGCGCTCCGGCAACGAGCAGGTCGCGCGCCAGATCCCACCGCGCGCGCAGCAGCACGTCGACCACGACCAGCAGCGCGAGCAGGAGGAGGGCTATGAAGATGGCGCGCCAGGCCCCTCCCGCCCACCCCAGCACGGTCTTCAGCGCGTGCGCCACCTCGTTGTCCTGCGCCGGAGCCTGGGATGCGATCACCGCCGAGAGCCCGACGAACAGCGCGGCGAAGACCAGGACGGCCGAGTCGATGGGTCTGCGGTTGCGGCGGCCCGGCTCGGTCCTCGTGAGCAGCGAGAGGTGCCACGACCGGTCTGCCCGCTCGACCTCCTGCTCCCGACTCGCGCTCGTCGTCGTCACGCTGACTCCCAGGCCCGGAAGCGCCGAGTATCCGTCATCGCGCTGCGCCGCGTCCCGGGTGAGATGATGCGCGCGTGAGGCTGCTCGACTGGATCCGCCAGCTGATCACCGGCCCTCCGCCCGACCATCCGCTCACGGAGCGCGAGCGAGAGGAGCCGCAACCGTCCACTGCCTGGGACTCGCGGGCGCGGTCCGAGCAGGAGTGGGTCGGCACCGACTTCGACCCTGACGAGCCGCGGTCGGGTCGCCTCTGACGCCGATGGCGGCGGACGATCGCGCGCCGATCGACATGCTCGTGATGCTCGAGCAGGTGCGCGTCCCGGCGGGAATCCTCGACCGGCGGGGAGTCGTCACCTGGGAGAACCAGGCCGTTCGCGAGACGGTCGGCGACCTGCTCGGCCGGCCGTTCACCTCGGTCGTCGCTCCCGAAGACGTTCCCCGCGTGGAGCAGCAGCTGGCGAAGAAGCTCGCGGGAGGGCCGCCGACCGACTACGAGGTCGACATCGTCACCCCGGACGGGAAGCGGCGGAGCGCCGAGATCAGCTCCGTCGCGATCCCCGACGGTGACGTCGCGCACGCGATCTTCGGCGTCGCCGTGCTCGGCCCGCCGCGCCTGGGGCCCGAAGCGGCGGGTCTCACGACGCGCCAGTACGAGGTCCTGCAGCTGCTCGGGCAGGGCGCTTCCACGGCCGACATCGCCGAGATGCTCCACCTGAGCACGGAGACGGTGCGGAACCACATCCGCCACGTCTTCGCCGCACTCGGCGCGCACTCGCGCCTCGAGGCGGTGGCGATCGCCCACCGCGAAGGGCTGCTCTCCGACGGCTAGAGAGGCAACGCTCACGGTCGACGAGCGGGTGGCCCGCGGGCGCGCCGAGCGCGAAGCGGTTCCGCGCTCGAGTCACGCAGACTTCACCGCCGCCGCGGATCGCCCGGACCCGATCGGACTGCTCGAGGAGCAGGCCGAGTCGCGCATCGCCGAGCTCGTGCCGATTCGCTACGGCCGGATGCTGGTCTCGCCGTTCGCCTTCTATCGAGGCGGGGCCGCGATCATGGCCTCGGATCTCGCGGCTCTCCCCCACACCGCTCTCGTCACACAGCTGTGCGGAGACGGCCACGCGTCGAACTTCGGCGTCTTCGCCTCACCCGAGCGGCGGCTCGTCTTCGACATCAACGACTTCGACGAGACGTCGCCCGGCCCGTGGGAGTGGGACGTCAAGCGACTCGTCGCGAGCCTGGCGGTGGCAGGACGCGACAACGCGTTCAAGGCGAAGGAGCGGCAACGCGTCGTCCGCGACACCACGGCGAGCTACCGGAGCGCCATGAGGGAGTTCGCCGGCAAGCGCGACCTGGAGGTCTGGTACGCGCGGCTGGAGGTCGAGCCGCTGCTCGCCGAGCTCCGGCCCGCGCTCACCCGCCAGCAGCGCAAGCGCCTCGATCGCGACGTCGCCAAGGCGCGCACGCGCGACAGCCTGAGGGCGTTCTCGAAGCTGACGCACGAGGTCGACGGCGAGCCGCGGATCATCTCCGACCCACCGCTGATCGTCCCGGTCGAGGAGCTCGCGCCGACGGCCACAGAGGCGGAGCGGACGAAGGTGGTGCGCGACTTCCTGCGCGGGTACCGCGACTCGCTGTCGACCGATCGCCGCGTGCTGCTCGGCCGGTACCGGTTCGCGCACCTCGCGCGGAAGGTGGTCGGCGTCGGCAGCGTCGGCACCGAGGCGTGGATCGCGCTGCTGCTCGGGCGCGACCGGCAGGACCCGCTCTTCCTGCAGGTCAAAGAGGCGCAGCCGTCGGTGCTCGAGCCGTTCGTCGGCAAGAGCACCTACCGGAACCACGGCGCGCGCGTGGTCGCCGGCCAACGGCTCATGCAGGCAGCGAGCGACATCTTCCTTGGCTGGCGGCGGATGCCGAGGTCCAGCGGCGGGACGGTCGACTTCTACGCGCGGCAGCTGAAGGACTGGAAGGGCACGGTCGAGCTCGGGGTGATGCGGCCGGACGAGATGGCGGCCTACGGGCGGACGTGCGGCTGGGCCCTGGCGCGCGGTCACGCCCGGTCGGGCGACCGGATCGCGATCGCGAGCTACCTCGGCGGCGGCACGCCGTTCGACCGCGCGCTGGTCACCTTCGCCGAGGCGTACGCCGACCAGAACGAGCGCGACTACGAGGCGCTGGTCGAAGCGGCGCGCAGCGGGCGGGTCAAGGCCGAGACCGGGCTCTAATGCCACGCGCCGTCGTCACTAGTTCGCAGACAAGGAGGAGACACCATGAACGAGGCTCCGCTGCTCATCTGCTACGACGACTCGACGGGCGCGCGTCACGCGGTCGAGTCTGCTGCAACGTTGTTCCCCGGCCGCCGCGCCGTCGTCCTCGACGTCGCGCCGGCGGTGACCGCCCAGGAGTCCCTGGCCGACCTGGCGCCGGTGATCCCCAACTTCGAGGAGATCAACACGGCCGACGCTCTCTCGAAGGCGCGCGTCGGAGCCGAGCTCGCCCGTGAGCACGGCCTGGAGGCCGAGCCGCGCGCCGACTTCGCGGCCCCGACCTGGGACGGCGTCGTCGAGGCCGCGAACGACCTCGACGCGGCCGTGATCGTGATCGGCTCGCGAGGTCTGAGGGGCGCACGCGAGGTGTTCGAAGGAAGCCTTTCCCACGAGGTCGCGGAGCACGCCGGCCGGCCGGTGCTGATCGTTCCTCCGGCCCGGCAGGAGTCGCACTAAGAGGGCCCGCCTCGAGGGACGTCGACCGAGATGAGGTGGTGCACGTCCTCACCGTCGACCAGTGCGTCGACTCGGCCCTCGTACTCGCGGTCGGTGCCGGTCAGCCGTTCGTGGTGCTGGCGCAGGTGCTCGTCCCAGCTCAGGACGACGAACATCTCGACGAACGTCCGGCCCTCGGCGCCGTCGCGGTACAGGCCCCAGCTGACCGCTCCGGTTCGCAGCCGGGACTCGCGCACGCGCGCCATCGCCTCGACGAACGACCCTTCTCGCTCGGGCCGCACCTCGTAGGTCGACACGACGACGACCGGCCCGCCGTCCGGATCGACGCCCGCAGCGAGCTGCGGTTCCGGCCAGTAGACGGCCGCGCCCCGGTCCATGCCGGTCGTCTCGAAGAACGGCCAGATCCGAATCGTCGCGGCCGCGGCGGCGGCAAGTCCCGCGGCGATCAGGAGCGCCTCGACCAGCCCGAGGATGTCGGCGATCGCTCCGAAGACGATTGCGCCGAACGCCTGGCCGCCGAACAGCACGATCGTGTAGATCGCCAGGCTCCGTCCGCGGACCCACGCCGGGAGAAACAGCTGCAGCGACGCGTTGAGCGTCGAGAGCACGACGACCCAGGCGACGCCGGCCGGCAGGAGCACGAGCAGGACGGGCACGGGGTCCCGCAGCAGCGCGACGGCGGCGAGAGCAACCGCGAAGGCGCCGCCCGCGACGGCCACGAGCGCGTTCGCCGAGAGCCGTTCGCGGATTCGCGGCAGCACGAGCGCGCCCGCAATCGCACCGACGCCGAGGGCGGCGAGCAGCAGGCCATACCCGCCCGAGCCGAGCCCGAGCCGGTGCGAGGCGATCAGCGGCAGGAGTGCGAAGAGCGCGCTCGCGGGAACCAGGAAGAGCGCCGCCCGCAGGAGGATCCGCCGCACGACCGGCGCGTGGCGCACGTAACGAGGCCCGGCGCGGAGCGCTCCGACGAACGGCTCCGGCACGTGCCGCTCGGCCTTCGGCGGACGCCAGAGCGCGACGACCACTGCATACGTGAGAGCCGTCCCTGCGGAAACGGCGAACGTCGACGCCACCCCTGCCGTCGCGACGAGCACGCCGGCGATCGCGGGCCCGAGCGCGCGGGCGACGTTGATGCTGATCGAGTTGAGCGCCGCTGCCGCCGGAATCTCCGACCGCGGGACGAGCTCCGGAACGAGCGACTGGTAGGCCGGCGCCCCCAGGGCCGACCCCGTTCCCAGGAGGAAGACGAGCACGAGCAGCAGCGCTGGCGTCACGCGGTCGGCGAACGTCAGCACGGCCAGCAACGCGCCGAGCGCCGCCACCGTCGCCTGCACCGCGATCAGCACGAGCCTGCGATCGAGGATGTCGGCTAGCACGCCCGCGATCAGGCCGAAGAGAACGTATGGAATCGTCGTCGCGGCCTGGACGAGCGAGACGAGAATCGACGCGTGCGGCTGGTCGACGAGAAACCACTGCGCCCCGACGGTCTGGAACCACGCGCCCGTCAGGCCGACGAGGGCGGCGAGCCAGAGCGCGCGGAAGGCGGCGACGTGCAGGGGCGCCCAGGCCGACGACTCCGGCCTCTCGGGAGCCTCCGCGGGGGTTGTTTCGCCGATACGGCACTGTACGCTGGCCCTCGTCTCCCGATCGGACGGTGAACCCGCGCATGAACAAACCGCGCATCTTCCTCGGGTCGTCGGGCAAGCAGGCCAAGCTGATCCAGGCGATCACACGCGGGCTCGCGGAGGTCGCAGACGTCGAGCCCTGGACGACCACGTTCAACCCGGGGCGGCAGACGCTCGACCGGCTCGTCGAGCTCTCCCAGGAGGTCGACTTCGCCGCGTTCGTGTTCGCCCAGGACGACTGGACGACGACGGAGGCAGCGGAGTCCGGCCAGGCGTCGCCGCGCGACAACGTGGTCTTCGAGGCAGGCCTCTTCGGCGGCGCGCTCGGGATCCGGCGCACGTTCATCCTGCACGCGAGCGGCTCGAAGCTCCCGAGCGACCTGCTCGGCCTGACCTCGATCCGCTACGACCCGGACACGAGCCCGGCGGAGGTCCGCGCGATCAACCAGAAGCTGCGCAAGGCGATCGAGACGGAAGGCCACCGCAGCGCGATCGAAGGGCTGTGGTGGCAGCTTTCGCTCACGATGCGGACGGAGGAGGAGCCGTCGGCGGTGAGCCTGCTGCAGATCTCGCGCGACCGCGACGGCGCCCTGACCGTGAACGGCCGCGGCTGGCAGGAGGACGGGATGCTGTCGGTCCGCTACTGGAGCGAGGCCTCGAAGGAGCGCCGGGATCCCGCTGGCGTCTTCTACTTCTGGAACGGCGAACGTCCGCGGCACCCGAACGCCCCGCAGCTCGAGGGCACAGGCGAGATTCTCGTCGAGAGCGTCGACCGTGCGGCGGGGTACTGGACGACGCGATCGGACCGCGACCTCGAGCTGAACGCCCGAACCTCGGGCGTCTACTTCCGGGCCGATCCCTCGGACCTCGAGGCGCTGGACGGCGGCAGCCCGCAAGCGCGCGCCGAGCTCATCGCGCAGCGCCTTCAGGAGTGGAAGTCGATGACGGACGCGTTCTGAGCAGCGCTACGCGCTTTCCGGCGGTCCGAACCACGTGGCGAGCGCGTCTCTGAGTTCGAGGTTCGATCCCTCTGCGACCCACCCGACGTAGCCGTCCGGGCGAACCAACACCGCACTGGGCGCCGCGACCTCGCCGAGAGCCGGAAGCTCCCAGGCCCCGGCGTACTCGGCGTCGACCAGCTGAACCCGATCAGCCCACGGTGCGATCTCGAGGCCGCCGGGCTCACCGAGCTTGAGGAGCACCGGCCGACCCTGGTGCAGCAGCGCGTAGACCCGCAAAGGGCCGTCGGCAGTGACCAGGTCGAGATCAGGCATGCGGCGCCCGAGCAGCGGGTGGCCTTCGCCGAGGTCGTAGTGAACGTCCAGGCCGGACATCATTGCGGCGAAGTGCCTGCGCGGCTCTTCGTAGCTCAGCAGCTCCGACACGACGTCGCCCAGCGCCTTGATGCGGTCGTCCGGACGGCGCAGCGCGACCGAGGCCATCGTGTTGCGCAGCACGCGGGCGGCGACCGGGTGGCGCTCGGCGTGGTAGGTGTCCAGCAGCCCATCGGGCGAGACCCCGTTGACGACCTGGGCCAGCTTCCAGCCCAGGTTGACCGCATCTTGCACCCCGATGTTGAGGCCCTGCCCGCCGTCGGGTGAATGCACGTGGGCGGCGTCGCCGGCTAGCAGGACCCGTCCCTCGCGGTACGCCGCGGCCTGGCGCGTCATGTCGGTGAACCTCGAGATCCAGGTGGGGCTGTGGACCCCGAAGTCGGTCCCGTAGACGGCGATGAGCCCCTCGCTGATGTCGCGCAAGGTGGGCTCGCCCCGACCGACCTGCTGTTCGGTCACCATGACCCGAATCGGGCCGGAGTCCTTCCAGATGATCTCCCCGTCGTGGATCTCGTACTCCACCCTGCCGAGGGCGTGCATGCCGACGGCGTCGTGGCGGATGCCCAGCTCAGGCTCCTCGGTCATCTCGACCTCGGCGATCAGGCTGCTGATCGTGGGATCCCAGCCAGGGAAGTCGATCCCGGCCGTTCGACGGACCAGGCTGCGCCCCCCGTCGCACCCGACGAGGTACTGCGCCCGTATTGGGCCGTCGGACGTCTCGACGTGGACGCCGTCGTCGTCCTGCGTGAACCCGGTCACCCCGCGCCCGCGGTAGAACTGCACCGGCAGCTCCTCGACCCAGCCGGCCAGGATCCGCTCGATGTGGTTCTGCCAGAGCCCAAGCCCGTACGGGTGCCGCGTGGGGAAGTCGCTGATGTCGAACTTGGTGGCGCCGAAGGCCCCGACCTGCGCCGTCTGCCCCTCGGCCAGGAAGCGGTCGGCGATTCCGCGCTGGTCGAAGACCTCGATCGTGCGGGAGTGCAGGCCGCCCGCCCGCGAGCCGGCGAGCTGCTGGCTGTCGCGCCGCTCGACGACGGCGACGTCCACCCCCGCCAACGCCAATTCGCCCGCCAGCGTCAGCCCTGTCGGCCCGCCGCCGGCGATGACCACCTCGTGCATTCGCGCCTCCGATTTCCTGGGATCTGGGTGTTCGGCAGGCGATTATGGGGCACGAACGCGAGCCTCATGAGGGCGCCGTTTACCGGGTAAAATCGAGGTTGGAGAGGGCGACTGCACGGGTCCGGGCCCTTCCGACTCGACCGCGGGTGAGCGGCTAGTCGGCTCCCAGTCGAGCTTCCGCAGGCAAACTCGGACGTCAGTGGAGCTCGGAATCGCCACCACGTCACAGCCGCTCCTCGGGCGCGACCGTGAGCTGGCAGAGCTGTACGCGCTCATCGACGGGATCGACGAGCGAGGCGGCGCGGTCGTCGTTCGCGGCGAGGCGGGGATCGGCAAGTCGGCGCTGTTCGCGGCCGCCAAGGAACGGGCGCTCCATCGGGGCGTCACGGTGGTGTCGACGGCGGGCGCGCTCTCAGAGGCGCGGCTCGCCTTCGCGGGGCTTCACCAGCTGCTCCTGCCCCTGCTCGGCGGGCTCACGCTCCTTCCCGAACCGCAGCGCCGAGCGCTCGAGTCGGCGTTCGGGATTGCCGAAGGTGACGCTCCCGATCTGTTCCTGATCGGCCTCGCGACCTTGGGACTCGTCGCGGAACGGGCAGCCGAGACGCCGCTGCTCTTCGTGGTCGACGACGCACATTGGCTCGACCGGCCCTCCGTGCAGGTGCTCGAGTTCGTGGCGCGTCGGATCGAGTCGGATCCCGCAGTTCTGCTCTTCGCGGTCCGCGAGGGACTGCCGAGCTCCTTCGAGGACGCCGACTTGCCCGAGCTGCGCCTGGCCGGGCTGGACCGGGAAGCATCGAACGAGCTCCTCGACGTCACGGCCCCGACGCTGGCGGCCGAGCTCAAGCGCCGTGTCCTCGAGGAGGCGGCCGGTAACCCGCTCGCGCTGATCGAGCTGCCGGCAGCCGCCGCCGAGCTCGGGGCACACACGCCGCAGCCGGGCCCACTGCCATTGACGGCTCGGCTCGAGCAAGCTTTCGCGTCGAGGCTCACGACCCTCGGCGCGGACGCACAGAGGCTGCTGCTCCTGGCCGCGCTCGACGAAGTCGACCTGGCCGAGCTGAGCCTGGCGGCGGGAAAGGTGGTCGACTCCGCCGACCTGGAGCCGGCCGTCGACGCCGGGCTCGGGACCCTCGATTCGGGAGGATTTCGATTTCGGCATCCCTTGATCGTCTCGGCGATCAAGCAGGCGGCGACACCCGAGGAGCTTCGGGACGCGCACGCTGCCCTTGCCGAGGCGCTCGCCGATGAGCCCGATCGCGCCGTCTGGCACCGGGCCGCGGCGGCGTCCGGGCCGGACGAGGCGGTCGCAGAGGCGCTCGAAGCTGCTGCGAACAGGGCAACGCTTCGCGGGGCCGGAGACGTTGCGGTCTCCGCCTTCGAGCGAGCCGCAGAGCTGACCGCCGAGCCAAAGCGCCGCGCAACGCGGCTTTACCGCGCAGGCGACCTCGCACGCGAGCTCGGCCGATCGAGCGAAGGC
>Ga0207665_10001308_pt1 | contig 16787 bp, 14 predicted proteins | sample LARL112metaG_FD_184351 | JGI IMG/M metagenome (GOLD analysis project Ga0207665, IMG submission 184351) | Corn, switchgrass and miscanthus rhizosphere microbial communities from Kellogg Biological Station, Michigan, USA - LAR L11-2 metaG... | ecosystem: Host-associated > Plants > Roots >...
CGACATATGTCAAACCGGTTTCTAATATATTAGAAGCCTCATCAGCAAAACATTTTCTATAGTAATAAGATAAAGTGCCAGGATACGCCACACTACCAATTTACTATAATCACCTAAGGGAGTTTGTAGTAACTTTTCAATCCACCAGATTGTAGTTGAATATGCAGTCTTAATGCGCGCGCATTCCTACAACTTGCTAGTCTTTGATTGATCTTTTCATTAATTAGCCATCTTCTGAAATCGCGCAACAGATAATTTATCACCGGTCTTTGACCGTCCCATCGTTGTAATAATTTAACTTCCTGCGCACATTTTGAATTCGTATTCCCTGGAACTCTTATACATCACGGTCTCACTGTGGGATTATGTTGAGGATCTCCTTTTTACTGGTTAGAAAGTCTTCTGCAAACTGCATGAATTTACTGATCATTTACTTAGCGTATCTTGATAGCCTTGTTGGATCAGTTTGCTTATCGTTTCGGATGTAAAGTCAGCGAGCTTACCTGAAATAGTATCTTCGTCATCTTTACGATAGATCTGAATTACTTTAACTATCTTAAATGTATTCTTAAGTATATCAATATTTTTCTTATACTCTTCTGTATAGAACCGTCTGGGTGTATATTCATCTAATATTCTGTTTATTTTCTCCTTTAATGACTCATCACTATCTCCAAGACTAATCAATCTTTCAATTAAATTTACATAATCTGAAAGAAGACCATCTGTTTTTGCATCATACCCATCGCTGAGATTTATGTCCAACTGTCTATCGTTAATTCTATCAATATCTATACTTACAGTATCAAAGTAAGTATCAATATCGCTATCCCTTGGATCGAATAGATTTACTATGTACAGTTCTAAATCCGGAATTTTTTGCATTTTCACTTGTCCGTTGTCATTAGGCGAACCACTCTCCTTACTTCCTTTTATTTTTTTAAAGGAATTTTCAAGGGTTTGAGGTCCTATCTTTCTCTGCCAAAACTTTTTGTGTGCTTCAAACAACTCCCTAATGGGAGTATTACTTAAGATCCCGCCGTCCCAAAACTTACGCCCATCTAAATCTTCGTAAACATAGAATCCCGGTAGGCATGAGCTCGCAATCAGATGTTTGACGCCAATACCTTCGTTATATTTGATAACTATGGGTTTTTCCAGTAGGGAATCTCCATATTCTGTTTCTCGTCTTCCTTGTTTATTTTCATAGCTGTCAAACGTTACAGTCGTTCCTTCCGCCGCGTCAGTGCTGACTACAAGTAATCTTGGCTCACCTCTCTCAAAGCTAGTAGCAATAGGTAATCTAGCAAATCTTTCTATACTTTTTCTTAAGGGCTCATTGTTATAGGTAAGCCATTTATTTTGGGAGTCATAAAATCTGTCATCATCTTTTATTGGATAGATAGGCATGAAAACTCTTTCGACGCCTGATTTGAGAAATTCTTTTACTGAATAATATCTTCTAGCGGCTTCTTCAGATGCAATTGAAGGATTTCCTTTCTCCTTTTCTGCCCTCCATTGTTTTAGTGCTTCCGATATTTGCGGGGTAGGCGTTGATAAATACTTCCAAAATTCTTCCAATCTTTTTGCTGAGCCATTCCAGGTTTTGTTCTCAAGGAAATAGCTTACAAGAATTGCCGCGTTTATGGCCCCTATAGAAGTACCTGCAATGATATCAAATAAGGGCGCATTATCAATATCGCCGTTTCTATCTTTATCATTTATTATTTTTTCATATAGAGCTTTGAAAGCACCAGCCTGATATGCACCAAGCGCGCCACCGCCTTGAAGAAGTAGTGCTCTTTGAATACGTGGAAATGGATTTACCATGATTGAACGTATCTACTATAGACCTACATGGTATTTTTCAATTTGTAGTAAATGACGATAGCTCCTTACGGCTAACGAGTTTTCTAGGCATCTTTAGCCGCCGCGCGCATTTCTACTGCATTGGTTAGTCTCTCATCTAACAGAGATCAAGCTATCCCTGGTATCTCTTACAATAGTAGACCAATTAATATTGTTCAGTTCAGCCAGTTCGGCTTTTCTCGTAGTAGGCTGATGTAGAATCCCTCTTAGTGCAGTTCCTAACATTACCTTCAGTATGTTTAGCCTTACCCTGTTCATTATGATGTTTACTCGAGCTATTTTGAATCAAGTGGTCGTCAAAGGGCTGGAGGAGAACAGAAGATATTATAATAGGCATGGAAATATTTTAATTCATTTAATACAGAAAGCAAATAGAGCATATGTCCAATGATGACACAGATGAAGAAAGACTTTTCAGAGAAAGGTATGCACAGGAGCTGCAAAAGAAAATGAATCAGCCAGACGCTCGCAGCTACTCTCAAGATGATGAAATGGCCGAAGAAAGAAGAAAGGTAAGTCATCAACAAGGGAAAACACCAGGACGTAGAGGAGAAAAAATAAAACAGGAAGAAATTGACAAGGAAATTGTTAGACGTAATAGATTACAGCAGAAGAGGAAAAAGAACTGAACTTGACAATAGAAAAGTTGGGTTTGGATATTTTATGTCGCGAGGCTCGTTTATCGGATAGTTTTATTCAGTTCGAAGGTAGATGAAGTCAGTACTTGATATTAGAATTATATGCTGGCGAAACCTTGGCGAAAAGTACCGTATAGATACTAAGAACAGTCTAGTAAACCATGCGCATCATGACAGATACGCACATATTTTTTTATGAAAATATCCAGGCGTCAATCTATACATTTGATATTTCAATTCAGCAAAGGTTCGTAATATGACACACCCGCGTATCGTTATTAGAAGACTCTATTTCCTATATAGCTACGCCAGATCCGATAACAAAATCGGATTTTCTCTGACATGGGTCAGTTGTTGAGTTAAGATAATCTCCTGTGAGTACAGATGAAAATATTATGGAATGAACGCGCTCCTTCTAACCTCGCGAATATCGATACGAGATTTGCATGTGGGAAGGGAGAAATCTCTCCCCTACATTATACTTACTTATGCCTACTACTCTTGTTAAATAGTTATTGCAAACTGCACAGACACAGACAAACGGAGTATGGCATATTTCAAGTCCATAGTGTTTTTAAGCGATATCAGCCAGATACCCTCTGAAAAATGAATGCTGAGGAAGCCAAGGCATTTCTGAAGGATAGAGGAATACTTACTATGAATTATCCTCACGGTTACCTACTAAAGGTATCTAGAAGGGAAGGCAGTCCATCACGCCGTATAGAGATGGATGAGCTGGATACGATCCTGGCATTAGGCAAAGTTAAATTGATTGCAGTTGAGGATACTGTGGGAGACATTCTCATAGAAGTCGAAAGGAAGGACCTTATCCGAGACTAATACCAAAACATCAACGATAATGTGAAAGCATCCAGCAGATCGTCATGACTAGTTGCTTCTTTATCTTAGACATCTTCACAGTTCTCTGCAGCAGTCCTTAGTAACGTTGTGAATTTAGCGAACTTGGGATGTATAGAAATGTATTGAATAATGCTAATATAGTGACTCCATCGTTTTCAGCGCCTAGTAAAAATAGTAATTACAGCTATAGTCACATAATTGAACAAGCTAAAAGCATCGACTACGACGATTTTTGTTATTACAAGGCCGCGGAGGATTCCTATATCTCAATCAGCAAGGACGGCTGGTATATACGAGATGTCTTTATCTGCTCTCTGGAGTAAGGTCTATCTTCAACAACATATCTATTTTTGGCTTTGAATTTCTTTAGCTTTTTCCAATTTATAGTCACATCATTCATCTCATAAAAGTGGGCAATTGCCGCAATGTAGAGGGACATCGAAGCGAATGCTAATCTCTTATTATGTCTTAGATGGACAATATAATCTCTTAATAGTCCCTTTAGAGTAATCTTATCAAAACGCAACATATCGTCATAACTAGTTTTTTTACAAAAAAGCATAAGTAAGGAAATGTCTTTCGTAAGATTCTTTTGTTGCATCGCTATCGATACTATTAATAAAAATCTTGTATGCCTCAGTCTCTTCCAAAAGTTGTTGGTCTGACACACCTAGAATAGCTCTTAACAGATAATTAAAGGTAGGATGTAGGATTGTTAAATAACATTAAAAGTATATAACATAGAAAAATTATATATGTAGGTAACAAAAATGTCATGTCTAACTTAGTCCTAGTAAACCAGCTAATTAGAAATCGGATGGTGGCTACCGGAACCGGTTTTGTAGTGATTTTCATTGTAATAGTCGATCTGCTCATGACACGTCAGATACTTGCATATACAAACTTCACAGAATTTGTTATGTTTATTTTGACCATAGTAGTAGGATATGGTGTAGGTTCTTGGGTCCTTTTGGGGTATACCGAACAAGTGAGTAAAGAGCTTAGGTCCAAGTCACGATTTATCAAGTTCAGTAACTGGGTCGTAATAATAAGTCAATATTCGTTTTTAGCTATACTATTATTCATTCTTTTTAGTAGTACCACTGGATTTTTGTCTCCTTTGGTTTTTGGAGTAAGTTCCGTATTAGCGACTATAATTATGGGAATAATGACCCTCAAATTTTTTTCCTGGTTTAGATCAAGTACTAATAAAAAGAATTTGACACTCTTGTTATACGGCCTAGCAGCATTAACGTTGGCAATGTCAATAGCAGAGGACGCCGCTACTAAGTTGTTAATGATCGATATAGTACATGAAAGATCACCTCCCGGGGTCATCCCAAAATCCTCTTTTCTGTACAAACATTCTAGTAAATATAATGGCGAAATAGAATACAAAGTGGTGGACCCGAACACCACCACACTCTATTTACTACCGAATTCAAATTTGATGTTGTACAACCTTTTGAATTCGATAGTGCTTCCTGTAGGATTCATGTTTAGATGGATGGCTTCGGTTGTACTATTGCGAAGTATTTATCATAAAATGGGGAAGATGCCTTTATCGTTTTGGATAATTCTTTCTCTGCCTCTAATATTCTATTTGATAGGAAAGATGCCTGGATTCTTTTCCGGTGAAAGCCTCTCAGGTGTTGATGAACCATACAGATATTTTTTTAGAGTATTGTTCAGGGCAGGTACAGTAGGCGGAAATATTCTTTTTGGAGTACCATTTTTTATAGCCGCTAGAGGTATGGTTTCATCAAAAGTAAAGGATTATCTCATTATTTGCGGTATAGGAATTACTTTGGTGGGTATATGTCTTTCAACATCTGCCTTACAACAAACGTACGGAATGGCTGCTCATTCACTAGTATTGCTATCTTCGTATTTGTTCACTGTAGGGTTTTATTCTTCGGTGATTTCCGTGTCTCAGGATAAGTCGCTGCGAGAGTCTATAAAGAGATCAGCCACGGATGTTTCTAGGCTGCTCGATGTTCTTGGATCTCCCCAAATGAAACAGGAGATTGAAACTAGAGTCCTGAATATAGCGAAAGAGCAGCAGCAAGTTCTCACAAAACAAACTGGAATATACCCATCCATAACAGAGCTTGAAATGAAACAATATCTTGGTAAGGTACTTAAAGAGATAAAAGTTTTGAGTAATGTTGATGATATTCTAAAAAAAGGAAGGGATATTTTGGAAAAGTCCCTCGATTATATGGTTTGTTCAAAATTCGGTAACCTGCGATTAGTCTACAATAATTACTTCGATCTGTATGAGAAAGTAATGACTACTAAATATAAAAATCTGCAACACAAGGGTATCAGATTGGTTACGTCTATAGATACAGACAGTGCAGAATTGGTTAAAAAATTTGTCAACAAAGGTATTCAAATAAGACATGTAAGAAATATGCCACCAATCGATTTTGCCCTTTCAGATAAGGAGATGATTGCAACAATACAAAAAACTGAGGGCGGATATGAGATCCAAAATCTTCTGGTTAGTAACGAGCCAGCATATATGAAGCACTTTGTATCAATTTTTGAAGAACTTTGGAACGGAGGAATAGAAGCCAGTGAAAGAATAGAAGCAATTGAGCAAGGCATAGAATCCGAGTTTCTTGAAGTTATAAATGATAGAGAAAAAGTCAGTCAAATTCTTCTCAATCTATCTAAATCTGTGAAGAAAGAGGCACTCTTGCTTCTACCTAACGATATAGCTATGTTGAGGATGGAGAAAATGGGCGTGATTGAATGCCTAATAAATGCGTCGACCAAAATTAGTGCATCAATAAAAATAATTTGTCCTATGTCGTCTAAGAATTCTGATATCATTCAATATATATCTAACCGTGCTCCAGACATCACGATCCTTAATGGTGCAAATTCATCTTCAGGCATGTTCATTGTTGACGGTATCAAATTTCTAAGAGCTGAGCTTAAGGATCCTGGTGCACAGGATTTCTCGCAAGCAATAGGTTTCAGCATATATTCGAATAGTAGGAAGAGTGTTGAATCATTTAAATCGATTTTTGAATTGCTTTGGGAACAGACTGAATTATCAGAAAAACTAAGAAAGGCAAATATGCTGTTTGAAATTGCAAATGAACAGTTAAAAACTCGCGATAAACAACAACAGGAATTTATTAATATTGCAGCCCATGAATTAAGAACACCTATACAGCCAATACTTGGACTCACAGAAGTTGCACTCTCGAGAACAAGCGATAAGGAACAGGTAGAGTTATTGGGCATTGTTAACCGGAATGCAAAACGTTTACGTGGTTTGACAGAAGATTTGCTAGATGTAACAAGAATTGAGAGTCAATCTCTCAAGTTAACTAAGGAAAGAGTCGAGTTAGGCGATATATTACAATCTGCGGTGACCGATTTTCAAAACCACATCGCTAAACTACATGACAATAATGGAAATGTTGATTTCACGTGTACAATCAAAGAAAATGTATTTGTGCTGGCAGATAAACGCAGAATTACACAAGTTGTCTCCAACTTGTTGAGCAATGCGATAAAGTTTATTGATCAGGAAGGGGGCAACATTCAAATAATAACAGAAATGGATCATATCCACGATCGTCTTAGTAACAGTCATATCGTCGTAGCTATAAAAGATACAGGAAAAGGAATAGATCCTAAAATAATGCCAAGATTATTTTCCAAATTTAGTACAAATTCGCAACAGGGAACTGGCCTAGGTCTTTATATCTCCAAAAATATTGTGGAAGCACATGGTGGCAGAATATGGGCAGGAAATAATGAAGATGGTATAGGAGCATGTTTTTACTTTACTCTTCCAATTGCAACGTAGATTCTTTAACCATTTGTGGTTTTTTCACATATACATTTATCGGATTTTATTTCTAAATGAATTCATATTTAAAATGTAATCCCTATGTATCTAGTCTATTAATTTTGCCAAAGCTAGAGGCTAGGATAGTCTTTTAGCACCTGATTGTGACAAGAAGTGTTACATCTAGTATACTTATTTCTGGTAACCATTTCATATTGGAAAGGTATAAACATTGGACTTACTTGTACTCACTATTGATTCGTTGTTGGGTTTATAACAAATACATATGATATTTACTCATCATCACGCAAATATAGGGCCATTATCGATCTGGGTTCGGTGGTTCTCGCACTAATTGCAGTTTAAAAAAGAATCTGATAGTTTCCAAATGTCGGCCAGTGAAATTCCCCTTTTAATCTGTACAGGCGAAATAGTACTCCGCAATACCATGGGGCTACCTTTGTGGAAGCGCAGTTGTGTGGAGGCAAAGAAGTAATTGTAGTTGGTGGGGGGAAACTCAGCTGGCCAAGCTGCTATGTTTCTGGCACAGACTACAAAACAGGTACATATGCTAGCCAAGGTCCTCCGGCTTGGCTGCTACTATATCGCGGTACTTGATTCGTAGAATAGAGAATAGCCGTACGATCACATTACGACCACAAACTGAGATTGTAGCGGTAGAAGGAGATAATCAGCTCGGTTTCGTGTACTGGCAAAACAGTCAAACAGGAGATACTGAGAAACACGAATCAATCACATATTTGTCATGACTGGCTCCGATCCAAATACCCGTTGGCTCGATGGCTGCATCGCACTAGACGATAAAGGTTTTAAGTACCGGCCTTGATCTATCCCCAGAAGGTCTTAGCGTCGCAGGCTGGTATCCTACACGTCAACGGTATTTGCTTTACCTAGTTTGCCGGGTATTTTTACAGTAGGTGATGTACGAGGCGGTAGTATCAAGCGTGTTGCGTCCGCAGTAGGTGAAGGATCAATCGCAATCTCGTTTGTTGATAAAGTACTCCAAGAATGGGAAATGCATGGTAGGAATAACGGCTATACTAAGAGAAATATAGAATACAGCACAAAGTACAGAAGACAAAAGAGGAAGTATACAGGCTTAATCATTAGCTAAAGGGAAGCCTTGTCGGAAGCTGAATTTGTACAAGAAAATGGATCGACGATTTGCTTACTCCCTTAGCCTGCTTATCTCCCGACTACTCTTATCCTCGTTACGTAATTGAATAAACTGCTGTGCTTGGTCAGCGGGTACCTTTTTAAACTGCTATCGCCCGGTTCTTATTGTTGTGGTTTGTGGTATGGTCTCTGCTTTCGCGATAATATTTTTAATCGTAGGTATGATAGCCTTCGGCCTGGGGTTGGTATTGATATATGTTCATTCCAAGTAATGCTGACCGATTAATTTGATCATGATCTTTTAAGTTGTCATTGATAGAACTATTTGCTCCTCTCAATGCCCGCTGGATATGGTCATGGCTAGGCAATGCCTCCAAGATCGGTCTTAACTTATAAGTGGCCTTTGTAAGGAAATTTCTATCTAAATAGTCGCGTATAATGTTATTGTTATTACATGCATGTTCGATTTAGCAGCTTTCCAAAAATATTGCCTTACATTCACAGCGACCATCGATTCGAATGTGTCGTCCACATTTGTGGTATGAGTAAAAAGTCGTTTTTGGTATTGTTGGCCAACGTACGTTATTTTCACAAAAAATATATTAATACATTTTATCCATATTTTTATCGATTTGACATTGTTTGATTTTAATAGGCGTTGAAGATTTTACAAGAGTAATGAGATTAAGACTCCTCCTAGCTCTGCTTATGGAGAGTTTTATACACTAACTTCAATTCAGATCTATTGAGTAATATTCAGAGTATTAAATAAATATTTTAGAAAAAATTGCAGCATATTCTTCTATTTTGGATTTTGTAGGTATTTTGTCAAGACCTATACCGTTTGCCTTGAGCGCTGCTACTATAGCACCAGCAGCGCTACATATCGCCAACCTTGAATCTTTTTCCCTAATGTATATGCAGGTAAATACTGCTGATAGAATATCGCCTATCCCAGTGGAGTCTACTGTAGGAATATAGCCTAGCCTCAATTTATGTTCGTTCATATGAATTACTCTTTGTGTTGCAGAAATCACAAAGTCAGCATTTATAGGTCCAAGAATTTTATATTCCTGCTCATCTGCTTTGACAGCAGAAACGCCTGACCAGTCTAACGCTACGCTTCTATAAAGTGAAATAGTTCCGGAGGGTTGTACTTTCCGTAGATAACCTTGCGGATCCAGCATTACAAATTTTCCCTTCTTAGTTATCGCTCTAAGGACATCCAACGGAACCTCATCAATGACGGGGCTTACTATCCAACCATCCGCATCTATATCACTAACGTCATCAACCGTGAGTGGCTTACATTTGGATAATAGAGTCAGTTTTCTAGTATCATAGTATTGTCTAATGGAAAATTTTGTAGTTCGCCATTCTTTTTCAAAATGATTGATATTAACAAGATTTCGATTTAGGAAATCTCGCTTATCCTCTGGAAGATCTTCTCCCACTTTGGTGACTAGAATAGTTTCAAAACCCAGTTGTCTGCAAGTTAAGCCACAATAACACGCTGGGCCCCCCAAGTAATAATTATCTTCATTGTCTATTGAGTCTAATGTTATGTGTGATGCTATCGCTATTTTCACGTACGTCTCTCATCAAGAATCAGCGTATTACCCATTTAAATGCCGTAGCCCTCTTGTAATCATACAATAAAAGATAGGCCAGATAGAAGACAGATCAAACTGTTGAATAAAAAGATTAATGGGTCAATGGCAAGGTATTCAATGTTGGCTGCTATCCCTGCAGCGAATGTAACCATGGTATTATTACTGCCAAATGGGGCGTTAACCGTCATCAATAGCGCTGCTAAATTATCAGTTAATTCTTTAACAATAGAAGAAAGATCTATCACTTATAAAATAAATCTGAACGAACAATTACAGTAGGATGCGGCAATATCCATCTCTGACATACACAACAAACTCCAAGCTCGCGATCTTTTAGACAGACAGCATAATGAAGTTTGATTGTTAAATGCTGGGATTACTATTGATAAAACGTTCTCTCTAATCATCGATCCTCTAGACATAAAGTAGCTCAAAATTGTTGCAGATGGCAGAATAGCATATCCAATTACGGTATTAGGTAGTTTAAAAATTACCTCAGTCGTGGTAATATCATGAATCCTCAAACCAATAATTATGCTATCAGCAAATCAAATAGAGATTTTGATGACGCGGCAGGCAAAAATAAGGTAATACTGGGATTTCCAAACCAGTATCACTTATAACATAACGAATTGTGCAACAAACCTGGAGATATCGGAATCTTAATGGTTCCTGCCTTCATCTTATAATCCTATATCTGTTGCACCTCTAGGGATATGTTCCTGATTGGACTGGATTCAATAACATTCTAATTGATATTTCTGAACCCTAAAAACTCCTTTAATTTTTCTTTATCTTCTACGATCTTGTCAATAGGATAGCCTTCTGCCTTTGCAACTTCATAAATTCCATGAAATCTATTAATAATTTCCTTCGCCCTATTTGCTAAATCGTCTACCTTTTGTAGAAGATCTACTGATACTGATTGTGGCAGCTCTTTTGTTCTTGATTGCGTTTGTAACTGCTGTTCATTAATTATATTGTAGTTTTTTTAGTACTATAACGTGAAATAATCATTTCTAATATAAAATCATGAGCGAACCGTGGCACTTCCTCAGATTCAGATTGTTTGCATTGTATCACTTCCCGATTTTCTTGCCCTTCCTCTATTAGTGAGGTGAAGGCATTGGTGTATGGGGATGGGTAGTGTTGTTTAGATCCTTTGATCTATCAATGCTGTCGTCTACCTCGGTGCAGTAATAGTCTAATAAATCCTCTACGTGATTACGTAAAACAGCAGATGGAGTGTGAAAATATGCTAGTTCTTTTTGGTATAGATATTCTGTCAACAACTTAAACTTTCTATACTGGTCTACCGATACTTTGGTTGATATAACCTTCCCTTTTATCCTATGGCTCCATTTTATGCTCATCACTTATTAAAAATGAGTACCATAACAAGATGATAATAATGACTCATATTGCAAAAATAATCGAAGTTATCGGTAGCTCCGATAAAGGATGGACAGAAGCGGCTCAGGCTGCAGTGGATGAGGCTAAAAAGACGCTGCAAGGAATACATGGTATTGAAATTATAGACATGACTGCAAAGGTGGATCCAAGTACTGGAAAGATTACGCAATATCATGCAGCTGTAAAGATTTCCTTTAGCGTCGAACACTAATAACCACTTGTCCTATTTTACTGACGAACGTCAATGGACTTCAGTTACTTCCTCCAAAATTGCGCTAGAGGGGTTTAGATTATGAAAGCCAGAAGCCAGAACTAACTGTGGTCGCCGCTGCAAGTAATGGGGAGTAAAAAAGAAGATGAGTTGTATAGCGGGCAGTCTCCATTTGCCACAGTTCTACGATAATTCATCACCATTTTACTTTTTTAGCACTTTTGGACAATTTGTATAAGAATGTCTACCATAATGTTATATAATTTTGAGAAAAATACAAATTCATGAATATATCGATATAACTGGCTGTAATTGTAGTAGCAGCGATTGTGTCAGGAGCAGCTATCGTAATGTCAACAACCAGCAATGGCAATAACTCAACGTCATAACGGAGCAAGTGCCAATTCTCCTCATGGTGCAAATGCCAACTGGGCTAGCGGAGGAGGTATCGGAGCTAGTGGTGGAGTTGGTCAAGACGCCCAGAAAGGCGGAACCTGAGAGAATGATGGAACTAATATATTAGGTGTAGGCGGCAGCTGCCAGACTTGTGGTGGATAAAGTCTAGTTAAGAGCGCCTTCTTTTTATTCGCCTACGCTTAAGAGACAAAATCATTATTTGTTATCAATTAATTAGGTCTAAATTTGCTTTTTACCTTCTTAGCCTTACTACTAATTGGCTCGAAATTTGCTTTCTTTGTAATTGAAGGTTTAATTTCTTTTGGTTTTTTGTAAGTAGCAACTCCTTTCGATTTCTTTTGAATCCGAACTAACTAACTAGTTTCTGGCTGGCTTAGGCAAGTTTTTTAGTTTGGCCGAACACCAAATTCTGCATGAAAAAATTTGAGATAATAATACCACATAGAAAATTAGATATTGTTAGTGAAATCCTGAAAAGTGCCAATACAGGCGGAATGAGCCATTACAAAATTGAAGGGAGAGGAAAGGTGAAACCAGAATCCGTTGCAATTGGCAGGGGTACTGCTCATTACACTCCAGAGTATATTCCTAGGACTAAGGTTGAAGTTATAATTAAAGATGATCAGGTTGAAGGGTTAATTAACGAACTTGTTGAAAAATTGGGCGGTGATGCTCTTGGAGGAAAGGTATTTGTAACAGATGTGCAAACTGCAGTAGATTTAGCCTCTAAGGGGCGTGGAGAATCTGCGATTTAGTTAGTTAGTGATGAGATGAAAAGACTCCAATGGCTTCAGGGGTTATGAAACTAAAATATTCTTCTTCATTTTCTGCATATACAGTTATTTTAGCCGCTACGATTTCATCGTTCATCTCGATAGGATGTATGTCTTTCCATCTAAGATAGTCCCAGGCGCCAAGTCGAATACCAGACGAAGACAGGGTACAAACAATAGCTTTTATCCGCCTATCAGGGGTATTCAGCTTTATCCAAGACTATATATAAGAATAGATGGAGAAGCCATCGCTAGTACAAATATTACAAATTCAGAAATTGTATACTAGGTGAGAGGCAGACTTAGGAGAAGGCAAAAAATGGCCTTACGTACCTAGGCGGTGACAAAAGCGCATTAAGGAATAACAAGATACATGATCTATATTTTGTATTTTAAAGTGGAGTAGGTGACATGATTATTGAGAATAATCATATCTATAATAAACGACACTCTAAGATTATATCCGCATATATGAACTGATAATATGATAATAAGAAATAATACTGGTCACGATCAGGTTTTCGGTATTATTTATTTATTTATTAGATACTCGAACAGAAGAACACCATATCCGCATGATACCATAAAGATGATCAATAAAAAGTAGATAAGTACTTTAAATATTATAATAGAAAAGCGGCAAAAGTAGAGCCACTAGTAGACTATATACAGAGATACGTGTTTGTTTTATCCTTGACATGAGTGTCTAACAATTCTATTAAGTTCATGTAAAAGATGGTAACTAGCACCCAACCCAATTAGTGTGGGGGTATATACATTACATCCTGCAGCCAGCCGCATTGGAGCCATGAAACACCAGCACCGTCCACCATGTCCTGTGCCATTCATTAAGACAAAGGTGGTTGGCACGGGTTTGCTCATGATGCCAAGGGTATTCTTTGCAGAATATTTCGATTTTGAGGTAGGTTGTAGGACATTTTATTATATCTTCAATGTCTAACTGAAAAAAATCCAGCATATCTTTTGATCACACCATGTAAAGCTCATTGTGGGATAAATCCAAATTTTCATTTTCAACTTATATGTCATACTTTATGAAACAACTAAAATGATGGATTATTTTTTACTTTAGATATTTAATCCTCTTATTTTGTTCTACCATTATAAATGCTTTAGTGAGCAATACACCAGCAAGGAAACCACCGATGTGCGCTGTAAATGCTACTTGAATTGCAGTAAACGAGCCTATAATAGCAAATACAATTTGAAGTATTAGCCAATAATAAGCCCTGGTGTTTCCAGCAGCAGCTGCTATACCTAGTATTCCGGAGATTGCTCCTGAAGCACCTATTAATACGGTGTGGCTATTTCCCAACACAAACGTCGATATTGCACCAAAAAATAAAGCTCCGGCAAGTCCTGCGATTATGTAAGTGTAGATATATCTGAAAATTCCAACTGCTCTTTCTGCATATCCTCCAAGGTATACTAATGCTAGTATGTTAAATGCTAGATGAGCAATGTTGGCATGAATGAATATTGATGAGAATAAGCGTGTTAGGGCATCTGAAATCGAGTGGGGTGATAGGGATGAGACTGATAATAGCTGGTCAGGAATGAAACCATAACGCCGTATGACTTCCTCTTGTATACCTGTGATTAGTCCAAAAGCAAGAATTATAACATTTAGAATTACGAGAGATGTTGTAGCTATAGGTAGGCTTGATATGTTTATGATGATAATGTAGTTTTGTAGATATAAATGGCTATGCAGACTTTCTAATTAAATATGGCTTTATCAATTTAGACAGCATCGCGCAACGTAAAGTTGTGGTAGATTACCGTCTGTTTAACTAAGATTTTGTCTTGTTAAGGTATATCTAGCATTTTGCCAGATATATGAAACATTTTATTCTATTGACGTACCTCATATATCACAATTATGAATTAAGACTAGATAATAGAGGTAACACAAGGATCTTGATACGATTGTTTCAAATCCAATGACCGACACATACAACATTTATACGATATAACAAGGTTACAGAGTTATTTTTCTTTAACAAAACACTCTTGAAATAAACTTGTTGTATCTTCGTAAATAGGATCAGATAGCATATTATTGTTTTTGTTTAGTATTATTGGAAGTGTTTCATTTAGTTGTGAAATAGATTTTGTTAGAGAAAAATTTCTTTATGAGCCGCTATCTGGACAAATGGCTGATTTCATGCTGACAACTTCCCATTAATCTCTACGTTGTTCGTTTAACTCCTCTATGCGCTGCTTGACTTGCACCTTTAATCTGTTGGGCTTCTAGTATTACACAAGCTAGTTTTTAATCATGTGGTCACTACAAGAACAGGTATTGTGACATCGCTTATTATCTTCCGACTATCACTGAATAATGATCTTATCCATGAATCTATGTGAGATGAGGTCAAGACCATCATATCATATCCCTGTGCTTTAATTTCATCTACAATTTCAGAGACAAGATTACCTGTTCTAAATTTGTACGATATCTTATTTTTGCATCCTGCTTCTTTACATTTCCTTATTGTGTCTTCCATTATATCTACAAATGGTCCTTGTACATCTCGATTTAGAGAGCGTGTGTGTTTGGTGAATCTCCGACATTAACCGAGATATGTTTTATTTCGTCAGCGTTTTCTATTACTCTTAATAACACAATTTCAGCACCTGACAGATTTGAGAGAGAAATAGCATAATTGACTGCTTTGTTTGAACTATCTTTTCCATCATGAGTTACTAGAATTCTATTAATCGAAGGAATGTTAGATTTAGAAATGAAAACATCTGTTGATGTGATAGGAGAAGCATTATCCCTTACATTTATGATATCAGAAGTTTCATGTGCATGTGACTTGTCGTCAGGTTTAGTATTAGAGGATAATATCATATCATATAGTTATAGTAAAGTTATATAAGAGTATCAATTTATGGAACCGTTATATGTATCGGCCTTTCTGAAGGAAGAAGGACCATCATGTATAGTTTCTACTTACACGTCTCAAGTTGCTTATCAAATTGTTTATTCTCTTGGCGCTATACAGCTATCGGTTATAATATATTATATGTGACTAAAATTAAGAATACTTATTTAGATATTCAATAAATATAGCAAATAAATCTGCACTTGCCATTATCACTGTCTGTTCTATCTAATTCTTAATTTTTCCCACTTATGGACCAGATAAATGACATAAATCCACAATGTGATCTTAGAACAACAGAAAAATAAATGACAATGGAGATACTACAAAAATTTTTACTGATTCTGAGCCAGGCGATTATCATCATCTGAACGCATGATGAAAGAATCCACCTCCAGATCGATGTCCTTGATGCGTCCTGCTGCTACTACTACTATTACTCTGTTTACCGACCACATGATGGTGGTGATGATGCGTCCTGCTGCTACTACTGCTACTACTGCTACTACTGCTACTACTGCTACTACTACTATCGTGTTTACTGACCACATGATGGTGGTGATGATGCGTCCTGCTGCTACTACTGCTACTACTGCTACTACTGCTACTACTACTATCGTGTTTACTGACCACATGATGATGGTGATGATGCGAACTCGTACTGCTTGGTGATGAAATATCTTTCACATTAAATGTGGCAATGCCGGGCTGAAGATTATACAAAACAGGATCAACTGTAAAGGCATTCACTTTAACTTGATAGGTTTGCGATTTAACTGTTCTAGGTATCGTCCACGAATAACTATAGATTCCATTTGAATTGCTAGTACCGTTAAACTTATTTTGAATTAAATTTCTTGTCGGATCAAAGACTATACCACTTATTTGAGCATTTCCTATATTGTTATTTGAAATAGGATCGTGTATAGCAATATGGAATACTTCAGGCTCCCCTTTTGTTATAGGATTTTTATCAACATTTACTAACACTGTTAATTCCGGGTTAGGTTGACTGGCGGATCGTATCGGTGATTTGGTTATAGCTCGTGGCATAAGCAATGCTTGCTGCTGCAATTGAGTTTTTGGCATCAAGTTTGATGATAAAGGGGTAGGGACTATAGGACGA
>Ga0207665_10001309_pt1 | contig 16782 bp, 16 predicted proteins | sample LARL112metaG_FD_184351 | JGI IMG/M metagenome (GOLD analysis project Ga0207665, IMG submission 184351) | Corn, switchgrass and miscanthus rhizosphere microbial communities from Kellogg Biological Station, Michigan, USA - LAR L11-2 metaG... | ecosystem: Host-associated > Plants > Roots >...
TGAAATACTGCGCGATCTGGCGCTGGCCGAATGCATCGTAAAGCGTGTCGTCGATCGCCTGCGGCGTGAATCCATAGCGTGACGCCTGGTCACGATCGACCTGCAGGGTCAGCGTTAGGCCTTCCGTCTGCTGATCGGTCGCGACATCGCGCAATTCGGGCAGCGTCTTGAGCTTGGTCAGGATTTTCGGCGCCCACTCGTTGAGCTGGTCGATGTCCGCGCTCTGCAGCGTGTACTGGAACTGCGTGCGCGATGCGCGGCCGCCGACGCGAACGTCCTGCGCCGCCTGAAGGAACAGCCGCGCGCCCTGAACCTTGTCGAGCGGGCCGCGCAGCCGTGCGATCACCTGGTCGGCATTGACCGAGCGCTCACTGCGCGGCTTCAGGGTAATGAACATGCGGGCGGTGTTTGGCGGATTGCCTGGCCCGCCCATGAACATCGCCACGTGGTCGACCGCGGGATCGCTCCGTACGATTTCCCCGAGCTGCTGCTGGTAACGCATCATCTGGTCGGGCGAAGTTTCCTGCGCCGCTTCGGAAATGCCGGTCAGCAGGCCGATATCCTGCTGCGGGAAAAAGCCTTTCGGGATGATCACGAACAGAAAGACGGAGAGAGCCAGCGTGGCGAAAAACACCCCCAGCGTTATGCGCTGGTGCCGCATGACGAGGTCGAGCCCGCGCTCATAGGCATGCAGGAGCGCGTCGAAGGCGCGTTCGCTCAAGGCATAGAGCTTTCCGTGGTGCGCTTCCTTCGGCGGCCTGAGCACCCGCGAGGCCATCATCGGGGTCAGCGTCAGCGAGACGAGGGCCGAGACCAGGATGGCCATCGAGAGGGTGACGGCGAATTCGCGGAACAGACGTCCGATGATCCCGCCCATCAGCAGCAGTGGAATGAGAACGGCGACGAGCGAGATGCTGATCGAAATGATTGTGAAGGCGATTTCGCGCGAGCCGTGCAGCGCAGCCTGCATCGGCGATTCTCCGGCCTCGACGTAGCGCGATATGTTTTCCAGCATGACGATTGCATCGTCGACGACGAAGCCGACGGCGATCGTCAGGGCCATTAACGAGAGATTGTCGAGGCTGTAGCCGAACGGCCACATCAGCGCGCAGGCGCCGAGCAGCGCGAGCGGCACCGTCACGCTGGGAATGATGGTCGCCCAGAAGCTGCGCAGGAAGACGAAGATGACCATCACGACCAGCAGGATCGTAATGAGAAGCGTGAATTGCACGTCGGCGACGGAAGCCCGGATGGTCTGGGTGCGATCGCTCAGCGTGAAGACGTTGATGCCCGGCGGCATGGTTGCGCGCAGCTTCGGCAGCGCCGCGTTGATCTTGTCGACGGTATCGATGACGTTGGCGCCCGGCTGCTTAAAGATAACGAGAATGATCCCGCGCTTGCCGTCCGCCCATCCGGCTTGCGTGGTGTCCTGCGGTCCGGTCACCGCCTGCCCGATGTCGCGCACGCGGAGCGGCGCTCCGTTGCGATAGGCGACGATGACGTCGTTCCAGTCTTTCGAATTCGGCAGCTGGTCGTTGGTGTAGATCGTGAAAGCACGCCTGTCGCCGCGGATGCTCCCTTTGGGATTGTCGACCGTCGATATTGAAAGCGGGATACGCACATCCTCGAGCGAAAGGCCCTTGGCAACGAGCTTTGCCGGGTCGAGCTGCACGCGGATCGCCGGTTTTTGCTGGCCGCCGATCAACACCTGCGCGACGCCGGAGATCTGGCTGATCTGCTGGGCGAGCTTGGTCTCGACGTTATCGTCGACTTCCGTCAGCGGAAGGGTGTCCGAGGTCGCGCCGAGCAGAAGGATGGGCGAGTCCGCCGGATTGACCTTGCGATAGGTCGGCGGGCTCGGAAGGTTTTTCGGCAATTGCCCGCCGGCCGCGTTGATCGCGGCCTGCACGTCGTTTGCCGCGGCATCGATATTACGGTCGAGGACGAACTGGATCGTGATCGATGACGAGCCGACGACGCTCGTCGATGTCATCTGCGAAACGCCGGCGATCTGCGCGAATTGTGTTTCCAGCGGCTGGGCCACTGCCGAAGCCATGGTGTCGGGGCTTGCGCCGGGCAGGCTGGCGTTGACCTGGATGGTCGGGAAATCGACCTGGGGCAGGGGTGCCACCGGCAGGCGTGGATAGGCGACAAGCCCGACGAACAGCACGCCGACCATCAGCAGCGAGGTGGCGACGGGCAGTCGGATGAAGGGTGCGGAGATTCCTCCTTCCATGATCAGGGTTCTTTTTGTGAGCTATTGGCCGCTTCTTTATCCGGCGGCGGCAATGCGTTTGCGGTGCGCGGGGTGACGAGCGCGCCTTCAGTCAGCCGGTACTGGCCCGAGGTGACGACGCGGTCGCCGCTCGCAAGGCCTTTGCGCACGACGCTTTGCGTGGTGCCTTCATCGCCCACCTCGATGTCGCGCTTCTCGACCTTGTTGTCCGCGCCGACGACGAATGCATAGAGCCCGTTCGGCCCGTGCTGGATCCCGTCGTTCGCGATCACCGGAACGTTCTTTCGCGTGTCGACCAGAAGGCGTGTCGCGACGGAAAGGCCGGGCCACAATGCATCGTCCTTGTTCTGGAACGTGGCCTTCATGTGGATCGTTCCGCTCGTCTGATCGACCTGGTTGTCGACAAGCGCGAGATGGCCTTCCCCGAGAGTCTTTGTGCTGTCGGACGACAGCGCGATGACCGGCACGGTGCCGGCGGCAAGCGCCTTGTTGATCTGCCCGACGTTCTCTTCCGGCGCGGTGAAGACGACCGAGATCGGCTGCAGTTTCACGATCGTGACGACGCCCGTCTGATCCGTGGCGTGGATGATGTTGCCGGGATCGATGAGCCGGAAGCCGGTCTTGCCGGTGAGGGGAGAAGTGATCGTCGTGTAGCTGAGCTGTGTCTGCGCGTTGTCGATCGAGGCCTGGTCGCCTTTGATCTGGGCATTGAGCTGGTCGACCTTCGCTTTCTGCGTGTCGAGCTGCTGCCGCGAGGCGTAGTCCTGCTTGGCCAGCTCGCTGTAGCGCTCGAGATCGAGCTGCGCATTTTTCAGGTTGGCTTCGTCCTGCGCTTTCTTGGCTTGCGCCATTTCGAGCGCCGCCTGGAACGGCCGCGGGTCGATCTGCACCAGCACGTCGCCTTCTTTCACCATCTGTCCCTGGCGAAATCCGACCTTGATCACCTGGCCGTCGACGCGGCTGCGCACCGTCACGGTGTTGTACGGCTGCACGATGCCGAGACCGTTCAGGTACACCGGAAAGTCCGCATTCTGGATTGTCTGGGTTACGACCGGCAGGGGCGCCGGGCCTTTGGCCTCGCGCTTGTCGGAGCCGGACATGTAATGCCAGCCGAGGTAACCGATCGCCGCAATAGCACAAACGCCCAGCACACCTGCGAGGGTGCCAGGCCTGGAAGTCAATAAACGTGTCAAAAAAATCTCCGCGGTCACCGTCGGTTGATTGCCGCCCCGCCTCTCGACTCAATTAACGTCTTCGCGGTGAATATCCTGTGTTCCCGGTGCAGCGCGAGTATGTCTTTTTGGAAAGTTTTATACGCAATTAATTCGGCGGCTCGCGAAGGAAATGGAACATATATCCGCGCATGCTTATTATTTTGTCTGGTGGGCGCGACACTTGCGTTGAAAGTTCGGGGGACGGGAATGCACCCCTACCGGTCAACTTCATCGTTCACCGACGTTTCAAATATTGTTGATCTGGGACATTACCGAAAAGCAAGACGGCTGCGATCCGCGGACCTGAGACGATTGCCCTTGCGGGCGGCCGAACAATCCTCCGCCGACCTGTGGCTGCACGATGATTACCGCGAGCGCATGAAGGTGAACGCCGTCGTCTTCGTGTTTCTGTTGTTGCTCATTACGAGCGGCGTGTGGCTTCTGGATGGTCTCGCCGCGTCATTCGGGCCCGAGCATCTCCTTCATCACCACGCGCAGAACCGGGACATGGGTCCCGATCGCATGGTGTCGCTGCCGGCGAAAATAAGTGACCTTCTCTGAATGCGCGCCGACTTTGGTGCGCATTCTCCTGCAAACCCCACAAAAATTACGCCTCATTAACGCAGGGCGCTTCACGCCGTCCCGTTGAAAGGTTGGCGGGCGCAGACTCCCGGAACGGGATCGACGCGCAGATGAAAAACCGGAAAGTGCCGCACCAGGATCATATGAATACCGTGTGTCTGGACAGATTTTTCACCCGGAAGAATGTCGCCCTTTATCGCGCGCTTGCCGACAAGAGAACCGGCGCCGCGCGACGCAGGGAAATTTTTCAGTTGTTGGCCGAGGAGCAGGTCAGATTCAGGTCGGATTTCGAGAGACCTGCGCATCACGCAAGTCAGCTTTGACATGCTGTCATGGTGAAAATGCCGACGAGTGCGTTGGAACCCGGTATGCCTGACACACTGAAAGCAGGGAATCCGATGGACAAGATCATTGTCATTTTTTCGCTGGTGGGCTTGGCCATCTGGCTGTCCCATACCGCAGCGAAAAAACGTGGAAAGATTTCCGAGAGAATCGACTGACGCTTTCAGGCTCTGCTGTCGTCCTAAGCAAACAACGATATTGTCGCGTTCGGCATAAAGCTTTTGTCGTCGAGCTCTTCCAAATAGCGTGTTGGAACCGCTACGATGCCGCCCGGAAGTCTGGGGATGGCAATGAAGCGGCGTGAGTTTTTTGTTTTTCTTGTCGGCGTTGTTTCGTGGCCGTTTGCGGCGCGCGCGCAAACGCAGCCGGGGGCGGCGGCCGTCGACGATTCCGTCGGCCAGATCGCGACCCTGCAGGGCGGCGCGACAGTGACGCGCGGCAAGACCGCGGCTGCGGCGCTCAAGATCAGCGACGCTGTCTACAAGAACGATGTGCTGGCGACCGGCGCGAACGCGGCGCTCGGCGTGACGTTTGATGATGAGACGACGCTGAGCCTCAGCGCCAACGCGCGCATCGTCGTCGACGAATTCGTCTACGAAAAGGGCGCCAGGGGCAACAAGGCCGTGCTCAACGTTGCGCGCGGCACGGTCGCCTTCGTCGCGAGCCTCGTGGCGAAGAGCGGCGACATGACCATCACGACGCCGACCTCGACGCTCGGCATTCGCGGCACCACGGGCGTGATCGACGTTCCGGAAAACGCCGCGGCGGGCGGCGCGGCTGAAGCGAAGATCAAGCTTTACCCCGATTCCGACGGCCGCGTGGGCCGCATCGATGTTTTCAGCCGCCAGGGCGAGCGGCTCGGCGCGTTGACGCAAGGCTCGAGCGCCTTCGCGATCCGCCCCGGCGCCGGCGGGCGCTTTGCCGCCGTGCCGTTCCAGATTCCGCCGCAGGAAGCGGCGCGCGATCGCGGCGTGGTGCAGCGGCTGTTCGCCTCACACAATGTCGGACGCCAGATGACTCTGCAGCGCCGCCAATTGCGCGGACCGAATCTGCCCCGGCAGAACCAGCGGCCGGGCCAGCGGCAGAACCTTCAGCAGCAGAATCCGCCGGGGAGGCCGGGCACACCGCAACAGCCCGGTCCGAACCCGGCGCAGAAGGGCGCCGCTCCGGGCGCGCCCAACACGGCCGCGCCCAACCCGGCAGCGCCGAAGCGCGGCGGCGGCCTGGGAGAGCGACTAAAGAAGCTCAATCCTTTCGCGCCGAAGCGAAAAGACCAGATCCTGCCGCGCTGACGCGAGCGATGTGCGTTACTGCGCGGTGACGCCGGCTTCCTTGATGATCGGCCACCACTTGTCGATCTCGACCTTCTGGAAGGCGGCGAGACCTTCGGGTGTCTGCTGCTCGCGCGCGGCGACGTCGAGCCCTAGCTCCGTGAAGCGCGCTTTCACCGCCGGATCGGCGAGCGCTTCGACCATTGCCTTGTTGAGCGTGGCGATGATCTCTTTCGGCGTGCCTTTCGGCGCGAAGAAACCGAACCAGCCCGACATGTAAAGCCCGGGCACGCCGCCTTCATCCGAGGTCGGAATGTCCGGCATCGCTGCCGAGCGTTGCGGCGAAAGATTTGCGAGCGCCTTGATCTTGCCGCCGCGGATCTGCGGCAGCGCGACCGCGCCTTGCACCACCAGCAGGTCGACCTGGCCTGACACGAGATCGGTCATGGCGGGGCCGGCGCCGCGATACGGGATGAGGTGGATCTTCTGTCCGGTCAGCTTCTCGAACAGGACGCCGCTCACGTTCGCGGCTGCGTTCTGGTTGACGAAGTTGATCTTGCCCGGGTTCGCCTTCATCCAGGCGACGAGGTCCTTGAGGTTGTCGGCGGGAAGATCCTTCTTCGCCACCATCAGCTGCGGATTGTTCGAGATGAGCCCGATCGGCTCGAAATCCTTCTGCAGGTCGTAGTCGAGCTTGTAGATGATGCTGCCGACATGCGTATCCCACTGGCCGATGTCGATCGTGTAGCCATCGGGCGCCGCGCGCGCGACGCGGCCGACCGCGATGCTGCCGCCGGCGCCGCCCACGTTTTCGATGATGACCGGCTGCCCGAGCGGCGCGCGCATGCGCTCGGCCATGATGCGCGCGGCGACATCGGTCGAGCCGCCCGGCGGAAACGGGACGATGAGCGTGATCTGGCGTGACGGATAAGTCTGCGCCTGTGCGCAGGCGATGCCGGCCAGCGTGACGAGCGCCAGCGCAACGATGCGTCCCTTCATGGATCCCCCCGGTCGTTCCGCCGGTCTCAGCGCCGGCGTGCCGCAACGGTATCAGCGACCGCGGGCGATGAGAATGTGCCGTTTGCGAGGGGCGGGCGCGCAATGAGGCGTCCAAACGCGCAGGGGCGTCGAAGTGTGCCCTTGTTGTGGGCAATCGCCACCCCGCTGGATACCTGCTTTCTGGGGAATACTCGCGGTTTTAACAGGTAACCGGTTCCAATGCGCGGTATCATCTGGCCGGGCTGGACTGAGTCTGCGTCGTTTTTTGAGTCGACAGGTCGTCAGGTAGGGGTTGAGCATGAAAGCACTTCATCTGGGTGCATTGCTCGCGGTGTGTGTAGTTTCCAGCGCCACCGCCCAGACGTCCGTGGGCCCTGTTGCCATAACCAACACGGTCAATGGCGTCCCGGTGACGGTCAACGCCACCTCCTGGATTACCGTCAATTCGAGCGGCAATGAGCTGACGGTTCAGGCGCGGATCTTCGCCGACCTGATCGATATCCAGAGAAAATTCGCCAGCATCCTCGACGCGTTCAAGCTCCCGGTGAACAACTGCGCCAACCGCGCGGCCGACACGCAGAACCCCGTCGTCTCGTTCCGCAACGGTTCCATCGTCCCGGTCGACGATCAGCTCGTCATGTCCGTGCGCGGCGATGTCGGCGTCGTGTCCTGCGTCGCCGGCCCGCAGAAGACCGCGACGGTGCTGAAGACAAAGAAGCTGCTGTTCCTGAAGTGGAAGTCTCCCGTCACGCATGTCGTGCGCACCGTGAAGGAACGCAACGATGGCGCCCAGGCCTTCCGCGGCAGCATGCCGATGCAGCTGGTGAAGAAAGACGGCGTGGGCAAGGACGGCGGCGGCGTTGCGCTGAAGGCCGTCGAGCCGAACATCAAGCTCGAAGGGCAGGACGCCTTGATGACGACTGCGAACGTGACCCTCGCCAAAAACCACATCAACCAGAAGGTCTACGCCGCGCTGCAGAGCGCGATCGATCCGGCGAAGCTCAAGGCCGCGTTGCCGAAAGACCTGCAGAAGATGAACATGACGGTCGTCTCCGCGCGCTTCCGCAGCTACGGCGGCCATGCCATCGCCGAGATCAACCTCGCCGCCGCGAGCGTGCCCTACACGCAGTAGGCGTTCTGCACTCGCAATTTCCCTTCGTCATGGCCGGCCATAGCCGTCCGAAGGACGGCGTGCTTTCGCACGCCTATGTCCCGGCCACCACGTCTTGCTTTCGTTCGTGAAATCCGTTTCGCGAAATAGTTCCGCGAGTTGCGATTCTTTTTCAACGGCGCGCTTTAACGTCCTGAACAGGAACGCCCCATGCGCCTTCGCGTTGTATCTCCGGCTGGAGGTACCCGATGCGAATGCCGATTTTTTCATATTTTATTGTCGTGGGCGCGGTGTTGACCGGGCTGCTGATGTGGCTCGGCGATGACGGCGATCTGCAAAGCGCGCCGCTCCGCACCTCGCAGCAGATGGGCATGCCCAAGCCGTTCAAGGGAAAGCCGGAAACGATGGTGGACATCACCCACGCGAACTTCGCCGCCCCGCACGAACGTGCGTCAGCCGAACGCGCGTCGGAAAAGCCGGCGAAGGTCGCCGCCGAACCCAAGCCGCGGCACAAGCCGAAGGCGGTGGCGCGCGCGGAGCAACCTAATTGGCAGCCGAACTGGCAGCCCAGCTGGCAGCCAGCGGCGCGCAACTCGTACGCCGCGTATCCGCACGACAACCTGATGGGCCTCCGCTAGCCAATCCACTAACCAAGCGCGATCCTTCCTGGCCGGGCGACGGGCGCCGCTGGCGCGCGGCCCGAGAACCGGTACGCCATGCGCGCATGCCCGGCGCAATACGAAACCCCATCGGCTGTGCTGTTGCCGCAGAAGTTGAAGTCGGGCGTGCCGACGGAACCGATCGGCCAGCGGCACTTGCGTGCCGTGAGATTGAACAGCGAGCAGGGCTCGGGGCTCACCACATCCGTTACTACCGGCTCGGCGGCGAACAGCGCCTTGAGCGCGATCCGCTGGGTGAGGACGTGTGGCCGGCGGGGCGATGACGCCGTGCGGGGAACTCCCGGCGCGGCCGTGCGCCGGCCGCGCGAGAGGCCAAGCCGGTTCATCTTGCCGATGACGGCGTTGCGTGAAACGCCGATTTCGTTGGCAATCTGGGCGCAGGAGAGCCCGGCGTTGAAATAGCTTCTGAGCATGGCCACGCGTTCTGTGGTCCAGGGGCTCCGTGGATTGTCGCAGGCGATATCGGTGGTCATGGGTGGCCTCGTGACCCGTTGGAGCGGCCATGCTGGGCCGCCGGCAGGGCGAGGTCGCACCCACGCGTAAGGTCGCGCTGAAGATCGAGATGCCGCCCCTCAGGCCGACCGGCGCAAAACCGACGCTTTGGCATCCTGCCTTGACGTCGTGCCGCATCCGCGCCGCCGGACTATGAGCCCGTCATGGTCGATCGAATGCCGAGGTTTCGCCCTTTGGCCAGGTCCCGCGCGTTAACCCGTTTGGAGGGCTGGTCAGCGCGCGGGAGGGCTGGCCGACGAGCGAAATTTCCTCGCCGAATCAAGCGTTCCATGATTCGATTCGCGCTGCAAGGGTTATAATGCCATAATAACGGCATTATAATAACAGGTAGGTGTACCCCATGGCGCGTCCAGAAAACCGCTCGGAAGCGCGGGCTCTGAGCCTCACATTACCCACCGAGACGTTTAATTATCTGGTCCTTCTGGCGACGCTCGGTAAGCTTGGCCGCACGGAAAACGAAGTGGCCACGCACATTCTCGTCCGCGAGGCTTACGCCATGTACGAGCGCGGCTTCCACAACGAGCGCGTGCCGCCGCCCACCGAGGAGTGAGGCGTGACGACCGATCCTGTCACCGAAACCAGGCATCGCGCCGCCGCGTGCCGCGAGCGCGCCGCGCAATACGAGTCGCTGGCCGAGGAAGCCAAGCTGCGCGGCGACAACGAGATGAGCGCGAGCTTCGCCAGCAGCGCCGTGGAAGAGCGCATGGAAGCGCAGCGGCTCGAGGACAGCCTGAAATCGTGAGCGCAAGTCGCTGGCGATGTGCTGACGCCGCGCGCTGACACGGCGCGCATTCGAACTTCAGATTTCACTTTAGCAATTCCGCCGCACCGCGGTGCGCGGCCCTTTGGCCGCGGCCGCGCGCGGCGAAAACATGTCCATAACCAAGGAGAACCATATGGATATTGATACTCACGATGAACTTGAGACCGGGCTTGAGACCAAGGCGGGCATTCCGTCCGACGCGGTGGTGACGCACGCCGAGCTGATGCGCGCGTTTGAGGAATTCAAGGAAGCGAATGATCGGAAAGCACGGCACAGGTCCGATGTGGTTTTAAACGAGAAACTCGCCCGAATTGACCAAACGATTGATGTGCACTCGCGCCGACTCGATGAGATTGCGCTCAAAAGCGTACGTCCATCGATTGGAAATTTTCGCTCGACGGCCAGCTCATCTGAACACAAAGCGGCTTTCGAGGCTTATGTACGTGTGGGCGAAAACACTGACCTGCGTGCCCTCGAGTCAAAAGCCCTTTCCGCTGGTTCTGGCCCTGACGGTGGCTTCCTAGTGCCGCCGGAAATTGAAACACAAATTGGTCAAAGGCTCATTGCGATTTCGCCAATTCGCTCAATTGCTGGAATGCGCACGATTAGCAGCAATGTCTACAAGAAGCCCTTTTTGACTACGGGTCCCGCAGTCGGCTGGGTGGGCGAGACCGACGTTCGACCTCAAACTGTTTCGCCGGCACTCGACGAACTCACGTTTCCAGCGATGGAGCTTTACGCCATGCCCGCGGCGACTGCCACGTTACTCGAGGACGCGGCAGTGAACGTCGGTGAATGGTTAGGGCAGGAAGTGGAACAGGTTTTTGCGGCTCAGGAGGGAACTGCTTTTGTCAACGGTGATGGCAACAACAAGCCGAAGGGCTTCCTTTCTTACGGAACAGTAGCCAACACAGCTTGGGGGAAATCTTGGCTACATCGCATCGGGAGTGGCCGGCGGATTTCCAGCGTCGAATCCTTCCGACGTCCTAGTCGACCTTATCTATTCCCTCAAAGCTGGTTATCGACAAAACGGCGTCTTTGTTATGAACCGCAAAACGCAGAGTGCAGTTCGGAAGTTCAAAGACACGACCGGCAACTATCTTTGGCAGCCGCCCGCTGTCGCGGGCGGAAAAGCTACACTGATGACGTTTCCTGTGATCGAAGCCGAGGATATGCCCGACATTACAGCAAATTCGTTTTCAATTGCCTTCGGTGACTTCTATCGTGGCTACTTGGTCGTCGACCGAGCAGGCGTAAGTGTGCTGCGCGACCCCTATACCGCGAAACCCTATGTGCTCTTTTACACCACCAAACGTGTGGGCGGCGGTGTGCAGGATTTTGACGCTATCAAACTGATGAAGTTTTCGGTCAGCTGACGCTGGTCGATTTTCTCGCCGGGCTTGTCACTTCAGGCCCGGCATTTTTTCACACGGATCGAATTTGCAGGAAGTCTTTCGGTCGTTCCGGACAGACGGCTTGCTTTGGATTCATTTTCTACACGACACAAATGATTCAACTTCATCCATTCTCTTTAGAGCATGATCGGAAACGCTTCATGCGGCCGGACGCGTACCGATTTTTGCGTTCGGATTGGCGTCGCTTCACTGGCGGCAGACAAGATCCACTGCATCAACTTTTTGAGCGCGCCGAACACAAATACCGGCCCGACCAACCGAGAGTCCCGCAAGGGAATCCCGGAGGCGGACAATGGACCGGGGATAACTCGAGCGTCGGACAGAGCGATCCAAGGATTGTGTCTGATGCACCCGATCTTCCTACACTTGGGAGTCAATATGCCCAGAACAGAACGCGTGGGACCGTTTCGCGTGTCCTTATCAATGGTCAGATTGTAGAGGCCACTCCGGGGCAGCAAGCGCGTCTCGCGGTCGTCGAAGCGCAGGCAAGGGATGCAATTCGGCGTGTTCAGGAGCTCGATCCAAAATGGCAACCCACGCCTAGTGCGTACGAAAGCGTCGAAGGCCTCATCGAAGCCCATCGAGCTGATGCGCGCCAGGCCACGGGACGAATTTCCGAACTGCAAAGTGCCGGCATTGGTCCGGGCCCATTCGCAGGGGATTCAATACCGGCGCGTGGCCCCGACCGAGATTTCGTTGTGATGGAGCGCGCGAATATCAATCGCATTGGTTCAGAAACTGGATGCCACACTTGCGGGACAATGAATCCGGGAACGCCATTGGACAACTTTGTCCTTGATCATCAGCCACCCACGGCTTGGAATCCGTTGGGCCGTCCACAACGTCTGTATCCGCAATGTCTTTCCTGTAGTTCAAGGCAAGGAAATTGGATAAGTCGAAATGGGGGAAGGCGGTAGTAATGCAAACTTCTAGAGTTATTCGACCGGTAAACTCGATCATATTCATATGCGACCGTGCTGGGGGTTCGGTTCCGCTTTGGCAAAAGGATCGACAAATACTATCGACAGATTCTTGTATTTCAGTCGCGTGCTATCCTGAACAAGATGGTCCAACTAAGGTGACACTTGGCTTCGCTGGTGAGGTGGACCCTGGACATCAAGCTGACTTCAATGGAGTGCTGAAGGCACCCAATCGTGTCCTAACAGTCCAAAACGTACCGCGTGAAACTCTGCTTGCGATGAACGTCACCAAAGAAATTATTCGCGTTCAAGTTTGGCTTAATAGTAAGAAGTGGGCTGATGACGTCGTCATTGGCGTGTCGGAATCGTAGTCTGCATGCAATGACCATCAACCGATTGGGTGTGGCGAAGGCGAAACTTGGACTGCTGCGACAAGTGCTGGCGGACAATATTCGCCGGTTTCGCCGTGAGCTTGGAATAAGTCAGGAAGAACTCGCGCACCGGGCGAAAATCCATCGCACCTATATGAGTTCAATCGAGCGAGCCCAGCGAAATATCGCTATCGACAACATTAAAAAGATTGCGAACGGTCTGGAAGTGAAGCCGCATCAGCTGCTTATGGATGGGCGCCGATAGCCGGTAAAAGTCGGCACCCTGCAGTTGCGATTTCCTTTGGTTCTTGTGTCTTTCTTAAATGCCGGCCCTTTGGTTTTCCGGCATGTGTCCGGCGGGCTGGTTTTATCGCTTGGCAAACCACCCTTTTAAGAGGCCGCGTTCGTGGGCCACACGCGCGGCCTCTTTTTTTGGGGCTAGTTTGACTACTTGCCGATCTCCCGGCTGACGGCGTTTTCCTGCTGGTTGAGCGATTTCTGCTCGCCGGGCGTGATGTGGCCGTTGTTGAACTTCGACATCGTCCGCTCTTCCTGGCGGATCGCATGATCCTGGCTGTGAAGCTCGCGGGCCTGGCCTTTGGTGATTTCGCCCTCCCGCAGCTCTTTATTGATCCGCCGGTCCTGGTTCTTCAGGCGGTCGTTGACCTCGGTGCGCCGCGGGTGATTCTTCTCCCACTGCGTCTCGGCCGCGGCGCTGGCCACGGCGATCCCGGTGAACGCGACGCTCAGTGCAATGGCGGCTGCTTTTGCTGCCCGGCTCATGGAATGTCCTTTCCTGACTGATGAGACCAGTCGTGCTGCCACCCCCGCGCAAACGCTATTTTTGAACCGGTGAACCGGCACTGAATGCGCGCTTTATGCAAACTTTAGCCGTGCCGCCGTGATTCCCCCGGCGCCCCCCCGGGGCCGCCACAGTCCAGCCGGCGGTCGGCCGGCGATCGGTCATGAGTTTTCAACAGGGGGCCATTGCCGCTGGCCTGGCCCGGTATGCTTTTGCCGTGCCCGGGGGCAACAGTTGTTGCGGACTTGCCACACCTGGCGAACCAAACATCGTCCAGAGGTCGGTTAGAGCCCTCTGTGTTCGTGGCGCTACAGCCATCGCGCGGGTCTGCCCGTATGGTGAGTCTACAAACGAATTCAGCAGCGGGTCTTACGATGCTTGCGTACGTTGTGAGCGAAGGACGGTTTTTTGCCCTGAAGCCCTCGGATTGGTCGCTGCTTCTGGGCGGTGTCATGTTCTGCGGATTGCTGACATTGGTGTTTGGCTAGCGCAACGCCAACTCCGCTCACGCGCGTGACAAGTTGACAAATAGATGATGGCTATCGCCCGGGCGCACAGGCCCGGCGATTTATATTTGCTCCGCGAAATTTTCAGCGACCCATGAATCTCGAAAAGTTTTGACGGTAACGGGCGCCATCGGTGCCCGCGCGGAATATCTTCTCCGTAAAATTGAAACGCCGCGGCGTAAATCGCCGGCCCGCAAGGCTGCGAAAACGGAACTCTTTAGCGCGCGTTTATGGGCGATCGCGAAAAATTTGCGGCGATGTTTTCGCAACGTCGCGCCGGACGATCACACTTTGTCAAGCTTTGTCACTCGTTTACGCGAACGCCCGCAACATTGTTCCCGTAAGCCTGCGGGCAGGGCGACGAATTGGAAAGCGTGGATCGCGACCGCAGGCGCATCGGCTCATTCGTCGACGGAGAAGATTAGCGAATGTGCGGATGAATTGCGGTGCTGCTTCCACAAAGGAAGTGCATCATGTCAGACCCCCACATGCCACCAAAAGACGACAACAACGACGCGCAGAAGCAGCTCGAAGCGCAGCTGCAGGGCCAGGCTGAACTTCAAGGTCAGCTGCAAGGCCAAGGTCAGGGCCAGGGCGAGCATCAGGATCAATCCCAGTATTCTGATAACTCGAACCTCAACGGCAACCTGAACTGCGACAGCAACTCGAACGACAACGCGAACTGCAATGTCAACGCGAACTACAACACCAGCGACACGAACGTCACTGTCGACGTGAGCGTTGCCGACCAGACGGCGCTGTGTTCGCAGCCGTCGGCGATCGATATGAGCAACCTGTCGATCGAAATGCCGGACAACCAGGGCATCGCCAATCTGATGCCTTCGAACGTCTACCAGACCATCGACGGTACTGGTGACAACGCGAACAACGTGACGTTCAACCTCGACCAGGTGAACAACCTCGTCAGCAACGGCACGGCCTCGGACATCACCAACGGCGACAACGCCTCGATCAGCGGCCTGACCGGCGGCGACACCGTGGGCATCGGCAACCATGGTGGCGACTGGGATGGCGACGTCGGCAGCACAAACGGCCCCGGTGACTCCTTCTCGCAAACGCTCACCAGTGCCGGCGCGGTCGATGCGCTGACGCAGAGCATCGTGCTCGGCTCGAACACGCAGCTGAACAACCTGACCTTCACCGGTCATGACAGCGTCGTGGCCGACCACGGCAGCACCGCGTCACACGACGCCTCAAGCTGAGTTGTAACGACAAGATTAGCGCAGACGAAGGGCCGCGCGGGAAACCGCGCGGTCCTTTTCATTTTGCGCGGCAGGGGTGTGTTGCCGGCAGCGCGGCACCGTATCGTCGGATAACCCTACAAATCAGGTTCCAGTCCCGTTGGACCTATGTCCAATCGATTGGGCTCCCCAGTGCCGCAAAGATTGCCTAAGCATCGATTGTGCGAGCACACTGCCGCGCACCGCAACATGAAGGGGTCCGCACGATGTCTGACGATACAGGGTGGGACGGTCTCGATCGCCGCCATTTCATAACCGCAGCGATTGGGGCATCGGCCGCGCTCGCGGCAACCGACCCTGCGAATGCCCAGGCACCGGCTGCCTCGCGCGGTACGGCTTATACGGGCGACGTGATCGACGGAAAGAAGGTCATCAGCGCGCTCAATATCGATGATCTCGAGCCCGGCAAGAAACACGCTTTGTTTTTTCGGGGCGTGGAAACGACGACCGGGCAAAACTGGCACGTGTCGACAATGGTCGCGAAGGGCGCGAGACCCGGCAAGCGTGTCGCGCTGGTCAGTGGCGTGCACGGCGATGAGATCAGCCCGGTTCGAATGATCCAGACCGTCATGGAGCGTCTCAACCCGGCCGAAATGTCGGGCTCCGTGCTGGCGGTTTTCGATGTGTCGCGCCCGGCAATAGAAGGCATGGCGCGCAGGTGGCCAAACCAGGGGCGAGGCGTCGATCTCATCGACATGAATCGCGAGTGGCCGGGCAATGAGAATGGCCTGACGGCTGCATCCCGACACGCCGGGATGCTGTTCAATCGGTTGCTCAGGCCCAATGCCGACTACGCGATCGATTTCCATACTTCGACGACCGGGATCGACATGACGTCGCTCCATATTGCGCGGATGGACATCCCGGATGTGCGGGCGATGGCGGAGCTGTTTCCGATCGATCAGATCTTCGACAATCCGGCCTACCCGGGCACGCTCGCCAATGCATGCATTGACGTCGGCATTCCTGCATTCACGCCCGAAATCGGCGCGGCGCGTATTCTCGACCACGACATGATCGCTTTGTTCGTGGAAGGGACCATGAACGTGCTTAAGCTCCACAAGATCATCGCCGGGCCGATGGGCCGTACCGGCAAGGACTCAGGTCTCTTTATCGGCAACAGCGGTCACGGCGTGTTCGCGACGCGTGGCGGCTTCGTTGAATTCCTGATCGAGCTGAATGACAAAGTCACGGCCGGGCAGAAGGTCGCCGTTCAGCGCAATGCGTTCGGTGAAGTGGTCGCGGAATATTCGAGTGGCGTGGACGGGAAGGTGGCGGCCTATCGCAATGACGCAACGTCGGAGCCTGGCAATATGATTTTGACCGTCCTTTACAACCGCCCCGCGCCCGATGGCATCGATCCGATGCCTGAATGATCTTTGGCGCGACTACCGGTTTACCATCGTTGCGAGACGTGACGCTCTGTGACCTCGGTCACATACGGCTTCTCATTCACGCGCTATCGGTTGGTGATGGACATACAGGAGACTGCCATGGCTACTCTTGTGAAACCGACCCAATCGCGCTTCGTTCGCTGGTTCAAACGAATCCGGAGAAATAACAAGGCGCCGTACAAGTGGTACGAATGCGACAAGTGCGGAATCTGACGCACGACGGAATGGATTAAACCGCGACGATTCATCGGCGCGATTTTCCTCCCAAGATAAAAGCCCCGGGTTCGCACCCCGGGGTTTTTTGCGTTTGGTCGTTTCGGGTGATGCAAGACCGATCGTGATATCCGCTTTACAAACTTGAGGGGTTTCATTGTAGCCTCATCGGCTGCTACGGAGTGGGG
>Ga0207665_10001310_pt1 | contig 16763 bp, 13 predicted proteins | sample LARL112metaG_FD_184351 | JGI IMG/M metagenome (GOLD analysis project Ga0207665, IMG submission 184351) | Corn, switchgrass and miscanthus rhizosphere microbial communities from Kellogg Biological Station, Michigan, USA - LAR L11-2 metaG... | ecosystem: Host-associated > Plants > Roots >...
CGGCGCGCTGCCCGCGGTCGACCCCGACGCATCCGCGGTCACCGCCAGCGGCGCCGTGCCACTGGCCGGGCTGACCGTCAGCGCCGCCGTCGGCCCGGTTGGCGTGCCGCCGCCCCCCTGGTACTCGTAGGCGCCGCGGTCGTAGAACGATCCGGCCGGGTTCCCGGTGTTGGGCGTGGCCGGATCGTCGGTACGGGAGTTGCCCAGGATATCCGTTGTCTGCTCACCGGACGCGGCCGCGTTCGCCGAGTCGATGGCCGGAGATCCCGCGCTGAGCTGGAAGTTCCCGCTCCCCGCGTTGGCGAACTTCGGGTCCTGGAACTTGCCATTGGTCTCCTGGCCGGTGGCGGTGTGAAGTGACGGCTGACTGCTGTAGGGGGTGCCTCCCCACACATACTCGTTGCCGGCCCCGCTCTGCCATACCACGTTGTAGTTGGCAGTTGTGGTGGCTGGCGCCGTGTCGTCGTAGACGCCGATATTCCCGGTCCGGCGGTCTTTGCAGTCATGGGTGATCGCATAGTTGATCGGGGTCGGGTGGATCGCAGCACCGGTCGCGTTGTTCATCGAGACATTGTTCTCGATATCGTAGTTGCTGCTCGTGCCCTCGACGTTGATGCCTGATGTGCAGTTGCCGTAGACCGTGTTCCCGATGATCCGGCCTCCGGTGACGTTCAAATCATCGATGCCGTGGTCACCGTTGCCGTAGGTGAGGTTGCCCGCCACGAGCGCGCTGTCCCCGCCCGGGTAGATGTTGATCCCACTGTCCTCATTGGCGTACGTCAGGTTGCCGATGATGGAGTTCCCGGGCGCCGTGTCGTCGATACCGTTAGCGTTCCGCTGCCACTGATACGCGTTGTGATATGACGTGTTGCCCTGCACCGTCACGCCAGTGGTGGACCCGGTCAGCAGGATGCCATGGGCAGCATTGTCGTGGGTGACGTTGGCCTTGATGAGCCCGCCGTTGTCGCCGCTGAGGTAGATGCCGGAGGCGGACTGACCGGATACCGGCTGCCCAGCGAAAGACACCGTATTGCCGGAGATGGTGACGTTGCTGCTGGAATTGACATAGATACCATAGGACGGTGTATTGGTGATGGTGAAGCCGGAGATCACAACATTGCTCTTGCCGGAGACCGAGAAGCCCTTCGCGCCGCTCGCGCCGCCGCTGATGGTCACGCCCGGGCTCGCCGCGAACGTCACGCCTGATGCGGGGCTGGCCGAGCTGGCGGTATAGGTTCCCGCGATCACCTGGACGGTGTCACCCGAGGCTGCCTTGGCCGCTGCCTTGGTCAACGTGCAGAACGGCTGGGCCGCATTCCCTGGCCCGGTGTCCGAGCACGAAGCATTCGTGTTGTCCACGGTGTAGGTGGTGGCCGCGGACGCCGGGACACTGGCCAGCACGGTGGTCGCGATCGCCACGCTCAGGACCGACCCGGCGGCGGCGGCCCGCCGCGCCACTGCTTTTGCCTTTTTAGTGCGTTGCGTAACCGCGCCAATACGGAAATAGCTTCTCATATCGGGCAACTCCCCCCAGGGCAAAGCAATACAGTCCGCCAGGGCAGCACGCAATAACACGTTGTCACTGGCCACCAGCAAAAGCGTTCCATCAGTATATTGATTACCGTTTCTGGAAACAAGTGGTCTGGGCAGGTCACCGCCTGTTCGTGGGAGGAGGCAGGGCATCCGCAGCCGGTCCAGGGCGCACCACGCGGATCAGATACAGAAAGGTGTCGATCAGCCATCCGATCGTCTGGGTAATTGTCGGACTCCGCAGGAAGCCGAGATCTGTGGCCACCCGGTGCGGGACGAGCTCGGTCAGGTAGAAATTCTCGACATCGCCGGCCCGGCCGAGAACCTTTTCGTCACGCACCAGCACCTGGGTGGGCCCGGTAATGCCCGGGCGGTAGCGGAAGACGAACTGAAGGTCCCTTGGATAGCGTGCAGCCAGAGCGATAGTCTCCGGCCGGGGGCCGACGAGTGTCATATCACCGAGCAGCACATTCACCAGTTGCGGCAGTTCGTCAATGCTTGTCTTGCGCAGCAGTGCACCAAGCCGGGTCACCCGGTTGTCGCCGGGCGCGGTCACCTCTGGTCCCGCCGTGCCTACCCGCATGCTGCGGAACTTGAACAGGGTGAACGGGACACCGCCCTCCCCCACCCGGAGCTGCCGGTAGATCGCTGAACCGCCGGTGCTCCGCCGGGTGGCCCAGGCGAGGGCCAGGAAGAATGGCCACACCAGGCCCAGAGCAATGATGGCCACGATGATGTCGAGCAGGCGCCGGGCCAGGCTCGGTCTGATCGCCGGGGCCGCCGCCGGGACGACCGGGGCCGGCCTGCCGGCCGGCCCCGGGGGGGAGGCGGCGCTCCCGTGGCCACGGCGCTGCCCGGAACCGGCCCTGTGATTACTGCGCACGGACAACATCAGACCCCCCCGGGTGTGGTGAACAGCCTGTCGTGGTGTCCGTCGCCGCGGCCAGGCGCCGGGTGACCAGGGGATCACAGCGGGCGTTCAGGCAGGTGCCAGTGGCGAGGTCGAATTCCAGATTGTGACCCAGGCAGCGGATCACCCCGGCCCGGACCGCGCTACCGATGGCGAGGTCCTCGCCCGCGTGCGGGCAGTAACGAGCGATCTCATAGCGGCCGTCGGCGGCATCGACCACGATCTTCTCGTCGCTTGACCGGCTCTGCTCGTAGCCCGCTATGGCTTGCAGGGCCTGCGGCTCGGCGTGCTTAAGGAAACCGATGAGATAGTCGTTGTAGATGTCCGGGTCACGCCAGGCCGAGAACCGCAGGGACAGGAAGAGATCCTCCCACTCGATGCGGCCGAAGATGACTGGTGCCAGCCAGCGCGAGTCCAGCCGGAAGCCGTATTCGGGCCGGCGGGTCCGGCCGCTCAGGTCGACCCGGACACCTTCCGGCCGGAGGTCCACGTCCCAGCGGCCGTCGACCTCCCCGGTCAGCTCGAAGCGCACGGTCATGTCGATACGGTCGAGGAAGTACGGGCTCATCTCGCCGAGCCGCCTGAAGTGCTCGACGAACGCATCACGCAGATCCACGCCGGGCTCCGGGAAATCCGCCCGTACCGCTTCGATGTCCTGACGGCGGGCGCGAGCGTACCCGTCCAGGTACTCGTCGATGTCACCGAAGTCGAAGTCGTGCCAGTGCGCGTCGGCGACCTGCCGCCGCCGCAGCGGGTCGTACTCATCACCGGGCAGCCACAGACCCACGTTCTGCCCAGGTAGCCGCGCGGAAAGGAAATCGGCGGCCTGTTTCTGGTCGGGGAACAGGCCCGGTGGCTTCAGCCAGCGGTTGTGGTGCTGGATCTCCGGGTCGAGGAAGCACATGGGCCCGGCGAAGGGCACCACCAGTTCCGGCTTCACCAGCCGGATCAGCCGCCCAACCGCCCGGAATTTGCTGGCCCGCTTGGCCGCACCGATCTCCCGGATCTGCTCCGGCGGGTACTCATAGCAGATCGGATGCCAGGTGGCGCTGGCCATCTGCACGGCCATCACGTCGAGCCGGCCACCGCACTCCAGGGCCGCCCGGCGTACCTGGCCAACCGTGAGCCGGGCATCGTTGCAGTGCAGCAGGGAGGTGCCCCCGGCTGACACCAGGACCGCCGCGTCATGGCACATCGGCGACTGCTCGGTGATAAACGTGAGCCAGTCGCCGCCCTCATTGAGCTGGAACTTTTCCCAGGCCGGCACCTCGATGACGTTGGCCACACCGGCCGCCGCGAGGCGAGCGCGGAAGTTGGGCGAAGGGTAGCGGGGAATGAGCACGGTCGTGGTCACCGGCAGGCCGGTAAGCACGGACAGGTCCATGTGGTCCAGGTGCTCGTGCGAGACGGTGACGTATCCGCAGTCCAGCAGGGCGGACCGGTCGAGGTGGGCGTTGGCGGGGAACTGGTGCCAGGCCGCCTGGAAAGCGCCCCGCCCGGACAGCCAGGGATCCATCAGCAACTGCAGGTCGACACCGTCGACCCGCAGCCCGGCGTGGCCGATGGAGGTGATCCGTACCGATTCGCCGCTCATCCGGTACCTGCCGGCAGAAAGACGTCAGCGAAGACGGTGGCGATCTTCGCCAGATCCCGGTCCAGCCCGGACTCCAGCGAGTGCGGGCTCATGTGGGTGAAGAGCACATGACCCGCGCGGCGCTGCTGCTCTAGCTGGGCCCACAGCGGGTTCGGCTGCATTCCCGGGTTCATCAGCTGGTACATCGCGCCGTCGTACTCCTGGTGCCAGGTCCAGATGTCGACGGCGTGCGCTCCGTGGGCCAGCGGAATGTCAACGAACAGGCGTACGTCCGCCGCGGCCTGGGCCGAGGTGCTGGCGTAGTGGCCCGGATGCGCGAGCGCCTTGCGGGCCTGGAGCCGGACCAGGCTGGGCCAGCCCAGCCGGCTGACCTCCTGCCAGGCCGCGACCTGCGCCGCATCGGCGCTGGTCCCCCAGCCCGCGTAGGTGGTGTCCGACAGCAGGCCGGTACTGAGATCGAGCACGTCGATCGCGTGCATCCGCAGATAGCGGCCGATCTCCGGGAGCGCCAGCGCCGGGTAGTGCGCCTGCGCCGCCGCGGCGCAGGCCAGCTCTGGCGGCATGGCAGGCTGGTGACCCGGCAGGCAGCCCAGTTCCGGCACCACCATGTCGACCAGGATCAGCTTGTGCGGTGCGGCCGCGTGCAGCGCCCGCGCGGTGTCCGCCAGGAACTGCCGGATCTCTCCGGCACTGTGCGTGCCGTCGTTGTAGCCGAGCTCATCCGCGATCTTGACGCCGACGACGCCAGGCTGCCTGGCCAGTGCCGCTACCCGGGAGACCGCAGCCCGGAACGAGGCTTTCCCCGCTTCCCAGCGCTTCACCATGTCGGCCTCGATCCACACCCGCAGGTGATTTCGTGCGGCGACATCCACAGCGTCCCGGTAGTCGGCCACTGGCGGGAGCGGGGAAGCCGACGGGGCCGCCTGAGTGGGCGGAGCCGGGGCGGGGTGACCGGGCTTGGTTCCGGAACCACCGCACGCGGCCACCCCGGCCGCGGCGATGGCAATTCCCGCTACGACAGCGATGACGGCTTTCGGGGCCCGGGGCCTGAGTTGACCGGTCATGATGGCGCCTCCAGCGCGCCCGTAACCTTGTGCCGCGGCACGTGCACCAGCTTCCGGACGGCGAAGTAGCAGACGAGAAGGGCCGCACTGCTGGTCAGGTAGGCGACGGCCGAGGCGACCGCGGCACCGACCACGTGATAGTGCGGGATGAGGGCCAGGTCGAGCCCGACGGTGACGACGACCGATACGCCGAGGGCGATGGAGTTCGCACCCGGCCGGCCGACCCCGTACAGGTAGGCGCTGACCAGGCCGGCCACCCCCTCGCCGATAAGGCCGAACAAGAGGATGTACGTGGGCAGCATGGCGCCGATGAACGCGGGCCCGTAGACGAGGGGCAGCAGCGGAACTCCTGCCGCCAGCGGGATTGCGGCCAGCAAGGTCAGCACGAAGGCGCGCGGCATCAGCGCGGCGACATCCCGGCTTGCCGCCGCGCGATCACGCGTAGCCAGGCGCGGATACAGCACGTAGGTGATGGCCAGTCCAGGCAGCCGGAGCAGTTCGGCGTACTTGGAGGCGACGGCGTACACCCCGAGGGTGCCTGGGCCCACCAGCGCCCCGAGGATCACCACGTCGAGCCGCAGGTTGATCAGCGAAAGCATGCCACCCACCTGGCCGCGCAGACCGTAGCGGCAGACTTCCGCGCCCAGCCGCGGGTCCGGCTTCTGCCATCCGCGCAGGAACCCGCGCCGGGCGAGCCGGACGGCGATCCCAGCGGCGACCAGCACATCCGCCCCGACCAGCGCGGTCATGAGCAAGGCGGTCCCGTGCAGGAACGGCAGCAGGGCCAGGTACACCGGCAGGAACGCGACCTCCTCGGCGGCGATCGCCGTGTTGGCCGCGCGCATGTCGTTCTCGCCTTGCAGGAAGGACTTGCCCGCCGCCACCCAGAGCTGGGTGAACACCGGGACGGTGGCGGCCAGTACCACGCCCATGTGCCACGGGCGGAAGAAGAGCCAGTGCAGCAGCGGGCTCAGGACCAGCCAGCAGGCACTGGCGGCCAGCGCGCCGGCCAGCGTCAGCGCGAACAGCGTGGACCGCAGCCGGGGCCGGGCCGAGTACTCCCGGCTGGCCAGGAAATAGGGCGCGGCGCTCGGCAGGCCGCAGGAAACCAGCACGCCGATCAGGCCAGGAAGGACCCGGAGCAGAGTCAGCTCACCGAGCAGCTTGGGGCCGCCAGCGTGGGCGACCAGGACGGTGGCTACGGTGAGCGCGAGCAGCGCGGCGATCCGGGCGGCGACATTGGCCGTCAGGACGGGCGGCACGTATTTGGCGATGCGGGCAGTGATGCGGTTCATCGGGCCGCCTCCCGCCCGGTGGGCCGCCACCGGTCCCGTTCCCGCCAGCCCCACAGGTCGAGCGCGGCGACGATCCCGAGCAGCGCCCACAAGTGCCGGAAGTGCAGGACCTGGTAGAACATCGCGGACAGGAACATGCCGATCACCGCGGCGCCCAGCAACTCAGGGCGGGGGAAGATGTCGGCGTACTCCGGCCGCAACGGCCGCGTGGCGATCCGGCGGCAGCGGGTGGCGACGATGACGAGCAGGCAGATCAGGGCGACGCCGCCGAGCACACCCCGCTCCACCGGAGCGGCAGCGTAGTCGTCGTGGGCCATCTTGACGTAGCCGAACTGATGCGCCGCGAAGGCGGCCTTGGTCCCGCCCGGGCCGATGCCGAACGGGGTGTCGTCGTTGAAGTAGAGCCGGGCCGTCTCCTGCAGGACCGTGCTGCGCGAACCAGTGCTCTCCGCCTGGCGGCCGATCGAGTCCTTCAGCAGCGGCGAGCTCGCCTGGGCCTGCTGCACAATCCCCTGGACATGAACGTGCGGGGCGATGCCCACCATGACGAGGATGAGAACACACGCGGTGATGACAGCCGGCGCCGCGCCCCAGCGCCGGGCCAGTGTGAACAGGGCGCCGAGCACGGTGGTGATCACCAGCACCAGCGCACCGCCGTTGGAGCCGGTCAGGAAGATGGCGGTGAGGATCAGCGCGCAGCACAGCCACCTGAGCGCCCGCCGCCGTGGATACCGCGCGGCCCGCAGCACCAGCAGTGAGCAGATGAAGTAGTTGGCCGCCAGGTTCGGGTCAGCCAAGGTAAACGCAGCCCGGACGCCGTTCCTCGTGGTCTCCCCGGACAGCACGTCGATGTGCCCGAACACCCCGATGATCATGAGAGTGGCCCAGCACGTGACGCTGATCACCCAGGCCCGGGTGACGGTTCGCAGCAGCGCGGGATCACGGCCGACGTTAGCGATCGTGATCGCCCAGGCCAGCAAGAACGCGTCCTGGATCAGGGTGACCAGCCCACCACCGACGCTCACGTAGGCATCCGAGTAAGCCACCGTGCTGGCCAGCGCCCCGGCCAGGATCGATAGGCCGATGGGGAACAGGTACGGGAATCGCATGGGCTGGCAGCGGCTGGAGAACCAGAGCGCGCTGACGAAGATGGCCGCGGCCAGGAACACGTCAGCTGGCGCGGTGTTCCCGATGCCCGCCGGGACCAGGAACGGCAGCGACGCGATCGCGGCGACCAGCACCATCTTGACCATGTCGCGGCGGCGGCCCCCTGCCGGGCTGGCCGGCGGCTGGTCCCGGGCCCGCTGGTCCTGCAGTTCTGCTTCGGGAAGCGACGGGGCCAGGAGGTCGGGCAGCGGGGTCACTGGGGCACCTCACTGGCCAGCCGCAGCAGCAGGTCGCGATGCCGGGCGGCGAAATCGGGGTGGTCAGCGGTGACCGCGACCTCACCCAGCCCGGCGAGCAGCACATCGCGCCACAGGTCCGCAGGTGCACCCAGGCGGGCCAGCGCGCTCGTGACGAAGCCGCGAACGACATCACCAAACCAGCCCGGCCCGGTGATCGCGTACTCGATCGCGGCACCCCAGCCGTTGGCGCGCAGCCCGGGATGCCCAGCTACCCGGCGGCCCGGGCGGGTATGCCGGTCCAGGTACAGGGCGTAGCTCAGCGCGAACCGCGCGACGTCGCGAAGCGGCTCACCGGCGAGTTCACCGGATGCCCAGTCGACGGCGCCGGTGACCGCGGCATCGGTCAGCAGCAAGTTGCCCGCCCAGAAATCGCCATGCACCACGGTGCGCGGCGTACGGGCGGACTCCAGGCGCGCGGCCACCGGCCCGAGTTTCTCCGTGAGCATGGCGGTGCGTTCGTCGCCGGGCCACCGGGCAGCGATCCGCTCCGCCACCCCGTCGAGCAGGGCGATCGGCGCGGCCCCGCCGGAAGTGTCGGTGTGCAGGGCGCTGAGCCAGTGGCCGGCCGCGGTGAAGTCGGCGCGCACCGCGGCGGGCCGGGCCAGGTGCCGGAACGCGTGATAACCCGCCCGCATCGGCACGCCGGGCACCACGGAGGTGGCCACGGCCAGCAGTCCGTCCGCGTCGAACACGCCTATCAGCCGGGGCACGGCCGGGCCGACCCGGCGCAGGCTGCGCTCGCGCAGCTGGATCAGGAACTCCGCCTCCCGCGCGATCATGCTGGCCGCCGCGGGCGTGGTAGCCACCTTGACCGCCAGTTGTGGCTCCCCCGCGCCGGGCGCCGTCACCAGCACGGTCACGCTGGAGTTCGGGTCCCGGGAGGCGTCGAGCAGCACAGTCTGGTTCCCCGGCGTGCTCAGCAGGGCGCGCAGGTCCCCCGCGGGCGGCAGCGCGCCGGCCTCCGCCGGGCGGAACGAGCCAGCCCGGGACCTCATGGCGTCCTCCCGACCACAACCCGTCCCGCGGCGAGTACCCCGGCCGCCCCGGGACGGCGACGCAGGAACTTGACGCCCGCGTCAATCAGCGCGTGCGTCCGGGTAACGCCGGGCGGCGGGGCCACCAGCGACCGGCAGGCCCAGCGCAGCGCGTCGGCCGTGTCCTCGACTACCACGATGGCCTGGTGCAGCGAGGGGAGCGCGACATACTGCCGGTCGACCACGAGCGCGCCGGTAGCGGTGATCCGGCGCGTCCGGAGCCGCCCGCCCCGCCGGTGATCCAGCAGGACGACCGGGGTCCCAGCGGGCAGCGTCCGCAGCTCCGCGGCGGTACGGCGCACGGCCAGCAGCCCAGACGGGACTTTCACGGCCACCGCCCCGGCCGGCGCGAGCAGCCGCCACCGCTGTCCCGGAGTGGTCCACGGCGCTGTCACGATCCTCCTTAGTGCAGAACTGCGAACGGGCGCATCCTGGCGACCGGCCGCACGAGGCCGCCGCGTACCAGCACCGCGAGAACCTCGTTCACGCCCTTGTCATCGAAGTGCGGGACGCCGGCGGGGGCCGCGTCGTCGTACCGGAATCGCAGGGTGGCGTGTTCCCGCGGGTCCGGCTGAGAGATCCCACGGCGGGCGAAGTCGCTGACCACGGTGCCCGCGCCATGGCACGCGGAATACAGCGCATCGGCCGATCCGCCGGCCACGCAGAGGTACGACGACGTCTGGTGAGTCCCGGGCACCAGCACCGCCTGGCCGGTCTCGGCGAAAGTGGTTCCCGGCGGCATAAGCTCCGCCGGGTAGGCCCGGCACGAGTTATGCCGGTGGACCACGGCACGCTGGCCGCCGACCTCCTCCTCGTAAATGGAGTTATGCGGGGAGTCCACGACCAGTTCCCCCGGCGGCCCGCCGAAGACATCGGCGGCGATCTGGCGCAGCCCCGCGTAGACAGCTATCCGGAACGCGAAGCCATAGTTCATCGCGGCGGCATTGGCCAGCATCAGCCGCCGGCCCTCGTCACTGTCCAGCGGGACTGGCGGGCAGCCACCCGCGAAGTACAGGCGGTAGCGCTGCTTGAGCTGCGCCAGCGAGCGGGCCGTCATGCCGTGGTAGAGCGGCTTCACTACCGACATGGCCGCCCGGATCTGCTTCGGGTAGTGCTTCCTGCGGCCGAACATCGCTCCGACCGCCCCGGGGAACACCCCACCGCCCGCGTGATACTGCAGGGTCATCTGCCCGGGGGCCACACCCAGTTTCGCCGCGGTGTCCGGATCGAAGATCTCCTCGATCTCCTGCAGCTCGATGAAATGGTTGGTCGGGCCGACCATGCCGAATCTCAGCCGGGCCAGCTGCAGCACGAGACCGGGCAGCTCGCGCCGGAGCCGGTCCGCGCCGTCGTATCGGTCGAGGTCGAGCCGCCCGCACTCTTCGACCCGCTCTAGCATCGACGTCCCGGCACCGAATCGCTGAGCCGCAAACAAGCCGCCGTCACGCGCGCAGCCCAGCACATCCGGGGCGGACAGCTCCGTGCTCAGGCCAGGTGGGTACGGGTAACGCTCCCGGACGCGCCGGTAGAACTCCTCGATCCCCGCCCGGTCCGGGCGTTCCGAGCTGAGCGCGATCAGCGCCATGCCGCAGTTCACCGAGGCGCTGGTCAGGGTGGGCCGGATGGAGGTGCGGGTGGCCACCGCCACTGACGACGGCAGCTCCATGTTCGACTTGTGGTGGAAGTCCGGCAGTACCACGGGCGGTGCGGCCAGGTCGGCGCCGGCCACCGTGCCACGCAGGTCGGCGAGGGCCCCCTCGGCCGCGGGTATCTGCGCACTGTCGAACACCCGCGGGTCCGGGCCGCCGTGGCTGTGCGCATCCCGGGCGATGAGGGTGACGTCCATACAGGTCCTCCGGGCCTTCAGGCGGGTCGGGCAAGGGGAACGTAACGGCGCGGGCGGGGCGGGCCGCTGGCACCGCTCCCGTAGGCAGCGTCGAGGACCGCACCGAGCGCGTCGGGGGTGAACCGGTCACCGATCAGGCGCTGCCCGGCGGCCGCCATGCGGGCCGCCTCAGCTGGCTGATCGAGCATGTACCGGATGGCCGCGGCGAGCTGCTGCGGCCGCTCCGGGGCGGCCAGCAGGCCGGTCTCCCCCGGCAGCACGACGTCCGGGACGGCGTTCACGGCCGTGGCCACCACCGGAAGGCCGGCGCTCATCGCCTCGGCGACCGCACAGGGCAGCCCCTCGTACCGGCTGGCCATGACGAACACATCGAGCCCGGGCAGCAAGCCGGGCACGTCGTCGCTGTGGCCGACGCAGTGCAAGCGGTCGCCCAGGCCCCGGCGTTCCGCGCGCCGTTCCATGTCGCGCCGCAGCGGGCCATCCCCGATCCAGACCCCATACACGTCCGTCCGGTCCAGTGCAGCCAACGCGTCCACGAAGGATTCGGGTGCTTTCTGGTAGTCGACCCGGCCCACCGTGCCCACGACCTTGCCGCCAACCGGGACCCCGAGCCGCCTGCGGGCCGCCGCCCGGGCAGCCGGGCCGGCCGGAATGTCGGGCCAGCTGATCGCCGGGTTGATGACCCGCACCCGCTCGGGCCCGGCGATGCCCCTCCGCACCGCCTCGGCCGCGACCGCCCCGCCGACGGCCAGGAACATGTCGGTGCGCCGTCCCAGGTAACGCTCGATAGCGACGTACGCGGCCCGGCGTCCCCGGGACTGGAACTCGTGGAACGGGAAGCCATGGAACGTGTGCACCACGCGGGGGGTGCCCGCCCGCTCTGCGGCCAGCCGGCCGAGTGCGCCGGCCTTCGCGCTGTGCGTGTGCACCACGTCGTAGCCCGCATCGGCCAGATGCGCAGTGAGCAGGCGCAAGCCCCGGGTGTCCTGCCGAGGCGATATCGGTGAGACAAGCTCGGGCAGGCTGACCACGCGCAGGCCCGCGGCCACGGCGTGGACCAGCAGGCGGTCACCACTGCCGTCGGAGTCAGCGGCGCCGTCAGTGTCGCCAGCGATGATGGTGGCCTCATAGCGCTCCGGGTCAAGCGCGATCGCGCCCCGCAGGGCCACGCCGCCAGCACCGGCTTGCAGGCGGGTGACCACCACGGCCACCGTGCGGCGGCTCACCCGGCACCTGCCATCCGCAGCAGCTCACCAACGGGTGTGACCGAACCCTCCGCGATCCGCATCTCCGTGCACGGCAGCCGCGCGGCGATGGCATTCGCCACGCCAGCCACGTCGGGGTGCACTGGCCCCAGGCCCGTCGCCAGCGCGAGCGTCGCGGCGAACGGCCAAAAGCGCCGCAACTCCCCGGCCATGTACGTGCCGGCCACCAGCTCACGCACGGCCTCCTCGGCGGAGACCGGCCGGACCGAGGATGGTTCCCCGGCGACGGCGCGGCGCAGCACCACCAGGCGGTCCGGTTCCAGGCAGGGCACCCGCCCGGTCAGCGGGACCTCGGTGCGGCCGTGCGGTGCGGACGGTCCACGCGAGCCGTCCTGCACCCGGAGCGGCTCCACCAGCCCGTAAGCGGTATGCGTGTCACATGCACAGATGTTGTCGGCAGTGGCGATCTCGCCGCGTTTGAGCCCGGCCGACAGCAGGGTGGACTTTCCGACCCCGCTGGGTCCGGCGATCATCGTCACCCCGCCGGCCCCGGAGCTCACCGAGACGTGCAGCGGCACCCGGCCGCGCCGGGACGCCCACCACAGCGCGGGGTAGTGCAGCAGCGTCTGCGCGGCCAGGAGCCTGAAGCGCGTCGCCAGCACCAGGTTGGCGGCCCGGATGGCAGGCCTGGGCCGATAGCGCGCCGTGACGTGCACCGCGCTTCCCTGGGGCTCGACGCGCAGGTCGAACCCCGAGGAGCACGCGTCCGTGATGAGGGCCGATTGGGGAGCCGCCCAGACACCACGTCCGATCAGGGTGCAGCCGGCCTGGCTGAATGGCCGGCCGTCGGCCTGTACCTCCAGGTGCACGGTCACACCGTCGGCGGCCGCCTCGGTTAGTTCACCACCGGTGCCCGCGTCGAGCAGGGCCAGCAGCCTCGGCACCGCACAGTCGACCGCGAGGCGCTCGCCGACTGTCGTGACCATGTGCATCAGGGGCCGTCCGGGTCAGGCAGCACGGGGGCCTCCGAGGGCCGGGTGACCGTCCAGAACCCCGGCCGACAGGGCGTTGGCCAGTTCCCCGATCCCTTCGCGCAACGTCCGCCCTGCCTTCCACGCGGTGGCGGCGGCCAGCTTGGTCGTGGTGATCCGGTAGTCACGGGCGTCACCGAGCGCCGGGGTGATGTCGACCTGCACGCTGGGACCGCAGATCTCGGCAACCAGGTGAGCCACGTCGGCAAGCTGCCAGTTGTCGGTGGACCCGACATTGAACACCTGGCCGCCCACCATCGCAGCGGGAGCCTGCACCACGTTCGCGATGGCGTCGGCCACGTCGGCGACGTGGATCAGCGGCCGCCACGCAGCGGGGGTGAAGACCTGCACCCGGCCAGTGGTCAGCGCGTGCGCCACCCAGGTGTTCACGACCAGGTCGAACCGCATCCGGGGAGCGAGCCCGTAGACGGTCGCGAACCGCAGCACCGTGGTCCCCATGCCGCCAGGAACCGTGCCGAGCATCTGGGCCTCGGCATCGACTTTGGTCTGGGCGTACAGCGACAGCGGCCGCAGTGGTGCTTCCTCGTCTGCCGGATAGGCGCAATGGCCGTAAACGCTGCAGGTGGAGGCGAACACGAACCGCGCCACTCCGGCCCGCTGGGCCGCCTCATGCAGCGCGACGGCGGCATCGAGGTTGACTGCGGAGGCCAGACCTGGTTCTGCGGCACAGGCCGGGTCGCCAACGATCCCCGCGAGGTGAACAACTGCATCGGCATCCGCCAGCACCCGCGCGACCACACTGGGGTCACGGATATCGCCCCGGGTCAAGGCGAACCGCCCGGTCAGATAGCTGCCCAGCAGCGCGGTCCCGCCGAACCGCAGGCAGTCCAGGCCCGCCACCGTGTGCCCGGCATCCAGCAGCCGGGCAACAGTGGCCGCCCCGATGTACCCGGCCGCTCCGGTCACTACCACCTTCATGGCCGGCTCCTCCCCAATTCGTTCAGCAACGTTCGCTCTCCTCCGGTTGAGTCATCAGTCAGACCGCTACCGCACAGCCCGTGGTAGCGAGCAGGGCGTGGACAACGTGCTCGATCTCGGTGTCGGCGAGCCCGGGGTACATCGGCAGCGAGATCAGCTCATCGGCCACCTGGTCGGTGACCGGCACCGACCGGCATTCCTCGGGGCCCAGGATCCGCTGGTACGCAGACAACTGGTGGACCGGGATGAAGTGCACGGATGTACCGATGCCCCGCCGGCTGAGTGAGTCGATGACCAGGTCGCGTGGCACGCCGCAGTCCTGGGTTACCCGGACCTGGTACAGATGCCAGGCATGCCGTCCCTCGGCCGGCCGCTGGGGCAGGGTGAGCCCAGGCACCCTGACCAGGGCCGCATCGTAGGCAGCGGCCACGTTCTCGCGGCGCACCTGCCAGGCGGGCAGGCATCCCAGCTGGACCCGGCCGATCGCGGCCTGAACGTCGGTGATGTTCGCCTTGAGGCCGAGCTCGGCGACGTCGTAACGCCAGCTGGCGCCGGGGAGATAGCGCCGCCAGGCGTCGCGGCTCATGCCGTGCAGCCGCGCCGCACGAGCGTAGTCAGCCAGTTCGCCGTCATCGGTAGCGATCGCACCGCCCTCTCCGATGGGCAGGTTCTTAGTCGCGTAGAAGCTGAAGCAGGCGGCGTGGGAGGCGCCGCCCACGGGGGTGCCGCGCAGCCGTGCGCTTATCCCGTGCGCCGCGTCCTCGACAACCTGGCTCACCGGCAGCCCAGCCGCTGCCGCCAGTTCTGCCACGTCCGCCGGGTGGCCGGCCATGTGCTGGACGACCATGGCGTCCGGCCGGCCTACCCGGCGAACCGCCGCAGCTACCGTGGCCGGCGTAGGCAGCAGCGTCCCCGCATCCACATCCACCAGAGCTGGGCGCAGGCCGGCCCGCACGATGGCGGCGACAGCACCACAGAACGTGAGGCTCGGGGTAAGCACGGCAGCCCCGGGCGCCAGATGCAGCGCGCGCAGCGCGATCTCGATGGCCACCGTGCCCGAGGCGACCGCGACCACCTGATCGGCGCCCAGATAACTGGCTAGCTCACGCTCGAAGGCCAGGGTCTCCGGGCCCATCGTGATCCACCCGGAGCGCAAGACGCGCAAGGCGGCCTGCTGCGCTTCCGGCATGATCTCCACCCGGGCGAACGGCACCGCGCTGGCCGGTCGGGTCACCGGCCGGGCCCTTCTGCCTCGTGCCCCGCCGGGTGGATCGCACCGCTGGCCGGCTCGGTAACGCTGGCCGGCCGCCGGGTCCGCCACCAGCGCCGCTGCCGCGGGATGCCGATGATGCCGGCAATGGGCCAGCCGGACGAGGTGGAAAGGTCGTGCAGCGCCGTGATCCGGGACACCCGGGCGACGGGGCCGGACAGGACGACGATGCCAACGTGTGTCGTCCCGGCCACCCACTTCATCTGCCCCAGCGGGTAGATGTGCACCGTCGCGTTCCCGGTCGCTGCGCCGCGCGGCTTCACCAGCAGGGCCGGCCCCGGTCCAGCCGAAGCCGGCTCAGCACCGGCGGTCCAGTGCTGGTTCCCCGCCGTGCCACCGTCCGGGCCCGTGCGATCCGCCGCGCCGTCCGCGGCGGACAGCCGGATGGACTGCGTGAGCCCCGCGGCCAGCGGGCCCAGCTCTCGTTTCCCGTCCACGTCGACCAGGGCGATGGTGCGCAGATCCGCGTGCGCCGCCACCAGCCGGAGCCGCAGCGCCAGCTCACCCACGGCCACGGTGCGCGTCCCAGTCAGGTCTTCCCTGCCGAGCTGGCCCAGCATGGGCACGCCGAGCCGCCGGCTGACCCGCCGGGCCCCGGGCACCGTGGGCCGCAGGATCTCGGCCACCGAGACGATGAGGATCCCGGCGACCAGCCCGAGCAGCGCGGCCAGGCCCAGCTTCTGCGCGGACGCCTTGGACTGGGGCCGGGCCGGTATGGCTGGCTCATCGATGACGCCCGCCAGGCCCAGCGTGCCCGCCTGGATCAAGAGACGGCTCCGGTCACCGGTGAAGTTCGCGATCACCTGGTCCATGCCGGCCAGCTCGGATTGCAGCTGCTGGTTCTGCGGCTGGGCAGCCGCCTTCTGCGCTTTAACGGCCCGCTGCTGGGAGAGCCGGACGATTTCCTGGTCGTTGGCGGTCAGCGCCGCCCGCAGGCCGCTCTGCCCCACGTTGTTGATGGAACGGACGGCTTCAGCGGCCAGCACCCGGGCCACCTGCTGGGCGACCTGCGGGCTGCGGTCGGTCACGGTGAGATCGATGACCTGCGAGCTGCCGAGCCCGCTGACCGCGATGTTGCCGTTGATGAAGTCGCTCAGGTTCCGGTTCGCCCCGGCCGCCTGCAGTGCTTGCTTGACCGCCGACCGGCCCGTGGCGATGGCCTCAACCTGGCTGGCCACGGCGTCCGCCGCCGCGCTGGTCTGCGGGACCGTGCTCCCGGTGATGACCCGGGCGGACGCGGCGTAGACGTTGGGCTGCTTCGCAGTGATGAAGGAGACCGCGACGAGGGGCACCACGATGCAGACCGCCAGCACAGCCCAGTACTGCCGCAGCAGGCGTGCGGCAACTTCGTCGATCTCCACCTTGCCCCCTCGTCAACCCGGCGGCATGGCCGCCGGTCGCATTGGACAAGGCTAGGAACGCAGGCCAGGGCACGGATCGCCCACCGTTATGAGTTTCGGCTACGTAAATTGACCGACCCAGTCACCCGGTGGGCCGTGCCGCGGGCGCCGGCCGAGGGGATGGTGACCGTGACGGACAGGCCGCCGTCTTCGCGGGGACAGGCGGTGGCGGTGCCACCGTGGATCGCGGCGATGGATGCGACGATGGCCAGGCCGAGCCCGAAGCCGTCATGGGAGGT
>Ga0207665_10001311_pt1 | contig 16758 bp, 13 predicted proteins | sample LARL112metaG_FD_184351 | JGI IMG/M metagenome (GOLD analysis project Ga0207665, IMG submission 184351) | Corn, switchgrass and miscanthus rhizosphere microbial communities from Kellogg Biological Station, Michigan, USA - LAR L11-2 metaG... | ecosystem: Host-associated > Plants > Roots >...
CGAGGGATCATTGATTCGGGAAAATGCGATCACAAGAAGAAGTTTTGTGAAGACAGCGGCCGGCGGCTTGGCTGCAACCGCACTTCCCTTGCACGCCGCGACGAGGCAGACATAAACCAGCCAGACCGCGAGCGGCGCGATCATTCTCATGCGAATCACCTCCCCAGTGAAGAGTTCGGGTTGAGAGGCATTATAAAAGCGTAGTTGTTGTAACATCCCTGATTACACTCATCATCCGGTCAATGAGTGATGACGCTGATTACGAAAACCATTTATTTGAGGATATGTAGCCTATGACAGACTGGTTCGCACGCCCCGTCCTGCACGTAACCGATGTTGAGGCCTCGCTCCGCTTTTACGTTAACCGGCTTGGCTTCAGTAGCCCCTGGCGCTACGACGATGACGGCAAAGTGTACGTCGCACAGGTCGACCGGCAGGGCTGCGCGCTAATCCTGGCTGACACGTGGCCGGAGAAGATTGGCAAGGGGCTGATGTTCATTTCGCTGAACGCCGAGCCGGAGACGCAGGTCGCCACGTTGGACGCGCTGCGCGCAGAACTCGAGGCCAAGGGCGTTCCAGTCAAGGAGGGTTCGTGGGGCTACCGGCTTCTAGTGGTCGATGATCCCGACGGCAATCAGCTGTTCTTCAACTATCCGAACGAGACTGCGCCCGGCAAGACTGCTAGAGATGAAGCGTAAATCGTGATCACGACAACTAGACCGCTGGATGCCGATAATAGTTAAACATATGGACCGCAAATCCCCCGGTCGTTTCACAATCACTCGCAACGTTTTGTTGGGCCTCTTGGCCGTATGCTGCGTGATAATCGTGATTGGTGCCACCGTACCGATGTCTCAACCGCGAATCCCGATGAACCACAGGCGGGCCGCAAACTCGTCCGTCCAATTGATAACTGCAGAACGGCAGTACGCAACAAGGTTTCCAGCGACTGGCTTCACGTGTGATCTTCGCCAACTTGCTTAGGCAGGCCTTGTCGATACAGTGTTGGCCTCCGGTGACAAGGCAGGTTATCACTACGAACTAGATGGGTGTAATACGACCGGGAAGACGTCCGTGTTTTCGTTCTCCGCTGTACCTATAGCTCAGGACAGAACTGGCAAGTTCGCTTTCTGCGCCAACCAAGAGGGAGTGCTTTGGTATGCCGGCGACGGCTCAACGGAAGAGTGTTTCAGGGCGCGGGCTAGATGGACTAGATCAACTGACGGTTGGCAATGAATCTCGATAGCACCATTGACCACGCACATGACCGAGAGAGTCAGGCTCGACCCGCTCGTCAATAAACTCGTCCGATTCAAGCTTCATGAACTCTCGGAAATGAAGGAAGGAATCATTCGCGCTTTCGATCGACAAGGATACTGGATTGAAGGCGGTTCGCTTGCCGAGTACCTAGGGGACACGTCTTCGGGCGCTGATCCGACCTCCCACTTTCAAATTCATTGAACACAAACGTATTCACTGGTTTCAGAAAGTTTGACCCGCATCAAGTGTTGATAAATCGCGATATCACTCATTGACCTCAGAAGCCGCAGAAAGAACCCGCCGAGTTCGCGGAGAAAAGCAAAGGGGTCAGAACTGCTGTTTGAATTCGCTCAGTTCGCGGCGAAGGTCGGAGATTTGATCTTTTAGAGATCGGACTTCGGACTCCAGCGCTGTGATGCGAGCGTCGACGTGATCGCCTGCCGATACAGATGTTCTCGTTGGCGGGAGAGCCTGCGTAGCGTCGTCGGGCACATCTCCCGCAAATAAATGCACGTAGCGCGATTCTTTTGTTCCCGGCTGGCGCGCCAGAACTTTGACCAGTCCGCGATCGGTCAGCTTCTGCAAAGTGGATTGCACGTCATCAAGCGTATCGAAGCGATACATGCGCTCGCTTCGGCCACGAAGCTCTCCGGGAGTCTGCGCCCCGCGCAGCAGGAGCACGCACACGATCGCGGTCTCGCGGCGGTCGAAGTTGAAAACTTCCTGCAGACGATGTTCGTATTTTGTGACTCGGCTGTCGGCCCCGCCAGCCGGCCCTGCCAGCCGTTTCTCCTGGAGTGAGCTGAGCGCATAGCGTACCGAATCTTCGTCCATGCTCATCACCGGATCGCGATTGTTTTTCTGATTGCAGGCATTCACCAAGGCATTGAGTGAAAGAGGATAGTAGTCGGGCGTGGTGATGTCCTTCTCGATCAAGGAGCCGAGTACGCGAACTTCGGTGTCGGTGAGGTGGAGGGGGGCGGTCATTGGCTCTTAAAGTTTAACAAGTGGCGCCGACGTTGGCCGGCACGTAGCGGCGTATACTTTTTCTGTTGCCGCCGGATCAGAGTGGCAAGGATGCTGGCCACTTTAGCGGCGCTGCACAATTGCGAGGGGTCCTTCGACTGCGGCGCAGCGCTCGCCAGAGAGCACTGCGGCTCCGCTCAGGATGACAAAGCATTGGAGGACGTATGAAGCGGAGAGAATTTATTTCCACTACAGCCGCTGGGCTGGGCGCAGCGTGGCTGGGCACAAGATGGCTCGGATCTGGAGTGGCTCGCGTCCTGGCGATGCCGCCACTCACACAAAAATTCGCGGCGTCCGACACGGTCGTGCTCGGAAGCACCGGCATTCGCACCAGTCGGCTGGCGATGGGCACGGGAACCGTAGGCGTCGGTCATCATTCGCACCAGACTGCACTTGGAGTCAAGGGTCTGTCTGATCTACTGCTGAACGGATACGATCATGGCCTGCGTTTTTTCGACGCGGCTGATTCTTACGGAAGCCATCCCCACGTTGCTGAAGCGCTCAAGCATGTCTCGCGCGATAAAGTCACGGTACTTTCAAAATCCTGGGCGCGTGATCCGGCGACCATGCGCGCCGATATCGATCGATTTCGCAAGGAACTCGGCACCGACTACATCGACATCCTGCTCATGCACTGCCTCGCCGAGGGCGACTGGACCACGCGCTATCGCGGCGTGATGGATGTGCTTTCCGAAGCCAAGCACAAGGGTATTATTCGCGCGCACGGTAGTTCGTGTCATTCGATTGAGGCGCTGCGGGCGGCAGCAGCTTCGCCGTGGGTGGAAGTGGACTTGGCGCGGATCAATCCCATTCAGTCGAACATGGATGCCGATCCGGCCACGGTGACTGGCGTGCTAAAGCAGATGAAGGCCTCGGGAAAAGCGGTTGTCGGGATGAAGATCTTGGGTGCCGGCGATCTTCGCAACCGGCAGGATGAAGCCATCAAGCACGCTCTGGGAATCGGCGTGCTCGATGCGTTCACCATCGGAGCTGAGAGCCGCAATGAACAGGAAGATCTGATCCGGCGAATTGCCGCTGCGTGATCGCCTAATCTTCGCTGAACAGTTTGCCACGGACTTGAGAGTCTGGATCTCAACTTCTGCTTTCTCCAGCACGAGCCCACGCTAGAATGCGCGTGATGAGTGGTGTGTATCGAGGACGCATTGCGCCGTCTCCGACCGGCTACTTGCACCTGGGACATGCGCGCACTTTCCTGATTGCGGCGCAGCGTGCTGTCGAAGCTGGAGGCACACTCGTATTACGAAACGAAGATTTGGATCCCGACCGCTGCCGTCGCGAATATGTCGAAGCCAATTACCAGGACCTGCGCTGGCTGGGGATTGCATGGAGTGAAGGCCCGGACTGTGGCGGACCGCATGTGCCCTATTCGCAAAGTGAGCGGCGAGCGCAATACTTGCAAACCTGGACGCAGTTGCGCGACCAAGGCCTGATTTATCCATGCACCTGCAGCCGCAAAGACCTGGCGATGGCTGCATCCGCCCCAAACGATGCTGATGATGAGCCGATCTATCCGGGAAAGTGCCGGGGTCGAGATGACGGGCGAAGCTTCGAGAAGCCAGCCGGTGTGAATTGGCGATTTCGGGTCCCTGATGGCGAAGAAATCGCGTTTCAGGATTTGCACCTGGGCCAGCAGAGTTATATCGCCGGGCACGACTTCGGCGACTTTGTAGTCTGGAGGCGGGACGATGTACCGGCGTATCAGCTGGCAGTAGTTGCTGACGATTCCGCGATGAAGATCACCGAAGTGGTGCGCGGCGCGGATTTATTGAAGTCTACTGCGCGGCAGATTCTACTTTACCGAGCGCTCGGGCTTGAAGTTCCAAATTTCTATCACTGCGATCTGGCTCGCGATGAAGCCGGCGTGCGCCTTGCCAAACGGAACGATGCACTCAGCATCCGCAACTTGCGAGAGAGCGGGTACAGGCCGGAGGAGGTGCGTACCCGAGCGATGCAGAGCGCATGAAAAAGCTTTTGCTGAGCTTTACTTGCCCAGAGAAGAAACTGTCTCCGGCGTCATTGATTTTTCTTGCTCGATAGCCGAGAGCATGTCGGCATCGTCTGAGAACTTAAAGTAGTTTAGACCGCGCGAGCGTGCTTCGCGCTCCTCGGCAGCGCCTAAGCGTGATAAGTCAGATTTCGAAACTGCCTGAACTCCGCGATGCTCCAGGAACTTTGCAATCTGGTCTGCCGAGGCGGACTGTGGAGCCCGGCAGCTGGATAAATATTGAACGACACGCGCGGCCCCCACTTCGCCGTCATGGCGCGCGATTCCCACCAGTCCGTCACTGGGCTTGCGTGCCCAACCCACTACGTAAGTGCCGGGAACCACCTTCTCGCTGGCGGGATCAAAGACTTCGTAACTGGCTCCGGGCTCAGGGCTGGGATTGGTCGCGTATCCGCTGGAGCCAAACGGCAGCCCGACAGATTGATCGTGCATGTCGCCGATGGCGAAGATCAGAGTGTCGACATCGAGTTCCGTCGTCTGGCCGGTGGTTCTTGCCGAAGTGCCGCCGTCGCGGCTGACCAGAATGTTCTCGGCGACTGTGAGCTTTGCGATTCTTCCATCCGGGCCGGGAACAATTGCAGTGGGCGAATTCAGGAAGCGAAACGTCAGCCGCGCATCCATGCCTGGCTGCTCTGGAGTTTTCAGCAAAGACGGAAAAGTCTGTTCTGGAACTTTTGCGATGTCCTGACCAACGGCCGCAATACGCTCCTTAACTCGCTGAAGTTCATCCTGAAATGCCTTTCGGTCCAGGAACATGTCGATGTGGGCAAATTCTTTTTCGTCGAATTTGGCTTCGAGTGGGCCGCGGCGGGCGATCACGATCACTTCTTCAGTTTTGCAATCTGGCGCGTCGAGCAGCAGCCACCGGGCGATATCCACCATGACGTTGCCCATTCCAACAATCGCGACCCGCTTGCCCGTGGAGAAATCCTGCGAGGCAAACGGCGGCAACTGGTTGTAGTAGTAGACGAAATCTTTGGCGGAATAAACGCCACTGGAATCTTCTCCAGGAAGTCCAAGCTTTTTGGTGCCCTGCGCGCCGACCGCGAACACCATCGCTGCCGGGCACAATTCGCGGAGTGCATCAATGGAGACCGCGGATCGCGAACCCACCGGCACGTGGCCGAAATAATGAAGATTGGGAAGCGCAAGCACTTTGGCAAACTGCTTTCGCAGGCCAAATTTCATCTTGTCTTTGACCGGATAGATACCGTATTCCGCCAGGCCGCCGGGTTTCACGTCACGGTTGAAGACCACAGTTTCGTGTCCAGCAAGAGCGAATTTCTGGGCGGCGAAGAGTCCGGCGGGTCCGGCGCCGATTACGAAGACAGTTGCCAAAGTCGGTTTCTCCCTATAAGTGTTGCTGCGTAGCGAACTGGCTCAAGGCCACGCTTATCAACAACAGGCTACCTGAAGCAAGTGGCAAACGGGGTGATCAAACTTACGTGGGGACGTGATTTTGGTCACTAGAGCGCCGTAATATCGCCACCGAGATATGGACAACCGTGCGACCCAGGAACGCAAGTAACTTTGTCACTGAGCGCCAGGTTTAGGCTTACTAATAGTTATGTCGTGCTTGCCCTGGCACTCGGAGGACGGATCATAGCTCGCCACCCCTTCTAGATCGTCCTTGGAAGCATGAAACTCCAGTGGAGGCCGGTGCACTCGGGACGGAAGTCCAGTGAACTTCAGCTTTCCGTCGGAGTTGGTTCCGCCTTCGAGATCAAGCCGGCGGATTCCGCCAAAACCGTAGGCCATGTGAACTTTGACTTTGGCGGCGTAGACGGGTTTTCCGTCCGGGCCAGTCACGGTCAGTTCCAGCGAGCAAGGGCCGGCTTCACCGTCCATGATCGGCACCTGCTGCGAGGTTTCGGCTGCGGCTGCATGCGTCGGGAAAGAGATCTTGCCGCAGAGCAGACAAGCACAAACCACGACCATCCATTGCGCAGAAAGGATTTTCTTCATGTACCCCAAATTATACGGGCGGTAGAAAACACGCGCGCGGGCCAGATTCGAAAATTCCACGGCGAGGCGGGTGAAAATCACAGCTCTTGTGCGAAATTTCAGCACTTCGTGTGATCCCAGTCACATTCACGTGTTGCATTCGTCACAGACCGCACCCGGCATCATTTCGGACAATCGAGTCCTAAAGGATGAAACAGATGACCTGGCCCGGTTTTCCGAAACGGCTGCAGTCAGCATTGAAGGCCCTGTGCTGCCTGGCACAAGCCGGCACCGCGATGCAGTCGCCGGCAATCGCAGAACGCATTGACGTGCCCAAGGCCGAAACCGCCAAGATCCTGCAACTGCTGGTTTGGGCAGGGTTCATCACCTCGCGCCGCGGTATTCGGGGCGGATTCCAGCTGGCGGTGCCGGCGGAGAAGATCACCATGGGCGAAGTCATCGACTTCTTTCTGGCCCGGCACCCGGCAGAACCAGACCGGGATTCCCCCGTCTTGCACGCGTTACAGAAGTTAATGACATCCTGCCAGGAAAAGTTCGGCAGACTGACGCTGGCCGAGGCTGCTCGTTTCCCGGGGCGTGCCTCCGGGAGCAGCCGCACCAACCGGCAAAGTGGACAACCAGCTTCAAAGATCCAGAATTCCTCAATTCCCAAGCTGAAACGAAGGAGCCTATCCAATGCTACGAATCGCAAATAGACGTTCCACCGCAGAATTTTTCTTAAAACTTTCCGCAATCGTATTGCTGGCGGCGTTTTGGGCGCCAAGCGCGCATGCAGTTCCCAGCTATTCGCGGCAGACAGGATTGGCATGCTCGTCCTGCCACTACAATCCGCCGGAGCTGACACCCTTTGGCAGAAAATTCAAACTCGAGGGCTATACGCTGACCGCGAAGCCTGAAATCAGTGAAGACAAGAAAGACCATAACTCCGGCCTGCACATACTGGAGGCGTTTCCCATCTCGTTTTTATTCGATACTTCTTTCAGCTCGACGAAATCGAAGCAGCCGGATACTCAGAACGGCAACTTCGAGTTCCCGCAGGCCGCCTCCATATTTCTTGCGGGCGCCTGGGGAAGTCACGTAGGCAGCTTCGTTCAGGTCACATACGATACGCAGGCCGATAACTTCAGTTGGGACAATACTGACATCCGTGCGGCTGCCAACACTGGGCGTTTGTTCGGCAAGCAGCTCACCTATGGGGTCACGCTCAACAACAATCCAACGGTTGAGGACCTGTGGAACAGCACGCCGGCCTGGGGTTTTCCGTTCACCTCCAGCGACGTTGCTCCATCGCCAACGGCTGCAGCCATAATCAATGGAACGCTGGGGCAAGACGTGGCCGGTCTCGGCGGCTACGCCATGTGGAACGATCACCTGTATTTTGCCGGCACGCTATATCGTTCCGAGCACATCGGAGGATCGCAGCCGAATTCCGGAACGGATTTTGGATTCAATATTCGCGGCGTGGCTCCGTACTGGCGGCTTGCGTATGAAACGTCGAGCGCAAACAACAATCTTGAGGTCGGCACCTATGGCATGCACGTCAAGAGCACGCCTAATGCAATCACCGGGCTTGAGGACGGCTTCACCGATTGGGCAGTGGACTTCCAGTACGATCGCACCATTCCGCAGTGGAAGAATGACGTGCTGTCGATTCGGGGAACTTACATTCGCGAGAACTCTTCTCTGATCGCCAGTACCGTCGACACCCTGGCAGGATTTCCCAGTCATCACCTGAACACAGTTCAAGGAGAAGCCGAATATCACTTCGGCACTAAACTCTCAGGGACGGTGGGATTGTTCAGTGTGACAGGAACGGCTGATCCGTTGCTGTTCGGGCAAGGAACGCCGATTTCGGGCAGCGCGAATGGCAGTCCGCAGAGCCGGGGATACATTCTCAATCTTTCCTGGTGGCCGCAACAGAACATTGATCTGGCCGCCCAGTACACCGGCTACACACGCTTTAATGGTGGCAGCAACAACTACGACGCGGCTGGTCGTAATGCCAGCGGGAATAATTCGGTTTATCTGCTGGCGCGGTTCGTGTTCTAACAGTTGGGGCAAACGACGCGGCCTTCCTGCCACTGGGCGGGGAGGCCGTTCGTATCTGAAACCTGCTAATCTGCACATTTCTCTGGCCTTACTTTCCTTGACAACCTCGGGCGGCAGTAGCAGAATCTCCTAGGCGAATAAAAGGCAAAACTACTCTGGTTTCCAGGCAGTTGTAGCCCTGATTTTTCTGCCTGAGGTCCGCATGTCTTCGTTTCCATGTAATACCGGTGACGTTCCAGTCTTTCCTGCACAGTTCCAGGATTTAGCGCAGAAGAGGGCCAGCGTTCTAAGACACATTGCCCGCTCCGAGCGACTGGCCGAAGTGCGGCCGGCGTCGCGCCTTGAAGTGCATCCTAAGCCGGAGATGCTTACCACCGGCATTTCTGAAATCGACGCTATGACCGGCGGAATTCCGCGGGGCTGCCTCTCTGAACTTTATGGGCCAGCTTCTTCAGGAAAAACCAGCGTGCTGCTGGCGACGATTTCGGCCGCGACCCGGCGGGATGAAACCTGCGTTTTAGTCGATGCCAGTGACAGCTTCGATCCAGCTTCGGGGCAGGCTGCAGGAATCGATTTTGGCAAGTTGCTTTGGGTGCGATGTGGAGATTTTGGTAAGTCGACGTACGTCGTCCGTCGTACGTCGTCCGCTTATGACTGTAAGGCCAACGATCAACAGCTAACGACCAAGCACAACAACAAAAATCGTTTTCAAAACAATAACGAGCACCAGCTCGAACAAGTTTTAAAAACCACCGACCTCATTTTGCAGAGCGGCGGGTTCGGAGTGGTGGCGCTGGATCTGGCGGGAATTCCGGAAAAATCTGTCCAGCGGATTCCGCTGGCCTCCTGGTTCCGCTTTCAGCGCGCAGTGGAGCACACCAAAACCGTGCTGCTGGTGATCAGCGAGTTTCGTTGCGCCGAGAGTTGTGCCGCACTGATTCTGAAATTTGGCGGTAAGTCATCAGCTCGTTGTCCCACCCTTGTCTCTCCGTCCTTTGAAGAGTGGGTCAGTCCTGATCAGATCTCAGCTTCACCCGCGCACACGCAAATTCTCGAAAAGATGCGTGTGGAAACGGAATTGGTACGGTCACGCCTGGAACGTAAGCCAGCGCAATCCGTGAAAGCAGGTTTCACGACGCGAGCCATTCGCGTGGGGTGAAAGTAGCTATGTATTACATGCATTTGTCCGGCTCTGGTGATCTGTGTTGATCCGCGTTTTTGCCAACGGCCAACGACCAACGGCCAATGACAGTTTTATGGCTTTTGCCTGCATCTTCGTCCCAGACTTTCCGGTTGAGGCAATCGTGCGCGCCGACCCAGAATTGCGTGACCATCCAGTGGCTGTGCTCGAAGGCAAGCCGCCGCTTGAAAAAGTTGTGTCGGTGAATGAAGAAGCGCGGCATGAGGGGGTCCATTCGGGGATGACCAAGTTGCAGGCTGAACTTTGCGAAAGCGTGACCCTGCGCGATCGTTCAGAGCTGCAGGAGTCGGCGGCGCATCGTGCGCTGCTCGATTGTGCACTCTCTTTTTCGCCCCAGGTGGAAGATGTCGCGCCAGATGCGGTATTGCTGGATTTGTCGGGACTGGAAAAGCTGTTTGGCACAGTGCCGAAAATTGCCTGGAAAATTTCGCAGTGTGCTTCAGCCATGGGCTTGCAAACCAACGTCGCTGTAGCCGGCACGTTGGAAGCGGCCATTCTCGCGGCGCGAGGATTCAGTGGGACCACAGTCGTACCGGCGGGAAAAGAAGCTGAGTGTCTCGGCGGGCTGCGGATTGAGCTGTTGTTCGCGGATGAAAGCGATCCTGAAAAAACGGAAGAGGTTTTGCAGACCTTCGAGCGATGGGGTGTATGCCGGTTGCGCGAGTTGGCGGCCTTGCCTGAAGTGGAGTTGAGCGAACGGCTGGGGCAGTGGGGGATCGAGCTCCAGAGAAGATCTCGTGGATTGAGCCATCGGGCTTTTGTGACGTCCGATTCGCCGCTCATCTTCGAAGAGGTCCTGGAACTGGAGTATCCGCTGGTTTTGCTCGAGCCTTTGGCTTTTGCACTGAACCGGATGCTGGAGCAGTTGTGCGCGCGTCTGCAGGCGCGGGCCCTGGCAGCGCAGGAATTACATCTGGAGTTGATGCTCGAAAATGGATGTGAATATTCGAGTTCTGAACAATCGGGTGGAGTTTTTAAAAGAACGATCCATTTACCCATTCCCCTGCTCGATCCCAAAACTTTTCTTAAGCTGCTACAGCTGGATTTAAAAGCGCATCCCGCCGGCGCTCCTGTCACAAAAATTATTTTGCGAGTGGAGCCTGCCAAGCCGCGGGCAGCGCAGAACGGCCTTTTCCAGCCATCCTCGCCGGAGCCGGAGAAGCTCGAGCTCACGCTGGCGCGAATTTCTGAAATTGTGGGTGAAGCGCGGGCAGGTTCTCCCGAATTGCTCAACACGCATCGGCGGGAGGCATTTGAGATGAAACATTTCACGCCGTCAGCAGCAAAAAATGGAAATGGCCCTACTCCCAGGGAGTTCGTTACCGCATTGCGAATTTTTCGTCCGCCGCTTGTGGTCAGAGTGAGTCATCAAAACGGCAGGCCGTCGCACATTGCGTCAGGCAGACGCGATCAAATTTTCGGCGACGTGTTGTGGGCCGCAGGGCCGTGGCGCTCCTCCGGAGATTGGTGGGAACGGGACGCATGGATGCGCGATGAATGGGACATTGCATTGCAAGCACAGACCGGGCTCGCGCTGTATCGCCTGGTGCATGACGTAGTCGGCGGGACGTGGATGCTGGAAGGAAGCTATGACTGAAAAATCAGCTTTCAGCTTTCAGCTTTTAGCTCTTAGCTTTCGGCTCGAACTCTGAGTGAGATGTGGGGCTAGAAGCTAAAAGCTAACCGCTAAGAGCTGCTTTTGTACATCGAACTTCACTCTCGCTCTGCGTTCAGCTTTCTCGAAGGCTCGTCCGTGCCTGAAAGCCTGATGGCGCGCTGCGCCGAACTGCAAATGCCGGCTATGGCGCTGCTCGACCGCGATGGCGTGTATGGCGCCCCGCGCTTTCATATGGCAGCCAAAAAAGCTGGACTGAAGGCGCACATTGGCGCGGAAGTGACAACAGATTTCTCACCACGGAGACACGGAGACACGGAGAAAAGCGAAAAACTCATTCAAGACCGAAAAGACGGGATCAGGGTTGCACAATATAACCAAGGTTTAAATTTCTCGGTGCCTCTGTGTCTCCGTGGTGAATTCAGGCTTCCGCTGCTGGTGGCTTCCCGCGCTGGATATCAGAACCTTTGCCGCCTCATCACAAAAATGAAGCTGCGCGCTGCAAAAAGTGAGGGCGCAGTTTATGAAGATGAATTGCAAGATCATGCTGAAGGTCTAATTTGCCTGACTGGAGGAGATGACGGGCCGCTTGCGTTTGCATTCACAAATGGTGGCATTGAAGCAGCGCGTCTTTCAGTCGAACGATTGCTCCACATTTTTGGGCACGGGAACGTTTATGTTGAATTGCAGCGGCACTTTCATCGCGAGCAGGAGCTGCGGAATCGTGCTGCCATTGAAATTGCGCGCTCATTGCGTCTGCCTCTGCTGGCGACGAACGGAGTTCGCTATTCGACCAAAGCCGCCCGCGAACTTTGCGATGTGTTCACCGCGCTTCAAAATCATTGCACGTTGAGCGATGCTGGAAGATTGCTCACGCGCAACTCCGAATGCCATGTGAAGTCGCCGGAAGAAATGCAGGCGCTCTTCGCCGATCTGCCTGAAGCGATATCGAATACCGTGGAGCTTTCTTCAAGGCTTGAATTCACCCTGGAAGACTTAGGCTACGAATTCCCGAAATATCCCGTGCCCGAAGGCGAGAACATGATGTCGTTTCTGCGCGAGCGTGCGCGGAAAGGATTTCAGTCGCGTTATGAGCTCGCCCCCGCTGATTTGAAAGAACGCGCCCGGCAGCAGATTGATCGCGAACTCGCGCTCATCGAAAAACTCAAGCTGCCGGGATATTTTCTGATCGTCTGGGATCTGGTGCGCTTTTGCGGCGAACAGAACATTCTGGTGCAAGGCCGGGGCTCGGCAGCCAACAGCGCGGTCTGTTATTCGCTCGGAATCACCGCGGTCGATCCGGTCGGCATGGAGTTGCTGTTTGAGCGCTTCCTTTCTGAAGAACGCGGCGAATGGCCGGATATCGATCTCGACTTGCCCAGCGGGGACGATCGCGAAACCGTGATCCAATATTTGTATCGCCGCTACGGGGAGCGCGGTGCGGCGATGACTGCCAACGTGATCACGTATCGCAGCCGAATGGCGTCGCGCGAAATCGGCAAAGTGCTCGGCTTCGATCCTGAAACTTTGGACAAAGTTTCTGCCGCCGTGGCGCACTGGGAATATCGTGACGCGAGCGACACCTTCGATCATCGTTTTCGCGATGCCGGGCTCGACCTGCGCCATCCCCGCATCCGCAAATATTTTGAGCTGTGCGAAACCATTCAGGATTTACCGCGGCATCTGGGCCAGCACTCCGGAGGCATGGTCATTTGCCAGGGGCAGCTCGATTCTGTGGTTCCACTGGAACCGGCGTCCATGCCGGGCCGCGTGGTCGTGCAGTGGGACAAGGAAGATTGCGCCGACCTCGGCATCATCAAGGTAGACCTGCTCGGTCTGGGCATGATGGCAGCGCTCAAAGATTCACTTCAATTGATTCGCGATCATTACGGCGAGGACGTGGATCTGGCGCATTTGCCGGCAAACGATTCCGAAGTTTATTCCACGTTACAGAAGGCGGACACGATTGGGATGTTCCAGATCGAAAGCCGCGCACAGATGTCGTGCCTGCCAAGACTAAAGCCCAAAAAGTTTTACGACATTGTGGTTCAAGTCGCAATTATTCGTCCCGGGCCAATTGTTGGACAGATGGTGAATCCTTATTTAGAGCGGCGACAGGGACGGCAAAAAGTGACCTATACCCATCCATCGCTTGAGCCGGTGCTGAAGCGGACCCTCGGGGTGCCGCTTTTTCAAGAGCAACTGCTGAAGATGGCGATGGTGGTAGCAGGATTCAGCGGCGGCGAAGCTGAAGAGTTGCGCCGTGCAATGGGATTCAAGCGCTCGGAAAAACGTATGCGTGAGATTGAAGCGAAGCTGCGGGTGGGAATGACACGAAATGGCATTTCACCTCAGGCGCAGGAAGAAATCGTGCTATCAATCACCTCATTTGCGCTTTATGGATTTCCCGAATCGCACGCCGCCAGCTTCGCCCTGCTCGGATATGCCAGCGCATATCTGAAATGTCATTATCTGGCAGCGTTCACCGCCGCGCTATTGAATAACCAGCCGATGGGTTTTTACAGTCCGGCAACGCTTGTAAAAGACGCGCAACGGCACGGGTTGAAAGTACTCTCAATCGATGTGATGAAGTCGGAGTGGAATTGTACGTTGGAAGAAGCTGTCAGCCGTCAGCCATCAGCCATCAACTCGGCTGCCGGCCGCGCCGGCACCATCGCGCTCCGCCTTGGACTCCGCTACGTTCGTGGTCTGCATGAAGATGCCGGCCAGGCGATTGCGCGGGAACGCAAACTTGCTCCATTCACTTCGATTCACGATCTCGTCCGGCGGGTACCGGAGCTACGAAAAAATGAATTGAACACGCTGGCGGAGATCGGAGCATTAAATTCGATAAACAATTCACCACGGAGATACGGAGACACAGAGAAAACTACTCCAAACAATTTCGCTGAAAATTTGTCCGTTAAGAATTTCTCTGTGTCTCAGGGTCTTCGTGGTGAAAAGTTCTTTCATCGTCGCGATGCGCTGTGGAGCGCTGCCGCAGCGGCTAATCCTTCCCGGCCGCTGTTTGAACAGATTGCCACCCCTGACGAGCAATCTCCTTTACAGATGATGACCGACGAAGAGCGGCTGGTCGCAGATTTTCGCGGTACGGGGATGACGGTCGGTCCCCACCCAATGGCATACCATCGCGCACGCATGCAGAAAATGGGCGTGCATCGCGCCATCGAGTTGGCAAGCCTTCCCGGCGGACGCAAAGTCCGGACCGCGGGAGGAGTCATTGCCCGCCAGCGTCCCGGCACTGCCAAGGGGTTTGTGTTCTTAAGTCTGGAAGATGAAACCGGAGTCGCGAATGCGATTATCACTCCGGATTTATTTCAGCAAAACCGCCTTTTGCTGGCCACGGAACAATTTCTTCTGATTGAGGGAACTTTACAAAATCAGGATGGAGTTATTTCCGTGAAAGCGGACCGCGTGGCGCCTTTGAATATCACCCACGCGCAGAGCAGTTCGCACGATTTTCATTAGCCCATCAATGTTGTTTGGTTCGCCTCATCGTCCGCGCAGGAAAAAATCTATCCCGAAAACCACACTGCGGCCCGGCATGATCACGCCGGGAATCTCCTGATATTTGGTATCGCTGAGATTTGATAACACCAGGTGTGCGGCCACGTGATTGAACTCGCGCACTACGCCAGCGTCCCACAACGCGTACGGATCACTGCCGTACCGATCCAAGATTCCAATGCGGGTGCGTGCCACAAACTTTCCCGGCAGGCGGCCGTTCCAGGCAATCACTCCATCATGAACTGGATAGTTAAACGTATATCTCGTCTGCAATCCGCTCAGGCTTTTCTGCACTCCATACAGTTCCGTATAGGCGAACTCTATGTGCTGCTCGCGCGGCAGACGAAGCTCGAGAGATGTTTCGACGCCGGTAAAATTCAAACCCTGCAAATTTTCTGCGTGATAGATGGTCGCGCTTGGCGGAGCGCAAGCTATGCCGGGAGGCAGTTCTTGCGCGGGAATCGCCGAACAAGTGCGCAGCACGTAGTCAATAACACCGCGGTCACGGCGCTCAAACACGGTGACCTCAGCTTTCCAGCGGCCACCCGGAGTCCACAGCACGCCGCCTTCGAAATCCCACGCACTCTCGGGCCGAAGCAGGGGATTTCCAAGATTTGCTGGATCGTGATAATCGAGGTCGGTGTAGCTGGGCAGACGAAACGCGCGGCTGGCGCTGGCTTTCAGCTTCAATCCCGGCCTCAACCAAACCCCGCCTGCGAGCGTGGGATTGAATTGCCCATGTGAGCGGCTGAGAATTTCCTCCCGGGCGGCGGCTGAGAATGAGAATCGCTTGAGAGCGCGAACGTCATAGTCGAGATAGAGAGCCCCGCGGTTGCGATCGTGATTGCCCAGATTGTTGCTGGTAATGCTTTCGTGAATTCCCTCCGCACCGTAGAACAGAGTCGAATTGGCCGAAATGCGGTTGTGCCGCCGCAGATCTGCCTGCCAGCTTTTGTCGATGTGATTGTTCTCGAAAGCTGCGGGATTATTTCGGAACAAAACGAACTCGTCGGTGTGGCGGCGAAATCCAAAATCTAATTCCGTGCTGCTGCCGAACTGTTGTTTCACTCCGGCGAACCAAGATTTTGTCCGCTCCCATGAGTTGAACGGACCGTAGAACTGGTCGGCGCCGTAGGGTTTGTCGGCGTATCCCAACATCAGCGTTGATTGGCCAAGTCCGGTCTGCGCACGCGTGGTAGAAAAAAGCGTAAAGCTCCTGTAATCGCGGTCCGGGCGGAAACCGCTGGAAAAGTCGCGTTCGCCGTCGAGTTGGCTATCTAGTTTTTTCCAAAGTAGTGCTGCCGATCCACTTTGCTGATTGACACCAAAATTTCCAACCGCCGTGCCCACGCGCAGATCAGAGTGATCGGGTGAGGTGGTAATTACGTTGAGCGATCCCGCCATGGCATCCGAGCCGTACAAAGTCGAGCCCGCGCCGCGCAGTACCTCAACCCGCGCCACCGAATCGGTGGGAAGAGGTAAATCCATGTCGTGGTGCGCGCTTTGCACGTCATCCATACGGAGGCCATTTACCAGCACCAGGGCCTGGCCGAAGGTTGAACCACGGATCGAGAAATCGCCCTGGACATCATTTGGCGCGCGCTGCCGCAGGTCGACCGACGGTGCGAGTTCAAGAGCGTCGACCCAACTCTTGTACAAAGAAGTGTCTTCGCGAAGTTCGATCACCGTGACCGAACGATCAATCTCGGTTTCCGGAAGGGGCTCAAAAGTTCCGGTCACAACCACGGTCTCAGATTGCGCCTGTGGCCGTTGCGCTTTGGGCTTGGGAACATCGCCCGGTGTGGCTTGGGCGAGCAAGTGCATGATCAGCAAGGGAATGATCGCAAAGCCACGCAGCAGGGAATTCAATCTGCCTCCGGACTAAAGTCAAGCAAGTTATTGAACGAAGTATGTAAGAGGAATCGGATATGTGGCTGCAAAAATTCCGTTTACAGAAAGCAGAATTTTTTCTCCGAGAATTCAAAATTCCACAGCCACTCGGTTGTATCATGGAGATATCACCCGCCACAAAGGATGTAATCAGCCATTCGGTTGTTGCGTCAATGTGTGGCCACACCATTCGACGAT
>Ga0207665_10001315_pt1 | contig 16749 bp, 17 predicted proteins | sample LARL112metaG_FD_184351 | JGI IMG/M metagenome (GOLD analysis project Ga0207665, IMG submission 184351) | Corn, switchgrass and miscanthus rhizosphere microbial communities from Kellogg Biological Station, Michigan, USA - LAR L11-2 metaG... | ecosystem: Host-associated > Plants > Roots >...
TCCGAGCGCGAGCCGCCGTCACCGGCGCGCCATTCCGTCGCGCGGATTTCAGCCGCGGGCCTGCCGCGCGGCAAGCCAATCGACCGCGACGGTCGCGCGTGCTAGGCAATATCAACGATAACATCTTGCCCAGGGAGAAAACATAACATGCGTGAAGCTGTGGTCGTCTCATATGCACGCACGGGCCTCGCCAAGTCGGTGCGCGGCGGATTCAACATCACGGCGCCCATGACGATGGCGGCACATGCGATCCATCATGCGGTCGAGCGCGCCGGCGTCGACAAGGACTATGTCGAGGACTGCTATCTCGGCAATTGCGCCCATGGTTCGCGCAACATCGGCCGCGAGGCGGCGCTGCTCGCCGGCATGCCCAAAACCACCGCCGGCGTCTCGGTCAACCGCTTCTGCTCCTCGGGCCTGCAGACCATCGCGATGGCCGCGAACCATATCCGGTCCGACGGCGCCGATTGCATCGTCGCCGGCGGGGTCGAGAGCATTTCCGCGCCGGTCGGCGGCGTGCCGAAGGAAGCCCAGGATCCGGAGCTTCTGAAATATGCACCGGACATCTACATGGCGATGATCGACACCGCCGACATCGTCGCCGCGCGCTACAACATCTCCAGGGAATATCAGGACGAGTTCTCGCTGGAATCACAGCGCCGCATGGCCGCGGCGCAGCAGGCGAACAAGTTCAAGGACGAGATCGTCCCGATGCAGACGAGGATGAAGGTCGTCAACAAGGAGACCAAGGAAGAGAGCATCGTCGACTACACGGTCTCGCGCGACGAGTGCAACCGTCCGGAGACGACGATGGAGGGTCTCGCAAAACTCGAGCCGGTGAAGGGGTCCGGCAAATACGTCACCGCGGGCAATGCCAGCCAGCTCTCCGATGGCGCCGCGGCCGTCGTGCTGATGGAAGCCAAGGATGCCGAGAAGCGCGGGCTGCAGCCGCTGGGCCGTTTCGTCGCCTGGGCGGTGGCGGGCTGCGAGCCCGACGAGATGGGCATCGGCCCGGTGTTCGCGGTGCCAAAACTGTTGAAGCGGCACGGCCTGAAGGTCGACGACATCGACCTCTGGGAGCTCAACGAGGCGTTTGCCAGCCAGTGCCTGTATTGCCGCGACCAGCTCGGGATCGATCCTGCGAAATATAACGTCAATGGCGGCTCGATCGCGATCGGCCATCCCTTCGGCATGACCGGCGCGCGGCTCACCGGCCACATCCTGCAGGAAGGCCGGCGCCGCAAGGCCAAATGGGGCGTGGTGACGATGTGCATCGGCGGCGGGCAGGGCGGCGCCGGGCTGTTCGAGATCTTCAGCTGAGGCGGCGCGCGCCAGAGAACATGATCAACGCGGCGGATGCTTTCCGCCGCGTTTTTGTCTTGGCGCAAACGCTTGCAGGGCGGCTCGACCGAAGTCGATGCGGGCCTGGGAACCGAAACGCCGGTTCTCGCTTTCCTGCAGGCGTAGCTGCAAGGAGAGCGACCATGATCTCTGAGGTGCAGATTCACACGATCGCGCGCCAGATGCTCGAGAAGCACGGATTTGAGGCGATCGCCCAGGCCGCGCAGCAGGCGGTGGCGTGCGAGAAGAAGGGCGACGACGAGGAGGCGCGGGAGTGGCGCCATATCGAAGCGGCCATGAAGATGATGAAGGGGCCGCATCAAAGCTAGCCGTAGCCGTAACTTAGCACCGCCTCTTCGACCGGAGCCCGAAGTTCTGCGGGATCCAAAGGTAAGATTGTGCCCTGAAGACCACAATGAGACCGTATTTATACCGATTGTGGCGCAAAGATTGCGGGAAAGTGTCCGAATCGACTACACCCTTAGGTGGGGCTGGGAAGCGAAGGGTGGTGTAAATGAGGCTCGCTTCCTTTGAAAATCTGTTAGCGGTGGCCACGCTGGTATCGGCTATCGTTGTCGTACTATGGGGGATCAAGATCTACCACGGAGTGTGACATCAGGTTGACCCGTTGGGCCAACGCGCGATGGACGGCGCGGGACACCGCCAAAACTGGCGGTTGACCGTCCGAAGCGCGGCGCTGGAGATCGGCGGATCTCAGCGCGGCTCCTCTTCAGGTCCCTTTGCGACCGGTCTGTGCTGGGTTTGAGCCGGCTGGCCTTTTTCCTCACATGGACGTTCGGTCCAGGATCCATCAGCTTCCTGCTGATAGGCGTGGCAGGACGCTGACGTCGATGCGTCGTCGGTTGTCCTTTTCGCGTCGGAACTCTTCGCCATGACCGGCGCCGCCAGCCCAACGAGCGCGGCAAGCAATGCTGCTGACGTCACATTGGCGATCCGCATCCTGCCCTCCTTCTCCAAGTGGATCGGTTGATCACGACCGCGGCGCACAGCGTCGCCAGCGCGGACTTAAGATTCAGCAAATCCGCGATCCCGTCTCAAGCCGTCTCGCGATTTTTTGAAGTGCGGAACATTCCGAAGTCAGGGGCTTGCCTCGGTCCCGGAATAAGCCCCTGCCACTGGGGTTGCCACGACAATCGCAAGAAAATCGGGGAGGTTGTCTTGGTCAAAAAGTTCCTGCGCGCCGTCGCCATTCCCGGCGTCATCCTGCTGTCGTCCGTGGTTCAGGCCTCTGCCGAAGATGCCGTGCGCGTTCGCGGCACGGTCGAGCGCATCGAAGGCCCGGTGTTCGTGGTCAAGACGCGCGATGGATCCGATGTCAAGCTGACCGTGACCGACAACCCGCTGTTCGTCGCGATCGTCCCGGCCAAAATGACCGACATCAAGCCGGGCATGTTCGTCGGCTCCGCCGGCATGATGCAGGAGGACGGCACCCAGAAGGCGATCGAGGTCCATATCTTCCCGGAGGCGATGCGCGGCACCGGCGAGGGCCATTACGACTGGGACCTGCTGCCGAAGAGCAAGATGACCAACGGCAATGTGGAGCAGGCGGTCACCGGCGTCGACGGGCCGGTGCTGTCGGTCAAGTACAAGGACGGCGAGAAGAAGCTCTTGGTGACGCCGCAGACCGTCGTGGTGACCTACGAAATGGGAAAGCGGGAGGAGATCCAGCCGGGCACGAGAATCTTCATCGGCGCGGCCAAGAAGCAGGCCGACGGCACGCTGCAGACCCCGCGCATCACCTATGGCCGGAACGGCGAGGGCCCGGCATTCTAGGGATGAACCGGACCTTCCGTTCCGAATGATCGGAACGGGAGACGCCATCCATCAGCATCAAGCAACCTGCCGCATCACTCGCCCGATCCCGGCGCGAACTCCTGCCGGGCGAATCCCGCTGGCGAGCCGTCCGCGATCGCCGCCACTTTCGGCTTGCGCAGCCGGACATAGATCTGCGCCCCGATCAGGACCACGCACAAGAACAGGAAGAATGCGCTGATCCAATGCGTAACGAACACCGAGGCGTCGCCGCGCGAGATCAGCATGGCGCGGCGGAAATTTTCCTCAAACCGCGGACCCAGCACGAAGCCGAGCAGGATCGAGGCCGGATGGAAGTCGAGCAGCAGCAGCAGATAGCCGACCAGCCCGATCACCACGGTCTCGCCGACCTGGAACATGTCGTTGTTGGTCGAATAGACCCCGATCGCGACGAAGAACAGCGCGCTTGGATAGAGGTACTTGTAGGGGATCATCAGCAGTTTCACCCACAAGCCGATCATCGGCACGTTGAGCACGACCAGCATGATGTTGCCGATCCAGAAGCTCGCGATCAGCCCCCAGAAGATGTCGGGATGTTCCTTGATCAGTTGCGGCCCCGGCACGATGCCCTGGATCAGCAGGGCGCCGAGAATGAGCGCCATCACGGCGTCGCCGGGAATGCCGAGACTCATGGTCGGAATGAAATCGCCCTGCACCGAGGAATGCGTCGAGGCTTCCGGACTGGCGACGCCTTCGATCATGCCGGTGCCGAACTTTTCCGGCGTCCTGGAAACCTTCTTCTCCGTCGCATAGGCGATGAACGAAGCGATCGTCGGACCGGTGCCCGGAATCAGCGAGCACAGGCTGCCGACCAGGGTGCCACGAAACATCGCGGGAAGGGAACGGCGCAGCTCGTCGCGTGACGGTCGCAGGTCGCGAAACCCGACATTCGAATATCTCGTGTTGATGTCCGAGAACTGGTTCACGCTCTTCATGAACTCGGCGATGCCGAACAGCCCGAGCGCGAGCCCGACCAGCTCGATGCCGTCGAACAGGCTGGGGATGCCGAGGGTGAAGCGCGGCGTCCCGGTCTCGATGTCGGTTCCGACGATGCCGAGCAGCAGGCCGACCAGCGTCATGGCGATGCCCTTGAGCGGCGAGCCGCGCGCCAGGGTCGAGCCCGCGAGCAGGCCGAGCAGCATCAGCGAGCAGATTTCGGTGGGGCCGAATTCCAGCGCGACCCTCACCAGGACCGGCGCCAGGAAGATCATCTCGGTAATGCCCCAGGACGCGCCGACAAAGGACGAGATCACCGTGACCCCGAGCGCGGCGCCGCCGCGGCCCTGCTTGGTCAGCGGAAAACCGTCGAGACAGGTCACCGCATGCGGGGGGTGGCAGGGCAGATTGAGCAGGATCGAGCAGATCGCGCCGCCATATTGCGCGCCATAAAATACGCCTGACAGCATCAGAATGGCGCCGACCGGCTTGATGCCGAAGGTCAGCGGCAACAGGATCGAGATGGTGGCGAGCGGGCCCATGCCCGGCAGCACGCCGACCATGTTGCCGACGAGCACGCCGACGAAGCACCACATGATGTTCTGCGGCTCGAAGGCGACACCGAAGCCGTACCAAAGGTCAGTTAGGGCTGTGGCCAGCATTTCAGAATCCCCAACGGAACGGCGGGAAGGGCACCTTCAGCACATAGGAGAACAGCAGGGTGCCCGCGACCGTGATGCCGGCGGCCAGCATGGCCGAGCCCTTCCATGTCGCGTTGCGGTCGCCGAGCGCGGAAACGAACACGCACATGAAGGTGGCCGCGACCAGGCCGAACAGCTTGCCAAAAATGATGAACATGATCGGGCCCGCCAGGATGCAGGCCCAGCCACGCCATTCCATGCTGTCGGGGAGGATCCGCTCACCATCCTCGAGCGGGGTGATCACGCCGGTCCCGAAGATCAGGATGCCGACGAAGGTCAGGATGATCCCGAGCATGAACGGAAACATGCCCGGACCCATATGCATCAACGTGCCGAGCTTGTAGGTTGTCGAATTCAAGGTCACCACTGCCCCGAGCAGGATCATCACCAGCCCGGCGTAGAAGTCCTTCTTTTTCAGCAGGTTTTGCACCCCGTCGCCTCCCGGATTTTGTTCTTGCCGATATCGTTACCATTGGTGGGCCGTCCAACCAACGATCGGCTGATATTTTTGCCCCGGCCCCCATGGCGGCCAGACGTCGCAGGCGTCCGGCCAGCGGCAGGTCTGGACTTAATCCGGGCCAATGGGGTGACAGTTTGGCCGGCCTTTGGGGCCTGGAAACCTCGGTCGGCGTGGCCGAACCTCTGTTGTAGTTCCGCGTTTCACATCATGAAAGAAGCGGAGCTCAGCCATGGCCACCGAAGAGGTCGATCCTCGTTTTGCGGATCTCGATGCCTGGCCGCTGGCCTCGGCGATGGAAGCGATGTGGGAGGGCCAGCTCGCGGCGGTCGCATCGGTGGGGGGCGCGCTGCCGGCGATCGCGGCTGCAACCCATGCGGCCAAGGAGGCGCTCAGCGAGCGCGGACGGCTGATCTATGTCGGCGCCGGCACGTCGGCGCGGGTCGCCATTCAGGACGGCGCCGAGCTGAAGCCGACCTTTGGCTGGCCCGGCGAGCGGCTCCATTTCATCATCGCCGGCGGGGAGAGCGCATTCGTCATGAGCATCGAGGGCGCTGAAGACGATGTCGCCGATGCCGCCCGGCAGGTCGATGCGGGCCGCCTTTCCGGGAACGACGTCGTGATCGCCGTGTCAGCCAGCGGCACCACGCCGTTCACCGTGGCGGCCCTGCAGGAGGCGGGGGCGCGCGGCGCCGTCACGATCGGCGTTGCCAGCAATCCCGGCGCTGCGCTCCTCACGCAGGCCGGATATCCGGTCCTGATCGAGACCGGCCGGGAGCTGATCGCAGGCTCGACGCGGATGAAGGCCGGTACCGCCCAGAAGGTCGTGCTCAATTTGATCTCGACCGGCATCATGCTGGGGCTCGGCTGTGTCTATCGCGGCATGATGGTCGACATGGCGCCGACCAATGCCAAGCTGAAGCGCCGCGCCGAGGCCATGGTGGCCAGAATTGCCGGCTGCAGCGAAGCGGAGGCCGCGCACGCCCTTGCGCTGAGCGGGGGAAACATCAAGACCGCCGCGCTTCTGGCATTGGGATATGATGCCGCGGAGGCCGAGGCCTTTCTCGCCAGACACAAGGGCAACCTGCGTCACGTGCTGGCCGATCTTGCCGCTCGTCGCGCGTGAATGACGTTCGTGAAGGCCTTCGGCAATTCGGCGGCAGCCGCCGGCTTCGCTTCATGCTTGGCTCCTGTCAATGCCGGGAAGACCTTGCCAAACGGGACCGCCGAAGGCACCCCCTCCGCCAGCCGCTGATGGAATCTTGCTTCGCAGCCGCGCTTGACCGCCTCACCATCGGCCGCGCATTCTGGATCTGGCTGCACAAGAAGAATTCGAACGAATGATCGTGCGTCACGTTGATGCGGCGCGCCGATCGCAACGGGGAGCCACGTCCAATGAAATCGATCCACGATCCGCTGCACGCGGGCCGCGACCGGCGAAGCGTGCTCGCCAACATCGCCATGGCGGCTTTGCTGGCACCGGTGCTGGTGCGGCCGGCGTGGGGGCAGGCGCCGATCGCAGGCGCTGGCGCCGTTTTCGATGTCCGCAGCTTCGGCGCCACCGGCGACGGCAAGACCATCGATTCGCCGGCGATCAACCGCGCGATCCAGGCCGCTTCGGTCAAGGGCGGGGTGGTCCATGTTCCGGCCGGGACCTATGCCTGCTACTCGCTGCGGCTGGCGAGCTCCGTCGTCCTCTATATCGACGCGGGCGCTACCATTCTGGCGGCCGACACGCCGCGCGAGGGCACTGCCTCGGGCTATGATGCGGCCGAGAGCAACGCGCCCTGGGAGGCCTTTCAGGATTTTGGCCACAACCACTGGCACAACAGCCTGATCTGGGGCGAGAACATCCACGACGTCGCCATTCTCGGACCCGGCCTGATCTGGGGAAAGGGCCTCAGCCGCGGCCACGATGATGCCGATCTGCCGATCGCGGAGGCGCCCGGCGTCGGCAACAAGGGGCTCGCGCTAAAGAACTGTCACAACGTCATCCTGCGCGACTTCTCGATGCTCGCCTGCGGCCATTTCGCGATCCTGGCCACCGGCGTCGATAATTTCACCATCGACAATCTCAAGATCGACACCAACCGGGACCGCATCGACATCGACTGCTGCCGGAACGTGCGCGTCTCCAATTGCAGCGTCAATTCGCCCTGGGATGACGCGATCTGTCCAAAGAGCTCGTTTGCGCTTGGCTATGCGCGCGTCACCGAAAACGTCACCATCGCCAATTGCTATGTCACCGGCGGCTATCAGGTCGGCTCGCTGCTCGACGGCAGCTTCAAGCGGCTTGCCGAAGGCGTGGAGGATCACGGCTGGCAGCGCACCGGCCGGATCAAATGCGGCACGGAATCGAATGGCGGCTTCAAGAACATCGCGGTGTCCAACTGCATTTTCGAGGATTGCCGCGGCTTTGCGCTGGAGACGGTGGACGGCGGGATCATCGAGGACATCTCGCTGACGGGACTGACGATGCGCAACATCCGCAACGCGCCGCTGTTTTTGCGGCTCGGCGCGCGCATGCGCGGGCCCGAGGGCATCGCGGTCGGAAGCCTGAAGCGCGTGCTGATTAGCAACGTCACCTGCCACGCGCCAAGCAACGACATGCCGTCGATCCTCAGCGGAATTGCGGACCACCCGATCGAGGACATCAAGATCAGCGATTGCTATTTTCTTCAGAAGGGCGCCGGCAGCGCCGAGACGGCGGCCTTGCAGCCGACCGAGCGACCGGCCGAATATCCGGAGCCGGCCCGTTTCGGCGCGTTGCCGGCACAGCATTTTTACGTTCGTCACGCGCGCAATGTCGAATTCAGCGGGGTCGAACTCGCTAGCGTGAGCGCCGATGCGCGCCCGGCATTCTGGCTCGGCGACGTCAGCAGTGCCGACCTCCATCGCGTCAAGCTGCCGCCGTCCGGCATGGCGGCGATGCTCAATGACGTCAGGGATTTCCGGGCGAGCGGCAACCGCGGCCTCAAGGACATGTCAATTGACCAGGCGGTCTCGCACTTGCAGCTGTGATGCCCGTTTGGTGGACGCTGCCGCAGGCTCACACGCATCGCCTCAAGCAAATTGCGCGAGTCCGTGACCAACCGACCAGTTCTCTTTCGCGGCCTCAAGGACGTTTACGAACACATCCTCAGGCCGGATGCCGGGACATTCGCCGAGCAGTTCGGCGGTCCGGCGGAATAGCGCCTTCTTCTGGTCCGCGGTGCGGGTGTTGAACACGGTGATCTGGATGAACACGAGATCGTCGCTCCGGGCGACGCCAAAACAAGACGCGCCGTAGCGGAAGTTCGCCGCGTCATGCTCGCTGATGGTCATGAACTGGTCGTCCTCGGGCACGCCCAGCGTTTCGCGCATCGCGCGGTAAAGGCCGTCGAAAATCGCCTGCCGGTAGGCTTCCGGCTTTCCGGCGCGCAGTGCGACATGAATGAGCGGCATCGCGCATCCTCCCAAAGCCGGTGCGGCGGACGTCCTGCCCGCACGGGTTCACCTCATTGACAAGCCGGGCTACCAACCACATGTTTTTGACATCATGTTAAAAACATGTTCTTGACGCTGTGTCAAATACGTTTTTGCACCGTCGTGAGCCACGGAGGAGGCAGGTGAGGCCGCGAGAGTTTGACCGTGACGAGGTGCTGCGCATCGCGTTCGATCAATTTTGGCGCAAAGGAATGCGCGGAACGTCGCTCTCGGACATCGCGCGTGATGCCGGCGTCCAACGCGGCAGTCTCTATAACGCCTTCGGCAGCAAGGAAGCGCTCATTCTCCGCTCCTACGAGCGCTATGCGAGCGAATATCTCGGCTCCATTGAAAAGGCGCTCAGCTCGGGGACCTTGCGCGAGCGCCTCTCGGCCTTCTTCGATCTTACGATAAAGAACTTCCGTTCCGGCTCGCCGCCCCGTGGATGTCCGACCACGCGCGGACTGATGGAGGTGGGATCGGCCGAAGGTGAGGGGCTCGATGAAAACGCAAGGCAGGCCTTTGCGGATCTGGTGGCTCGCATCACCGGTCTGATCGAGGGCGCCTTGTCCAAGGGCGTTGAGCGAGGCGAGTTCAACGGAGCGCCTGAGATCGCTGCTTTACACGTCGTCACCGTGACGCGCGGACTGGCCGTGCTTGAACGCGCCTTCGGTGATGACGCCCAGCTTCGCAGGATTGCCGCACACACGATCGATCTCATGCTCGACAATGAAAACCGCCGGGCGAAGTCATGATGTTGCCGCTCAAAACGGAAACCCGGAAGCGCCCGATCGCGGGTTTGCAATCTTTTCGAGCGTTGGTGCGCCGCACACTTCGTGTGGGCGCGTGGGCGCCGACATGGCGGCGTTGCAGCCAGCCGAGGGGCCGGCGATATCCGGCGCCCGCAGGCCCGGCGCGTTGCCGGCGCAGCATTTTTACGTTCGCCACGCGCGCAATGTCGAATTCAGCGGTGTCGAACTCGCCACGATAGCTGCGGACGCGCGGCCGGCATTCTGGCTCGGCGACGTCGGCGGTGCGGACCTTAATCGCATCAAGCTGCCACCGTCGCGCACGACCTCCGTGATGCTGAGCGATGTCAGCGGATTCCGCGCGCGACCGGAAGCCGCGATCTCGGGGACATCTCGATCGAGCAGGCGGTATCGCGCCAGCAGCGTATCCCTCCTGTGAGGGCCGCCTTGCGCTGATAGAGTAAGGCGCGAAGACATAGTCGTATGACTGAGCATACGACTATGCCGAAGTTGTCGCGACTTGAGGTGATCCAGACCGGGTCGCGACGTACGGTAGCGCCGGTTTTGCTTGACCGAGGCGGCCAACGTGGTGGCTCAACGCTGAGCATCGAGAGTTCATGAACAGCGGCAGCAGCGCTGCCACCATGCAGGCGCAGTGGTGAAAGCGTCTGCTTTGGAGGTCACGTCCGGTGGCTGACAGGCTGGAGGAACATGGATGTCCGCTCAGCCCTCGAGTGCGGCGCCAGAAGGGAACATGCCAAGATCGACGCGATGGCCAATAGCTGACCGGCGCCTCTATGAGTGCAAGCCTCAAGTCCTCCGCTTACGCCCGATTCAATGCCTGTTTCGCAACCTACCCTAGAGGGGGCAAGAAATCCTTTCGAAACTTCGTTGCACAATCCGTATAGTAATCGATTTTTTGGCTGTTTCCTAAGGCGTCATGCTTGGAGGCGAAGTCTTCGTTTTTCCATTTCACGAAGGCGAAGAGGGGCAGCTCGCCGCCCCGCCGGTCCCAATATTTGAGATAGTCCTCGTCGTCACGTCGTGCCTTGCTCGCCAGCATTTTCATCAGCACTGCTGCTTCATGACCATTGAGCAGTCTGCCATATGCAATTCCGTGGACGAGTCCTGAGTAATAAGACGATTTGTACTGCTTCTCATATTCTGGATAAAGAACGTCATGGAACCATGAATCGTCCTGGTGCATGAACCAGCTGGAACGTATCCATTGACCATCGGCTCCGTTTGCGCCCAAAACCACGCCATAACCAAAGCCGCGCAACATCTGCTCTTGTTTCTTGTGATCTACCGCCCCCAAAACGGCGCCGCCGAGTGACAGGAACGTTCCTGCAAGAGTCATGAACGGGCCGGCAATCTCCAAGCCCAGACCCGCGATGCCTAGCTCTGCCTCTGTTACTCCTATCGCAATATGGATTGCTTCGACGAGGTCGAGTACAAAATGTATGCGTTCCCAATTTTCTGAATCGCTGCCTTCAAAATCTTCCTGCATTCCGTCGATAAATCGGGCCAGCTGATTGCGCCCCCCGACCCGCGGCTTCACTATTTCAGTGAAATCAAACACAGCAGTGGGAATATATATTAGTCCCGGGTTCATATCGGCACTGAATGCCCAATTAAGGCCGTCCCGACTTTTTTTGCATCCGACGTAGTTGCGTAAGTACCAATTCACAACGTCTGGATCGTTCGTCTGAAAATTGTAATATAATAGATATTCAACATTTACGTTGAAGTCGGCCGCAACAGTTTTCCAATCTTCCAGACGGTTGGGGTTCGTGCCGGGCCGATAGCTTTCATTCGGTTGCGGCGGGATCCGGGGCGCAAGCTTCTTGGGGTGACGTTCTATCGGCACGGATCAGTCTCCATCCAATTTGCATGCGACACTGCCAGATGTCGCGCGATGCTGCCGAGGAGACAAATTCAACACGCGCACGATACTCGATTATTTGTCCGGCCTATGTTAATTGGATCACATGCTCGCTATCTCGAGTTCGCGGGTGCTCGCCCGGTGTCAAAATCAGTAAGTCCAGACCGATCTGTTTGGGCCCACCGAAGCAGACGCCGGGCGGCCGTCGTTTGCATCGTTGAGACCGGCTCTGCGCCGAGATTGAAACCGCATTCATTCCACGATCCGGTGCTTCTTCGCCCGCTTGCGCCCAGTGTCGGTGTTGCGGATCAGTGGACTGGATAGCCAGGAAACACGCTCGGCATCGGCGGCAGATTGCCGATTTCCGCGCCCGATTTGCCCGTCGGGTCGCCTCGCAACAATCCTGTCAAGCGCCTGCGGTGAAAAGATTTCTGTTTATCGGAATGTAGAATCAGGCGTATGGTGCGCGCGTCCCGCCTCGGACTTGAGGGGCGTATGCGCTATCGTCACGAAACGTGAGGCGGGATGCGATGGCCGCGACGGTGACGCGCACGATTTATCGCGCGGACGAACGGCGCTGCTGCGGACGGCGAAATCGTATCGTCCTGGCCTCCCGACGCTGAGGTCAAGTTCGCCGGCGTGACGAACGCTGCGGACGACGGGGGCAAACAAGCCCGGTCCCCGGGGAGAGTACGTATAAGCCGTAAAGCCATTGCGCAGGGAATGCCGGATGATTCGGCTGAACCTGTGGTTCCTTCCCCGTGCTTTTTCGCTGCACGGGGGCCATGGGCGAGGCCGTCGCCCGGCATTCCCTGCGCCCTCTTGCTTTCGGGAGGGACGGAGTTTTCGCAAAACCCGGGCGACATTGCGCCGCGGGAATGCCGCTCCTTGCCCTCATGAGCTGTTTGACAAGGTTGAATCCGAAGCCGGGTGGCCCGGGTCCCGGTCGCGGTTCTTGCAGTGCCGAATCAGGGACGGACGCTGGCCCGTTGCGCCTCGCCATGTCCAGTCCCCTGCAGAAGCACACAGAGCATTGCAAAAGCCCCAATCTGATCCAAGTCGCGGGCTAGATTTCGGGCATTCTATCTGCCTCTGATTCGGCGGACCAAACGCGATTCGCGAAGGGATGTGGCTTATGGGATTTTTCAAGCGTGATGTTGCCCCCGTCGAACGCTTCGAGCGTGCCCTCAAGGACAAGCAGGCGGCGCGGGCGCGGCTTGCGGAGCAGTTGAACAAGGCCGAGCAGGTCCTCGCCGACATGCGCGCCGCGGCCGAGCAGCTCGCGGTGGCCGGCGCCAGCAATACGAAGCTGGAGCGCGCCGAGCTCAAGCTGCGCGAGGTCGAGGATCGCGCCAAGAAGCTGCGCGCCGAGCTCGCCGAGCTCGACGAGCAGATCGTCGCGACTGAGCGGGCCTGGGCCGATGCCAGGGTCCAGCGCGACCGCGACATGACGGCTGACGGCATCGAGGCGATGGTCTTGGCTATCGAACAGGCTGCCCCGAAGTTCGAAGCCGGCGCCCGCTCCCTGATGGAGGCGGTCACGAAAGGCGGCGCGCCATTGCCGGATGCAAGCCGGTTTGCAACCAGCGTGGAAGCGGTGCGCCGCGAAGTGCTCTCGGCCGTCGAACTGCTGTGCTGGGAGCTGCGCTCGACCGCCGTGCGCACGCGCGCCGGTAATGCCAATGTCGCGCTGCTGGCGCAGGCCGAGCCGGAGCAGCCGCAGCTTCCGGAGATCGAGCGTCAGGTGATCTATACGCTCAATCCGCTGCGCTGGCGCGAGGGCAACGAGTGGCGCACGGCCCAGGCGTTCACGCTCGTCGACCTGCCGCGGACGCTGCTGACCACGGCGCTACGCCATCAGCACGTCGATTATCCGAATGCGCGGCGCGTGCAGACGCTGATGCAGGTTCACGGCGGCGAGCCGCTGCGGGCCGATCTCGAGGCTGACGATCCGCAGTTCATCGATCTCGACGCGCTTGCCGCCGCCGACAGCGAGAGCCCGCGCGCCGACGTGGCCTGAGCTCTGAGGGGATGCTCCGCCCCGAGCATTGCGTAGCCAGGACAAGAGAGAGTTAAGAGTATGCAATTGGTCGGCAGGCAGCCCTGGTTTGGCGCAGTGATGCTCGCTCTGCTCCTCATTGGCGTCTCTTTTCTGGTCACGAACCCGGCCGCGAGGGCCGAGAATCTGGACGAGGGCAAACCGGCGGCCAGGCTGTTCGCCGACGGCTGCTCGGCGTGTCATCACCGCGCCCGCGGGCTTGCGAAGGGGCGCTTCACCGTCACGCTGTACCTGTTTCTGCAGCAGCATTATGCGAGCAATTCCAGCTCGGCCTGGGCGCTGGCATCCTACCTCGAATCTCTCGACGGTGCGCCACACGGTCAGACACGGAGCACCAGGGCAAGGCCATCGCCGTCTCACGCACCGGGATCGCTGCAGCGGCCACCCATGCCGATACCGCAACATTGATGAACCGCGATCGCGCCGTCGATTGCGCTTCACAATTTGCTTCCGCTGCAAGCGGTCGTGTTTGGCCCGCAGACCCGAGATGGGCTATGCTGCGCGTGCGATCGCGTCAAGTCGATGATCGGGGGTGTCGACGAGGTCGCAGCGGGACGGCATCCATGATCACTATTCCTGAACTGGCGGCGGACGAGCTGGAGGAATTTCTCGGCTCCTACATGCGTCGCCGGTTCGGCTCGTCCCAGATGCGGCTCGTCGAGTGCGTGACGTCGGCCGCGCGCATGGCCATCGAGTGCATCGGCAACAGCGATGCGCTTTATCACAATGTCGAACATACGCTTCTCGTCACGCTCGCAGGGCACGCGATTTTCCGCGGCCGCGCCCTGCACATGCATGTGACGGCCGACGACTATGCCCATCTCATCATTGCCTGCCTCACCCATGACATCGGCTATGTGCGCGGGCTGCTCAGGGATGACGATGCCGACGGCTTTGTGATCGATCCCACGGGGAAGAAGCTGACGCTCCCGCGCGGGTCATCGGACGCCGCGCTGATGGCGTATCACGTCGATCGATCCAAGCTCTACGTGTTGCGCCGCATCGCGGGGATTGCCCCGCTCGATCCCCAGCGCATCGCGGATGCGATCGAGGGCACGCGGTTTCCGCCGGTGGCCGGCAAGCAATGCGATGAGGAAGCGTCGATCGTGCGCGCTGCCGACTTCATCGGCCAGCTCGGCGATCCCAACTACATCCGCAAGGCCAACGCGCTGTACCACGAGTTCGAGGAGGTCGGCATCAACCGCCAGCTCGGCTATGAATCGCCGGCCGATATCATCAATCGCTATCCGCAATTCTATTGGGACAGTGTCGCCCCGCAGATCCAGACCGAGATCGGCTATCTGAACATGACCTCGGGCGGCCGCCAGTGGATTGCAAACCTCTATGCCAACGTGTTCCGGGCCGAGCGCGACATCGCGCTGTCCGGGCCGCAGCAATGACGGGCGCCGTGACATGCGAACGCGGTGTGAGTCGCGGCACGCTCGCTCATGACAGCGGACCACCGGCCTCGGCGAGGCGACTGAGGAACCGCAGCGCTTGCTTCATTCTGCGGAAGGCGTACCGCCGGACTGCGCGAAGACGCGCGCCCGCGCCGGCCGGCGCGGGCTCGTGCCGCGCGCCGTCAAGCGCGATCCGCGGATGCTGGAAGGGAATGGCGCGCTCCAACATGAAAATGTCTCCCCGGCCGGCCAATTCGGCAAATCATGCACCGACGCGGCCCATCATGTTGGCTGCGGATCAAGGTTTCAAGGAGGTCGACGAGCGATTCGACCAGGCTCACTGCCTCCGCTGCAACGCAGCTCGCTCGTGCAGCGCAGCAACGATTGACCTGCGTCAATGCATCGTCTGATGATCGCGGTTCGCTAAAGAAAATGTGAGGGAAACGCCGAGGGGAAATGCCATGGGAGATCTTGCTCAGTTCATCGCAATGCCGATCGACCGGACCGATGATGGTCTCGTTGCGGGCGAGCCCTTCAAATGCGCAAGCCCTGCAGCCGCGATCGAGCGCGCCAAGGGCTACTGGAAGGTTTTCGGCCACGCCGGCGCAGTCGCCCTGGTCCGCACCGGCTATCCCGAACACACGACAACTGTGCTCGGACGATTCGGCGCCGTGCCCGACCAGTTTCAATTTGAGGAAGGTTCGACCTGATGCACGTCGCCTGAAGCGAGCACATCGCCTGGCGCAAGCACACCGCCGGGAAGGCAAGGGGCCATGCCTCACTGATGCAGCCCGCTAAACCTTTGCCCGGCGTGCCGTTCGTGCTTTACCGCTATACCATGGTCCGAACGCGCACCACGATACTATCGCGGTTCTCTCTGCGGAGGTGGAGTCATTGAACCTCCCGTCTTCGTGGTTGACCAATGTGATCGCCAAATCGAGGCGACACAGCGATGCTCCTCCCATCCGTTTGTCCTGTCAAGCCGGATCACCACGGGGCCGGCAGCCGCGGCCAGTCGAATTGTGCGGTATTTCGGCACGCTTGATGGATTACTCCGACCGCATTGCATGGTAGTCTCCGGACAGAAATGACGCACCGCATTCTGGTCTTCTACGGCTCCTACCGCTCCGATCGGATGGGCATCCGCCTGGCCCGTTTCGTCGTCGCCGGCTTGCGGGCGCGCGGGCTCGATGTCGAGCTGATCGACGCCAAGGCCGTGGGGCTGCCGATGCTCGATCGCATGTACAAGGAATACAAGAAAGATGAGGCCCCGGCCGTTCTGGAAAAGCTCGCGGGCCAGATCCGCGACGCCGACGGATTCGTCTTCATCACCGGCGAGTATAATTGGGGCGTTCAGCCCGGCCTGAAGAACCTGACCGATCATTTCCTCGAAGAATGGTTCTGGCGTCCGGCCGCGGTTGCGAGCTATTCTGCGGGACGTTTTGCCGGAGCCCGCTCGGCGACTGCTTGGCATGGCATCCTCTCCGAGATGGGCATGGTGGTGATCTCGAGTTCGCTTGCGGTCGGTCCGATCGCACAGACGCTTGCCGAGGAGGGGGAGCCGACCGGGGAGGGCGGAAAGGCCCTGACACGCGCTTTCCCGCGCTTCGCCGACGATCTGCTGTGGTGGGTCGAAGCGGCGAAAACGCAGCGGCAACAGAAGGCGCCGCCCTATTGAGCGGGTACTGCCCCATTTTGTTCACGTTCTTGCCTTGCTTTGAACAAGCCGGACTGGAGTGTGGGGAAGGGGCCGAACGCCATAGAGCTCGTGCCGCCGAAGATCCGCGGCCGCTGTTGTGTGCGTGTGCGTGACATGGACCCAAATCCGGAGCGCCGATGCAGTCCACATTGAATCCCAAGAACAAGAGTGCGGATGAAGTCGTCGTGATCGCACCCGACGTGGTTCGGGTTGCGCCTGGGGAC
>Ga0207665_10001318_pt1 | contig 16739 bp, 25 predicted proteins | sample LARL112metaG_FD_184351 | JGI IMG/M metagenome (GOLD analysis project Ga0207665, IMG submission 184351) | Corn, switchgrass and miscanthus rhizosphere microbial communities from Kellogg Biological Station, Michigan, USA - LAR L11-2 metaG... | ecosystem: Host-associated > Plants > Roots >...
GAATTGCCCATCGATCTTCTCCATTATCTTCTCAGCCCACTGAATGCTCGCCTCGATGAGCTTGTCGGTTCGTGGGCTGCCTTGTGGGCATCCGAACAGGTCATCAGCCGTTCTCATGTGGAGGCTGGTGAGGATCGCAGCCATGATCCCAATGACACGCTTACGGCCCTCATCCATCAAAGCATCCTAGCACATAGGTTCGCTTTTATTTCGCCATCGGAATTGTGGCGAACGGGGATAGAATCTTCGGTAATGCTCAAACTGATTGAGACTTTGTACAAGCAATGGACGGTGGTCAAAGATGCCCCGATTCCATTCTTGATGTGCATTGTCGCCGTTGGTGCGGTGGAGTGGGCCTTCCTCAAGTATTTCCACCGCAAAAACGAACCATCGAAAGAATCACCGAAGGCTGAGAGCGTAGTAACGAATAGTGGAAGCCCAACGGCCACAGCGTCAAGCGGGAGCGTCGTAGTCAACGTCCATCACCCAGAACGGTCGAGCCCACCCCGATCCGTCCCCGTCCTTACGCCGCAACATAAGCGAACCGTGATTCGGAAAGGCACGTTGCAGCTTGAGTGCCCTGTGCATCTTTACCCGAATCCCGAAGTATGGAGGCGTGGTAATCCTTCATCTTCAAGTCAGAATTGCAAAGCTGCGCTACTGCCAATCACCTACGACGCAAAGGATTCCGAAACAACATATTCGCTATATCAACTCAAAGCCCATCTCTGCTTTACGAACGAATCAGGGGGACGGATAGATGTTCATTCAGCACGATGGATTGACGTTCGCACAGACCAACAGTGCATTCTCGCATTGGGCCAGACGAAAGAACTACTTGTGGCTGTATGCATAAACGATGAGTACGGGACGTTCGGAGGAGATGACACCCCGGTCATGTTTGCATCGGGAACTTACAAGGTGTCAGTTGTTCTAGTCTGGGAGCATGGCAAGAAATTCACGCTTCCCGAATTCGACTTCTTTGTCCCAGCCCCAAGCAAAAACGAATAGCGAGCATCGCCCTAATCAACCAAGGACCAGTTCAGCCACGGGTCCAACGGTGGGCAACCGACTTCGCTACAATCCATCACATGCCAGTGACGGGGCTGCGATGGAGGGTTGAACAATGACACCGGAAGAATCCAGCATCTTTTTTGATTTGCTGAGCGGTACGGCCTCCGATACGGCGGTCCCTTACATGGACTTCCTAGCAGATCCCCGAGCACGTGAGTGGGATGAGGGGCTTCCGATCACCCCCCGCAGTCGTGCCGAATTTCTTGCCGAAGGCCTGCAGGAACACGCTCGCGGGTGCAATCTGCCCATTGCCGAGTGCCGACTGTGCCACTTATGTGGGCTAGCAATAAAACGCCTATGGCCTGAGCTCTGGCTGTCGAAATGGCCGGGAGCTACAGCAGATGAGACTAACGACTTTACCGCACTGGAGTTTGAGGTAATTTTCGGAGTGTGTCGGGGTTTGCCGAAGAAGGATATAGCCGAACAGTGCAGGCTTACCGAAGGAATTGTCCACACTATCATGAGCATCATATTCGACAAGGCTAATCTAATGGGTCGATTCGAATTGTTCGAGTTCGCCCGGGCCGCATTAAACAACGAACTAGGGCGGCGTCGCAATGCTTGACCTCGCCACGCTCAGCCAAGGCTTTCAACGAATCAGGGAGTGTTTCGTATCTGCACGACATATTCTGGAACACGCATTCGGTGCCGGGATGGGTCGTGTCTACTTCCCGCTTCGAGTAGAATTCTTGAAGCACCAAAAGTAGGTTCACGCCGTGGTGTATCCTGGGATACGCGTATCCCGTGAATCTGTAACCGATTGATTCGTCAGGATTCGACTGGTCGTCATGAAACACGAAAGTGCTTGAAAGTACAGCAGCACACAGTGTTTCGTAATCGGCAGGTCACCAGTTCAAGTCTGGTCGTCGGCTCCATGTTTTCAGCGAGATGCGATGAATGGCTGCGTTGCTGGGGAACAACTGGGGAACAAGTTGGCGCAAAATTTTCGAATCAAAAAGAAACAGCGGGCGAGGAGAACGCGATCAATCGCTCTCGGCGCCCGCTTTGACTGAAGCAATTTTTTTCTGATCAATTCACGTTCGCAGTTTCCTCAGTCGCGGCTTTCTCCATCGCCATCTGAATCTTCTCCATCGCATCTGTCGCTTGCTGCGGCAGTCGCTTGATGTACGCACGCCGCGTCACGCTCACGTCCGAATGACGCAGGATCCGCTGGATCGTCAGATCGTTCACCCCAGCATCGTGCAGGTTCGTAGCCAGCCCGCGGCGAAACGCGTGGTAGCCGAACCATGGAATTCTGGCCTTGTTCAGCGCGGGCAAGATCACACGATTGAGAAGGTTGTTCAACTCGATCGGTGTGTTGGTCGTGCTTGGAAACATCAGTCCCTTGGTCGGATTCCCGCTGCGCAGTCTCAACAGATCGAGCTTCTTTTTCAGTGCAGGGATCACCGGGACATCATCTTGGCTGGCAGGAGTCTTCGGCGCGTTGACGTGTGAGGTCCAAACGCTCTGCGTAACGCGCAGCGTCTGGCCCGAATAGTTCTCCCAAAGCAGGCCGCGAATTTCTCCTCTGCGCAAACCAGCTAGCCCAGCCAGGGCAATCACTGTGCTTGCAGGCTCAGGCAGGATCCCAACGATTTTTTGTATCGTACGGAGTTCGTAGGCGTGAGTCTCTCCGCTCTCTCGGCCCTTCGGGATGCTCGTTCCTGTTGCTGGGTTCACTCCAGACAAAAATCCCATCTGTAGCGCATGCTTGAACACGCCTGACAGGAAGCTTTTGATCCGAGCCAGACTGGCATGCGTAAGCCGCAGCCTCTTTGCGAGCTCAGCCTGCGCCTTCTGGCCCAGCTTCTTCTCCTTGTCCGTCAGCTCGCGAATCATGGCGCTCGCTTCAATCTCATTCAACCAGGTCTGAACGTCGAACGTCTGAACGTCTCGAAGCCACAACTTCCGGCCCTGCCCTTCAAGTGAACCCGCCAGATGTCGGAGCAATTCTTGTAAGTGGACGGTCTGCGCTGAGCCTGGATGAAGGGCAGAAACACGTCGTCCACGAACTCACCAACGCGCACCAGCGAACTGTCGTTGCTTCCACGTCCTTGCTTGTTTAGATCTGCCAGAAACTCGGATGCAATGTTGGCAATCGCATTCGGCACGTCCTTTCCATCTCTCCCCTTGTGCCGCTTCGGTGGGAACTCTGCAATTAGTCCGAGACGTTTAGCTCGCAGCACCCGTCGCACCTGTCCGTTCTCTCGCGCAGTCGCCCGATACCGAAGGACCCACCAGCCGCTTTTCTTAACTATCGTTCCTTTTTGCCCAGCCTGTTCTGGCATCCCTGCTCCCCGTTTGATTCCGAGAAGTCTGCTGAATTGTTCCCCGCATGTTCCCCAGCGATTTTGCGCGTTGCATCGATAGCTACTTGCGCGCGACATACCAATAGACAATCGGCAGGTCAGGAGGAAGAGTAGCTTGGGCGGGAAGGGAAGGGAATGGAACGAAGGGAATAGAGGTGAGGTTACTAGTGGAGCGGGCCAGCCGGGGAGGTATCACCGGCGCTTCGTTGTCCCGACCTCATGCCTGCTGTACCAAGCCTGCAGCGGCGAGTCTGGGCAATAGAACCAGCTGAAGAGTTTCACGCGGCCACGACTGAAGTGTGGCAGCGGATCAGTCTTACTTCTCGTCTGATCGAGCACCCAACGTCGGCTGACGTGGAGTCGTTCGGCGAGTTCGTTGGCGGTTAGGCGTGAGCACATATCGAGCCGGTGTCCTTCTGTTTGATTGTCGCGTCACCATCAGTCGATTAGATGATTTACGCGCGCCGAAAGTAGTGGGCACCAGCGGGCGCCAGATGCAGCATAGTCATTGACTTAGGAGAGGGATTGAAGAAATAAAACCGCTGCGGAGAACGGATGGGAGCGCACGCGCTCTGCTGTCCTCTGCTCCACTCCTCCCTCCCCCTATCTAATCCTTTTCCCAGTCCACACCGACCCAGGGGAGGACGAAACACCCTGCCCCCGTAAATAATCGTGAACCTATGTGTGGAGAGATGGAGAAATCCGACTCGTACGAGACAAGCCTGGCAGGCAATGAGCCAGAGAGCTAGTCCTGATCATCGCTCTCGTTAAGAAGTGATAGTCTCTCCTGTCGAGGTGAGGCTATGAGAATGGCTGCACTGGTTCTTCTCGCCATAGCATCCGCGATTTCAGTCTCCTTCGCGCAAAGCGTTCAGAATCCTGCAAGCGCAGCCCCGAATCCAACTTCGAACTCACCGGTCGATCAAAGCGTCGTCGTCAGGCAGAAATATCACACCGTTCAAATCGACGAGTTCGCCGTGAAGTCAGGCACCGAGTTTCCGCCCGAGTATCTAAAAAGAGCGCAACAAGAAATCGTCAAACAGCTTTCCGACGCTAAGGTTTTCGACGAGGTGCTGCAAGCTGGGCAGCAACCAACTCAGGCTGGCACGCCGGTGATTCGCCTGTCCGGGACGATACTCAACTACACGCCAGGTAGTCGATCGAAGCGGTACGTCGGTGGTGCTTTCGGTGCTGGAGCGGCGGAGGTCGACCTCCAAATATCTTTTGGCGACGCAACGACCGGACAACACGTTCGGACCGAAAAATTGCGAGCCGTGTTCACAGGCGGTGTGTTTGGAGGGAGCGAGGACAAGATTGCTGACGAGCTTGCAAGACGCGTTGTGCTGCAAATGAGATTCATGCTTAGCGGGAAGCTTCCTCCGGCAGAATCCGGCACCACCACGTCCGACAGCGAGCCGTCCTCTTCTCAACCAGACCGGCACACGCTCACGATGAACGCCAAGAACTGGTCCGAAGGAGAACAGAAACTCGAACAGGAAGCTGCCGCGGGGTATCGAGTCGTGGATTTCTCGTTGACCGGGAAATCGACCGCCGACCTCGAGCTGGAGAAACTCGCGAGCGCGCCCGACCTGTATCAGTATCGTTGGGTGCATATTCGTCTATTCAACCATCTCAAGCAAGAAGTGAATAAGGCGACCGCGGACGGCTTTCATGCTGTGCCACAGACTCTGGCGGGGTTGGGCCCGTATCTAACTGTACTCATGGAAAAGCCGCCAGGCCCAACGATGATCCAGTATCAATATCTGGTGACTGAGCCAATCAGCATGTCGCACGCGCAAAAGGATGCGGAGACGCATCAGAGCGAAGGATATACGTTGTTGGACGAGACGGAGTTCGGTGCACACATTTTGTTGTTCGAGAAGACGAGCGAGGGAGCGCGCAAATAGGACTGTCGCCGCCGAGGGGCCATCGACAGCTGCCGCAGCAACACGCTCGTGTTCATTTCCGAACAACGACGAAGCCTAGCCAGGAGAAAACGAAAGACCGGCGGAGGAGCGCCAGCGCGATCGGTTGGCGTGCGCAAGTAGTTGTCCGCGTGGGCATGTTCGCAGCAAAAATAATCATTTGCCGCTTGTCGATTTTGCCCGCACTCGTTCGATGTATCAATAGAGCCAGGTTTCATTGGTCGAGACCATCAGAAGCCCAGCTTGCAACTCAAGAACCATTCAAGGAGACATACGATGCGATTTATGATGTTGGTCAAGCACGCAGAGAAATCCGGCCCACCACCCAAGGAGTTCATGGACGCTATGGCGAAACTCCACGAAGAGGCTGTCAAGGCCGGAACCATTCGCGGGAATGGTGGACTTGCATCCACCGCGCAGAGCACGCGCGTACGGCTCTCCAGTGGGCAAATCAATGTGATCGACGGGCCTTTCAGCGAGGCCAAGGAGGTCGTCGGCGGCTATGCGGAGTTTGAGCTGAAGTCGAAGGAGGAGGCGATCGAAGGAGCGGTGCGCTTCATGGAACTTCACAGGAAACACTGGCCGGGATGGGAAGGCGAAACCGAGATTCGCCAGATATTCGGGCCGGAGGACTTCGCTCAACAGGTAAAGGAACTGTCGGGTGCGGTAGCCAAGTAGCAGCACGATTCGTAGCAATGAGTTCCTGCGTGCGCTTGAAGCACGGTACCGCACCGACTGCGACTGACGCAGTCTGGGAGAATGCAGTCGCCGACGACCTCGCGCAGGATGCTCTCGTCGCCAGGCTCTAACAGTGGCCGAAGTCGGGCGTCCCGGACAACTCCGGTAGCCTGGCTTATGGCCGCGAAGGATGGTGCGGAACGCGTCCGAGCGTGCGTGGCAGACGAAAGACCGGCGTGGTTCTTGGAAAAGAAACGTATCTGTGGAGAGAATGGGGAATTGGGCTCGTACGAGCGGGCCGGGTTGTCGTTGACAAGCAAGTCGCCGAACAGCGTCCTCCATAATCGAGGTGCGCCTCGTCCCTGAAGTCAGAACTCGATTCTTCGACAACAATCGGATCGAGGGTTGCCGCACCCTAGACTGTTCTCTTTTGACCAGTTCTCTATTTTGCTATCCCCTATCATTCCTGCCAACCAGCCTTGCCAGCCTTGGAGGAAGTCATGGAATACTTCGCCGAGTTGATGCAAAGGCTACTTGAAATCCAAAGTGGCGGAACGCAAAGAAGCGCAGAGCTGATCACGGAAGATAGGCGATTAATGGAGGATCTGCAGAAGAGGCATCTGCAGGAAAGCCCCACCACAAACAGTAAAACTTAGCCCAGACAGGCCGGAGCGGACGCGATTCAAGCCTTAACTTTCCCCGGGCGGATTCTTGCTTTGGCTCTGATTAAGTGTCGCGCCTACGGGACATATGGATGAGGTGGTTGTGAACTTGAGACGCTTGACCTGCTACCTGTTCTCTCTCCTGAGAATCCACAGCCCGAACTGTGAGCACTGCAACATCCACAACACCTGGGTTGAGGTCAAGAAACGGCTTGAAGAGTTGGGGTGAGGACGAGGACCAAGTCGCTCACGACCGGGTCAATGAAGCGGCCTCTCCGTAAATCTGGTCAATGCTGTGCCGCAAAGCAATCATATTGCTACGGGAGGATTCGGTGGCACGGCTGCTAGGGTCCCTAGCAAGTTCTAGTTGGTACAGCCTCAGCAGCAACTCACTTTGTTCACCCAGACGTTCGATTGTTTCTGCGTCGATCTGCATACTTTATTGTACGCATGTCCGGGCGCAACAGTTCAAAGGCATCGCATAGTTGATATAACCACGCGATTACACTCATCGAGAATTGCTGGCAAGACGCGATTTTCCGCCAGTCGCGTGAGAACAATTCGCGGATGCGGCGACCCGAAGCCTAGCGTGGGCGTCTCAGGGCGATGGCCCGATAGTCACCAAGAGTAACTACACAGCTGTGACCTTCTCGCAAAATCTAGCCTGGTAGTACGCTCACCGTCATGGGCGACCAAACGAAGATCAATGCACTGAGGAACCAGATCGCGAAGGTGGAAGGTGAGTTTCAGGAGAGGATAGAGCAGAAAGCACACGACCTCGGCGTGACTGTTGCCAGCATCGACCACGCCCTGGAGTATCGCGGCTGGATCGGAGCATCCTCCTCCCCTGAACTGGACTTGGAAAAAATCGACGGCGACGGCAAAATGCGGAGCTTTTACGTTCAAACCAAGAAGCTCGAGAAAGCCCTGCAGGACGAAGAGGAGCGACCGTAAGCCAGCGGCTCTCACACTGAGTCCTCGACCGCTGTACACGTCTTTCGGCTCACGAACTCAGTCGTCTTCGTTTACATGTGGGAACCTGAGTCTAGACCTTGGAGTCCATCTCGAAAAGGATGCTCGAATGCGATGGCCACGGCGAAATCTCCGGTTGCCTTCGGTTGCACTCGAAGAACCTTGCCGCGAACGCTGGGTCAATTCTCCAAGAAGGCGACTTGTCAGTACTCATCCACCGCAAGCCCATCCGGATTACTCGGTGGGGTCCAAAAAACGCCGATTGTCGGTAAGGTTCGGCCGAGCCCTCAAGTTACCGATCACTTTAACGGAAAAGCTTTGAACGGTCGGTACGCCATCCACCCCGTTCAACGTCAGGCGAACGGTGAAAGGCGCTGCTGTGGTGTAGGCGTGAGACACCTTGGGACCGTTAGCGCTGGCTCCGTCACCGAAATCCCAGTGATACTCGACCACGGGCGGGCCCGCGTCATCTGTTTGCACCGAGAGATAGATTGTCTCGCCAGTGTTGGCAACCGAAGGCACTTGCGCCTTCACGGTCGGCGCACTCGCGGAAACGTTGCCATCGATGAGCTTGATTACTCTCACGGACTCGGGGACCTGATTCTCCAACCGCAAGGTGCCCCCCACGAGCGTGATCGGCGCGTTCTGGTTCAGCACGTCCGACGCTGCAAAGGTGTGTTTCACCGGCAGCCCGAGGTCAGCAAGGCTCAGCGTGTGCGACCTCGAGGCCTTTGTCCAATTGAAGACCGTCAAGATCGACTGACGCGGACTTTCTTGGAGAAAGAAGATGCTGGGTTGCTCATCCTCGGGTTCGTATGTCATCAGATCGAGCGGCGTGGACGCACGTCCTATTTTTGCCATATTGAGCAAGTCTGTGTTCTCAACTAACGCCAGGCGATCCTTCTGCGAAGCCAGGACCAGCATATTGTCGCCAATCTCATACATTCCGCCAGACACTGCAGAGAGAGCAATTGAGGCCTGCGCAGCGGGCAGAGGAATTGAGGTGGGCCGTTCGGGGAAATCGCTGAAGGATTGCCCCGTGGTGTTGAAAGCGTCCGGATCATTCACGAAGAAATTGCCGTGCATGTAAAAGCGAGCGGCGATGCCGGGCGCAGCATCCTTCGTTCTCTGAAAAGTGTGGCCCGTGTCCACGGAAATCCGGCCTGTATCCACGATTCCCACGGGGTTGAGCATTGGACTTCCGTCCTTGTCCAGAATCACTGCATCGCCCACGGTGTCGCGGATGATCTGCAGGCCGATGCGCTGAGCTTCGAGGGTGGTTGTATTGGGCCGGTAGCGGTAACCCTCGATCGCCGTGGTATCCATGAAATCGAGTTTGATGAAGCGAACTCCCCATTCGCGGACCAGCGTCTTGTAAGTCTGACGCAAATATTCCTGGGCTCCGGGATAGGTCGTGTCCAAGGCATAGAGTGTGTCGGTTTTCTGCCCCCAGACGTCACCCAGGGGAATCGGCTCGCCTTTAGCGTTGTGGACCAGCCAATCTTTGTGGTGTTCGTAGACCCAAGCCCGTGTCGTCACCTCGAAGGGACCGGTCCATATGCCGAATGTCAGACCATCCCCCGTAATGCGGTGTCCCACAAAGCGCATGCCGTCCGGGAACTGTGTGGCATTGGCCGTCGCATACTCTCCACGAGCATATTGATAGCCCTCATCAACCTGAAAGTATTTGTAACCGAGTGACCTAAGATGTTCGGCCTGCCAATCCGCATTGGCCAGGGTCTCGCCTTCGTTGATGGCAGCATAAAAGGCCGTCCAACTCCACCAACCGATCGGAGTCTCAGTGGTGACGCGCGCGTGGTGCAGCCGTCGGATCGCCTCGCCGTAGGCTAGCAACTGATTGTGGTAGTCCGGGCCCGCCTGTAGCATCAGGCGCTCTGAAGCCAAATCTGCACCGGGTTCGAGGGGAAGACTCAGTTCGATCTGATCCTCTGCGGGAGCATCTTTCAGGTTGAACTCCTTTTGGATTTCCGTAGTTCCGGTGAAGTCAACGTTGTAAGAGGCGATCTTCGTTTCCGCTCCGGTACCCGCAGCTTGCAGATGCAGCAAGGTCAGAAGCCGGTCGGAGGTCAGCGCGCCGAAGAAGAGACTTTGTTTGCTTTCCCGGTTGTAGATGAGTTGACTTCCAGCACCACGATGTATCCCGCCTGGCGCCTTCCCCAGGTCGTAGAGCCGCAGCGGCGGCCAATCTTCGCTGAAACTGTCTGACAGGATTCGATCGGCGACTGCGTGGCCATTCAGACTGAGCACTGGCTCACCAATTGCTTCCACGGCTCGAATGGACTGTAACGTGACTTCCTTATCGGTAGTGTTCCGTACTCTCACCTGGACAGTGGCGTAGGGACGCTGGCCATACAGCTGTATGACATAAACCAGATCGGCTCTATGCTCCAGTCCTTCGCACGTGACGGTTACCGCCCGGCCCGAGCCGAGTTCATCGGTGAATGCAGATTCGGAAGCCCGGTGACGCGGGTACTGGTTCGAACGCAGCCACTGGTGATCGACCTGTGCTGCCACACGACTGGTGAATATGGGCTGGCCGCCACGCACCGCCAGTTGATACGATCCATCCTTAGTGTTGACGGTCAGGGACAGCTTGTCGTTCGTCAATTGCTGGGCCGCACAGGGCGTGGCCACAATCAGGGCCCCAGTGACAATCGCGGATCCCACAGCGCAGAACATTCCGCAAATCCTTTTCGACACGGCGTAAGCCCCTTTCCGGGCAAGTTCCTCCCAACAGCGGCCAATACTATACCGATGACCAATGATGCGGGCAGTGGAGAGCGAAAAGCTCTTGCTGGCAGTTGGGAAGCAGCCATTGAATGATGTTTTGATGATCATTCAAGATACCGGCCTGCGCCCTAGTGAGGTTTGGCATTCGGATCGAGAATATCGAATGCGAAAAGCAGCGAAACATTCAACCCGACAGGCAAGACCAAGGCCGCACAACGTTACGTACCAATTAGCGAGCGTATGTGCGGCATGTTGCTACTCCGATGTGCCGGACGATCCGAGGGCTGGCTATTCCCCTGCTGCCAGGGCGATAGAACAACTGTGGTCCCAAGCAGTTTCGGGAAGCCCGCGAGCAAGGTGGCCTGCCCGATTCGCTTGTGCTCAACTGCGCTCGTCATGCATTTGGGACGACCGTCTACGAGGCGACCGGCAATCTGGCAAAGGTGATGAAGGTCATGCGCCACATGGACGTGAGAACTTCGATACGCTACCAGCATCCAATTCTTGATCCAGTCAGGAAGGCCATCGACCAGCGCATCGTTCGAATCGGAATCTTCGTCTCGGTAAAGCCGTTCGTCGAGCCACTCTTCGTGGTCGGCATTCATCCGTACACCCGAGATCGCGTGCAGTTCCTTCCAAGCTCGAATCAGCTCCGCTTCGTCGAAATAAACCATCGGCACGCACGATACGTCACAGTCGTCCGAGGAGCATATCGCGCCAGCCATCGCTTCAAGCCACTCCCGGTCCTCATCCTGCAGTCGGATGGTGCTACCTTTGGCCAGGATGCTGTGCGCTTATCGTGCGAGCTAAGAATGCCAGCGTCGTTGCTCTCGTCCAATGTTCCCTTATGGCGTTGCCGACGTCGTCGAAAACATCTAACGCAGAGCCTCGGATCTTCTATGGGCTTTTCCGTCCTTACAATGAAAGGTCAGCGTTGAATAAACTAGAAGGTGAATGGAGCTTCTGATGTCCCACGAAGTCGAGCTGCTCAAGCTCCTCTACGATCAATTCAACGCCCGCGATATGGAAGCTGTACTCGCGGCCCTGCACGAGAATGTCATCTGGGCAAACGGAATGGAAGGCGGTTATGTTCAGGGACGCAACGGCGTGCGGAGCTATTGGACGCGTCAATGGGCGATGATCGATCCGCATGTTGAGCCAGTCCAGTTCTCTGCGTGTTCAAGCGGCGAACTCGTCGTCGAAGTCCATCAAATCGTGCGCGATCTCCAGGGCAGGGTACTTGTGGATCAGATGGTCGGTCACATTTTTCAGATCGAGAACGGGCTGGTCAAGCGGTTCGATATTCGAGGGGCATAGCGCCAGCGTTGACGGTTTCGAGAGAGTCAAGCGGCTCGTTGCGCCGCTTAACAAATGTCGATCTGCACGGCGCAGTATTGTAGCGGTACTATCCCTTCGGATTGCGTCCGCTAACCCCTTGGTTTGAAATACGGGGCATTTCTCTCTCCGCGGCTGTGTAGTCAATCCCCGCCATGCGCACCGAATCCTTCCCGCAATCAACGAGTTAGTTCCTCGCGTCCTGCCGCAATCGTCCGCAATAGAGATCTGGCACATCGCATGCACAGACACCAGCGAACGAAATTTAAATCAACGGTTGTGGGGTGTGGAGACAAAGTGCGCACGGAGCGTCATCGAGTGTGCGACCTCCATCATTCTCGAGCCGGAGGAGGATCTAATGAAACGGCAAGCTTTCAGTCTCATCAGCCTGCTGAGCCTGCTCCTGGTAGCGGGATCGGCGATCGGGCAGACCGTCCATGTGCGCGCGAATGTTCCTTTCAACTTCACAGCGGGAGACAAGTCATTTCCTGCCGGAACGTATGACGTCGGGAGCATTGACAACGTCAATAGCAAACTACTGCGGCTTCAGGCCCGAGATGGGAACTCGGGCATGATGGTGGGTAGCAATGCCGCACAAAACCTCAAGCCCGCGGATAAAACCAAGTTGGTTTTCAATCGGTATGGAAATCGATATTTCTTGTCCGAGATCTGGGTGAACGGCGCGACCCGCGGACACCAACTGCTGAAGACGAGCCGCGAAAAGGAATTGGCTAAGGATTTCGCACAGGATCTCACACAGCGGCGAGTCGAGATCGTGGCCAGTCTGCAGTAGAGATGAGGATAACATCGCCGACAAAGAGGGGCACATGATGGATGGTGTGCCCTTTTTTCTTGCGCACGATAAGCGGCCACAGATTCTTGCTGCCTGCAGAGCACTCACTCTAGGCCACTGATTGAAAATGATAGTGGACCACTTCCTCGGCAACGCGATCAGACTCGGCAAGGCGCATACAAGGCGTATCGGCACCGACCGATCCACCGAGCAATTTGCCGAGACTCAGCAGCGCCTGGCTACCGCAAGCGGCGCAATGACCGTTCTTACCTTCACTGATGACTTCGCAGTTGGCGCACAGGACTGCTCGCTGAAGGCAAACTAGATTAGCGTCGAGCCAGAGTTGAGAACCCACGTTTATCGCTCCCTCAGTATTCGGGTTGATCGATCGACGAGGGGGAAGGAACTGATAACGCAGTTCTGTTGCCAAAGAGGGAGCGATGGAACCCACTCATTTGCCAAGATTTGGCCAAGAGAGACTCTTCGGCCTTGCGACTGAGCTGAAAACTCTTGCGCTCAAATCCTACTCCTCGTCGCGCTCAGGTTCGGGCCGAGGAGTCGCATCGATCTGGCGCGGGTTGGCGAGAGTCTCCAGCTCGACCAACTTGTCTTCATCCGGCAATTCGATATCACCCCAATAGCGCATCGACGTCGGTTCCCTTCATGCGAGGACGAGACCATCTGCGCGCATGCCCGCAGCTAGCTCAGCTGCATAGCTCCATTCGACGACGAGCGCATTTCCGAACCATTGCGCGTCGGGCCGGACGTTTTCGTCGATCCATTGTTTGGCTGCGAGCGTGCGCGGAGTGAAAAGGAAAATGCTTCCCTCGCAGCTGACAAACACATCTGCGCAGTAGTGGCTGGAGCCGTTGTCTTCTGGATTCACGTTTTGCAATTCAATCTGCCGCATCGGCTGCGTGGGCCAACCACCGTGGACGAAAACGCGGAAGCGTTTATCCCGTCTCGGTTGGTGCGGTCAGGGCAGAGACGTCAAACGTACGAACGTCTATCAACCCAACCGGCTCGTGATGCTTGCAGGAACAGTCTAGCCGGATTCGTGATCTGGCAAAACGGCTCGAAGGTAATCGGGAAAGGCGTTACGAATAGGTGGGACAACAGGAGAAGAATATCCGGCTCCTACCGGAGAGCATTCCTATTGCTTGTCGTACACTGCAACGCTACTGAATTTCTTGCCCTTCGAGTTCTTGCCACTCGTAGTGACGATGCAGCGCTTGCCATCAGCAGAGATCACAATGCGACCACTAGCGACATCATTGTCGGCTTTTCTGATGTTGAACCCTAGCGTACGTTCGTCGATCTTTGTGTACGATCTCGCATCTGAATTCGGATCTCCGGTGACGGGATAGTCTTTTCCGTCAAACTTGCCCGTCCACTCGGTGTGAGTAGGCCTACCGTCTCTGTCGACGCCATCTATCGTGACCTTGACGCTGTCATCTACGGCCTCGTAAGCAACCGTGTGGTCTTTCGGCGCTCCGGGGCCGAGCTTCGACTTGGATTCGTTCAGCTTCCAAGTGCCTATGTTGGCGTTGTTGTTGGCGAAGGAAGCCGGTGCCGAGACAACACAAAGCAATAAAGCCAGCACGATCGCGGTTGGTTTCATTTCACCGTCCTTCTTGAGAAGACGGTTATCGGGCCTGGTGACGCCGAATTCAGCGGCTGTATTTGGCTTCAGCGAACTCGCAAGTGTGTAAAAACAAATGGGCGAACCTTGTGTCCCGCCGCCCTTCTTGACAAGAGCTTCTGACAAAAGCAGACTTCTTTAGTCACACCAACGCCGCCCGCCGCGCCACTCGTCTTCGGAGCAGAGATGCCGCACCGCCTGTAGAAGTTGCTCGCATTTATCTCTGGCCCCAAGGAGTCCGTGCATGAAAAACCTAATCTTCGGTTCGATAGTGTTTACGCTTCTTGTGTCCCTGAGCGCCCTTGCTCAGTACGGGCAGGACAGCAATGCAAAACCAAATTCACAAGAGAACCCGGCGAAGACGTCTGCGAAGGAAGCGAAGACTGTGACTGGGTGCCTACAGAAAGGCGACGAGCCCGGAGAATTCGCCTTGAAAGCCGACGACGGTAAGCTCTGGGAGTTAAAGAGCAGCAGCGTTAAGCTCGAAGAGCATTTAGGACACAAAGTGAGCGTGACCGGTTCAGCGACTGAGGAGTCAAGGGCTGAAGAGAAAGCAGAAAAGAGAGAAGGCGAGGTTGAGAAGGCCGCAAGCAAAGAGGAGTACGGAGATATCCGCGTTACGAGTTTGAAAATGATCAGCGATAGTTGCAAGTAGTGTGCCTGAGGCAGCTTCTTTGGGGCTAGCGGAATATGCGGGCTCCTTTTTTTTGTGTTGTGTTCGGCTCGACGAAAAGTGCTGCCCAGGCGCATGCCCTGGCTAGAACATTGGCTGATCCAGTGGCAGATTTCCTGTCGCTCTACTTTGGCATAAGCGCAATGGAGCACCTATGATCCGCCCAACACTCTCCGATCGCGAGCGAGATGGCCTGCACGGACCGGTCAAGTCGGTCGCCGACGAATACAGCACGACCGTTTTTCATCGAGATGGCAAGATCCTCGAATGGAGCGGGAATACGTCGAACGGACGTGTGGAGCGAAAGTACGTCTACGACCAAGCTGGAAGGCTCATTCGTATCTCTGGCAGCAACGGCGACTGGGTCGATGAATTCCGCTACGACGAGCGCGGACGCAAGACGCGGAGAGGAGACGGGAACACACGCGACTCTAGTCGCCTTAATCTCATCCATGTGGCGCAGCCTGGGCGAGCAAGTTTCTAAACTTGCAGCCCCAATACCGCCTTCTGCGCCGCATCTTTAGTTGAATGCCCCAGAGTGATGGTCCCGGGACAGTTTCTTCAATTCCGCAAGCTCCCAGACAGCGATTCGCAAATCAGGCATCTGCTGGCTGCAATCCTGAGAACCCCGCCATTTTCGTCGCGACCAGCACCTCCAACAGAGTTGCCGTATTACGAACGCTTCCCGAAATGGTGATGAGTGCATCTGAGACGAAGGGATGCTGTTCCGCCAGCGACTCAAGAAGGTCGCTCACGCTATAGAGTTTCTGGATTTCGTACAGAATCGCGGTTGAAGGCATTGCGTACCCGATTTCCTGAGCGCCTAAGCAGAGAAAGCTTCAGATGGGCTGACTTAGTTCAGGGAACCTGAAAGAGTAAGAAGAGGTGTCTTGCTCAATTACAAGGCTAGGCTTGTCCCCAACCATTGTCAAACTGCCGCATCGCGTTTTCAGCGATCTAGTTCGACCGAAGTAGACACAGGAAGTGTTGTCCCGGTCTGCTTTGGTCAAGGGGCCGAAGGTTGTGTCTATCGCTGGGCGTAAGCGCACGATGTCACCAGCCGCCCGTAGACGGATTGCTGCAGCTCAACGAGCACGTTGGGCGAAGTGGAAGCGGGCACAGAAGAAAGGCTGAGCGGCCCAGACGACCCGAGTCGGCCTCTCGTCGAGGATCTTGAAATCAAGACCTGCCGGATTCCTCGCCCTGACATTTGTGCCGGTCGAACTGTTGTTGCAGATTCGCTTGGGCGTCTGTGACTCGCCGCAGTGTGGTGAGCGGAGCCGTGAATTGCTCACCGCATGCAGTGCAGGCGGCGACGCAGGGCACAGAGCCAACGTGCTTAACGATGCGGACGGCGCGTTTTGACATGAGTCTCTTCCGTACCGGAGCCAGATCGCACATCTCTAGAACGACAAATGGGCGGCTACGAACCCGCTTTGGCGATCTTCTTCCTACTGCTCCTGGTCCTGCGCGTGGGCTGCGTTGCTGCCTCTCGTTCCGCTCTGATCCGCTCCAACAACATAGACGCCGGCTCGTACTCTCGACCTTCGCGTCGAGCCAGCTCAGCTTCTGTCGGGACGAGTTCGCGGCGGAAGGCTTTGGCGAGGATGGATTGGGTGAGTTTGTCGGCTTGTCGCGTGGCATCGTTGACCCGCTGCTCGACGTCGTCAGCTAAGACGAACAGATGTTCTAGCCGATGTGCGATTTCACGCTGTTCATTAACAGGCGGCAGAGGAATGGGTAGTCTCCGAAAGTCGCGGACGTTGACACCTTGTAGGGCCACACCCTTCAACTCTCCCACAAGCCACTCTTGAGAATACGGGGAGCGAATGGCGGCTACCGCGTACCAAATGTCCACAAATCGGTGAATTGCGGCCCGAACCAAGTGCTGCGTGATGTTCCCACCAGCTAGGTTAGGAGGAACT
>Ga0207665_10001319_pt1 | contig 16733 bp, 17 predicted proteins | sample LARL112metaG_FD_184351 | JGI IMG/M metagenome (GOLD analysis project Ga0207665, IMG submission 184351) | Corn, switchgrass and miscanthus rhizosphere microbial communities from Kellogg Biological Station, Michigan, USA - LAR L11-2 metaG... | ecosystem: Host-associated > Plants > Roots >...
GACGCCGAGCCGGCCGCGGTTGTCGGCGCGAGTTTCGACCTGCAGGTGCGGGCGGCCGGGTCGCTCTTGCTCTCGCACGTCCGGCGCGGCCGGCGGGCGGTGCTGGCGATCAACGGCTCGCAGCCGGAGCAGCAGGCGGTGCGGTCGGCCGAAGGCGACTGGCGGCAGGCGCTCGACCTGCTCGCGGCGGTGGAGCCCGAGCCTGGGCCGCCGCTCGCAGCGATGCTCGCCGACCAGGCGACCGCGGTCGCGCGGTCGCTCGAGCTCACGGTCGTGACGGCGTCGCTGGCGCCGCGGCTGGTCGAGCGGCTGGTCGAGCGGTCGCTGGCGAGCGGAAGCGTCGCGCTGGTGCTCGTCGACGCATCGAGCTTTGCCGGCGCGCCCCCGAAGCCGATCTCCGAGCTCCTGCGGCTGCAGGCGGCCGGCGTCGCGATCGCGGTGCTGCGCGACGGTGACGACCTGGCCGAGCGCCTCGGGGCCGGCGAGCGGGCGGAGGCGGCGCATGGGTAGGTCGCTCCTCGTGGTCGGCGTCGCTGCGCCGCTCCTCGCCTGGAGTTGGATGCGCATGGAAACAGGCTCAGACGCCTGGCAGGCGATGCTCATCGTCTTGCTCGCGGTCGTGCCGCTGCTCGTGCGCGGCTGGGCGCGGGTCGTTGCGATCGTCGTGACGCTGTTTCTCGCCGGAGCCGTCGCGTTCGACGTCGGGCTCGGCTGGGCCCTTCCGGGGCGGGTCCTCGGGCGCTTCGGCAATGGTTTCCTCGAGTTCTACGACGTCCAGGTCCCGTTCGCGCGGGCCGACCATCTGCAGATGCACGGCGTGCTCCTGATCGCTGTGTTCGCCTTCACGCTCGCGTTTGCGCTCGCGGTCGCGGCCCGCCGTCCCGGCCTCGCGGCGCTCGCGCTACTGGTCGGCGTCGGCTGGCCGGGAACGCTCATGCCCGGGCACGACCTGGTGCGCGGCGCCCTCTTGCTCGCGGCCGTCCTCGCGACGACCGCACTGCTGCGGCGCCACCCCGGCCGGGCGCTCGGGTCGGCGCTCGTCGCGGGCGGCCTGATCGTCGTTGTCGCGCTCGCCGCCTCGAGCTCGCCCGCTCTGGCCAAGCATGCCTTCCTCGGCTGGCAGCACTGGGACCTCTACACCAAGCCGGCGCAGCCGGTCGACGTTTCCTACGTCTGGAACTCGAGCTACTCGGGGCTGACGTTCCGAGGCAAGCCGACCACGGTCTTCACCGTCAAGGCAAGCCCGCAGCCGCACTACTGGCGCGCCTCGGTGCTGAACACCGTCGAAAACGGTCGCTGGATCGAGGAGATCTCGCCGGAGTACGGCCCGACGCCGGTGCCGCTCGGCGAGGACGGCCTGATCCCGCCGCGGGAACGGCAGCAGGATGCGTGGGAGAAGGAGCAGGTGACGATCGCCGCCCTGCGCGACGTCCACCTGCCCGGCGGGAGCGAGCCGGTCCGCTTCGAGAGGAGCCACGGCGTCGGCGACCTCGCGTTCGATCCGACCGGGGTCGCCCTCTCGCAGCAGGAGCTCTCCCGCGGCGACACCTACGACGTCTGGAGCTTTCAGCCGTCGCCGACGCCGACCCAACTCGCGGCCTCGAAGCCGATCTACGCCAGCCCGATCATCAGCCCCACAGACAAGTACCGCGAGGTGCAGCCGCGCGTCTACCCGCGGCTGTTCGGAGAGCCCGGCGGCCCCGCCTACGTCAACTACCTGATGACCCGCTTTGCTCGTGCCGACGAGCTACGGCCGTACCTCGGGCTCTACCAAGCGGCGGAGAGGGTCGCCGGCGGGGCGCGGAGCCCGTACGCGGCGGCGGTCGCGCTCGAGCGGTGGTTCCGCTACGGCGGGGGCTTCACGTACGACCAGCATCCGCCGGCGCCGCCTGCAGGCGTCCCGGCTCTCGAGGACTTCGTCGTCCACACCAGGCGCGGCTACTGCCAGCACTTCGCCGGCGCGATGGCGCTGATGCTGCGCTACCTCGGCATCCCCTCTCGCGTCGCCGTCGGCTTCACGAGCGGCCAGTACGACTCCGGCAGCGGCCAGTGGGTCGTCTCGGATCGCAACGCACACATGTGGGTCGAGGTCTGGTTCCGCGGCTGGGGCTGGGTGCCGTTCGACCCGACGCCGAGCCGCGGCGGGCTCCCCGGCTCGTACTCTGCCTCGTCGTCGAGCTTCGACCTCGGCGCCGCAGCGGCGGTCCTCGCGGGTGCCGAAGGCTTCGGTGCGAACAAGTTCGGTGACAAGCTCGCGAACACCCTCGGGTTCGGCACCGCGCGGACCTCGCCTGACGTCCCCGATCCGGGCGCCGCGCAGCCGGGAATCACGGCGACGAGTCACCGCCATCACGACTGGGGGATCCTGCGCCTGCTGCTCTTCGCCGTCGCCGCTGCCCTCGTCCTACTGGCGCTGGCGAAGGTCGTCCTGCGCGGCTCGCGCTTCCTGACGAACGACCCGCGGCGCCTTGCCGGCGCATGCCGGAGCGAGCTACGCGACTTCCTGCTCGATCAGGGGCTCGAGGTGCCTGCGAGCGCGACGCTGCGGGAGCTGGCGACGCTGGTGGAGGACGAGTTCCACGTCGAGGCGCAAGCGTTCGGGCTGCACGCGACCGCCGCCCGCTTCGCGCCGCAGACGGGAGCGCGCGAGGCCGCGCGGGCGATGCGGCGCGACCTGCGCGCCCTGCGGAAGGGGCTGCGGAAGGAGCTCAGCCGCGGGGAGCGCGCGCGCGGCCTCCTGTCCCTGCGATCACTCGGGCTGGTGTGAGTTCGCTTCACTTAGGAGTGGACCGATGAGCGAGACCTTCGACCTCTTCCAGCAGGGCCGGGCCCACCTCCAGAAGGGCCGCGCCGCACAGGCGACGGTCGCGCTCGAGAAGGCAAAGCGCCGCGAGCCGGAGAAGGCGTCGATCCGCGAGGCGCTCGGGATCGCCTATTTCCGGATTCACCGCTACGAGGAGGCGGAGACGGAGTTCCGCAAGATGCTCGAGCTCGCGCCGGTCGACGACTACGCGCACTACGCGCTCGGCCGCTGCCTCGAGAAGCAGGGCCGCGAGCACGAGGCGAACGGGCACTACAAGCTCGCGAGCTCGCTGCGGCCCGGCGAGGCGGCGTACTCCTCGCGCATCAGAGAACTGGACTAGCTGCCGTCGCCGGTGACGCGGCGGATCTCCGAGAGCGAGCTGACGCCCTCGAGGCAGAGCCGGATGCCGTCCTGGCGGAGCGTCGTCATTCCTTCTCGCAGAGCCGCGGCGAAGATCTCGTCCGTCGGCGTGTCGATCAGCCGCCGGATCTCCGCCGTCACCGGCAGCACCTCGTAGAGCGCCACCCGGCCGCGGAAGCCCGTGCCGCTGCAGCGCGCACAGCCCTTCGAGCGGTGCAGGTAGACCTGGCCCTTCTGCTCCAGCAGCCCGATCGCCTCGAGCTCTTCGTCTTCGGGCCAGTACGCCTCGCGGCAGTCGGTGCAGAGCCGGCGCGCGAGCCGCTGGGCGACGATGCAGTTGACCGCACTGGCGAGGAGCCCCGGCTCGACGCCCATGTCCTTCAGGCGCTCGATGGCCGCGGCCGCGTTGTGCGCGTGCACGGTCGTGAGCACGAGGTGGCCGGTCATGCCGGCTTGCATCGCGATGCGTGCCGTCTCCTCGTCGCGGATCTCGCCGACGAGCAGCACGTCGGGGTCGGAGCGCAGGATCGTCCGCAGGCCGCGTGCAAACGTGAGGCCGCTCTTGGGAGAGATCTCGATGTGGTTGATCCCGCGGATCTGATCCTCGACCGGATCCTCGATCGTCATGATCACGTGGCCGGGATCGTTGAGCAGGTGGAGAGCCGTGTAGAGGGTCGTCGTCTTACCCGAGCCGGTCGGCCCGCAGACGACGACGGCGCCGTACGGCTGGCGGATCGCCTTCTCGAAATGCTCCCGCGCGGCGTCCGTCATGCCGAGCTCGCCGAGGTCGGGCTTCGAGACGGCGCGATGCATGATCCGGAGCACCACCTGCTCACCTTGTGTCGTCGGCATGATCGCGATGCGCAGGTCGAGCGGGTTGCCGTGGAAGCGGATCGAGATGCGGCCGTCCTGCGGCGCGCGCCGTTCGGCGATGTCGAGGTTGCCCATGATCTTCAGCCGGCTGATCACGCCGAGCTGCATCTGCTTCGGGATCTGGGCGACCGGCCGCGTCACGCCGTCGATGCGCGCGCGGACGATCATGTCCTCTTCCTCCGGCTCGAAGTGGATGTCGGACGCGCCGTCCTCGATCGCCTGGGCGAGCGTCGCGTGAACGAGCTTGACCGCCGGAGAGTCGTCGCCGGCCTCGGCGATGTCCTCGCGCTGGGCGAGCGGGTCGAAGGTCAGCTCGAGGTCGGCCGAGGCGTCGGTCTCGACCACCTCGATCTGCGTGCGGTAGAGCTTCTTGATCGCCGCCTCGAGGTCGAGTGGCGCGGAGACGCCGAGCCTGACGTTGTGGCCGAGCGCCAGCCTGAGGTCGTCGGCGACCGCGATGTTGGACGGGTCGGCGACCGCGACGAGCAGCAGGTCGTCCGCGAGGAACCGCACCGGCAGCGCCTCGTAGCGGACGGCGAGGTCGCGCGGCAGTCGCATCGCCACCTGCAGGTCGAGGTCGGTCTCGGCCAAGTCGACGTACTCGAGGCCGTTTTGCTCGGCTAGCGCCTGGGCGAGCTCCTGCGGCGTCACCCAGCCGTGGCCGACGACGATCTCGCCGAGCCGCTTGCCGGTCAGGGTCTGTTCCTCGAACGCCTGCTTGACCTGGTCCACGGTCAGCAGGCCGCGGTTGATCAGCAGGGAGCCAAGGTGCTGCCAAGGGAGGTGGGCCGCTTCCACCTGGCCTATATCGTCGTTTCGGGCCGGAACATGAAGGCAGTGCTGCAACGGGTCTCCCGCGCGTCGGTGCGGGTCGGGGACGAGCTCGTCGGCGAGGTCGGCCCCGGGCTCTGCGTGCTCCTCGGCGTCGCGCGCGGCGACGGGCCCCAGGAGGCGGCGAGATTGGCGAGCAAGGCCGCCCGGTTACGCGTGTTCGAGCGCGACGGCCGCTTCGACCTCTCGCTGCTCGACGTGGGCGGTGAGGCGCTCGTCGTCTCCCAGTTCACGTTGCTTGGGGACACAGCGAAGGGCAACCGTCCGAGCTTCACCGAGGCGTCACCGCCCGAGCTTGCGGAGCCGCTCTACGACGGCTTCTGCGCGGAGCTGGGCTCGCTCGGCGTGAGCGTGGCGACCGGCCGCTTCGGCGCACGCATGGCGGTCGAGCTCGTGAACGACGGCCCGGTGACGATCATCCTCGAGGTCTAGCGCTGCGGCACGAGACCCTGGCCCCTTGGCCTAGTAGACGTGCGGCACGAGCCGCCAGCGGACGCGTTGGCGGTAGGCCGCGTAGGCTGGATCTGCGCTCAGACACCGCTCTTCGGTGCGAACTCGCACGAGCTGGAACGTGATCACCGCGACCATGATCGCGACGTTGCGAACCGTCGGTGTCTCGAGGACGTAGCCGGCCTGAGTGACGAAGTACGCGGCGTAGAGCGGATGCCGAACGAGCCTGTACGGACCGCCCGTGCGAATCCCCCTGTTTGCCGCCACGAGTCCAAACGATCGACCGAGCGCGGCGATGCTCGCCAGGGCGAGCACGAGTCCGACCAGCTGTAGGGCCGCGTACACAGGTTCGAGGCCCCAGAGCGGCTCTTCACCCGGCCGTCCCGCGAGAACGCCGAAGGTGGCGACCGCGGTAGCGCTCCAGGCCAGCGGCGAGCTGCTCGTTACTACCGCCGGCCGGCGAATCACGAAGAACACCGCGATGGTGAGCTCGAGCATCGTCGCGCCGAGACCCGTCGGCTGATCGGTGCGCTGCCAGCTAATGAAGTTCGCGGCCGCAAACAGGAGCCAGACGGCCGCGAGTGGAGCGGCAAGAACGATCGAGAGCCAGGGGACACGGCGGACAGCCAGAGCCAACGTGCCCCTTGCGAGCTTTGCGGCTGCTGCGAATGCTGGGTGCCGAACCATCGTTGACGTCCCGAGCCGCAGGTCGGACAGGAGCGTTATCGGCCAATTCGGGTGCATGGCCATACCCCGAAGGGTTGATCGGTTGACCCGGATGGATCACGACCTCGAGGTTCGGTTCCACGTCAAATGGACGCCGGCCGGGCGGATTCCCCCCAGCCCCTCGGGTGTGGCGTCCTGTGATCCCCTGGGGTCGCCCGGCCTCCAAATCCCACTTCGGCGCCGCTGACGGGGGCCAGTCGCGCTACCCTCGATCTGCCCGGTGTGGCGGAGGTTCGAGGGCCTGCCCCTCTCCCCCCAAAGCACGCCGCCACGGGCCGAAGCCCTCTTCCCGGCCTTTGGACGTGCTGCCTCCGCCACCGGGCAGTCACCTCCGCCGCGCGCCGTGCGTAGGATCACCCTGCGATGCCGGAGCTGAACGCGATCGGGATCGTCGTCTCCGACATGGCGACGTCGATCCGTTTCTACGGGCTGCTCGGGCTCGAGCTGCCCGACACGCCGGACGAAGGCCACGTCGAAGCGCCGCAGCCCAACGGGACGCGGCTGATGCTCGACAGCGAGGAGGTCGTCAAGAGCTTCCAGGCCGACTGGTCGCGCGAGACGGGAAACCAGGTGTCGCTCGCGTTCGAGTGCAGCAGCCCGGCCGACGTCGACGAGGTCTACGCGCGGGTGACCGGCGGCGGGTTCGAGGGCGAGAAGGAACCGTGGGACGCGTTCTGGGGCCAGCGCTACGCGCTGCTGCGCGACCCGGACGGCGTCGAGGTCAACCTCTACGCGCCGCTGTAGCCGAGCTCCGGCGGCAACGGCCGCGCGTGGACGACGACGAGCGTGGTGGTCGGCCGCGTGAGCGCGACGTAGAGCTCCCGCAGCCCCTGGCCTTCGACCGCCTCCTCGACGATCTGCGCCGGCTCGACCGCAATCACGTGGTCGAACTCCATGCCCTTCGCCTCCCGCGCGGTGAGCACCGCCACCCGGCTGTCGTCGAAGAGCGACGCCGAGCCCTCGCCGCGGAGCGAGGCCGGGGCGATCAGCGCGAGTAGGCCTTCCTCGCCGGCCAGGCGTCCGGCTTCCTCGTACGCAGCCGCCAGCGGGTCGTCCGACGTGACGATGCGCGGCGGCGCCGCGCCCGACCGGTAGGCGACCGGCGGCTCGACGTCGGGCGCGATCGTCGCAAGCAGCGGCATCGAGAGCTCCATGATCTCGCGCGGCACCCGGTAGGCGTAGCGCAGCTCCTCGACCTGCGCGCCGTCCCCGCCGGCGAGGTGGGGGAGGAGCTCCTCCCAGCGCTCGTAGGGAACGGGCCCGGTCGCCTGCGCGATGTCCCCGAGCAGCGTGAAGCTTCCGCCGGCGCGCCGCGCGACCATGCGGAGTTGCATCGGCGTCAGGTCCTGCGCCTCGTCCACGATCACGTGGCCGTACCGCTGGGGATCGCCGTGCAGAAGCGCGCGCGCCTCGTCGAGCAGCGGCAGGTCGGCGTCGCTCCAGCCGCGCCGCGAGCCCTTCATGACCGAGACGCGGCGCACGAGTTGCTCCGCCTTGGGCATCGGCCACGCGCCGTTGAGGAACCGCGTCAACCGGCCGTCCCGGCGCAGCGCGCGCTCGACCTCCTCGAAGTTTCGGAACGCCTGGCCGCCGAGGCGCACGCCGTAGTCCTCGTAGAAGCGGCGCAGCACGTTCATCCGGAACCGCTCGCGTGCGGGTGCAGAGAACCCCTCGCTGCGGGCCTCGGCGAGCAGCTCCGTGACCTCGTCGGCTTCCACGCCGACGAAACGACCCTCGAGCCGCACCACGAGCTCCTGCGGCTCCCCCTCGGTGGCCGCCTCGGCGAGCTGCCGTAGCTCCTCCGCCACCTGCGTGTCGGCCTTCAGGCGCTGTACCTCGAGCGGGTCGGCGCGCGTCACCTCGACACCGTCGACGAGCTCGGTGACGGCGCGCTGGTCGACACTGTCCTCGCCGAGCGTCGGCAGCACGTGCGAGACGTACTCCATGAACGCCGGATTCGGGCCGACCACGAGCACGCGCCGCAGCCGCTCGCGGTGCGCGTAGAGCAGGAACGACGCGCGGTGCAGGCCGACCGCCGTCTTGCCGGTGCCGGGGCCGCCCTGGATCACGAGCGGCGGCTCGGGGTCGCGCGCGATCAGGTGGTACTGGTCGGCCTGGATCGTCGCGACGATGTCCCGCATGCGTGCGTCTCGTGCGCGCTCGAGCTCCTCGAGCAGGAAGTCGTCGACCGCCCCCGCGTCGGCCAGCGAGCCGTCGAGCGCCTCGTCGCTGATCCCGGTCAGCGTGCGGCCCTTCGTGCGGAAGCGGCGGCGCAGGGTGACGCCGTGCGGTGCGACGGGCGTCGCGGTGTAGAAGGGCCTCGCGGCCGGCGCCTGCCAGTTCACGACGAGTGCGCGACGGACGTCGTCGTGCACCCAGCGGCGCCCGACGTAGATCGGGTCGGCGACCGTCTCGGCGTCGATCCGGCCGAAGCAGAGGCCGCGCTCGGCGTCCTCGTACGTCCGCAGCCTGCCGTTCGCCCAGTCCTCGATCGCCTGCTGCGCGACCTCCGTCGCGCCGGCCTCCGCGGCTCGGAGCAGCGCCTCCCGCATGCGGTCGAGCGAGTCGTAGGCCTCGTCGAGGTAGGCCTGCTCGGCTGGGAGGTCGGGGTGCGTCACGGCCTGAGCGTAGTGCTATGCGTTCGACATATGCGTTTTACCTATACTGGCGCCCATGCGACATCGTGGACACCCGCGTTCCCGCAGCCGCCGGCTCGTCGAGCCGGGGCGCTGGCACGTCCACGCCCGCGTCGAGCGCTTCGTCGAGCCGTCGCTGCTGCTGCTCCTGCGCGAGCGGCCGCTGCACGGCTACGAGCTGCTCGAGCGCCTGCCGGAGCTGGGGGTGGAGGGCCGGGTCGACATCGGCAACCTCTACCGGCTCCTGCGCGCACTCGAGCAGGAAGGGCTCGTCGCTTCCGAGTGGAGCGACGAGCTGCCCGGGCCGGCGAAGCGCACGTACGAGCTGACCGACGACGGGCGCCGCGTGCTCGACACGTGGGCCGAGGCCCTCGGGCGTGCGCAGTCCACGATCGCCGGCTTTCTCGAGAGATACGAAGAAAGGAGGTGAACATGCACGGATACCGACACCGCCACCACGGCTTCGGCCGGCGCCACCGGCGCTTCCCGAACCGCGAAGAGTGGCTCCAGCGACTGGAGGAGTACCAGCGCGACCTCGAGCAGGAGATCGCCGACGTCGCCGACGTGATCAAGCATCTGAAGTCGTCGGAGACGCCGGAGGGGACGACCGCCGTCTAGGGCTTTTGGGCCCCGCCTCTCGCGGGGCCAATTGCCCCGTTTCCAGTTGCTATTCTGCCTTCCACCACATTTCACCGGCTTGGCGAAATGGGCGCGCAGCGCCCATTTTTTGTGAGGAGCGGAGTGCCGAACGTCTACGAAAAGGAGCGAACGCTGCAGGACGAGATCAGCGGCAAGGTCGCGGAGGCCCTGCCGGGCGTCGAGGTGCTCGCGGTCGAGCTCAGCGGCCCGGAGCGCTTCACGGTCTACGTCGACCGCGACGGCGGCGTCGACCTCGCGCTGTGCCAGCAGGTCACGCGCGTGCTCTCGGACTACCTGCGCGACTACGGCGTCGACGTCTCCTCTCCTGGCCCCGAACGGCCGCTGCGCAAGCCGGAGCACTTCGAGCACGCCGTCGGCAGGCGCGTGAAGCTGAAGACCGAAAGGCGCAAGCTGCGCGGCGAGGTAACCCGGGCCGGCGCCGACGTCGTGACCGTGGCCGCCGACGGCGGCGAGTTCGACATCCCGTACGGCGAGATCGTGCGGGGCAATCTGATCGAGGAGAGGGAAGGGCGATGACCAGGGAGATCATCGAGCTCGTCCACGAGCTCGAGCGCGACAAGGGCATCGAAGGCGACACGCTGATCGCAGCGCTGGAAGACGCGCTGCTCGCGGCGTACAAGAAGACGCCGGGCGCGTCCCGTCACGCCGTCGTCGAACTGGACGGCGAGGGCGACTTCCGCGTCTTCTCGATCGAGCTGCCGGAGGACGTCGAGGAGCGCCTGCTCGAGGAGGCGCGTGAGCGCGTCCTGACCGAGCTCGAGGCCGCCGAGGTTGAGAACGGCGAGCGGTCTCACGTGCTCGTCACCGACGAGGACCTCGACATCGACTGGTCGGACGTGCCCGACGAGCAGGTCAAGCGCGCGGACGTCACGCCGGAGAACTTCGGCCGCATCGCCGCGCAGACGGCGAAGCAGGTGATCACGCAGCGCATCCGCGAGGCGGAGCGCCAGATCATGTACGACGAGTACGTCGACCGCGTGACCGAGGTCGTGACCGGCATCGTCCAGCAGGCCGGCGACCGCAACAACGTCCTCGTCGACCTCGGCAAGGTCGAGGCGCTGCTGCCGCGTTCCGAGCAGGTGGACGGGGAGCGCTACGAGCAGGGCTCGCGCATCAAGGCCGTGATCACGGAGGTCCGCAGCGGGACGAAGGGCCCGCAGGTGATCCTCTCGCGCCGCGACCCGGAGCTGATCCGGACGCTGTTCGAGCTCGAGGTCCCGGAGATCGCGGACAGCCTGGTCGAGATCCGTGCCGTCGCCCGCGAGCCTGGCTACCGATCGAAGATCGCGGTCGAGTCGCACGCCCAGGGCGTCGACCCGGTCGGCGCGTGCGTCGGGCCCCGAGGCTCGCGCGTGCGCATGGTCGTGTCCGAGCTGCGCGGCGAGAAGATCGACATCATCCCGTGGAACCCCGAGCCCGCGCGCTTCGTCGCCAAGGCGCTCTCGCCGGCGCGCGTGCGCGAGGTCTACCTCGACGACGAGGGCAAGGAGGCCACCGTCGTCGTGCCCGACGACCAGCTCGCGCTGGCGATCGGCAAGGAGGGCATGAACGCCCGACTGGCCGCGCGCCTGACCGGCTGGAAGGTCGACATCAAGTCCGACACCGAGTTCGCGACCGAGGAGGCCGAGGCGGCCTTCGCGGGCGAGGGCGACGCAGACACCGAGTTCACCGGCCGCTGCTCCGCGATCCTCTCGACCGGCAAGCGCTGCCCGAACGCGGCCCTGCCCGGCTCCCGCTACTGCGGCGTCCCGGCGCACCAGGAGCTCGCCCTGCGGGCCGACGTCCAGGACGACGAGGAGCCGATCGTCGAGGAGTCGGAGCCGGAGCTCGAGGCGGAGGCCGAGCTGGCCGAGCCCGAGGCCGAGAGCATCGGTCCCGACACGGTCGAGCCGGTCACGCCGGAGGAGGAGCTCGAGAGCGAAGCGCCGGCGGACGCGGTGGCGACCGAGAATCCGAGCGCCGTCGAGGTTCTGAGCGCTGAGGGGGAGAGCGACTTCGGGCTCCCGCATCCGCAGGAGGCGCCGCCGGAGAAGGAGTCCATCCCGGTCGAGCCGCTCGACGAGGGGGCCGAAGGCGCTGCGTGAGCAATCCGGTCAGGACGTGCGCGGGCTGCGGCCGCAAAGCGCTGCAGCGAGAACTGATGCGCTTCGTCGCGCTCGACGGCACCCTGACGCACTCGCCGAAGGGCCCGGGGCGCGGCGTCTACACGTGCCGCAGGCTCGCATGCTTCGAGCGCGCACAGGGGCGCAGGGCCTTCGCCCGCACGCTCCGTCAGACCGTCCGCGTCGATCAGGAGCTGAGTCGGCTCTACACTTGAGCGCTGATGGCTGATCGTCCCAACAGGCCCAACCGCCCGATCCGGCCCCGCCAGGGGGCTCCGGCGGGCCGCCGCAAGCGCCGTGTCGTGATCGACACCGGCGCCGCGCGCCCGCGCCAGGACGGCCGGCAGCGTCGCGACCAGCAGGAGCAGAAGCCGAAGGAGAAGACCCCGGTTGCACCGCTGACCGGTCCGGTCACCGTCGAGTCGGGCGTCACGGTCAAGGATCTCTCCCAGGCGCTCGGCGTCCCGGTGCCGAAGCTGATCACGATCCTGATGGGCCTGGGCGCGCCGAAGACCGTCACGCAGTCGCTCGCCGACGAGGAGGTCCAGCTGATCGGGACCGAGGTCGGGCGCGAGGTCAACATCAAGCACGCCGCCGAGGAGGAGCTCGAGCCCGAGGTCTACGAGGACGACGAGGCCGACCTGACCGCCCGGCCGCCGGTCGTCACGATCATGGGCCACGTCGACCACGGCAAGACGACGCTGCTCGACGCGATCCGCAAGACCGCCGTCGTCGAGACGGAGGCCGGCGGGATCACCCAGCACATCGGCGCCTATCAGGTCGTCCACGGCGACCGGAAGATCACCTTCCTCGACACCCCCGGCCACGAGGCCTTCACCGCCATGCGCGCCCGCGGCGCGAAGGTGACGGACATCGCGGTGCTGGTCGTCGCCGCCGACGACGGCGTGATGCCGCAGACGAAGGAGTCGATCTCGCACGCACGCGCGGCCGAGGTCCCGATCGTCGTCGCGGTGAACAAGGTCGACCTGCCCGACGCGAACGTCGACCGCGTCCGCACCGAGCTCGCGACCGAGGACCTCCAGCCCGAGGAGTGGGGCGGCACCACGCAGTTCGCGCTCGTCTCGGCCAAGCAGAGCGAGGGCCTCGACGAGCTGCTCGAGAAGGTGCTGCTGGTCGCGGACGCCGAGCTCGAGCTGACCGCGAACGCCAAGGCCGAGGCGTCCGGCCCGATCGTCGAGTCACGTCTCGACGTCGGCCGTGGCCCGGTCGCGACGATGCTCGTCCACCGCGGCACACTCCGCGTGGGCGACGCAATCGTCGCCGGCGACGCCTGGGGCAAGGTGCGCGCGCTCTACAACTTCCGCGGCGAGAAGGTCAAGGAGGCGACGCCGGGCGACCCGATCGAGATCCTCGGCTTCGACCATCCGCCGCCCGCGGGCGAGTACGCCAAGGTGGTCGAGAACGAGCGCGCCGCTCGCGGTTTCGCGCAGACGCGCGGCGAGCGCCTGCGCCGGGAGCAGTTCGCGACCCAACGCTCGTCGGGCGTGACCCTCGAGACCCTCTTCGACGCACTGCAGCACGGTGCGATCCAGGACCTCAACCTCGTGCTCAAGGGCGACGTCGTCGGCTCGGTCGAGGCGGCGATCTCCGAGCTCTCGAAGATCCAGCACCCCGAGGTGCGCGTGAACGTGATCCACCAGGGCGTCGGCGGGATCACCGAGAACGACATCATGCTCGCCTCCGCCTCGAATGCGATGGTCGTCGGTTTCAACGTCCGGCCGAACGCCGAGGCGCGCCAACTGGCCGACCGCGAGGGCGTCGAGATCCGCACCTACCGGGTGATCTACCAGCTGACCCAGGACATCGAGCAGGCCCTGATCGGGATGCTGAAGCCGATCAGCGAGGAGCGGACGCTCGGCGAGGTCGAGGTGCGGCAGCTCTTCCGCGTTTCCCGTCTCGGCACGATCGCCGGCTCGTACGTCACGAGCGGCCAGGTGCGGCGCAACGCCGACGTCCGCGTCGTGCGCGACGGCACGGTCATCTACGAGACGCGGATCGCCCAGCTGAAGCGCTTCAAGGACGACGTCCGCGAGGTCGAGGAGGGCTTCGAGTGCGGCATCCTGCTCGAGGGCTTCAACGACCTCAAGGAAGGCGACGTGCTCGAGATCTACGAGACGCGGGAGGTCGAGCGCACCGACCTCGAGACGCCCGCGCCGACGCCGACTCCCGCCGCGTAGCGCCTTGGGCGCCGGCTGGGTCGGCATCCTCTCCGCCGAGCTGCACTTCCCCGAGAACCGCTCGCTGAAGGGCAAGCGGAAGGAGCTGCTGTCGGCGAAGGCGCAGCTGCAGCGCCGCTTCGGCGCGTCGGTGGCGGAGGTCGACCACCACGACCTCTGGCAGCGCGCCCGGCTGACGGTCGCCTGCGTCGCGCGCGGGCATCGCGAGGTGGAGGAGCTGCTCGACGGGGCCGAGCGGTATCTCGCGAGCCAGGCCTACGTGCTCGCAAGCGTCGAGCGGGAGCTCGTCACGCTCGACGACTGACCGGCGCTACTTCGAGGGCGCCCTCAGGACCCAGAGGCCGGTGATCATGTCCGACGCGAGGACGTAGCGCGGCATCGGGAACACGCCCCAGACGGCGGTGCACGTCTCGCCGGGGCAGAGCAGCCCGTGCGCGTCGGGCCCCGGCGGCGGCCGGAACCGGGCCACGAAGCGCGGCTTGCGCGGGTTCGCGACGTCGAACAGCGCCACGCCCTGGCCGTACCAGGAGAAGTACGCGCGGCGGCCCACGACCTTCGGGTCGTGGACGCTGTCCGACAGCGGCAGACGCCCGGAGAAGAGGCCGCCGGGAGCCAACCGGTACGGGAGCCGAACGGTCGCGAGCCTGACGGGATGCGCTGGGTCGGCGACGTTCCAGACGACCGGCCGGCCGCGGAGCGTCTCGTGGGTTTCGAGCAGCGTCTTCTCGCCCGGGAGCAGCCAGGCCGAGTGGGCGTTGCCCTGGCCGCGAGCGGTGCGGCCGAGGTAGCGCGGCCTCGCCGGGTCGGAGATGTCGAGGATCATCGTCCCGAGGCTCCAGTACGAGAGGTACGCACGGGTCGCGGCGGCGTTCGTGATCACGGAGTGGACGAGGACGCGCCGGTCGTTCGCGGGATCCGTTTGCGTCAGCGGCGAGCACTCGTGCAGGTCGCGGCAGGCGCTCCAGCCGCCCACCTCGGCCGGGGCGCCGGGGCGCGAGACGTCGAAGATGTGGAACCCGAACGAGTCCGGGACGGCCGCGAACTCGGCCGCGGCCTCGGCCGTGTAGACCCAGGCGTGCCCGCGGGCGCTCGCAAGCCAGATCTCGTGCGAGCCCCGCGGCTCGGTTCGGACGAGGGCGAGGCGCTTGGGCTTGGCGGGGTCGGTCACGTCGTAGAGGACGAAGCCGCCGAACCCGTTGGTGCACGCCTGCACGCTGGTCACCGCGAGGACGCCGTCGAACCCGGCGGTGTGAACGCGCCGGACGATCGTCTTCTCGGTCCAGGTCCCGGGGATGCGGGCGAACGTCGCGATGTGGCGTGGACGCCGCGGGTTGGCCAGGTCGTAGACCCGGACGCCCTGTGCGGGGCAGTCGTTCTGCGCCTCGCCCTTGCGGCTCGAGAGGTAGGCGTAGTGCCGCTCGCCGACCACGTCGGCGCTGTAGCCGCCGGAGGCCGCCGCGTGGCCGAGCACCACGAAGCCGTTGCTCCGAGGCGTCTTCTGGATTCCCGCGTGCGTCGCCGCCGCCGTCGCGACGACGGTGAGCCAGACCGCCAGCAGAATTGCCCGCCGCACTGCTGACTAGGACGGCACCCCGGCCGATGAGTTGGCTCCGAGTCGCTTGAATACCTCGGATGAGCGAGCGCATGCGACGCGTGAACGAGGCCGTCAAGGAGGTCGTCTCCGAGAGCCTCGTCGAGCTGAAGGACCCGCGGATCGGGTTCGTGACCGTGACCGGGGTCGACACCTCGGCCGACCTCCGGCATGCGCGCGTGTTCGTGAGCGTGCTCGGCTCCGAGGCAAAACGGCGCAAGACGCTCGTCGCGCTCGAGGCGGCGCGCGGCGTCCTGCAGGCGCACATCGCGGACGAGCTGCGGCTGAAGCGGACTCCCCAGCTGGCCTTCGAATACGATCCGACGGTCGAGCGCGGGGTCCGCATGACCCAACTCATCGATGAGCTCGCCCCAGACGCAGCAGACGAGTGACCTGCAGGCGGTCGCCGACGCGCTTCGCTCCCACGACCGCTTCCTGCTAGTCACCCACGAGAACCCCGACGGCGACGCCCTCGGCTCGCTGCTGGCGACGAAGCTCGCCCTCGACCAGCTCGGCAAGGACAGCGTGATGTACCTCTACGGCGACGCGCCGCTCCCGCGGGAGTACGGCTTCATGCCGCTCGAAGGGATCCTGCGCGAGCCGCCGCCGGACGCGGGCGAGCGAGTGCTCGTCGCGCTCGACTGCGCCAACGAGTCGCGGATCGGGCCGGAGACGACCGTCCTCGAGTCGGCGCCGCTGACGCTCGACATCGACCACCACCACGACAACTCCCGCTTCGGGGGGATCAGCCTCGTCGTCGGGAACGCCTCGTCGACCGGCGAGGTCCTGCGGGACGTCTTCCGCGAGCTCGACGTCGAGCTGACGCCGGAGATCGCGGAGGCGCTCTACATCGCCGTCGTCACCGACACCGGTCGGTTCCAGTACTCGAACACGACGCCGAAGGCGCTGCGGCTGGCCGCGGAGCTGGTCGAGGCCGGGGCCGACGTGCACCAGGTTTTCCAGCGCGTCTACGAGTCGGTCGAGTTCGCGAAGCTGAAGCTGCTCGGCCGGGCGCTCGAGCGGGCGCAGGTGATGGAGGGCGGCCGGCTCGTCGTCTCGTACCTGCTGCAAAGCGACTACACCGACCTCAACGTCGCCGAGGCCTACTCAGAGGGGATCATCGACTACCTGCGCATGGTCGAAGGCGCCGAGATGGCCGCGCTGATCCGCGAGCCGCCGCGTCGCGACGGGCCGACCCGCCGGGTGAGCCTGCGGGCCTCGGTCGACGAGCTCGACGTCTCGGCGATCGCGCGACAAGCCGGCGGCGGCGGCCACCGCCAGGCGGCCGGCTTCTCGAGCGACGAGTCCGTCGAGGAGATCGCGGACTTCATCCACCGCGAGTTCCGTGCCGCCACGGGCGCTTGACCCGAGCGGGCTCTTCCTGATCGACAAGCCCGAGGGGCCGTCGTCGTTCGCCGTCGTCGCCGACGTGCGCCGACGCACGGGCGCTCGCACCGGCCACGCGGGGACGCTCGACCCGTTCGCAACCGGACTCTTGCTCGT
>Ga0207665_10001320_pt1 | contig 16732 bp, 15 predicted proteins | sample LARL112metaG_FD_184351 | JGI IMG/M metagenome (GOLD analysis project Ga0207665, IMG submission 184351) | Corn, switchgrass and miscanthus rhizosphere microbial communities from Kellogg Biological Station, Michigan, USA - LAR L11-2 metaG... | ecosystem: Host-associated > Plants > Roots >...
GAGGCCGTTGGGCTCCACGAAATCGTCGGCAACGACCTTGATGTCACCGGACTTCGCATCAACCCGATAGACATTGTGCTTCTCCTGTTCCGGCTCGGCCTTGACGCCTTCATAGTAGCCGCCGATGCCGTACACCGGATCGGTAAACCAGATTGCACCGTCTGACGAGACCACCGCATCATTCGGCGAGTTCAGCCGCTTGCCGTTGAACCTGTCGGCAATCACCGTGATCGAGCCGTCGAGCTCGGTACGGGTCACGCGCCGGCCACTGTGTTCGCAGGTAATCAAGCGTCCTTCCCGATCGATGGTGTTGCCGTTCGAGTTCATCGACGGCTGCCGGTAGACGCTCAAATGACCGTCATCTTCGGAAAAGCGCATGATGCGGTTATTGGGGATATCACTGAAAAGCACATAACGTCCGGCCGGGAAGTAGACCGGACCCTCGGCCCAGCGCATCCCTGTGGCGACGCGCTCGACCGCCATGGTGCCAGCGAATGCCGGGAAGCCGGGAGGTCCGAACGTTGGTTTCCCGGACTTGTTCGCGGACTCCAGATGAGAGTCGGGATAAACGCTTCCAGGCAATGGTCCCAGCGGGAGCGGCTGGGTTGACATGGTCGGAGCGCCCAACTGGCCGAGTGGCGCCTCGGTCTCCAGCGCGGACGCCGAGGTCGCGGTCGCAGCCGTTGCAGCGAGTGCCGCCGCGCCCTTCATCAGGTTGCGGCGGTTGAAAGCGTGGGTAGGAAAGGTCAGGGGAGCTGCCATGATTTCCTCCAGTATTTTTTGTTGGGAGCATGAGCTTATCACGGCAATTCGGCGAAACTCTGAAGCTGCAACCCTTGATAGATCAAATTTCACCCATCAGATCGCGTCCCAGTTGAAGACATCCGCTGACCGGTCGAGCTTGTAGAACGACGGCTTCAGTGCCGGCATCGCGTGCTCTGCGATGGTCTCCGCCGTCCAGCCCTCGCCGCGCTGCACCGAGCGCAATGGACGTGACTGGCTCATCAGAAAAATCTCGTTCATGCGCATCGCAAAGATCTGTCCGGTCACGTCCTTCGATGCGTCGCCGAGCAGATAGGCGACGATCGGCGCGATCTTTTCCGGGCCCATTTGCTTGATCTTCTCGACGCGGGCTTTCTGGGCGTCGGTCTCGGTCGGGATGGTGCCGATCAGCCGGCTCCACGCAAAGGGCGATACGCAGTTCGAGCGCACGTTGAAGCGGTTCATGTCGAGCGCGATCGATTTGGACAGCCCCACGATGCCGAGCTTGGCGGCGGCATAATTGGCCTGGCCGAAATTGCCGACGAGACCCGAGGTCGAGGTGAAATGGACGAACGAGCCGCTCTCCTGCTCGCGGAACAGCCGCGCTGCGGCATGTGAGACGTAGAACGAGCCCATCAGGTGGACCTTGATGACGGCCTCGAACGCTTCGACACTCATGCGGTGGAAGATCATGTCGCGCAGGATGCCGGCATTGTTGACGACGCCGTCGAGCTTGCCGAAATGATCGGTCGCGGCCTTCACGATGCGGCTTGCCGGAATGGCTTCCGCCACCGTCTCGAAATTCGCCACCGCCAGACCACCGCGTTTCCCGATCTCCTCGACGACCTCTTCCGCGGGGGCGGCGCTCGATCCAGCCCCGTCCGCGGCGCCGCCGGGATCGTTGACTACGACCTTGGCGCCTTCGGCCGCGCAGAGCAGCGCGATCTCGCGCCCGATGCCGCGGCCCGCGCCGGTGACGATGATGGATTTGCCGTCGAGTGATTTGGCCAAAGCTTGCCTCCCGTTGTCTGGTCATTCCGGGGCGCCCGTGAGCGCCAACTATCTCGAGATTCCGGGGTTCGATGCATCGCATCGCCCGGAATGACGGCAGTTCAGTGACGTTGGTTCGTGAAGATGATCGTGCCCGACGCCGCGAACATGCCGCCGACGCCATGGCACACCGAGACCTTTGCGTTCGGCACCTGCGCCGGCGCGATGCCGCGCATCTGGCGCACGCTCTCCTGCAGCGCGTACATGCCGTACATCCCGGAGTGCATGTAGGAAAGGCCGCCGCCATTGGTGTTGAGCGGCAGTCTTGCGCCGGGACGGGTGTTGCCCTCGGCGATGAATTTGCCGGTCTCCTCATGCGGCATGAAGCCGAGATCGCCGAGCCCGAACAGCGGCAGATGCGCGAAGGCATCGTAGATCATCAGGTGATCGACCTCATCATGGGTGATGCCGGCTTCCTTGAAGGCGAGGGGACCAGCAACCTTGAAGGCGCGGGAGGAGGTAAAAGTCTCCATCTGGCTGACCATCGGCGTTTCCACACTTTCACCGGTGCCGAGGATATAGACCGGTTTTTGCGGAAAATCCTTCGCGCGGTCGGCCGAGGTCAGGATCAGCGCGCCGCCGCCGTCGGTAACGAGGCAGCATTGCAGCAGGCGGAACGGGTAGGCGATCATACGTGAGTTCAGGACCTCCGCGACCGTGATCGGCTCCTTCATCGTCGCGCGCGGATTCTTCGCCGCCCATTCCCGCTGCACCACCGCGACCATCGCGATCTGTTCATGCGTGATGCCATAGGTCTTCATGTAGCGCAGCACCGGAATCGGAAACATGCTGGGCGGCCCGTATACGCCGAACGGCGCCTCGAACTGGCCGTTGAGACTGTCCGGCGCCGTCGCGCGCGGCTGCTTGCCGATCATCGACTTGCCGCTCTCCGCATGCGTGATCAGCACGGTCTTGCACAGCCCGGCCTCGATGGCCGCTGCGGCATGCCGGACATGCAGCATGAACGAACAGCCGCCGACAGAGGTGCCGTCGACCCAGGTCGGCGTGATGCCGAGATAGTGGCAGACCTGCTGCGGGGTCTCGACGGCGGTGGCGAAGCCGTCGATGTCGGAAAGCCTCAACCCGGCATCTTCAATCGCATTCAGTGCGGCATCGGCATGCAGCTGGAGCTGCGACATGGTGGGAATGACGCCGAGCTCGGTGGTCTCGGCCGCGCCGACGACGGCAACCTGGTTTCTTCGCATCTGGCTTACCCTTTCGCCGGGCGGAACAAGGGCAGGGTGATCTTGTCGTCGAGCTTTTCGAATGTCACTTCGAGGCGCATATCGAGCTCGAGTGCTTCGGGTGTCTGCGGACACTCCACGATATTGCTCATCATGCGCGGGCCCTCGTCAAGCTCGACCACTGCGATCGCGTAGGGCGGCGTGAAGCCGGGCGCCGCCGGGCGATGGTTGATGACGTAGCTGTAAAGCTTGCCCTTGCCGCTCGCCTTGAAGACGCTGACCTTGCGCGAAGCGCAGGAGGGGCAGAACGGACGCGGCGGGAAATAGACATGAGCGCAGGCGTCGCAGCGCTGCAGCCGCAATTCGCCGGCCTGCGTACCGCGCCAGAAATGTTGCGTCTCGGGTGTCGGCCTGGGGCGCGCACGCGCTGGTTCAGCCATGTCGGTCGTTTCCTCGTTGATGATCTCGGCGGATGAAACCCGCTTGTTTGCAATGTTGATGCGACATTTGACTATTTGGCGTCAACGGTCCATGCACGGCATGCACGCATGCCGCCCATTCCGGCGTGCGTAGAGGGGATGAGACAGGTAAGCTTGTATCCCGGCGACGCCGCACGGTAGATTGCCGCAAGACGAAAAATCAAGGAAGGGAATCCATGCTCAAGATCATGGGCGCGGCACTGGCCGCAAGTCTAAGCCTTGCCGCCTCGGCGCTTGCGGCGGACGCGCCGGCGGAGATCAAGATCGGCACGCTCTACGCGTCCTCTGGACGCTTTGCCTCCATCTCGATGCCGGTTCACAGTGCCTTGAGACTCTGGGCCGAGCAGAAGAATGCCGAAGGCGGCGTCTATGTGAAGGCGTTCGACAAGAAGATCCCGGTCAAGCTCGTCGCCTATGACGACCAGAGCAACACCGCGACCGCCTCGACGCTTTACAACCAGCTCATTACCCAGGACAAGGTCGACCTCCTGGTCGCCGATTCCGGTTCGGTGCTGACGGCGCCGGCGGTTGCGATCGCGCGCGACCACAAGATGTTCCTGTTCGACCAGACCGGCACCGGCGCCAGCTTCTTCTCCAAGGACAATCCCTATGTCGCGCTGATGGCGGACCCGGTCTCCACCGTGTGGCCGAAGCCGGTGGCGGATTTCGTCAGCCAGGACGGGCCCGCGCTCGGCATCAAGAAGGTCGCGATCCTCTATGCCACCAACGAATTCACCGGCACGCAGGCCAACGCCTTCCGCAAATTCGTGAAAGAGTCCGGCGCGCCGATCGAGATCGTCTACGATCAGGGCATCCCGACCGAGACCACGAACTACACCGTCATCATCAACAACATCAACAACACCAATCCGGACGCCGTGATCCACTTCGGCTACGCGCCCAACGACATCGCGTTCCTGCGCAACGTCCAGGATGTCGGTATCAAGTTCAAGATGCTGTTCTGCATCTATCCGGGGCTCGAGACCGAGCTCTTGGAGAAGAACGTCGGCGAGAAGGGGCTCGAACACGTCTTCACCTACGTGCCGCCGTCGGAGCTCGACTATCCCGTCAACTTCGGCATGACCATGAAGGACTACAGGGCCGCCTGGGACAAGAAATATACCGACGGCAAGATCGAGTTCGGCTTCAACGCGGTCGCGGGCTATACCACGGGTCTCGTGATCGAGAAGACGCTGTCGGTTGCGACCAGCCTCGACCAGATGGAGCTGCGGCGCGCTGTGTTCTCGCTGTCGGGCCAGCTCAAGACCCTGGACGGCACCTTTGCGCTCGACGAGACCGGCGGCCAGATCGGCGAACTGACGCCGCTCGGCCAGCTCGCGCTCGATGATCAAGGCCACATCAAGTTCGTCTCGGTCTATCCGCACGAGACCGCGACCGGCAAACCGGTCTATCCGGCGCCATGACGCGAAGGGTTGACGGGTTGAGGACGCCGGGGGTAGGGCGCAGATGCTGACTTATGCGCTGGTCGCCGGCGTTCTGTTCGGGCTGTATTTCAGCCTGGTCGGAATAGGGCTCAATCTCGTGTTCGGCGTCATGCGCATCGTCAATCTGGCGCATGGCGACATCATCATGCTCGGCGCCTTCGTGGCGCTGGGCGTGGTCACGCTCGCCGGCATCGACCCGCTGTTCGCCGTGCCGCTTGCCTTCGTGCTGTTCCTGCTCGCGGGCCTGGTGCTGTATTGGCTGCTGGTGCCGCGGCTGCAGGCATCGAGTAATCCGGAGATGCTGTCGATCATCCTGTTCTTCGGCCTGTCGCAGGTGGTCGAGGCCATCACTACGATCTTTGCTGGCACCAGCGAGCGCTCGATCCAGAGCAGGGTCCTCGGCACCGTGTTCTCGACCATCAAGGTGAAAATCTTCGGTGGCAAACCCGGTGCCTCCGGCCCGATCCAGATTTTTGGCCAGAGCTTTCCGGCACCCTGGGTGATCGCCGCGGCGACCAGCCTGATCGCGATCGCGCTGGTCTATGTCTATCTCTATCGCACCCGGCTCGGCACGCTGACCCGCGCCGTCATGTCGCGCCGCGACGAGGCCTTTGCGACCGGGATCGATGTCGACCGCGTCTCGGCGGCCGCGTTCGGGATCGGCCTCGGCCTCGCCGCGGTCGCCGGCGTGTTCGCGCCCTTCATGTTCGGCTCGGTGACGCCTGCGTTCGGCGCGGATGCGACCGTGACATCCTTTGCGATCGTCGTGCTGGGCTCGCTGGGCAACCCCTTGGGGACTGCGCTTGGCGGCATCGTCTATGGCGTCTGCTACATGCTGGTGCAGACCTATTTGAGCTCCTGGGCGGACCTTCTGCCTTACGTGCTGCTCATTCTGATTCTGTTGCTGCGGCCGAGCGGTCTGCTCGGAAGGCGGGTGCGCGTTGCCTAGTTTCGTCAAGCACACCCTGTTCGTGCTGCTGCCTCTGGTCATCGTGTTCGCCTTGCTGCCGGGCATTTATCAAAACCATCTCCTGCTATTCAATTTCGTGATCTTCCTGATTCTCGCGCAGGGGGTGAACATCATCTACGGCTTCACTGGCTATCTGCCGTTCGGCTATGTCGGGTTCTTCGGCGCCGGCGCCTACGGCTTTGCGATCATGGTGATGCATCTGCAGTCGCCGGCCGTCCCCGCGGTGCTGGTTGCGGGTCTGGTCGGGCTAGCGCTCGGTCTGTTGCTGACGCCGCTGCTCCGCCTCTCCGGCGCCTATTTCGCGATCGCCAATCTTGCGGCTTCGCTTGCGGTACTGCATTTCGTTGCCAATCCGGCGCTGGAAAACATCACGAAGGGACCGTATGGCGTCTCGCTCACGGGCACGTTCAGCCCGGACATGGCCTACGGGGCTGCCCTCGTCGTGCTGGCGCTAACAGTCGCGGCGGTCGTTTACTTGCGCAACTCCAGCTTCGGCCTCGCGCTGCAGGCGGTGCGGGAGGATGCCGTGAGCGCCGCGATGGCCGGCGTCAATGTGGTGAAGATGCGGGTGATCGCCTGGCTGGCCTCCGCGCTTGTGGCCGGTCTCGCCGGCGGCATCTATGCCTGGTATGTCTCGGTGTTCTATCCGGACAACGTATTTTCAGGCGAGTTCTCGATCTTCGCCATCGTGTTCGCCCTGTTCGGCGGGGTCGCCACCATCACCGGACCGATCGTCGGCGTCATCATTCTCTATGGCATCTACAACCTGATCGGCTTTACCACGCCGCAATATTTTCAGCTGATCTACGGCCTGCTGATCATGGGACTGGTGCTGTTCCTGCCCGCGGGCCTGGTCTCGCTCGCAACCCGACGGGGATGGCATGTCCCCTGAACAGAGGCCCATCCTCAACGTCGCAAAACTGGTCAAGCGCTTTGGCGGCTTCTACGCGCTGGACGGCTTGAGCTTTCACGTCGCATCAGGCGAAATTCTGGGACTCGTCGGCCCCAACGGCTCCGGCAAGACCACCGCGATCAACGTCATCTCGGGCCTCTATGCGCCCGATGGCGGCGAGGTGACGTTCGAAGGCCATGCCATCGGCGGCATCGCCTCGCATCGGCTCGTCCACCGCGGCATCAACCGGACCTTCCAGATTCCAAAGCCGTTTTTGTCCCTGACCGTGCGGGAGAATGTCCGTGTCGCACTGGCCTACGGCCGTGCCGCGGTGGCGCCGCCGACCATGGACGAACTGCTGGAGGCTTACAGGCTCAGCGAACTCGCCGACCGCCCCGCCACGGATCTCAACAGCGCGCAGCAAAAGATGCTCGACCTCGTCCGCGCGCTCGCCACGCGGCCACGGCTGCTGCTGCTCGACGAACTCGCCGCCGGCCTCAATCCGGCGGAACTCGACTGGATCGCCGGGCATATCAAGGCGCTGGCCGCGACCGGCATGGCGATCATCGTCGTCGAGCATCTGATGGGATTCATCGAACAGATCACCGATCGCGTCATCGTGCTCAACGCCGGGAAGGAGATCTTTGAGGGCAAGCTCGCGGCCGCGGTGCAGGAGCCGCAGGTGATCGAGGTGTTTCTGGGAGGTGACCGTGCCGCCTGAAGCCAACGCGCTATTGCGAGCCAGTGCCATCGACGCCGGCTACGGCAGCATGCAGGTGCTGTGGGGCGTCGATCTCGACGTCCGGCCGGGCGAGACGGTGCTGCTGCTCGGCGCCAATGGCGCCGGCAAGACCACATTCCTGAAATCGCTGGTCGGGCTGGTGGCCGTCCGCCACGGCGGCATCACCCTGGCTGACGCCGATATCACGCACATGCGCTCCAGCGAGCGCATGCGGCGCGGCATGACCTACATGTCGGAACTTGCGGTATTCCCCGATCTGACGATCGAGGAGAACATTCGTGTCGGCGCGCAGGCGCTTGGCCATAGTGATCCCGGTGCTCGGCTTGACGAGCTCTATCAGCTGTTCCCGGCCTTGCGCGGAAAGCGCCGTAACCCGGCGTCCAGCCTGTCCGGCGGCCAGCGCAAGATGTTGGGAATCGCGAAAGCGCTTGCGGCGGACCCAAAACTTCTGGTGATGGACGAGCCTTCGGCCGGCCTGTCGCCGCTGTTCGTCAAGGAGGTCATCCGCATCCTGGCGGACTTGCGCGGCCGTGGGCTCGCGCTCCTTGTCGCCGAGCAGAATATCGGCTTTCTTGAGGTTGCAACCCGCGTCTTCGTGCTGGAGGGCGGGCGCATCCGCTTCTCCGGCACGGTCGCGGAGATGAACGACAACGAAGCCTTGCATCGTGCCTATTTCGGGCTGAAGTAGACAGCATTGTTCCCGGGAACGACGAGATCAAGATGACCAGCCTTCCGACCCTCGCCGCACTCGCCGATGACCTGGCGAGCGGCCGCACCACGGCTCGCAAACTGGTCGAGGAGTGCCTGGACAGGATCGCCGATCCCAACGGGGAAGGTCAGAGAACTTTCATCCATGTCGACCGTGACGCGGCGCTGGCTGCCGCCGATGCCATGGATACCCTGCGCAAGGCCAATGCCGCGCCGTCGCGCTTTGCCGGCATCCCCGTCTCGGTCAAGGACCTGTTCGACATCAAGGGGCAGGTGACGCGCGCAGGTTCGCGGGCGCTTGACGATTCCGCCCCGGCCGAGGCCGACGCGCCGGTGGTCGCTCGGCTGCGCCGCGCCGGCTTCGTCGTCATTGGCCGTACCAACATGACGGAATTCGCCTATTCCGGCATCGGCATCAATCCGCATTACGGCACGCCGAAGGGCGCATGGGATCGCAGCGTGGGACACGTCCCCGGCGGCTCGTCCTCAGGTGCCGCCGTCTCGGTCGCTGATCGCATGGCGCATGGCGCGCTCGGCACCGACACCGGCGGCTCCTGCCGGATTCCCGCCGCGTACAATGGCATCGTCGGCTTCAAGCCGACGCAGCGCCGCATTCCCCTCGATGGTGGTGTGCCGCTCTCGACGACTCTCGACAGTTTTGGGCCACTCGCGCGCTCGGTGGCCTGCTGTGCGGCGCTCGACGCCGTGCTTGCTGACGAGCCTATCGTTCCCTTGCAGCCTCGCCCGGTCAAAGGGATGCGCCTTGCGGTGCCGATGACCGTCGCGCTCGATGAGCTGGACGATGCGGTGGCGCGGACGTTCGACCGCGCATTGGACACGCTGTCGCGTCGGGGCGCCTCGATTGTCCGCATCGAGGTGCCGGAATTCCTCGACGTCGGGATGATCGGCGCCAAGGGCGGGTTCGCGGCGGCAGAGAGCTATGCCTGGCACCGCTTTCTGATCACGAGCAAGGGCGATGTCTATGATCCCCGCGTGTCGGCGCGCATCCTGCGCGGCGACGCCCTCACCGCAGCCGATTATATCGAGATGCTGGGGGCGCGGCGCTCGCTGATCGCGCGCGCGGCGGCGCGCCTTGCGCCCTATGATGCCCTGGTCATGCCGACCACGGCCAACACGCCGCCACCGATCGCCGACCTTGCCGACGACAAGGCGTTCGCCGCCGCCAATATCCTGTCTCTGCGCAATTGCACGCTGATCAACATGATCGATGGCTGCGCGATCTCGCTGCCGGCGCATCGCGAGGGCGAGGTGCCGGTCGGGCTGATGCTGGCCGCGGCCGGTGGCGTGGATCGCCGTGTGTTCGAACTCGCGGCGGGCATGGAGGACGTCATCCGTGTTTGACCTCACCTTCACCGTCGACGCGCAGGACACCACGACCCCGCTGACGCTGCCGATCGACCAGCTCGTGATCGCTGGCTGGACCGGTCGCGATCCGGTCGCGCGCGACAAGCACATCGCCGAGCTCGAAGCGCTCGGGATAGCGCGGCCGGCCTCGACCCCGATCTATTACCGGGTCTCGGCGCGGCGGCTGACGCTCGAAGACGAGATCGAGGTCTGTGGCGCCGCGTCGAGCGGCGAGGTCGAGTTCGTGCTGATCGGCTGGCAGGGACGCATCTTCGTCGGCTGCGGCTCCGACCACACCGACCGCAAGGTCGAGAGCTATGGCGTCACCGTTTCCAAGCAGATGTGCGACAAGCCGATCGCATCGGTCTTGTGGGAGATCGAGGACGTGATCGGCCATTGGGACCGGATGATCCTGCGCTCTCATGCCGTGATCGCCGGCAAGCGCGAGCTGTACCAGGAGGGCACGCTGGAGGCCATGCTGCCGGTCGACGAGCTGATCAAGCGCGGTTTTGAAGGCGGACGCTTGCCGGACGGCTGCGCCATGTTCGGCGGCACCTTTGCCGCCAAGGGCGGCATCCGGCCGGCCAGCCGCTTCGAATTCGAGCTCGAAGATCCCGTGCTGAAGCGGACCATCCACCACGCTTATGATGTGCTCACCTTGCCGGTGCGGGGGTAGGTTCGAAATGAGTCTTCCTGTTGTCCCGGCCAAGCGAGGCCGGGCAGCGCTCTTGCGCTGCCGGGCGAGTGCAGAGCCGGGACCCATGCCGCGTGATTTCTCAATGACGCACACTGGTCAACGTCGTGCTCAAGCATGCCGGCCTGTGGTTATGGGTCCTCGCTTTCGCGAGGACGACAGATAAGTTTGCCGCCGGGTTCCGGTCCAACTCATTCAGAAATCGGGTGGCGGAAGGCTTCGGGAAGTCCCAAATTGCGTCTTATGAAACCGAACCCAAGAATCCACGCGGTTCCCTCGAACGATCCTGCGAGCCGCATCGCAGCGCTCGACCGGGAAGAGCTGGAACGCGACCTGGACGCGCAAGGCTGCGCAGTCTTGAAGGGCCTGTTGCATCCCGACGAATGCCGCGCGCTCGCCGCGCTCTATACCGACGATGCGCATTTTCGCAGCCGCGTCGTGATGGGTCGCCATGGGTTCGGTCGCGGCGAATACAAGTACTTTTCCTATCCGCTCCCCCAGCTGATCGCAGAGCTGCGGCCAAGACTTTACGAGCAGCTTCAGGGCATCGCCAATCGCTGGAACGAGGCGATGGGGATCGACATCAGCTATCCCAAAAGCCATGCGGCGTTCCTGAAACGCTGCCAAGATGCGGGGCAGGGCAAGCCGACGCCGCTATTGCTGCAATATCAGGAAGGCGATTACAACTGCCTGCATCAGGACCTCTATGGCGAGCATGTTTTTCCGCTGCAGGTCGCGATCCTGCTGTCTGAACCGGGACGTGATTTCGAAGGCGGCGAGTTCGTGCTGACCGAGCAGCGTCCACGCATGCAGTCGCGCGCCGAGGTCGTGCCGCTCAGGCAAGGTGATGGGGTCGCCTTCGCCGTGCACCACAGGCCTGTCGCGGGGACGCGCGGCACCTACCGCGTCAACCTGCGCCATGGCGTCAGCCGCATTCGCTCCGGCAGGCGCCATACGCTCGGTGTGATCTTTCACGATGCGAAGTGAGTGCCATTGACATCAGATCTGTTTGACGGCGTTCCCGACACCCGGCCCGCGCGCGAACACATGGCCGACGGTGCCGTGCTGCTGCGCGGCCATGCCAAACCTTTTGAGAACGAGATGATTGCGGCGTTGCGCGACATTGTCGCGCAGGCGCCGTTTCGCCGCATGGTCACGCCGGGCGGTCACCAGATGTCGGTGGCGATGACGAATTGCGGGCCGCTCGGATGGACGACTGACCGCAGCGGCTATCGTTACGTCCAAGATGATCCGGAAACGGGCAGGCCGTGGCCGGCGATGCCGTCAGTCTTGGCGCAATTGGCCGAACGAGCCGCCGCAGCCGCGGGGTTCGAAAACTTTTCACCGGATGCCTGCCTGATCAATCGCTATGAACCCGGGGCGCGGATGTCGTTGCATCAGGATCGCGATGAGCAGGATTTTGACCAGCCCATCGTGTCGGCTTCACTGGGATTACCTGCGGTCTTCCTGTTCGGCGGCCTGACGCGCGGCGACAAGCCAAGGCGGTTCCGCCTGGGGCACGGCGATGTCGTGGTGTGGGGCGGCCCGTCGCGGCTCGTCTTTCACGGCGTGGCGCCGCTTGCCGACGGCGAGCATGAGCTGCTGGGCCGGCAGCGGATCAACCTCACCTTTCGCCGGGCGCGCTGAGCCCAGCTGTCGTCAGGAGTGCTCAAGGCCTTGCCGGATGAATGAACGTCCAGGGCGTGGTTTCCGAGTCCTTCGGCACCTCGATCGCGATCAGATAGGGGCCGCCATGCGCCAGCGCCTTCTCCAGTGCGGGACGGAAATGATCGGGCGCGGTGACGCGCGACGCCGCCACCCCAAAGGATTCGGCGAGCTTGACGAAGTCGGGATTGACCAGATCGGAAGCGACCACGCGGCCCTCGAAACGCTGGACCTGATCGCGCCGCACATTGCCATAGGCATTGTTGTTGAACACCAGTGTCACCACGCCGATGTTGAACTGCACGGCGGTCGCAAGCTCCTGCACGGCGAACATGAAGCCGCCATCGCCCGTGATCGCGACCACCGGTCTGTCCGGGTGGGCGACCTTTGCGCCGAGCGCGGTCGGAAAGCCGGAGCCGAGCGTGCCCTGATAGCCCGAGGTGATGAAGGTGCGTGGTTGGTAAATTGGGAAGCCGTACCAGGAGGCGAAGCCGACCTGCGACAGTTCGTCGGTGACGATGCCATCGTCCGGCAGCACCTCGCGCAGGATGCTCAGATAGGCCATCTGCGGCTGCACCTTCTGGATCTCGGCATGCGCGGCGGCCGCGGCCTCGCGGATCGCGGCGCGGCGGCCGGCGGTCTTGCGGGTGCCGGCCTTGGCGACGGCTTTGACGAGATCAGATGTTGCGGCCCTGGCGTCCGCCACCACGGCGACATCGGGCGGCATGCGGCGCATCTCCACCGCATCGATGTCGATGCGGATCGATTTCAGTCCGTCGGGCCGGTAGGGCCAGCGCGACATCGTCGGCAGTTCCAGCCGCGTGCCGATGCCGATCATCAGGTCGGTGGCTGGCCACAGCCTGTAGGCCGCGGCCATGGTCAGTCCGAGTTCATGCGCGTTGGAGACGATGCCGCGGCCGCTGCGGAACGCGACGACCGGAGCATCGATCATCTCCGCCAGCTCGAGGATGTCCTCGCGCGCGTCGATCGCACCCGAGCCGACAAAGATCATCGGCGCCTTGCTGGCCGAGATCAGCGTTGCCGCCTCATTGATTCGCTCGCTGTCGGGCTGCGGCGCGGGGAAGCGATCGAACGGTCTTGCCACGCCCGCCTGGACGCGTTGGGTGAACACGTCCCAGGGCATCTCCAGCGCCGCCGGCCCGCGCCGGCCGGACAGCATTTCCTGAAAAGCGCGTGACACCGCGGTCGGCGCATTGTCCGGGTATTCGATGCGATCGGCCCATTTGACGAAGGTTCTGAGCGTGGCAAGCTGGTCCGGCATCTCGTGCAGGTGCCCGCGGCCCTTGCCCAAAAACTGCGTCGGCACCTGTCCGGTCAGGCACAGCACCGGCTCGTTCGAGCCGAAGGCGGTGAGGAGCGCCGCGCCGGCATTCAGCACGCCGGGGCCGGGGACCACGCTGAACACGCCCACCTTGCCGCTCGACCTGGCATAGCCATAGGCCATGTAGCCGCAGGCCTGCTCGTGCCGCGCGCCGATCACCTTGAGCTTGGCCTGATGAAAGGCGTCGAACAGGCCATAGATCTGCGCGCCCGGCAGGCCGAACACCGTATCGATGCCATGGGCGACGAGGCCGCTGACGATCGCTTCGCCGCCGGTCATTGAGGTCATTTTGTTATCCGTTGGTTGCGTTGGTCACGTTGTCTCATCGACCACGCCATTGCGCAACAGGCCGACGCCTTCGGCCTCGATCTCGATGACGTCGCCGGGCTTCAGATAGCGCGGCGGATCGAACCGTGCGCCGGCGCCGGTCGGCGTCCCCGTCACGATGACGTCGCCGGGAACCAGCGTCGTGAAGGTCGAAATATAGCTGATGAGATAGCGGAACGGGAAGATCAGCCGCGAGGTGCGGTCGTCCTGCCGGAGTTCGCCATTGACGCGCGTGGTCAGTCGGATATCGGCAATCTGCGCCTCGTTGGTGTAGGGGACGAGCCAGGGGCCGACGCTGCCGGTGGAATCGAAATTCTTGCCCTGGGTCACGTTGAACTTGGCGTGGCGGACCCAGTCGCGGATCGTGCCCTCGTTGCAAAGCGTCAGCGCGGCGATGTGGTCGAGCGCCGCGCTTTCCGCAATGTGCCGGCCAGCCTTGCCGATGATGAGGACGAGTTCGCCCTCATAGTCGAGCTGCGGTGAAGCGCGCGGACGCACCAGCGGCGTCTCGTGGCCGACGAAAGAGCGCGGCGTGCGCATGAACATCGAGGGATATTTTGGTGCGTCCGAGCCGTCCTTGTACTCCGCGTTGCGGTCGGGATAGTTGACGCCGATACAGATGATTTTTTCCGGCTGGGGGATCGGCGGCAGCCAGGTGATCGCGTCGAGGGCGTGATCGGGCTGACGGCGGGCTGCGTCCTCGGTGAGCCGCCCCAGCGCGCCCGCCGCGACGACTTCCCGCAGCGTCGGGTAGTCGTTGCCGTGGCGCGCCGAGAGATCGACCACGCCGCCATCGACAACGGCGCCGTATTTGTTCGCGCCGTTGACGGAGAAGGTTACGAAGCGTGAGGAGGGCATCGGCATCAATCCGCAACGGTGACGTCGGCGACGAATTGCGGTTCGCGAACCTGCTGGCCCGTGAATGGCGAGCCCTGCTCGAACCAGGAGCGCGGCGCGGGCGCGCCCCACAAGGTTTGCCGCCGCGGATCCTTCAGCGACCAGCGCAGCGGATCGTGGTCGTGATCGCCGGTGAAATAGTCGCTGGTGTAGAGCTCGATCCGATGGCCGTCGGGATCGCGAATGTAGAGGAAGAATGCATTGGAGATCCCGTGCCGTCCGGGTCCGCGCTCGATGTTCTTCAGATACCCGCTGGAGGCCATCACGTCGCAGAGATGGATGATGTTCATCGCGGTCGGCGTCCAATAGGCGACGTGGTGCAGGCGCGGGCCCTTGCCGTTGGTCAGCGCGAAATCATGCACGTTGCCCTTGCGGTGCAGCCAGGCCGCGGCGATGCGGCCGTTCGGGCCGTCCTCCTCGGCATATTCGGTGAGGCGGAAGCCGAGACGGACGTAGAAATCCATGGTGTCCTGCACCTCGGCGGCGAACACGTTGAAATGGTCGAGCCGCTGCGGATGGCAGCCCTTGTAGAGGTCGTAGCGCCTGAGAAGATGTGGCCGCTTGTCCATCCTGGCGTAGAGCTCGATCCGATAGCCGAACGGATCGGTGAACTGCAGCGTGCGGCCCTGGAACGGCTGCTCGCCGAACGCATGAGCGATGCCGTTCTCGGACAGGAACGCTGCGGCCTTGTCGAGATCCGTCTCGTTGCCGACCTTGAAGCCGAGGCGATTGCAGGCCGGAGCGTCCGCGCGGCGCAGCACCAGCGAGTGATGCTGATGCTCCTCGCTGGCGCGCAGATAGACCACGCTGTCGTCGGCGTCCTCGACATGCAGGCCGACGGTGGTCTCGTAGAACTCGCGGCTGAGCTTGAGATCGGTGACGTCGAGCACCGCGTGGCTGCAGCGGATGATGTTGAACGGCGGATCGAAGACGTGCTTGGGAACGGGCATGGGGTTTCCTCCGGTCATTCCGAGGCGAAGCGCAATATCGAACTATGGTGCGCAATTGCGCACCTGAGAATCTCGAGGCTCCGGGTTCGCGTTTTGCGCGCCCCGGAACGACGAATGTTACAATCCCAGTCTTTGAATCTTGTGCGTGCCCCGCGCGAGCGAGACGTGTTTGGTTTCCATGTAGAAGTCGAACGAATAATCGCCGCCGTCACGGCCGATCCCGGAGGCCTTCATGCCGCCGAACGGCGTCGGCAGATGGCGGACGTTTTCCGAGTTGAGCCAGATCATGCCGGCTTCCAGCGCATCCGCGACGCGCAAGGCGCGGCCCATGTCGCCCGTCCAGACGTAGCCGGTCAGGCCGTATTTCACGTCGTTGGCGATCGCGATGGCGTCGCTCTCGTCGCGGAAGGGGATCACGGTGAGGAAGGGGCCGAACACCTCCTCCTGCGCGATCCGCATCTTGCCATGCGCACCGGTCACCAGCGTCGGCTGCACATAATGGCCGCCGCCGGGCCCGTCATGCGCCCTGCCACCGACGGCAATGGTGGCGCCGTCCTGGCGCGCGACGTCGAAATAGCTGCAGACCTTTTCCAGATGCCGCGCATCGATCAGCGGACCGACCTCGGTTGCGGGATCCAGGGGATGGCCGACCTTCAGCGCCTTCACGCGGGCCGCAAGTTTTTCGATGAATCGCTCGGCAACGCTCGCCTGGATCAGAAGCCGCGACGACGAGGTGCAGCGCTCGCCATTGAGCGAATAGATCATGAACACGACGGCGTCGAGCGCGCGGTCGAGATCGGCATCGTCGAACACGATGACGGGGTTCTTGCCGCCAAGCTCGAAATGCACGCGCTTCAGGGTCGGCGCGCCCTGCGCCATGATCGCCGAACCGGTCGCGCTCTCGCCGACAAAGCCGATCGCCTTGATCGCGGGATGCTCGGTCAGCGCCTTGCCGGCCTCTTCACCGAAGCCGTGCACGGTGTTGAGAACGCCATCGGGAACGCCGGCCTGCTTCACGAGCTTCGCAAGGAGATCGGCGGTGACCGGCGACCATTCCGCCGGCTTGTGCACGACCGTGCAGCCGGCCGCCAGCGCCGGCGCAATCTTCCAGGTCGACAGCATGAACGGCGTATTCCACGGCGTGATCACGCCGACCGGGCCGATCGGCACGCGGGTCGAGACGTTCCAGTGTTCCTCGCTCGGCGTGTTCAGGCCGTCGCGGGCCTCGGTGCATTTGTCGGCGAAGAAGCGGAAGTTCTC
>Ga0207665_10001321_pt1 | contig 16712 bp, 13 predicted proteins | sample LARL112metaG_FD_184351 | JGI IMG/M metagenome (GOLD analysis project Ga0207665, IMG submission 184351) | Corn, switchgrass and miscanthus rhizosphere microbial communities from Kellogg Biological Station, Michigan, USA - LAR L11-2 metaG... | ecosystem: Host-associated > Plants > Roots >...
AGCATGCAGTTTGTTGAGCGCCTGCTGCTTGGTCTCAGGACTCATCCAGTCGAGCTGGCGGATGCGCTCACCCATGGCATCTTCGATACGGCGCACCATGTCGAGGGTAGCGGCTTTCATCTCTGGTGAAAAAGCGGTTCGGACATACACCTGGCCCAGCGCCTCGCCCAGATCGCGGTCGGTGGACTGAACGCAACGTTTCCAGCGCGCCTGCTGCTCCTTCGCTCCGCGGAGATACTTGCGGTAGAAGTCGAAGTTCTCGTCGACGAACGCTGGCGCCAAGTACGGCGAGAACGAGTCGACGACATGAAAGCGCAGATATGTTTTCCAGTTTGCGACCGGCTCCGCGGTGAGTTGCCGGTTCACTTCCTTCAGGTAATCGGGGGTGGCGACGTTCAAGACTTGAAATCCCGGATATTGCAGCTGCTGGTAATAAACCTTCCACTGGATATGCGGCGCTATGCGGGCCAGCTCCTGGACATTCATCTTGTGCTTCAGTTTGTAGGGATCGCGCCGTTCCACTCGCGTCAGTTGGGCTCTGGCGAGGGCGTTCTCCATCTGCATTACGATATTGGCGTCTTGTTTTGCAACTTGCGCGTTCTCGCCGATTAGTTCAAATACCTTCTGCACATGCTCGACGTAGTGCTGCCGGATCTCCTCCGACTTTGCGTCAGTCTTCACGTAGTAATCTCGGTCGGGAAGACCCAGGCCGCCCTGATCGAGCTCGGCAATCTGCTGCTCGGCATTGTCGGGATCTTGAGTTGACCCTTGCGAAAAAAGAATGGTCCGGCCGTACGCGAATTGCAGGCGCGCCAGGAGTGGCGTAATGTCCTTCGCGGAATTCAAATGGCCTATGGCGTCCAGGTCACCTTGCACCGGGGCAAGCCCGCGCTTCTCGATGGCGCTCTCGTCAATGCACGCGCCGTAGAAGTCCCCGATCTTCTGGGTGACGGCGTCGCGCTGCGATGCGCTCGACGCCTGCTCCAAAAGGGCCCGCAGATAATTGAGATTGTCCTGGTAGAGCTTGCCGTAAACCTCCCAGGAAGTTTCGTCGGAAGGAATGGGATTATTTTTCTTCCAGCCACCGCATGAATATTGATAAAAATCGACACAGGGGTCCGCGGATTTGTCCATCGAGTTGACGTCGAGGCTGGGCGTGTATGGCATAGCCAGCTGCTGGGATGATTGCGTCGCCGGATTCTGAGCCGCGGCGAGAGCCGTGACTATTAAGCAAAGGGGTAATGCAAAAGCTTTCTTCGGCATAATCACCTTTAGACTTTCTAGAAGAGAAAAAGTAATGAGCGGCAATGGTAATTCAAAGCCTGGCCGTTGATAAACCTACGCACCCTGTGCTCAGAGGTGCGGCTTTTGCGCAATCGTTTGCACTCCCATCTTCGCGCGGAGCTATCTCATATAAGACAACCAGCTAATTCACTGGCAAAGACAGGTAAATTCCACGGAACTGGCGCAGCGCAAGCCGACTGGCAGAGTACCTGCTGATGTTCTGCCAGCTACGTCGTCCCCAGGAGGTAGGAATGCGTTTAATCACCGGTTTTTGCGCCGCATTGTTTCTATCCGCTGTCGCCCTGTGCCAAATGTCAGGGAGGCAAGCTGGCCCGTATATCGGCTATGAGCCTTATGTTCCGCTGATCACGACCCCGCAGATTTCTCTGCAGTCGGTTTCGCCAAATCCCGTCGGAGCCAGCAATGCCACCTACGGTCTGCTCGCGGGTGCCAGGAACTCGACCATTTCGATTATTAACGGCAACACCAGTTCCAATTACACCGAAGGGGTGTGGTACTCGGGCGGTGGCGCACCGTTGATGTCGTCCCCGGAAGTATCACTGATGCCGCATCCGTTGCATGGTGGGCGAGTCAGAATGGAAGAACCGCGCGAAGAGGGCCGCCATGAGCATGGCGCCGAGGTCTCACACGCGTGGACATACTACGCCGGAGAGAATGAAACCTCGAGCGCGGTTGAAGCGGCTGGGGCTGCAAAAACAGCGAAGCGCGCTGCTCGTACCTACACCAACTCGGATGTCGAGAACGAGAACCAGAAGAACGGGTCGGTGAAGTACGACGGTAAGACAGAAAAAATTCAGTAGGTTCTGACAGCCACGGGGCGGACTGACCAAGTCCGCCCTTTTATTTCTGCAATAAGTTATTTCTGCAACAAGCTATCGAGCACGTCAAAGAATTCTGGATAAGAGATTACTGCGGCATCCGCTCCCTTGATCTGTGTTTCTCCATCTGCTCTCAGCGCTGCCACCGCGAAGGCCATAGCAATCCTGTGATCACCGAATGAATCGATGGCCGCGCCATGAAGCTTTTGCATTCCTGGAATGCGTAGCCCGTCTGCAAATTCTTCGACCTCAGCTCCCATAAGGCGCAGGTTGGTTGCGACACCTGCAATGCGATCGGACTCTTTTACACGCAGCTCTTGCGCATCGCGAATTTCAATTCCGTCCGCGGTGTAGGGTGCGATGGCCGCGAGTACCGGAATTTCGTCGATTAGTGCCGTAGTATCTCCGCCCGAGATTCGCGCACCCTTCAATTGCCCGCCTTGCACCTGCAGTGTTCCTACCAGCTCTCCGTGTTGCTCCTGAAGGTCGCCCATTGTAAGTCGCAAGCCTAAGCCGATGAGGAAATCCAGCAGACGCGCGCGGGTAGGATTCAGCAGCAGTCCGGGAATTATCAACTGTGAATCCGGAAACAGACCTGCCGCACACAGGAAAAAAGCTGCGCTCGAAATATCTCCCGGGACAGTGGCTTCGATCGCACGCAGCTTCTGCCCGCCGCTGATGCTGACTTCCCTCATACGCCGCTCGAGCTGCCCGCCGAATGCCTGCAACGCCAGTTCACCATGATCACGGGTTTGGATCGGCTCCTCAATCCGCGTAGTTCCGTCAGCATATAGGCCCGCAAACAACAAGCACGTCTTGACTTGTGCGCTGGCGACCGGCAACTTGTAGTCGATTGCCTTCAGTTGAGCTCCCGTGATTCGCAAGGGTGGTCTGCTGTCGTCGGAAGATCCGATCCGCGCACCCATGAGCTCCAGCGGTTTGATAATTCGTCCCATGGGACGGCGCGAAAGCGACTCGTCGCCCATCAGTTCGCTGGTAAATACCTGTCCGGCGAGAATGCCGCTCAGCATTCGGATCGTCGAGCCCGAGTTCCCGCAATTCAGGGGCGCGCCTGGCGCTCGCAATTTTGCGCCTCGACCGTGAATGGCCACAGACGCACCGTTGCGCTCGCACTCGACGCCAAGCGATCGCAAACACGCGAGCGTGCTGGCGCAGTCGGCGCCAGTTGAGAAATTCTCGAGCTTGGTTGTGCCTTCCGCGATGGCACCCAGCATCGCGTAACGATGCGAAATGGATTTGTCCCCAGGCAGCCGAACCGAGCCGTTCAAGTTCTTCGCAGGATGGATAATTACGGAAGTTTCGTGCGGCATCTCTGCTTCAATATAGCGGAAGCAGCCGAGTTGAGCGACGCGCGCACACCACCGCAGAGCACCTTCGCCTGCGGCCAAGCGATCATACGAATCTGAACTAACGTGCTTACACCTGCGGAACCTGCCATCTAGTGCGAACTTTTGTTATTTTTGGCCATGATCAAAATCCTGGTGCTGTTGGCTTTGTTTGCTGCGCCGCAGCTCGACCCCTCGCTCACCCCGCAAAAGGCCCCGAAACCCGCGCTGCCGAAAATTGACGAGAAAGCCTGTCCATTTGAAGGCTGCCAGTTCGGCGCATGGACCGCCACCGATTCTGTTCAGCTTTATTCCACGTGGACGCCGGATCGAAAGCCCGTCGCCATCATTGCCAAAGGCGAAGGAGTCACCGCGATTACGGGCGTTAACATTACGTTTGAACCATCAGAGATTGAGGTCACCGCCCCCATGCCGAATTACGGCCTGAAGCCGGGCGACAAGATCTTCGGATACATGAATTATGGCGAGGGTGTTTTCAGCGCCTGGTTCAACGGCTACTGGGTCGAGCAATTCGACGGCAGCGGTTTCAGCAGCCCGGATGGAGGTTGCAATCGAAACTGCACTGGGAAATGGGTAAAGGACGGCCGCGTCGAATGGTGGGTGGAGATCAAGACCAAAGACGGCGCCTCCGGATGGACAAACGATACAACCAAGTTTGACGGCAAGGACGCCCTGGGCGGCTCCGAATAATTACTCTTTCACTCCACTCGTAGTTACTGCACCAGTTTTTGCAGGTCCTTCCACCTCACCACGATAATGTGATTGTCTTGCAAGGCTTTCTTGAACTCGGGGCTGGTGACCACATCGTAATCACGCCGGCGCCAGGCGGAGCCGAAGTCTGGATGGCCCACAGTGATTGCTTGCAGCTCAGCGTCATCTTGCCCTAAGTGCACGATCATTTCTGTCAGCCCGGGCTTCACGCCTTTCAGCGCATTCAAGTAGAAGTCCTTCCACTGATCCGCATGAACTGACGGCTCAGCAATCACCAGGGCGTCGAGTACGATATCTTTTTCCGACAGAGCCGATTCAATCTTATCGGTAACGCCGGGAATTCTTATCGCCAGAAACGGTAGCCGGTAATCATGGGCAACTCTGACATAGGCGGCGAAAATTTCCGGAGTGGCGATGGCCGATCCCATGTGCGTGTCGAGGTGTGTGGGATGAATTCCCAGCGCCATTGCCCGTTCGACTTGCGCGCGGTACTCGATCTCCGCTTCTTTCGCGTTTACATGCTGCGCAACTAGAGGAGTGTCGTTCCAGAATGTTCCTGCCGGATCAAGCAAGCTGGGAACTTTGCCTGAGGATGCGACCGGACCCCAGCGGTAGGTCTTCCATTCGCTGGTAAGAGTGAGGTGGAGTCCAAGATCGGCATCGGGATGTGACTTCGCGTAGTCTGCGACCTCTGTGACCCACGGACAAGGCATCATGATGCTGGCAGAAGTCACTGCGCCCTTGTCCAGAGCGTCGAAGCTGGCAGAATCGACCGAATGAGCAACCGCCAAATCGTCGGCATGCACAATCAGGAGTTTTGAATTTGCGGGAAAACCAAGACGTTCAGCAACACTCTTCGGTTGGGCAGGCACGAGCACAGAAGCAAGAAACATAAACGAAAATGGCAGCAGTGTGCGAGAAAGCATAAGGCCCCTCGGGAACTCAATGGGGAGAAAGCCTAACACACCAACCAAAGTTGTGTGCTCAGGGTTGTAATCTCCGGAGTTCTGCTAGAGGACCGCGGTTTCTGTGATCATGCGGCCTTCAGCAAAGCGTGACAAACTCAGAAGCGACGCATCGATCAGGTCGGTGGTACCACGCAGAATCAGGTCAGCAAGAATCTTTCCCGTTGCCGGCGCGTGCATCACACCATGCCCGCTGAAGCCATTAGCCAGGAAGAACCCTGCAAGCCCAGGAACCGGCCCAAGAACCGGGTGGTGATCGGGTGTCATCTCGTACAGTCCGGCCCAGGCGCGCCGGGGATTGACCGCAAGGTTTTCGAACACCGGTACACGGTCCGCAGCGCGGGTCAAAATCTTTTCTACGAATGCCGGATCGAAGTCGGTTTTGAATCCGGGCGTCTCTTCGGGATCGTTCCATGCCAGCAGGAATCCCAGTCCTTCAGGGCGAAAATGAAATCCATTGGACATGTCGATGATCATGGGCGCACTGTGCGGGAAGTCAGCGAAAGGCTCAGTGGGCACCAGCATTCGGCGCAGCGGCTGCACCGGTAAATCGATGCCAGCCATTTCTGCGACGCTTGCGGCCCACGGCCCGGCGCAGTTCACGACGGTTCGAGTACTGACCGCGTCCCGGTTGGTTTCGACTCCTATAATTCCTTGGGCATCGCGCTGAATACCGGTAACCAGCGTGTTTTTCCACAATTCGGCCCCATGTTCAGTTGCGCACGACATGAAGCCGGTCATGGCGCTGTAAGGATCGACGAACCCGTCGGTTGAGCAGAACGCGCCGCCAAGGATGTCATCGGAACGCAACTGAGGAAACATCTTCCGGATATCCTCGCTGGCAACCAGTCGGGCAGTTTCAAGCCCGAGGCGGACCTGCGTCCCGTAATTCGTGCGCAGATATGCCAGGTGGTCTTCAGAGGTTGCGCAAAACAGATAACCCTGCGAACGATAACAGCAGGGATAACCCAACCGTTCATCAAATGATGCATAAAAGGGAATGGAGTACAGCGACATCTGAATGTTCACCGGAGTCGAAAACTGGGCGCGCACCCCTCCCATGCTCTTGCCGGTCGAACCTTTGCCCTGCGAGGACTCTCGCTCAATTACTAGAACGCTCTTACAGCCGGAGGCAGTCAGGTGGTAGGCAATGCTGGAACCGACAATGCCTCCGCCGATAATTACTACATCAGCTGTTCGCAATAGCTCGCCTCACCAGGAAACGAGCATTGTAATGGCATCAGGAATATCCTGACGCGAGCGAGATAGAGAGTTCTTGGTGCCTGCTTGCCGGTTATTGTTTGGCGGCAACCAAGGCTTGTTGGAGAAGAAGGTTGGCGGCATCGCCCAGAGTCAAATCTTCTGGGACGCGCTCAAAGTTGCTATGGATTTCTTTCTGCTGGACCGAAATGCTCTTAAAGAGCAGCGCCTTGCCATGCATGTTCACGTTGATTTCAGTCACTTCCCAGTCACCGGTCGCGAGTTCGGCACGTTTGACGGCAAACTGGCCGCCTTTCTCCAGGTGGCCCAGCAAGCCTCCGCCGAATTTCACTTCATTCACGAGTTGGCCGTCGATGCTGACCAGACGTTTCTGCCTGGCATCCACCCACATTTCCCCCGCCATTTGCTGCAGAACTTTGCCTTCGCGCGAGGGAGCCTGGAAGTTAGGGTTTGGCCTGAAGGTGATTTTCATCAAGTCGCCGTTTTGACCAGCGTTCTCGAACACAAAGGCGTTGGGAATCATCTGCAGAAATGAATTGCACTGGTCGGCATCTTTGCGCTTCGCCTGCTCTGCTTTGCGCTGCTGCCCTGGATCCCGCGACAACTTCAAAATACGGTCTGCCTCACCGCGTTGCTGGACATCATTAAGAGGGTTACCTGCGATTGAAAGGAGCTTGTCCAGCGATCCCGATTTCGTTTCGACAACCTCTCTGGTTTCCTGCTTACCATCCAACATTTTTTCCAGACGGTATTTCCAGTGCACTTCGTCATGATTCGCTGGATGCACTTCGTTGTAGATAACGGCTTTGACGAGTTCAACAGGCGCCTGCTGTCCTGCGGTCTGAGCCGCTCCCAGGCAACGAGCTAGAACTAAGATGACGCCAGTAAGCATGATTCGTGAAGAGTGAGTAGTCACGGCTTGGCTCCTGGAAGCACGTCTCAGCCTAAGGAACTTGGCGCGCGGCAACAATCGGTGCGATGGGGTAGCAATCGACGGGAGATCACTGACTTAAGGCAATAAGATATGAATCAACCCGAGAGAGCGACTAAGCATCAGGAACGCAGCTGACGACTGAGCTGGAAAGGCTGCAAGGGGTTTATTAACAACCAGATATGATTTTATTTCACGAACTCACCCTGCCCTCCGGCTGCCCACGGGTCATAGGTGAGGCTGAAACGGACCCGATCCGAAATCGTCGGATGATCGTAGAACAGGAAAACAGCTACCGGATTAGGGTCAGGATCGCCCAGGTCGACTTCGCCGAGTATCTGGAAGGCCTGGGCAGCCACTTGGCTGGAATCAGGCGTGAGCCCGTGGGTGACTTCTAATCCATATTGATCTGCCTGGTGTTCGAAATACCGGCTGAAAGCGCTACCCACGGGAGTCGAGATGAAAACCAAAACTGAAAGCAGGAGGATCAGGACCGGCAGGGATGCCCAGTCATCCAAACCCCGTATTCCCCAGGCTGCACCCCAGCGGCCCAACACGGATCCCACCGAGCGATAGCCCAGATAAAAGAACAACAACAGCAGGGCGGCGAAAAACGTCAATAGCTTGGGGATGTGCTGAAGAACGTAGTGGCCGGTCTCGTGTCCTGCGACAAATACAATCTGCGGCGTGTTCATCTTGGCGATAGTGTTGTCCCAAACCACTATGCGCTTGGAACTCCCGATGCCGGTAACGTAGGCGTTTAACCCGGTGGTCTTTTCGCCGGCGCCCATCCAGAACATACGTTGCGGCGGAATGTCTTCACCTGCGCGCTGCACCATTTGCTCCAGGCTGGCGGTAAGCGCCGGGTCTTTCTGTTGCAGCGGTTCAAACTTGTGGAACAACGGATCAATCACCCAGGGGCCAATAAAAAACAAGAACACGCCAATCGGGAACGAGATCAGCCAAAAGTAAAACCACCAGCGCCGCGCGCTGCGGCGAATGACGATGTACAAAAGCCAGATCAGAACTGTGCCGATGATTAGCGAGATGATCTCCGCTTTTATCCAATCCCAGCTCCAGGACCCCCATCCCTGCACTGAGAGGCCAAACTGTTTTTCGATAACTTCGCCATAAATATCCAGAGGTAAAGTGAGAATCGCAATGGTTAGGAGCAACAGAGGGACAAACACCATTGCCTGCAGAAATCGGCGCCGCGAAAATGTTTCTGCCCAGTTCCGAAACTTGGGACCAAGCTTCCAGTGCAAGATGAGCCAAAGTACGAGCACTCCATAAACGGACCCGATCAAGGCCAGATGAAGGCGAATCCGGCTGCGGTCGTGTGCTTTCTTGTACAGGTCGGGCGGCAGAGTATATGCGGTCACTCTGGTCGACTGGACGGTTGCGGCTTGCGTGTCAGCGGCAGTGGTTGATGGCGACTGCTGGGTTGTACTGGAGTTCGCAGGCGCCGATTGAGCCTGGGCGGCCATCAGGCATAGTGGGAGGACGGCGACTGCGAAAGCCACAACTTGCAAGTGTCTTTTCACGAAGGCGCTCCTGTTGAGAGTAGGAGGATGGTACACCTACTCTGGATTTTTGCAAGGCAGCACCCTCGTTTCGCATAGGTAGCCAGGCTTCACACGTTGAAATCAGTTTCAGTGGTGAATCATCAGGTAACCGAATCCCACGCGCATGTGGTGCAGCCATTTGTCAGGAAAGCTGGCGGCGATAGTAAGTCCAAGTGCGGCGTGAATAATCCCAAGCGAATAGAGATTTCGGAACCGGCGGAAGAGTTCGCAAAACAAAATTCCACCGCAAAATGCAAGTGGAGTGAGAACCGGGCTCGGCACGTGCACCAACGCGAACAAAGATGCGGCTGCAACAACGGCCCGTCGCGGGCCCAGAATAGCTTCAAGGCGAACGAAGAAGATGGATTGCAGGATGAATTCCTGTTGCAGCGCCCAAGTGGCGTACTGCCATGACCTGCTCAAAGGCACGTGATAGACGGGTCCCACAAACCGTAAAGGCAATCCGATTAACAGCACTACGCCACACAGAATCGCGCCGGCAAGCAGCATGAATGTGGTGCCGGCGAGCGGCCGTGTGAGTCCCAATTGCTCGGCTCCCCTGCGGCCTGCGATCGCAAATGCAACTACACAAGCCGCGGCAACAATGCTGACCACGGCATTCAGTTTGCCCTGCGGAGTCCAAACCGCGATCAGGATCAAGGACAAAACGATGGCAATTTCCAGCAGGTCTCTCCTGGATTGCGTGTCTTCGTGTGACGAAACAACGTGCAAATCGCGCGCTTCTGCGCTGCAAAAAAGTTCTGACTTCTCGGCCATAACGGAATCTATATAACGTTCAGATGCATGGTGCGATTCTAGATGCACCCGAGGGTGAAAGGAGCGCCCGTGGATCAAATCAGGCCTCGCGTGGTGATCATCGGAGCTGGATTTGGAGGACTCGAAGCCGCGCGTAGATTAGCGAAACTGCCGGTTAAAGTCACGATAATCGATCGCAAGAACCACCACACCTTTCAGCCGCTGCTCTATCAGGTTGCGACTGCGGGCATCTCGCCGGGAGAAATAGCTGCGCCCATCCGCTGGATCCTGCGAGGTCGTAAGAACGTGGAAGTTCTGCTCGGAGAAGTTATTGGTTTCAACCTCTCGCGAAAAACCGTAATGCTGCCAGACTTTGAAATTCCCTACGATTACCTGATCGTAGCGGCTGGCGCCACGCACTCCTATTTTGGTCATGACGAATGGGAACCGCTTGCCCCGGGATTGAAAACCATTGAGGATGCGCTCGAAATTCGCCGCCGCGTCCTGTTGGCGTTCGAACTGGCGGAGCGGGAAAACCTGGAGTGTGGACCGCTCTGGTCTCTCAACTTTGTGATTGTGGGCGGGGGGGCGACCGGCGTTGAACTCGCCGGAACTCTGGCTGAGATTGCGCGACGCGTGCTGCAAGATGAATTTCAGAACATTGACCCGAAGCGAACGCGCATCATCTTGCTCGAGGGCGGTCCTCGGGTTTTGCCGGCCTACGCGGAGGACCTGTCGCAAAGCGCGGCTCGCCAATTGGAAAAGCTCGGGGTTGAGGTCCGCACCTCGGCGATGGTCACCCGGATTGAAGGTGGAGCGGTATGGGTGGGAACAGAAAAAATCCCCGCCGCGGTCGTGCTTTGGGCCGCTGGAGTTCGAGCTTCTGAGCTGGGCCGCCAACTGCAGGTTCCAGTGGACCGCGCCGGACGGGTTGCAGTCAATCGAGATCTGAGCATTCCACAACATCCGGAAGTATTCGTGATTGGAGACCTTGCTGCATTCAAAGATGAACGCGGGAACTTGCTGCCCGGAGTCGCGCCGGTGGCCTTGCAAGAAGGACGCGCGGTGGCAAAGACCGTGGCTCGCGATCTGAGAAACCGGCCCCGGAAAGACTTCCACTATGTAGACAAAGGCAGCTTGGCCACCATCGGTCGGGCGGCCGCGGTCGCGCAATTCAGGGGCCTGCACATCTCCGGCTACCTGGCTTGGCTGGGCTGGCTGTTCGTACACATATTCTTCCTGATCGGTTTTCGTAACCGGCTTATCGTGCTGATCCAATGGGCCTGGTCGTATATCACCTACGAACGTGGGGCAAGACTCATTACAGGGAGTACGATCCTGCCGGGCTGGACGAAATCCGACAAGTACGAACCGGAAGCAGTATTGCGGAAATGAGCGGAGCAACTCCGGCCCTAACTTGTGAGGCTCGGCGGTTCGTCAATTCCGTGCTTACACGACCAGTTTGCGAGACAATACGGTAAGCAGCTCTGCCCAGGAGTAAAGGGACATGTGCCTTCGCAGATTGGGATTCATTGCCGTTGTTCTGTGTTTGCTTTCCAGCTTTGCTTCCGCAGACGTCTTGAAAGTGGTGCTGGATGACACCATCCAGGCCGCCACCGCCGAACGAATCGAGCGAGCTCTCGATCAGGCGGCGGCCCGTAAAGACGAAGCCGTCCTGATCGAATTGACCACGCCGGGCGGCGTAATGGATGCCATGCGGGAGATCATGGAGAAGATCCTGGCCTCGCCAGTGCCGGTAATAATTTATGTGACCCCGAGCGGCAGCCGCGCAGCCTCGGCTGGCTTCTTCATCTTGGAAAGCGCCGACATTGCTGCCATGGCGCCAGGGACAAATACCGGTGCGGCGCACCCAGTCGGCGCTTTTGGCGGCGACATTCAGGGAACAATGAAGGAAAAAGTTGAGAACGACGCGGCCGCTCTCATGCGCTCAGTGGTTTCAAAAAGGGGAAGAAATGTCGATGTGGCGGAGAGCGCGGTCCGGCAATCGAAATCATTCACCGACGCCGAAGCGCTTTCGCAGAAATTGATTGATTATGTCGCGCCCAGCGAACAAGAACTGTTTCGTGAAATCGCTTCAAAGCCGGTGAAACGTTTCAACGGTGAATCAATCACTCTTAACCTGGTCGGTAAGCCCGAACGTCTAATGGAGGAAACGCTTAAGGAACGCATCCTCTCGTTTCTCATGGAGCCTGACATCGCGTTCATCCTTCTGGCCATCGGAGCTTTGGCGCTCTACACCGAGTTCAATCATCCGGGCGCTGTGATACCCGGTACAGTCGGCGTTGTCTTCATCCTGCTGGCCGTCTTTGCGCTGCACTTGTTACCGATCCGATTCGCCGCGGTGGTGTTAATACTTGCGTCATTCGTTCTGTTCGCTCTGGAGGCGAAGTTTGTGACCCATGGAGTGCTTGCCATCGGTGGCATCACCACGCTGGTTATCGGGGCTCTGCTGCTGGTTGACGCGCCCATTCCGGAGATGCGGGTAAAGCTGGCAACAGCGTTGGCGGTGAGTATTCCCGTCGGACTCATCACTGTGTTCCTGATGACGGTGGCGCTACGTGCGCGAAGGAGCAAGGTGACTACAGGAGCTGAGGGTCTGGTGGGTGAAGTTGCAATTGCACAGACTGCATTGGCGCCTGTTGGAAAAGTATTCGTTCACGGGGAACTATGGGATGCGGTCGCCTCTGCCAATGTTCCTGCAGGGGACAAAGTTGTGGTAGAGAAAGTTGAAGGGCTGCAGCTCCGTGTACAACCTGCGCACGATTCTGAGCGGGTGACGCTGGCCTGAGTCAGGCGAGTAACCGCGCGGCTTCGCGGGCGCGATTCATTACGTCTTTCTGCAACTCAGTGCATCTAACTCGCTAAGAACGCAGTTGCTTTGTGGCCCCAGATAACACGAGGGTTAGGTTAATCTGATCTAGCTTGATGGCCCAGAATAGAGCAAAAATCGGCACTCGCGGGCGACGGCGCTGGCTGTTGTGGCTGCTTGGCGCGGTGGTAGCGGTGATAGTTCTTGCGTCATTCATGTCGCGTGATGATTCTGTGCCGGTAATGACCGCCAGAGTTTCTCGAAGTGCAATTCGCAGCGTGGTGTCGACTAACGGGAAAGTCGAACCTGTGCAGAACTTCGAAGCCCATGCGCCTGTAGGCACGACGGTCAAGAACGTTTACGTCAAAGAAGGTGACCGCGTAAAGAAGGGACAGTTGCTGGTTGAGCTTGATGCAGCCAGCGCCCGCAGCCAGGCGGCGCAAGCCCTCGTACAGGTGCGGACTTCCGAAGCCGACATGAATGCGCTCGAGCGCGGCGGCACGCAGGAAGAGGTGCTGACGCTGCAAGCGCAACTGGTCAAGGCCCGCGGGAGTTACCAAGCCGCGCAGAGAAATTTGGATGCGTTAAAGCGATTGCAGCAGTCTGGTGCCGCCTCTCCAGGAGAAGTGCAGGGGGCGCAAAATCAGTTAGACGCAGCCGCAGCCGAGCTGAAGCTTCTCGAAACCAAGCAAAAGGACCGTTATTCGCGGCCTGAAGTCACCCGGGTTCAGGCGCAACATTCGGAGGCGCAAAGCGCTTTCAGCGCAGCCCAAGATGTACTCAATCAACTTGTGATTCGGGCGCCTTTTGCCGGCATCGTATATTCGCTTCCGGTGAAGCAGCACAGTTGGGTGAATCCCGGCGACCTGGTGTTGCAGGAAGCTGACTTGTCAAAGGTGTTGGTGCGCGCCTATGTCGATGAACCGGACGTGGCGCGCCTCGCTCCCAGCGAAAAGATTGAAGTAACGTGGGATGCCATGCCCGGACGAATATGGACCGGAATTGTGACCACGGTACCGGCATCGGTGAAGCTCCACGGCACCCGCAATGTGGGCGAAACCACGTGTATAGTCGCCAATCAGGATTTCAAGCTGCTGCCCAATATCAACGTTGGGGTCACGATTGTCACTGCCGAACACTCCGATGCTTTGACTATTCCGCGCGAGTCGCTGCGGCAGGACGATTCGGTGCCATACGTTTATCAGGTAGTGAACAACACTGAAATTCACCGCCAGAACGTGCAAACGTCGATTTCCAATCTCACCAAGGTGGAAGTTACGGGTGGAATTTCTGAGCACGCCGTTGTAGCCATCGCTTCCACGAATTCAAAGCCGCTGCGCGACGGTCTCTCGGTGAGAGTTGTTCACTAATATGAGCCGTCTGTTTTCTCTTCTTGTTCTCGCCCTGCTTGCAGCTCCAGCCGTAGCTGGCGCGGACGAGAGCGTTCCCAGGCTGCTGGCGACGGGGCATGTCGATGAAGCCATCGCCGCGTTGGACGGACAGATCAAGCAGTCGCCGGATGATCCGGTCGCCCACAACCTGCTTTGCCGCGCCTACTTCACTTTGGGCGAGTGGGACCGCGGCATCTCCAACTGCGAAAAGGCGGTCGCCCTGTCCCCCGAGAACAGTCAATTTCACCTCTGGCTGGGACGAATTTACGGTGAGAAGGCGGACCGGTCTGGTTTCGTGACCGCGGCTGGCCTGGCGCGACGGGTCCGCGACGAGTTTGAAAAGGCAGTGCATCTGAACCCCAAGAGCGTGGATGCGCGCAGCGATCTGGCGGAGTTTTACTTAGAGGCGCCAGGCATAGTTGGCGGAGGTCGCGACAAAGCACAGAGAGAGGCGGAATCATTGCTGAGTCTGGATCCGCCGCGGGCGCATTGGGTCACCGCCCGGATATCGGAAAAGCGCAAGGACTACCCCAACGCCGAGAAGGAGTATAGAAGCTCAATTGAGGCGAGCGGCGGAAGCGCCAGCTCCTGGCTGAACCTTGGCTTGTTCTACCGCCATCGGCAGCGATGGGATGAAATGGAGGACGCGCTTCTACACGTGCGTTCGGCTTCTCTGGATCGCCCTGACGCTCTGGTCGATGCAGCTGAAATCCTGATCCGCTCGCAGCGCAATCTGCCCGAGGCGGTGCAACTGCTCCGTGCATATCTCAAGTCCGGCTCACCGGTAGAGCAGGCGCCGGAATTCAAAGTCCACTTTCTGCTGGGCTCGGCAAACGAGAAGTTGGGGGACAAGCACTCTGCAGCGGCGGAGTACGAGTCAGCGCTCGAGTTAGCCAAAGAGTACCAGCCCGCGCGTCAGGCCTTAGAACGCGTGAACCGCTAGCCATTATCATTGAGTTCAAGCAAGCTTGTTCGAACAAGACTTCTCAACGAATCGTCTCAGGCAAATTGCATTTCTGATTTCCGCATTTAAGGTGGAGATATGAAACCTGCCTTCAATCTGGTTGGCGTTCTATTTTGCTTTTTTCTTGCAGCCGCCGCTGTACCCGCAGCCAGCGGGGAGCCACTCACACTTAAACGTGCGGTAGAGCTGGCGCTGACTCATAGCCCGGCCTCTGGTCAGGCCGCGGCCGATGAGCAACGTGCCTTCGCGTCGTTCCGCGAGACCCGCGACCAGTTCATTCCGCAGCTGCTCATCGGCTCAGGCTTGGGAGATTCATGGGGCTATCCGCTCAGCCTGGAGGGGTCCGCGCCCTCACTGGTCAACCTTACTGCCCAGTCAGCCCTGTTTAGCCCCGCATTGCGCAGCGGCATACATGCTGCCCGTAGCGAATACAAAGCGGCACAGATAGGAGCCAAAGACCGTCGCAATCAGGTCGTTCAGGACACGACGCTGGCGTACCTGGAGCTGGTGAAATGGCAGCAGCTGATCGGTCCTTTGCAGCAACAACATGGCGACGCCACGAACATGGAGGAGGTAGTACAAGAGCGCATTCAGCAAGGCATTGACAGTCCAAGCCAGGACACTGAGGCACGACTCTCGACCGCGCGCTCGAAACTACGGCTAGCACAGGCGCAGGGCGCGATCGACGAACTGCGCAGCATCCTTTCACAGTTGACCGGCATGCCTTCGGCTTCGATTGAGGTTGTGCCTGATTCCGTACCCGCTTTGCCCGAAGCCTCCACCAACTCCGCTGATACCGCTAACTCGGTCAAGGCGAATCCTGCTGTGGAGTTTGCTCAAGAACATGCAAGAGCGGAAACCTTCAAGGCACGGGCTGAGCACTTGGCGCTCTGGCCCACGGTGGACTTCGCTTCGCAATACGCGGTGCTTGCGAAATTTAACAACTGGCAGCAGTTTTTTCCGACGAATGCCTTCCAGCGTAACAATGCGTCTGTCGGTGTAGTTGTCCGCTTCCCTTTTTTTAATGCTTCCCAGCATGCGCACGCGGAGGCAGCCGATGCTGAAGCCATCCGCGCACGAAAAGAGGCAGAAGCCACGAAGAACCAGGTCTCGCAAGAGACTCTGAAGCTGCAACATTCGGTTGAGCAACTGACGGCAGCGAAAGAGGTGTCGGAACTGGAATACGAAATCGCAAAGTCGGAAGTGGATGCGGTACAGATTCGCATGAGCTCTGGAAACGCCACCGTCCATGACGCCGCCAATGCGCGGCTTCAGTTGGCCGAGAAATACAATGCGTTGCAGGATACCGGCTTCCAACTGGAGCGTGCACGGATAGGCCTGCTTCGGGCGACGGGTGAGCTGGAAACATGGGTGGAACAAAGCAAATGAGTTCACCACGGCGATGGTCCTTTTTACCTGTTGGCTGCATCCAAACGCCGTTCGGGGCAAACCGGTTGTGGAACATCCTCACGACCATTAGCCTTAAATCGCAGAGAAGAAAGGAATTGATCTTATCTGGGCAGCTTCCCCGGCCATTGATCCAGACGGCACCACCGACCCGTCCACGGCCGCTTTCGATGCTAAGATAAATACTCCACACAAATATGCCTTTAAAGACACTGTTCCTGAATCCCCCTTCTTTCGAAAATTTTGATGGTGGCGCGGGTTCGCGCTGGCCTGCAACCCGTGAGATCGAGTCCTACTGGTATCCGGTGTGGCTCGCGTATCCAACCGGAATGTTGGAGGGTGCTCGTCTGCTGGATGCCCCCTCCCATCATGTTTCTGCCGACGAGACTATTGAGATGGCGAAGGAATATGAATTTCTGGTGTTGTATACCAGCACTCCGGGTTTTCCGGGTGACATTCGCCTGGCCAAGCGCATAAAGGA
>Ga0207665_10001323_pt1 | contig 16705 bp, 15 predicted proteins | sample LARL112metaG_FD_184351 | JGI IMG/M metagenome (GOLD analysis project Ga0207665, IMG submission 184351) | Corn, switchgrass and miscanthus rhizosphere microbial communities from Kellogg Biological Station, Michigan, USA - LAR L11-2 metaG... | ecosystem: Host-associated > Plants > Roots >...
TGAAGCTGCGCTTCTGCTTCGAACGCCGATGAAGTCGGATCGATATCCGGCGAGTAAACGTTCACCATGACAGACTCGACGGCCGGCACTTCCGCCGCCAGCGCTGCATCGCCCGCCTGCCGCACCTCGTGATCGACTTGCGCTTCCAGCGATTCGATCTGCTTCTGGTTCAGCACGCCTTCCCGCACCAAAAATAACGCAAATTTCGACAGCGGATCGCGATGCGCTTCGGCTTCGCGCTCTTCGGTGACTTTGTAAAGTTTTTCGTCGTCAGAAAGTGAGTGCGAATAGGGACGGGTGACATGCGCGTGGATAAATGCCGGGCCCCGGCGCTCGCGGCAGTAGTTCACCGCTTCCTGGCAAACCGCATAACTCGCAATCGGGTCGGTGCCGTCGCACTCCGCAACATACAATCCAGGAAATCCGCGCACCAATTTCGAAATGCTACCGCCCGCCGTCTGCACTTCCACCGGAACCGAAATCGCGTAGCCGTTATCTTCGACGAGATATAGCAGCGGCAATTTTTTTGCGCACGCCGCGTTCAATGATTCCCAGAATTCGCCTTCGCTCGTGGCGCCGTCGCCCGAAGAGACATAGACAATTTCATCCGCCGCGTGCCTTGCAAGTTCGCCCAGCGGCGCTTTTTTGGCCTGGGTCAGTGCTTTCGGATGCTGCTCGTAGTACAGTGTGGCCTCTGCTGCTCCCACCGCTTGCACGAACTGCGTTCCCGTGCACGACGATTTGCTAACAACGTTGAACTTCGCATGGCCCCAGTGCGATGGCATCTGGCGTCCGCCGGAACTCGGGTCGTCCTGCGCCCCTACCGCCTGCAAGAGCATTTCGAGCGGCGAGACGCCCAGCATCAAACACAAGGCACGATCACGGTAATACGGATAAGCCCAGTCAATTCCGGGGCGCAAAAGTAACCCCATAGCCGCGGTTACTGCTTCATGCCCAGCACTGGAAATTTGAAAGAAAATTTTATTCTGGCGCTTAAGCTGAATCTCGCGATCATCCAGTTTGCGCGACATGTACATCACCCGGTACAGCCGGATCAGTGTGTCGCGGCTCAATCCTGCATGGTTTTCAGTTTTGGGCGTGTCGTTCTTGGCTGGCTTAACGCGGGTTTGCACGGCCATTCGGGTAGGACCTCGGTCGTTGATCGTTTCCGGCGCTTCCAATTTTAATTATACAGAAGTTTTTCGCGCGCTTCTTGGACCTCCGCGCAGCGACATCGAATCGCCCGGAAAAAATCACTACTTCAGATTCAATCGGTGAGCTGTTAACCATTCATTTTGTTTCTTGGCGATTCCGGCGCCATACGTTTCGGCTTCAGCCTGCCCTTGCGCATCTCTCGGGTCCCCAGAATCGGCAAAAGGCGGGATTTCATGCCATTTTTGGTCATCAAGAATTTTCAGTGCGACGTTTTGCAACGTGGTGGCCAGCGCATGAAATTCCTGTGCATCTTCGGCCGCGCTTGCAAATCGTGGCGCGCCGAAATAGCCAGTCCAATTTGGCCTGCTCGCCAGCCCGTGAGTCGATTATTCCAGTGCGTCAAACTTTTCTTCCAGGAACGCAAATTCTGGGTCTCCGTCCTTGACCGCCTTCGGAGATAACCCGCTAAACGGCTCTTCTGCCGGAAATTTTTTCAGTAGCCGCTCTTCCGTCATCTTTTCGTGCCCGGAAAATGCCAACCGCAAATAAAGTTTCACGTTCCCGTTCGGAGCGGCATCGCCGCTATCATCCGACTCTGCCTGTTTCTTGCTCCGAGATTTTGACTCGCCGGATTTGGATTCCTTATCTTTCGTCACCGCTTCCTTGGACTCATCCAATTTCCCGGCCGTGACTTCTGGCGCAGCCGCTTCGTCCGATTCTCGCTCGAATTTATACAGCAGCTTTTTGTCCAACCGGAACGCCTGCTTCCACATTTCCAGTTTGTGCCGTGCCTGCTGCGCCTTATCTTCATCCGTTCCAAAATCAAAACTCATATATATGTGGGCCATGCAGCGAGTCTGCCGTCCCTGAACATCCAAGTCAACCCTGAACAGCCCCTTTAACAACCACGTTAAATTCTGCACTCATTCCGAGCCTGCCTGCCGCAGGCAGGCGAGGCGAGAAATCCCTCTCAGGATTTGGACGGACCGCGCGACGCAGAATCCCTCTTACCCTCGCAGCGCATGACGCCACCTCAATTCTCTCAACGTAATCTTCATAACGTAGTGTTCTTAACGTAGAGCCGGGCTTCAGCCCGGCTCTTCAGTAGCCCAGCCAATCCTGGCTGGGCACGGTGTCGTGCACGCGACAATCAAGACGACCTACGCAGCAGCTTCCCCCCGCGCGCGCCCTCCTCGACAATCTTCCGCACAATCTTCCTCCCGCGCTTATCCTCCGCCGGCAAACACTTTCGATCATAAAGGCCGTCATTCCGAGCGAAGCGAGGAATCTCTCTTACGATTTAAACGTAGCACTCGGCGCAGAATTCCAGTAGAAAGGCTTTTTACGAAAAATGAAGTATCATTGTCTGGTCGTATATGCGAACGCTCCGCTTAAAGACACTCGGTCGGACATTGCAGAAATCCATCGCAGCCCTGGTCTGCCTTCTGGCATTGCTACTGATGTACGCCCCAATGGCCAGCGCAACTTTGATGGCTCTGAGCGGTACTTGCTGCGCTGGAGACTACTGCCCCATTCACGGAAAGCGCCACGCTGCGCAAAACGGCAATGCGGAAAAGAATAAAAGCGCTCCGATGGACTGCGGCCACGAAAACCACGACACAGGCAAGATGCACTCCTGCTCACTGTCCTGTTGCCAAACCGTGGAGCAAATTGCTGTAAATGTTCACGTATTTCTTTTGACTCCGCTGGCCATCACTACTTCGCTCGCGACGCTCTCCCCAGCGCCAATCGCACGCGACAGTTCGATCGTGTCCCCAGTGTTCGCGCCTCAAGCTCCTCCTCCGAAACATCTCGCGAGTTAATTCGAACTTTAAGTCTGGCGTTGAACGGCTCTGGCGCAGCCGGAACGCAACTTCCATCCATTCAGCCTGCTGGCCACGAGCCGCGCAGCCATCTCTCGCCGATCGTCAAATCTGCGAGATGAGTCCTTTTCAGGAGAGCACTTTCCAAATGAAACGAAGTTATTTTTTTTGTATTTGCATTTATTTGCTGCTCGCAAGCACCGGTTTAATAGGTTCTGCGTTCGCCAGCATTTTCGGCACAGTTCGTGGCATCGTTCACGACGCGCAGCACCGGCCCATTTCCGGTGCTCACCTTCAGCTACAGGCCAAGCAATCCGATTGGAAACGCGAAGCTTCCACCGATGACGAAGGCAAATTCCAATTGGACGCGGTGCCTGCGGGCGATTACACGCTCACCATTTCACATGATGGTTTTCGAGAGTACTTCGCGGACCTGACGGTCGCGGCAGATTCCGCCCCACTGCGGCATTTCCCTCTGGAGCTCGCGGCTGTCAACGAAAAAGTCGAAATAAGCGAAAACACGCAGACCGTGGACACCACTTCTTCAGCAAGCCAAACCACACTCAGCCGCGAAACCATTGCATCAACGCCAGGAGCTACACGCACCAATAGTCTCGACCTGATCACCGACTACACTCCCGGCGCGTACCTGGTACACGATCAATTGCACGTGCGCGGCGGGCACCAGGTTTCCTGGCTCATCGACGGCATTCCCGTTCCGAATACCAACATCGCTTCCAATGTCGGGCCGCAATTCGATCCCAAGGACATGGACGTGGTGGAAATCCAGCGCGGCGGATACGCTGCCGATTACGGCGATAGAACCTACGGTGTTTTCAACGTGATTCCGCGCTCCGGGTTTGAACGCAACCGCGAAATCGAATTGCTTGCCACCTACGGGAACTTCAACCAAACCGACAGCCAGATCAGCATTGGTGATCACACGGAACGGTTTGCATACTACGCGAGCGTAAGCGCCAACCGTTCCGATTTCGGACTTATGCCGCCGGAGCCCAATGGATTGCATGACGACAACAACGGCGTAAGCGGATTCACTTCGCTGATCTTCAATGCCACGAAAGACGATCAATTACGTCTTGCGGCCAGCGTGCGCGCGGATTTTTTCCAAGTGCCGAATACTTCGCAGCAGCAAGTTGCCGATATTCGCGACACGCAACGCGAGCGCGACGGTTTTGTAAACTTTTCTTGGGTGCACACCTTTCAGCCAGGAATTTTGTTGACGGTATCGCCCTTCGTTCATTGGAATCGCGCGGCCTATGATGGATCGTCGCCGATACCAAGCGTGTTACCCGACCAGCCACCGATTCCCACCGATCACAATGATTCTTTCTACGAAGGCGCACAGGTTTCGCTCGCTGTCACGCGTGGCCGTCACAACGCGCGTTTCGGCACTTACGGATTTGCGCAGCAGGACGATACTTTCTTCCGCGTCGCAGCCACCGATGGATCGGGATCGATCGCCTCGGAAAAGGACACGCCTTCCGGCGGCCTGTTTACTCTTTTTGCGGAAGACCAATTTCGCGCCACGGACTGGCTGACCTTCAATGCCGGCGTACGCTACACGCACTTTTCCGCGGGCGTCGTCGAAGACAAAACCGATCCTCGTATCGGCGCCGCGTTGCGCATTCCAAAACTTGGCTGGGTGCTGCGCTCGTTTTACGGCCGCTATTACCAGGCGCAGCCGCTGACGACCGTTTCCGGCCCACTTCTGCAACTCGCGGCAGACCAAGGATTCTCGTTTGCACCGCTCCACGGCGAAACCGACGAGCAGCGGGAATTTGGTCTCACCATTCCGATTCGCGGATGGACTCTGGATTTTTCCAATTTCCAAACGCACGCGCGAAACTTTTTCGACCACGACGTTCTCGGAAATTCGAATATCTTTTTTCCGCTTTCCATAGAACGCGCGCGCATTCACGGATGGGAATCGACGCTGCGTTCTTCGCACATCAAAAAACGCCTGGACCTGTATCTTACTTATTCCAATCAACAGGCCGAGGCTAGTGGCGTCGTTACCGGCGGGCTGCTGTCGGGTCCTGGACAACTTTGCGATGGCGGCGGATTCTGCTACCTCGATCACGACCAGCGCAATACGTTGAGCGCGGGTTTTCACGCGGCGCTTCCTTTCCGAATCTCTGCTTCGGGAAACCTCTCCTACGGCTCGGGATTTCTAAATGGAAACGGTCCGACTCACCTTTCTGACCACACGGAAGTTTCGTTATCGCTGTCGAAGGCCATCAGCGAGCGGCTCTCGGTCGGTTTCACGGCGCAAAATATCGCGGATGGCCGCTACCTTCTGGACAATTCCAACACCTTCGGCGGAACACATTGGAATTATCCGCGGCAGGTCAGCGGAGAAATTCGTTACCGATTCCATTTTTAACTGCATCCTGCAGGCGCACCGAGCGAGTTTTGCCTTATGCTGTTTAGCGCAAACTGGCGGCGAGGTGTCTGCTTGAAAATATTCTTGATTGCGCTGTTCGGAGCCATCGGTACGCTCGCGCGTTACGGATTGCAAGGCGTCGTGCAATTGCGCACGGGCAGCGCTTTTCCCTACGGCACGTTGCTGGTCAATCTCACCGGGTGTTTCCTGCTCGGATTGATCGGGCAACTGATGTTGAACCGTATGCTCGTTTCCGCCGATATGCGCATGGCCATCGCAGTGGGATTTTTCGGCGGCTACACCACCTTTTCCAGTTTTGGGTGGGAGACGGCGAAAATGCTGGAAGATGGCGAATGGTGGCGGGCCACAACTTACGTTGGCGCGAGCGTAGTGGCGGGATTGTTGCTGTCGGTCGCTGGAATCCGCCTGGCGAATAAGTTTTAGGACTGCCAACCGGGAGCATGCTATGACCCATGAAAAATTTGAAGGCGAACGCACCTTGATGCGCATTCACATCGGAGAATCGGATAAGTGGCACGGGAAAACACTGCATGAAGCGATCGTGGAAATGTTGCGCAAAGAAAAGTTTTCCGGAGCCACAGTGCTGCGCGGCGTGGGAGGCTTCGGCTCTTCGAGCGTTTACCACACGGACAAAATCCTGCGCTTGTCGCAGGATTTGCCGATTGTTGTGGAAGTGATCGAATCCACGGAACGGATCGAGCAAATTCTTCCGCGGCTGGATGAAATGGTGGAAGGCGGACTGATCACCCTGGAAAAAGTGCGTGTGATTCTTTATCGCGCCGCAAAAAAGTAGAAAACGGCGGAACAAAACCGTCGCGACAGAAATAAAAACCTGTTTTGCCGGAATCCCATGGAAGACAATCATCAGCAAAAGAAAACTCCCTGGCTGAATCGCACCGTGTTGGGTGTTGGGCTCACTTCCCTTTTTTCTGATTGGAGCCATGAAACTGCTACCGCGGTGCTGCCCGCCTTTCTCGCCGTGATTGGCGCAGGCCCGGTGTGGCTGGGTGCTATCGAAGGCATTGCGGATGGGCTTTCGAGCTTTGCGAAGCTTGCCGCGGGGCACTACACGGACCGGTTGAAACATCGCAAACCGCTTGCGGTGTTTGGTTACGCGTTCACTGCAATCGCGACGGCATCTTTTGGGGTGGCTACTCACGCCATTCACGTATTGATTGGGCGCTCCGCAGCGTGGCTGGGACGAGGCGTACGGTCGCCCGCGAAAAAAGCTCTGCTGGCCGCGGATGTTTCTCCCGGCGCCTACGGCCGCGCGTTCGGCCTGGAACGATTGATGGACACGCTGGGAGCAATCCTTGGGCCGCTGACGGCACTGTGGATTTTGCAGGCGACCAATCATTCGTACCGAAAAGTATTTTTGTGGACGCTGCTGCCGGGGTTGATCGCGGTCGCTTGCTTCTGGCTGCTGGTGCGCGAGCGTCCGATCGAAGTGAAACAGAAGAAGTCTTTTTTGCTCGGATTGCGAACCTTGCCTGCAGAGTTCCGGAAATTTCTGGTGGGCGTGGGAATTTTCGGCGCCGGAGATTTTTCGCACACCTTGCTGATTTTGTACGCGACAAAAATGCTGGCTGCGCAATACGGAATGGCTCGCGCGGCGAGCTTGGCGGTGATTCTGTACACGCTGCACAACGTATTTTATGCCGGCTCGGCATACGTGAGCGGATGGTTGAGCGATCACGTGCCACACCGGCGCGCAGTGCTGGCAGCGGGATATGGTTTGGCGGTGGTGACGGCGCTGCTGCTGTGCACCGGAACACATTCGCTGTGGTTGCTGGGCGGAATTTTTGTGCTGGCAGGTTTGTACATCGGCACGGAAGAGGCGCTGGAAGATTCCGTGGCGGCGGAACTGGTACCGCGAGAGCAGCACGGAATGGCGTTTGGAACGATGGCGGCGGTGAATGCAGTGGGAGATTTTCTGTCGAGTTTGCTGGTGGGCGCATTGTGGAGCGTATTCGGAGTGGGTGCGGCGTTTGGCGCTTCGGCAGTCTTGTTCGCGGCGGGGGCAATTGTGATTTTGCGATTGAAATAGAATTGCGAAGCGCCGATGGGGTGGGGGCCCCACCCCCATGTTTTTTGTAAGTATGGAAAATGCGGGACTTGCGGGAGTACTTTTTGTAAGTATGAGAAACACAAGGCTTATCGGGGTGGATATCGGTCAATTTCGGTCAAAACGCGGAGTTGGTTGTAAGTATGGCAAAGATTCGGGTTACGCCAGATTGCGGAGAATACTTCCGGAAAAAGAAACGCGAAGAGGCTGAGAATAAAGCCGGAGGCGGCAAGAAAGGCTGAAAACCAGCGAACACTCGGAGGTCTCCATGATATTTACTAGATGTAAATAAACTACGCAGACATAATTGGGCTGATTCGAACGGGATACATCGGGCTGATTCGAACCGCGGGATGCGTCCTGCAGACTTTCAAAAGGGTGGAAGAGTTGATCGGTCGTTGCTTTGTGAAGAGGAGAAAGATGAGTGAAGGAACGGGAAAATCGCAGGCAGGGTTACGAGCGGCAAAAAATTACGCGCCGCCGGGATTTAATAATATTGCTCCCTACATTCTGGTGAAGGGAGCGGCGGAGTTCATTGAATTCCTGAAGGGGGCCTTCGCGGTAACGGAGCGGGTTCGAGTGGCGCAGCCGGACGGGTCGATCACGCACGCGGAGATGGGCATAGGCGATTCGGTGGTCGAGTTGGCCGATGCGAACGAGCAGCACCCGGTACGCCCAACGGCGATACATCTTTATGCGCCGGATGCGGATGCGACGTTTGCCCAAGCGGTGAATGCCGGAGCTACGGTGCTGCAGGCGGTGGAAGACATGCCGTGGGGTGACCGGCAGGGTTCGGTGAAAGATAAGTTCGGGAACCGGTGGTATATCGGGATGCCGCACGGGTGGACGCCGGGTCCGGAGGGGATGCGAAGCGTGCAACCGTATCTGCATTTGCGGGATGCGCACAAATTTATTCCGTTTGTGGAAGCGGTATTTGGCGCGGTGGCGGAAGGCGTGGCGACGTCGGAAGACGGGAAGGTGCTGCACGCAACGATCAGGATCGGGACCGGTACGCTGGAGATTGATGAGGCGAGCGAGGAGAATGCGCCGTCGCCGTGCTATTTGCATGTTTACGTGCGGGACGCGGATGCCGTCTACGCGCGAGCAATGCAGGTGGCAGCGACGTCGGTGGAAGCGCCGAATGACAAGCCGTATGGCGAGCGGTCGGCGGGGATCAAGGATCCATTTGGGAATGTTTGGTGGACTGCGACGTACACTGGGTGACGTTTAGCGGGCGACGTTTGCCGCGCTGTATTTACGGGATGACGTTTTGGAGTAGCGCTTCCCTGCCCTGTTCGGAAAGGAAGAGTCCGGAGCACGATGAAAATTATTTCGCTGAATGTTGGGCTGCCGCGAGACGTCTTGTGGCACGGAAGAATCGTCACCACCGGAATTTTTAAGGAGCCGGTGGCGGGACGCGCGGCGTTGCGCAAACTGAATCTGGATGGCGACAGGCAGGCGGACCTGACGGTGCACGGAGGCGAGTACAAGGCGGTTTACTGTTATCCGGCGGAGCATTACAGCTACTGGAAGAAGGAATTGCCGGCGCGGGAGCTGCCAATGGGAATGTTTGGAGAGAACTTCACGACCGAAGGGGTGCTTGAACAGGATGTGCATCTTGGCGACCGCCTCGCCGTGGGCTCGGCAGAAGTGGTGGTGACGCAGCCGCGGCTGCCTTGCTACAAATTGGGCGTGCGATTTGGGTCGGACGATATGGTGAAGCGCTTCCTGGCGAGCGGCAGAAGTGGCTTCTATGTGGCGGTGACGCGAGAGGGAAAAGTGGGCGCCGGCGACGAGATCACGGTCCTCTCGCGAGATGCGAATGCCGTTCCGGTTCCCGAGATTACACGGCTGTATGTTACGAAGCGTTGGGGGACGGAAGAGTTGGTGTCTTTGCGGCGTGCTTTGCAGGTTGCTGTGTTGCCAGAGGATTGGAAGGAGTATTTTCGGGAGCGGATGCAGAAGATGAATGTTTGAAAGGGGGACTGGATTCGGCGAAGCTCGCAATGACATGCTGCTGAACTCGTATTCGTATTTAGAATCCAGTGTCGGTTTCCTAGCCTTGCCGGCCTATACCGGAATTCTTTATCCCCGAGCCCTCTGAACACGCGAATGGCACATTCGTCACGAACCAGAAAAGATCCTCTCGATGACGTTCGTAGTCCACGGAAGTGACATTGGCCTTGGCAAGAAAACACCTGAACTCCTCCAGTAGATTTTTTCCCTTGCTGTAGCCCTTACTCACTTCCCCAGGAGTTGCCACATTTCACCTCCGCAGCAATAGATTTGTTCATAGATATTGAGGACGTCGGTTATCCGTGCCCCGTTCCGCAAAAGAGCAAGCTTGATAGGTGTTCGGCTGAGTAGATTTGAAATCCGTGGCACTGACGCCCGATTTGGCGAAGCGAGCCGTTCAGCAAGAAAAAAACTCTGCGCGATCGATAGCCAAGCGGCGTTCCGTTGAAATAGCGCGATGATCTAGATGCGTCGAGGCTACACTCCATGTATTTAATCTACCTTGGAATCCTCGCAGGGATAGCGACCGCAGCTGTCGGGTTTGCTTGGTTGCAGGCCCGGAGGGCGAGCAAGGCAAGTCAAGTTCTACGCATGGCTACAGAAGATTTGCCCGCCAGGGTTGCAGACGCTCAACGCCTTTCAATGCGGCCAGGCTTACAGGATGCATTGATTAGTCCGGCTTTTGGCAAGGGGTGTCACGTTTCTGTTGACTGTTTGGATGTGAATGCGGATGGGCAGAAGGAACTCATCGTCCAGCATCCAACAGGGGCACACGGCTCGGCGCTGAGTATTTTTGGATGGAGGGTCGGCAAATTTCAGAAACTGGCGGATTTAGGTGTCGGCACACCAGTTGGATTTGAGTTTGGGGATTTTGATGGTGACGGAAGAATTGAAATCAGAAGTCAGGAAACTGATTGGAGCGCTAACCTTCCGTACGTGACTGCTCCTAGATTGACGCTCCTGTTTCGATGGAACGGGGCTGAATTCGTGGAGATTTCGCGCCAAATGACTCCTGCGGAGTCTGCCTAACATTTGCTGCGAAGAGGTCCGTATCGCAGGATGACGCAGCCGTTGGAGAGAGTGCGGGAGTCGAGAAGTTTGAGGTTGAGGGGATTTGAGTTTGGCGGGAAGAGCGGCTTGCCACGGCCTAGCAGGACAGGAGCGATGGCGAGGCGGTACTCATCGAAGAGGTTGTGTTGCATGAGGGTTGCGGAGAGGTTGGCGCTGCCGAAGACGAAAGTGTTTTTGTTGCCTTGGCTTTTGAGGTTTTGGATTTCGGCTGTGACGTTATCTTTGATCAGTTTTGTGTTGGGCCAATCGGTGCGATCTAGGGTTCGTGAGACGACGATTTTCGGCACGGCGTTCATGAGTTTGGCGACTTCGCCAGTGGCGGTTTGCCAGTAGGCGGCCATTCCTTCGTAGGTGACACGGCCGAAGAGAAGGCCGTCGGCAGAGTTCAGTTGTTCGAGCGAAAGACGCTCGAGTTCGTCGCCCCAGACGGACTGGTGAAAATCCAGGTCCCAGCTTTTGGCGCCTTCGAAGAGGCCGTCGAGGGAGAGCAGATTCCACATAACGAGCTTGGTCATCGCGAGTCTCGTTGCGATCCTTATTATATGCGATGCGATTACGCGTGACTGGAGCCTTTGCGTAATTTTTGGATTCATCTTTCGGGAGAGAGAAGCAACCCAAGATCCGCCATTGCTCGCAAGGACGGGGCACCCAAAATCTTCTCCTCATGTACGCCTTAGCCTTTCCGATCAAACCCCTGCTACCCGCCAAATGCGGAATGGACTTCGCGATTAATTCAGGGTAGATTTCGGGCAACCCCGGAAGTTCCATACTGAGGAGTAAACAATGAAATATAAGATTTTCTGCGGTTGTGCGTTATTTGCATTTGTCGTAGCGACGACCCCTGCGCAAACGAAAATGTCCCTGTCAGGCAAGTGCGGCAAGCCCGACGTGCAGCAAAATATTCCTGCCGGCGACTCGCCAAGCCACGTCTTCGTTCTGGCGCAAGGAAAATGCGAGACGAAGGGAGAAGTGGGCGCCGCTGCGAGCAAAGAGGGCGCGTTTTCGGAACACGGAGAAGTCGCAGCAAATCGCAGTAAGGTCTCCGGCGTCTACGTGGAAACGTTTGATGGCGGCGACAAAATTTTCTACACCTACCAAAACAATGTGACATTAAAAGATGGTGCAGTGCAGGCAGGTCAAGGCAAGTATCAGATTGCAGGCGGTACGGGGAAAATGAAAGGCATCAAGGGGGCAGGCACCTGCAAGTACACCGGCAACGAAAACGGCGGCATCGATTATTCGTGCACGGGTGAATACACGCTTGGTGGAAGCGCTCCGGCGAAGCCGTAAAAAACGGGAACCACGGAACAACTCCACCAGCCGATTTTTTCCGAACGGCGATTTATTCAGGATTGGCCGCAACCAGCTGCGGATTGAAGGGCGGGTAGCAGTCGTAATTTCGTTGCAAGACGATTTTGCCTTCGCGGGAGGTGAGAAACATCGCGACGAAGGCTTTCATTTCGCTGCCGGCGGGAAGATTCGTTACTGGGACGGCGAGAATTCCTTTCCATTCGAGCTCTACTGCCACTTCGTCACCAGACTCAAGAATTCGTTGCACGTTGTAGGACTGGCATTGAAGAATCTTGCGGCCTTGTTCATAGGCGGCGCGCAGATCAGCCGCGCGGCGGATGCGCCCTTGCGGCGCGATGCGGTTTGGAAACTCCTGGGTGATTACGTCGGGAGCGTAGAAATCGGCTACTTTCTCGAATGCGCCCATGGAGGCGACGGTCTGGAGATACTGTTGGGTGCGAGCGATGTTTCGTGAGGTCATGATGTGATGCTCCTCGCTTCGATGCAATCAAGAGAATAGACTATCTGAGCCGGAGGTAGCGCGTGGACGAGAGGATGATACTCACATGCAATCGTTACGGGATGTATTGAAGAAAGCGCAGGACAGTGGCGCGGCGATCGGCCACTTTAATATTTCGGATCTGGTGCTGTTGAAGGCGGTGTTCGGCGCGGCGCAGGAAGTGAAGGTGCCGGTGCTGGTGGGCTTGTCCGAGGGCGAGCGGGAATTTGCGGGGACCGGTCCGATTGCGGCCTACGTTCAGAAACTGCGCGAGGAATCCGAATTTCCGATTTTTTTGAACGCGGATCATACCCACTCACTCGGGAAGGCGTTGGAAGCGGCGAAGGCGGGGTTCGACTCTATTGTGTTCGACCTTTCGGCTTTGCCGTTCGATGAAAATGTGCGGCAAACGAAGCAGGCGGTGGAGGCGCTGAAGGCGATCCATCCTGCGATGCTAGTGGAAGGAGAAATCGGGGATATCGGAAGCGGCTCTGAAATACATGAAACGTCTCCTGACCTGTCGAGAGGGCTTTCGACTCCCGAAGAGGCGAAACAGTTTGTGGAGAGCACGGGAGTGGATATTCTGGCTCCCGCGGTGGGAAACATGCACGGCATGCTGAGAAGCATGGTGCGCGGAGAAACGAAGAAGCGGCTGGAGATCGAAAGAATCGCCCGGATCAAGAGCGCGACGGGCGCCTTTATGACGCTACACGGCGGCTCCGGAACCGATGATGAAGACTTGCGCAGAGCGATCGCGGCAGGAATCAACATCGTGCACATCAATACGGAGCTGCGGGTGGCGTGGCGACAGGGTTTGGAACAGGGCTTGGCTAAGCATCCGGACGAAGTGGCTCCTTATAAGATTTTGCCGGCGGCAGTGGATGGGGTGAAGCAGGTGGTCAGCTCGCGGCTGAGGTTGTTCAGCGGCGAACGGGGTGTTGCCAGGGGAATCTAGGCCAAGGAAATCAGGCGCACGGAAACTAGGTCGAGACAACCTAGTTAGGAGAAGTTAGCGCCAGTGTGCTCCGCCTCAACGAATTAGCGAAAGAGCAGCGGAGCGAAGTCGGTGAGGTTGCGGCGCCAGACCATCCAGGTGTGCGCGCCGGGCGTTTCGATGTCCACGTGCTTGATGGATTTGGATGCGAGCCAAGCACGGAGATCGCGATTGAGGTCGATGAGATGGTCGTCGGTGCCACATGCAATCCACAGCAAACGGATTTGCTGATTGGACTGGGAATTGAGCGCGGGAAATTCCTTGTCGAATTCCGGAGTGATGCCGCCGGAGCTGAATGCTCCGATCCAGGCAAATTGATTGAGAGTATTCAGGCCGGTGAGCAGCGATTCGGACCCTCCCATAGATAGACCGGCGATCGCGCGCGAGTTGCGATCTTTATTCACGAGATAAGCAAATTCCACCTGCGGAATGACTTCCGTGAACAGAGCTTCGCGGAATTTATCGAAATTGCGCTGTGTGATGCCGGGATCGTGAAAAACGCCGGAGTTTGGCTGGAGGACTTTAGGTTCGCCATAGCCGAGCGGCATAACGATGAGCATGGGCTTGGCTTTGCCCCGCGCGATGAGGTTATCGAGGATTACGTTGGCACGGCCGACGGCGGTCCAGGCGCTGGAGTCGTCGCTGTAGCCGTGCAGAAGATAGAGGACCGGATATTTTTGATTGGCGCGTGGATCGTATCCAGGTGGCGTGTAGACAAAGAAGTCGCGATCGTCGCCGACCACTGCGGACTTGTAAAAATGATGATGAATTTGGCCGTGACGAACGGCGGCGATTTCCCAGGAAAGAGAAGGCGGGCCGGGAATGTGGACTTCGTTCGAGCGATTGAGGAAATTCGGCTTGACCGCGTAATTGGAGGGATCGAGCAGGCTGACACGGTCAGCGACAAAGTTGTACCCGTAATAATCGGGGGTGAACGGGTCGGTGGTGATACTCCAGACGCCCTGGTCGTCTTTTTCCATGGGCAGAGGTTGGCTGGAGCCTTCCAGGGCGACTGCGACTTCTTGCACGTTGGGCGCGCGAAAGCGAAAGGTGACGCGATGATCGGAGTGAACTTCGGGTGAGACGACTGGTGGAGGGGGCGGAGGAGGAGCTTGAGGCTTGGACGTTTGCGCCGGAGTATTTGCGGACAGTAAGAAAAATACGACGAGAAGCAAAATTCGTTTCATCATTCTCCCTTGCCGCGCAGGCCATTGCCCCGCAGAACGATTGCCGGGCAGTTTGAACGCGGCGAGGCATGTTACAACATTGCTCGCTGCGAAACGCGAGCTGATGTGATTATTTTGGGCCGTAGAAAAAATAGTCGGCGGAGTATGGTACGCGGATTTCCTGGTTGACGTGATCCTCGTCACAACCGGAGCCGGGCGCCTTGCCACCTTCTGTATTGAGGCGCTGGATTGTGGTGGCGCGGGCAAGCACGCCATTGCCAGTGTGGCTGATAACTTTGACGAGAAGCCATGGGATAGACTGAGCGTCCGGGGACGCTACGCTAACATCAACTTTGCCGACTACGCGGCTGCCGTCTTTGGATTGCCAGGACGGTCCAGCGAAGTGCTTGCCGACAAGCTGGTCCTTGATGTCGAAGAGCTGGGCGTCAGGAGCTTTCAGAGTCCAGATAAATTGCCCGCCGCCACTTTTGCAAATGTAAATCTGGTCGCCTCTAGCATGGAGTTGTAGAAGAAACTTCTCGTCGACGGGAGGCTGAAGAGCCTGCGGGACCTCTTGCTGCTCCTGCTGTGCGCCGTCTTGCGCGGGGAGAGAGATGGCGTAAAAAAGAGTAGAGGTGGCTAGCAACATGATGGATGCGATAGGGCGAACATAGTGGCGCATGGGGAATTCCTTTCGTTCGTGTGGCATCCGAGGCGAAATGCGATTGTAACGCGATTAAAGGCGGAGAGGGGTCAGGTGCCCAGATGCTTGGCTAAAAAATTCGCCATGAGCTGGTCGGCTTCTTTGGATTCTGGAAGCGACGGATTATTCCAGAAGGCGTGGGGCAAGGCTTCGAAGATGACGAGCTGGGCATCGACTCCGGCGCGAAGATAGGCGCGCTGCAGGATGGTGGTGCCGCTCAAGAGAAGGTCGCGTCCACTGCTGATGAAAAGAGTGGGCGGGAATCCTGTGAGATCGGCATAAAGTGGCGAGAGGACGGGATCGTTAAGCGGAGTGGTGCCGGTGTAATCCTGGTTGCCGCGGTCATTGGGATTTGGATCGTCGAGATGTCCGGAGAAACCGTTTAAGGCAAACAACGAGATGGAGTCGCCAGCATGACCGAGATCACCCAGGCCGGAAAAAATTCCTGTAACACCGGGCAACGGTAGCTTCAACTGCTTTAATTTTACTGTGACTTCTGCGGTGAGAATGGCACCTGCCGAGGTGCCATAGATGCCGATGTGACTGGGTTGGTAGGTTTTCAGCAGTTCCTTGTAGACCGCTACAGCATCGTCGAGGCCAGCAGGAAAAGGATGCTCGGGCGCGAGGCGGTAGAGCACGGCGATTACTTTTATTCCGGTGAGATTGGCGATGGGAATGGTTTCAGACAGGGAGCCGGAATCGGAATTGAATCCGCCGCCATGGAGATTGATGAGAACGCGATCACGCTTTAGCGCCGCGATTTCAAGCGGAGTGACGACACGTACCGGAACCCCTGCAATTGTGTGGGCCGCAATATTTGCCGGATAGAGTTTCTTCGACTGCTCCCCAACTCCTGCTTGCCATTTATCAGTGCCAACGCGGCGCTGTTCGAGAGTATGGGGAGTCGCAGCATCGGATTCCACACGCGCCAGGACTTTTTGCGCTTCGGGGCTGATTGTTGATGGAACTGGGATAATACGAGTGACATAAGCGGAACCGTCCGGTGCGATTTTGCTGCTGTTCGTCGGCTTGGCGTCATTGCAGTTGGTCTGCTGCGCATGCGCTGGTGCGGCAATCACCAACACGAGGACCATTACAGAGATAATTGGAACAGAAATAGAGGGACCTTTGAAAACACGCATGCGCAATCCTCCGAGTACAATCAATCGTCGGCATCTTATCAGGTTCTGAATTACCAGCAGCCTAGGGCGAACTGTTTACGACTGCCTTTGAGGCGCGATTAACTTTCGAGAGGATCTGACGAGGCGACGAAGAGACCGTATACGAATTTGCCGGAGGCAAAACCTCCGCGCATCGCTTGAAACGCCTTCAGGTAGGTCACGAACTGACTGCCGTAACGGGCGGCCAAAGACCAGAAGTTTTTGTCTTTGATAATTTCGAGGCTGATGTCCCAGGTTTTGGCGGTGTTTTTATTCAAGATCTCGCGGTGGCTAATCTCCAGCCCGCTTGATCTGAGCATCCGCTCATATTCGTCCAT
>Ga0207665_10001324_pt1 | contig 16699 bp, 18 predicted proteins | sample LARL112metaG_FD_184351 | JGI IMG/M metagenome (GOLD analysis project Ga0207665, IMG submission 184351) | Corn, switchgrass and miscanthus rhizosphere microbial communities from Kellogg Biological Station, Michigan, USA - LAR L11-2 metaG... | ecosystem: Host-associated > Plants > Roots >...
GGATCTCTTCGGACTGTACAATGGAAAAATGGCGGAGAGGGTGGGATTCGAACCCACGGTACGGTTTCCCGCACGCTCGCTTTCGAGGCGAGTGCTTTCAACCGCTCAGCCACCTCTCCGCGGTCGTTGTAGATTCAATCGTAGCAGAGCATTGCGTTTTTCGGCAATGAAGCGCTCGACTTGCGTATCAACGAGGGCCGGGCAGGCGTTGGCCCACCTACACAAATCTGTCGTCAGACTGAACCTACGCGCTCGTTAGCGGCGTTCGGCGAAGAAAGACTGCAGGATCGCCGCGCAGTCGGTCGCGAGAACGCCAGATGTGATTTCCGTCTGATGGTTGAGGCGCGGATGGGAGAGGATTTCGAAGCAAGAGCGAACGGCGCCGCCTTTGGGGTCGTCGGCGCCATAAACGAGGCGCGGTACGCGAGCCTGGATGATGGCGCCGGCGCACATGCTGCAAGGCTCGATGGTGACGTAGAGGGTGGTATCAGCGAGGCGGTAGTTGCCGAGAAGGCGGGAGGCTTCGCGAAGAGCAACCATTTCCGCATGGGCGGTGGGGTCATTGTCGCGAATGGTGCGGTTGCCAGATCGAGCGAGAATCTTGCCGTCGTGAACGAGCGCCGCTCCGATAGGAACTTCGCCGGCTGCGGCCGCGGCGCGTGCTTCAGCCAAGGCTTCCTGCATGAATTGGATGTCATTTTCCATTGCCGGAGAGAGAATAACACGCTGAAACAAGGTGAGAAGAAAGAGAGCAGGCGTTGCTTGACAATTGGGGAGGGGGCAAACAAACTAGGCGCATGCGCGAACTCCTGGGGCGATTGTTTCAAGTCGATTTTTTGAAGGGCCTCGCGGTGACCTTCCGGGCGCAGCATCCCAAGAATATTGTGACAGAGCAGTACCCGCTGGAGAGGCCGATGGTGGCGGAGCGCTATCGCGGGGCGCCGCGGCTTAACAATAACCCCGAGACCGGCGAGACGCTTTGCATTGGCTGCAATTTGTGCGCGTTGGCATGCCCCGAGAACCTGATTGTGGTGGGCTGGCAAAGAGACGATGCCACGCGAAGGAAAGTGTTGACGAATTTTACTTATGATACTTCGCGGTGCATGTTTTGCGGGCTCTGCGAAGACGCTTGCCCTGTGGACGCGCTGGAATTGACGCAAGATTTCGAAATGGCCTACTTCACGCGCGAAGGCGCGATCTGGGATCGTCACCGCCTCGAACAGGGACCTACACCTGCACGTTACACCCGCTAAAGATATCGAATGGAACTTCGCAAAGATCCCATTACTCAAAGCTGGGTCATCCTGGGACAAAAAGAGGCACGCGGCGATGTGCCGCAGGAGTGCCCGTTGGAGCCGGCCAAGCTCGAAAAGCTGCGCTCCATCATGACGTGGCCGGCGGAAGGGGCATGGCAGGTGCGCGTGTTGCCGCATCCGGAACCGCTCTATCACATCGAGGGGGAGCCCGGACGCGTGGCTGAGGGGATGTACGACAAGATGGTGGCACTGGGCGCCCACGAAATCGTGGTGGAGACGCCGCTGCACGACAAACGAATGTCGCAGTTCAGCGATGAAGAGATCGAACGGGTGTTGTGGGTGTGGGGGGCGCGGATCGCGGATTTGAAGAAGGATCCGCGCTTTAAGTACGTCAGTGTATTCAAGAATCAGGGCGCGCTGGCAGGAGAAGAATGGCCGCATGCCCATTCGCAGGTGACGGCCACGATTTTTGTGCCGCGCCGAATCAAGTACGAGCTCAACTCCGCGCACGAATGGTTCAAAGACAAGGAGCGATGCATTTTTTGCGACACAGTGCGCCAGGAAGAAAAGCAGGGGAAACGCATTGTTGACGTGCAGGGAGATTATTATGCGTTGTGCCCGTATGCGTCGCGCGTGCCATACGAAATCTGGTTGATGCACCGGAGGCACAACCATTTGTTTGAGCAGCCCAGGCCGGGCTCGAATCGCAGGCAATTGGCGGCGTTGCTTGGCCGGGTATTACGCCGGCTGGAAAAAGTGGCGCCGGCATATCACCTAGTAGTGCATACATCACCCAACACGAAGAACAAGAAAGGCGAACTGGCAGGCTATTGGAAGACGCTGCCGGACGATTACCACTGGCATATCGAAATCCTGCCGATCGTGGAAAAGACCAGCAAGTCCTACAGCATCAAAGAAGTGTATTTCAACTCAGAACTGCCGGAGCAAGCGGCTGCGAACTTGCGAGCGTTGGATCCCAATTCATGAAGCATGGCCAAGCGAATCAAAACGAGCTAGGCGGAATCTTCCTAAACTTGATCCTATTGGTGTGTTTTGTGATTTTTTGCGCCCTTTTGTACTTGGTGCGGCGTCCCATCCTTCGCTTTGCAGCGGAGATGTGGATAATCGAAGATCCTCTGGACAAAGCAGAGGCGCTCATTGTTCTGGGCGACGATAATTTTTATGCCGACCGGTCAACACGGGGGGCGCAATTGTTCAGGGAAGGGAAGGCGCCCGTGATTGTGGCAAGCGGAAGGCGCCTGCGGCCCAATGCGGGGATCGCGGAGCTGATGGAACACGACCTGATCGAGCGCGGAGTGCCAAGAGACAGAATCATACGATTTGTCCACGACGGGGATAGCACCATAGAAGTAGCGCAAGCGCTTGCGCGGCTGGTGAGAGAAAGAAAATGGCACAGCGTGATCGTGGTAACATCAAATTTTCATACGCGGCGCGCGCGCTATGTCTTCCAACATGTTTTTCCCGAGAGTGTCGAAGTGCGTGTCGCCAGCGCGAGCGACGGGGATTTCGATCCCCAGCATTGGTGGGAAAAGCATAAATCAATGAAGGAGTTAACACAGGAATTTGCAGGGATGTTATCGAACTGGTGGGAGCTGCGAGGAAGAAACGAGAAGAAAGAAACGACGCAATCTGTAGTGGAGTTGGGAGAACTAAATCCGCTATTACTGGTGTAGCCTTTGAGGAAACACCCTAGATTTGCTACCCGCCATTCCTTGTTTACACCTGCTAAGTCGTGTACTATGTTCACTCTTCCGAGTCGCAGTTCCAACCAGCCCTGCGATAAGCGGCTTCGAAAATCCAATTTTCGATGTCGAGGTGTCAGATGTGGAAAAAAGAAGATGTGAAGACTGAAGGAGTTACCGGCAACTCCGCAACTCCTGTAAATTCTGCGACTTCATCGAGCTCAACTACCGCTAGTACTTCTTCAATATCCAGTGCTCCCTCCGCTTCGTCGCGCGCGGCTGCGTGTATTAGCCAGGGAATTCGAATCAAGGGTGAAGTAACGGGCAGTGAAGACCTTTTTGTTGACGGAATGGTAGAGGGAAAACTCAGCCTCACCACAAACAGCTGCTTGACGGTTGGACCAAACGGGCATGTGAAAGCGGACGTGCTTGCTCGTGAAGTAATCGTTCGAGGGAAAATCGAAGGAAAAGTCACAGGGCTGGACAAGGTTCAACTGTGGAGCACGGGACACGTCACTGGCGAAGTGCAGACCGATCGCCTGACGATTGAGGACGGAGCGTTGCTGCGCGGAAGAGTGGAAGCGGGCAAGCAGCCGAACAAGGCTGCTGCTGAGATCAAGGCGTCCGCGGCCACAGCGTCAGCATCCACGTCAACGACGGCAGTAGCGACGGGCAAGGCGGCGGACACGACGTCCATGAGCCCCGGAACGGCGGCTAGTTGACGATGAGCTTTCTGAACAAATTGGGCCTAGGCATGGCAAATGGGACGAGCCGCGGAGGGTCACTTCCGGTGCATTCGAGTTCACGCTCACGAACTCCGGGGGCACCGGTTTCCGCTGTGGGAGCCACGCGCGCGCCAGAATCGCCGGAATCGACGCGCGTCTCAAACGGGCTGAAAGAATTTCTGTGGAATCTTGACGGCCTCGGGCGGGGCACGTTGTTGGACCTGGGGCCCGCCTGGCAGACAACTCTCAGCTTTTTTATCGAGCGCGGCTTCCGGGTCTCATCGGAGGACTTCCTTCGCGCATGGAAAGCGTTTTTGACCGATGAAGAGAAGCGGATGCGCGAGGACGCCGACGCGCGTGACAAGCTGGACATGACACCGAACGGGCGCGCGACCCGGTTTCTGGCGGAGAATCTGCAATACCCTCGCGCATCGTTCGATGCCGTGCTCTTGTGGGACTTACTGGATTATCTCGATCCCATGCTGGCGAAGCAGACGGTTGCAAACCTGACGGAACTGTTACGGCCCGGCGGCGTGATTCTGGCGATGTTCCACAGCAAGAAACCGGAGGGCTTTCAGCGTTATCGAGTGGCGGATTCGAATTCGCTACAAGTGATTTCGTCGCCGGTCATCTGCCCAGCGCAAAAGGTCTATCAAAACCGCGAGATCCAGGACCTCTTTACCCGTTTCAGGACCATGAAGTCGTTTGTCGGCCGCGACCAACTACGCGAAACTCTTTTCATCAAGTGAGCACTCATAAGCCACGGGTCTACGCGCTGTGGAAATCGCGCGTTCACCCTCTCTTCGCTTGCGTTCGACGAATGGAAGGAGTACAAGCGGAACGTGAGCTCACCGAGCTCCGGAGGGACCATGACTCCACCGGGCTTAGAGCTGCACCACAGCTGATCACACCGCTTTTGCGGTGCGCGTCGCTCGCGAAACATACGTGCTTTTAGCGCGCTTCCGAGACGACACAGTTAAAAAGCAAAAAGGGGAGCCATGTGCTCCCCTTTTTGCTTACAGCAAGGATGTTTTCCAACCCGAATTTCAGTGCTGAGTCGAAGCTCTGCGATGATGGCGGCGTTTAACAGTGCTGTGTTTGCGATGATGACGATCGTGCGAGGATGCCTGGTTGGCGGCCTGCGGCTGGGCAGGGGACGAACTGTCCTGTGGAGCGGATTGGACGGCCGACGTTTTCTGCGCGCACACCAAAAGAGCCGGCGTTGTGAGCAGTAAGAGGAGTCGAGCGATACTTTTCACGGCAATTCTCCCGAGAGAAATCCCCTGTAAAGACTATTGAATCACAAATTGAAAAGAAAGTCTGCGAGAATTGCTTCCTGATTTTATTCAGGGCCACGTTTTCGGGGGACGGCCTTGTCTGATGCGAGGGGAGTCACGGTGATGACTAACCGCCGAACTTGAGGCGGACCAGCCACTGGATGGTCTCGCGCTGGTTGGCAATGATCTGAGCCTGCCATACCAGGGCTACGGACATGAAGCTCATGAACAAAACGCAAAAAACGAGAACGACAACGACGTTGGACTCGTGAACCGGAAGGCGGAAGACGCCGCGAAGCCAAGTCATGGTTAGGGGTCTCCTAGTACTCTGTAGCTCTGCTTGGATTTGTATCTACAAAGCCGAGCGGGAGCGCCGCATGCGACGCGCGGATGAGATTAAGGCAATCAAGAGTCCATGACTCCAGCACTGGTCTAACCTCTTATCCCACGGAAAATAGATGGTTTGTGAGAAGCTGGATAGAAACCGGCTTTTCGATTGAAAGGGGCGGTGTGCAAAGCGGCGGGCATTTGCGCGACATTTTTTCCGAACCTTCTAGCTTTTCCCTGCGATGGCCGCAAGTATCCGCTCCCAGAGGTCCGGTGCATGGACGGGCAGACGCCATGTGTTAGAAGTGTCAGCTTGATCGTCGGAGACCTCTTCGGCCTTGGCGTTGGTCAAAAGGATGGTTCGCTCGCAGAAGGGAAAAAGTCCGGCGGCCAAATCGGAGGTGGCAACGGCGACGGTGTGAGCATGGTAGCGGAGGGCACGGTCGTACAATTTTGCGAGCTCGCGAACACAACGCTGGACGCTGGGACCGATGGCGGCGGACCAGAGCACACCGTGCTGGCGGAATTGGAGGTTGCGCGTGCGCCCTTCCGTTAGAAATCTATCGACCTCCGGGTCAGAAGCACCGGCGAAGAAAAAGATGTCGTCAAAATCGCGTTGTCGCGCAAGCTCGGCCTCTCTTTGGGGGAGGCCCGTGTTTTGCGCCAGCTCGCGGGGAGAGAGCGAACGGAGCGTGACAACGGGAACGCCAGTATCCTGAGAAAGCGTTTGCAGGGCTTCCGCGGCTGCAGGCAGGGCTTCCGCAATGGGAATGCAGGTAAAGCGGCCGAGGCGCACGGTGGCGGCCTTGTTGGTCCGTAAGCTGCCGGACATGGGCCGCAGGTGGAAGTAGCCTTCCGGCAGGTAGATGGCGCAGCCGTCCTCCGCGATGAAGGGATGCGTGTGGCCGTGCTTGCGGCGAGGGTCGTCAAACTGGAGGCGAGAGCGCGTGGTCAGCCAGACAGCCGGTATGCCTTGGTGATCGAGCGTCGCCGTGAATTCATCCAAGCCGCGGAGGCTGCTTCCTCGAGGTGGGATTAGTGCATCGACAGCGATGTAGAGGACACTGGACGTCTGGCGCAAACAAGGCTCCGAACGGTCGAAGCCATTCTAGCGGAATATGGAAGGGCACTGGCGATGGAAAAGAAAAAGGCGGGCAGAATGGTCTGCCCGCCTTGAGATTTGCCCGGAGTCCACCGGGCTGCAGCTCTAAGGAATTAGCTGCCGGACTTGGTGGCCGCGGCGGCGGTCTGCGAATTCGCCTTCGGGATGCTGAGATAGCCGCTGATGGTGTTCTTGCCTACTTTGTTGACGACGATCTCCTCGGGAATGTGCGTTCCGGAGAGATAGAAGAAGATCGGCTCATTCATGGCGCGATTCTTCTTTTCGAAGATTCTGTCTTCGATCGTAACGGCGGCGTTGAACTGGCTGCGCTTTTCGTTGACGCCCTTCAACTCGACGGTGACATTGCCCACCTTTTGAGGCTTGTTCCGGCCGACGATGGTGAATTCCACGTAGTCCCGTTCACCGAGGCGGCGGAGCTGGTCAATTTCATCGTGGTTGCGTGCGATGAGGGTGCCCATCTCGCTGCGAGCCATTTTTAAGTCTTCGCGCGTGGCGTCCAAGTCGGTCTTGACGCCGACAACCTTGGTGTCCACGGTCTTCACGTCGTCGCTGGTTGCCTTGGTAGCGAGTTCGGAGTGGACTGAGGTATCCAGAGCGGTCAGCTTCTCACTCGTCGCGTCGTTGAGCTTCGCCGCTTCTTCGCGCGCCTTCTTGAGTTGGCCCTGCGTGATCTTCAGCTTACCAGTAACAACCTTCAGGTCGCCCTGGAGATCCGTGTTGGTCTTTTCGTCCTGAGCAAGACGATCCTTCAAGGAAGCCATGTCTTGCTGCATAGACTGTTCTGCCGTCTTCAATTGAGCTGCAACTGCTTGCTGCGTGCCATCGAGCTTCGAGGAAGCACTCCACCCAACCGCCAGTCCGCCAATAGCAATCAAGCCTAGAACGACCATCGCTGGCAAGGTCCAAGCTGGTGATTCCGAGCGCCCATCCAAAATTCTATCGTCTGACATAGTCAACCTTTCTCCTCACCCCGTTAGGGGAACCGCCGGTTAATCGGCCTGTAACCGGGTGATTGCATGCAAGAAGCCAAAGGTGAAAAGGGACGGGTTACGGTAAGTGATAGAGGGAGTATGGGTTGTAGGCGGCGAAAAAACGAAGAAGCGGTACTAGTCCTAGCAAAGTTTACGCGAAGAAAGAAGGAAAAGCGGATTTTTTGCTTTAAGAGACCTCAGTCGATTTGGATCCCAAGCCCTCGGAGCTCGGTTTGGAGTTGCTCGGGGGATTGGAAGACGATCCCTGTCATTCCAAGGCGAGTGGCCGCCTCCGCGTAGGCCGCAATATCATCGATATAGACGGCTTCCCCCGCCCGGACCGCGCAAGCCTGCAGGGCCTTACGGTAAATGATCGGGTCAGGCTTACTTGCGCCGACCTTGTAGGAATAGATGCGGACGGGGAAGAAGCGGAAGAAGGGGAAACGCGCTTCCTCATGGGACATATGGATGGGATCGGTATTTGAAAGCAATGCCAGCCGGTAGTTCTTGGAAAGACCCTCTAGGAGAGCTTCGGAATGGATGGGGACGGGGTCCAGAGCGCGATTCCAGACTTCGCTGAATTGGTCGAAAGTAAGGGAAGCGCCCAGACGCTCGGTCAGATGAAGGTGCCAGTCCCGGGGAGAAATCCGCCCCTCCTGCCAATCCAGCCAGTGAGGGTCGTTTTGGATGGCGGACCACACTTCTCCAGGCGTCAGTGAAAGGCCGTCAGCCAAGCCGTGCATGGCGCGAGAGATGTCCACGCGAATCAGGACGCGGCCAATGTCAAAAATGATGGCACGAAACTTGGCGGAAGGCACGGCCTACTTTCCCTCTGTCGTCGGTACCGCCGCAGCGCTCCTGGCGCGCAACAGACTGACTATCACGGGAAGAATGGAAAGCAGAATCACCACCGCAATCACGTAGTGGATGCGCTGGGCGATGTTGGGAATCAGATGCCCGAGGGAATAACTACCGAGAATCATGGTACCCACCCAGAAGGTGCCCCCGAGAATATCGAAAGCGAGGTATCTGGTGTAGGACATTCTGGCAGCACCCGCGACGGGCGGGCAGAACGTTCGAACGATGGGAACGAAGCGAGCGAGAATAATGGCGCGGCCGCCGTATTTTTCGTAGAAGTCATGGGCACGCTGAAGATGACTCCTCCGGAAGAAGAGCGAATCTTCGCGGCGATATAATGCCGCGCCCGCAGACCGGCCGATCCAATAACCTATCTGGTCTCCGACGATAGCGCACAGCATCACCGGGATAAGCAGCCACTTCAGAGGGATGACGCCGCCAGCGGAAAGAATGCCCGCGGTGACCAGGAGGGAATCTCCCGGAAGGAAAAAGCCGACGAAGAAACCTGTCTCAACAAAGACGATGGCGCATATGAGCGGGGCGCCTCCCGCGCGAATTAGTTCTCGGAGTCCGTCGGGGTTAAAGAGCGCGCGGAAGAAGTGAAAGAAGGCGTCGAGCACTCGGTGTTATTCCTCGCGGCGGCTGGATAGAATGTATCTCTAACGGGCACTGGAACGAGAGCGCGCGTGCGCAGGCTCGTAAAGGCACCCAGACCTATACGGTAGCAGAAAACGCCGACATCCTCTCCACATTCATGCCAAAGAAGGAGGGGTACAGTAAAAGCTGCGAGCCAGGTGCAGATGCGGTTCATCCAAGCACCTCCGCGAGCCATACGGAACGCTTGTCCTCACTCTCGATTCGGGCTTGGAGACGTTTGGCGGCTTCTTCCCTCAGCCTGAGCAGGTTCTCGATGCGCGGGAGCGCGCGGCGCGCAGCAGTGGCGCCCGCAGCAATCGCCTCGTCAGCGCGGTGGAAGTCGTCCCAAGCCAGGGATTGCACGTCCGGCCGGAGGATGAGGTCGGCATGGCGCTCCCAAACTTCAAGCTGGTGCTTCTGAGCTGCGCTTACGGCCCGGCTTACGACCTGAAAGATATTCGTGGGCGCACCGCGATGGCCGTCCTGCACGCCGACAGAAATCCCTATTACCGTGGCAGCGCCGAGGTCGCGGGCGGCGCGCGTCGGAACTGGAGCGACCAGCCCGCCATCCGCCAGACACCGGGTGCCAATCTCAACCGGCTCGAATAATCCGGGGAAGGCGCAACTCGCGCGGATGGCGTCGGCAAGGTTGCCTTGTGTGAACACAACAGGCTCACCGGAGCTCAAGTCCGTGGCCACCGCTGCAAGAGGAATGCGCAGGTCTTCAAAGTGGCGCGAATCAAAGACGCGCTCGATCAAATTCTCAAGTCGGTGATTGCTTGCCAGACCGAGCCGGGAGACGCGCCAACGGGCGATGTCCCGGAAGCGAAGCGTCCGGCAAGTCTCAATAATGCGCGCCAGGGGAGCGCCGCTGGCGTATGCAGCTCCCAGGATGCTGCCCACGCTGGTTCCCGCGATGTGAGAGATGGGAATGTGGCTCTCTTCGAGGACTTGCAGAACGCCGAGGTGCGCGAAGCCGCGTGCGAACCCTCCTCCGAGAGCAAGGCCCACACCCGCCCTCTTGGGCATAGCAGTTGGTGTCTTGCGCGGATTTTGCCCGTGCCTCGTCATGAGGAGAGGGTGGCACGGACAAGGTCCTCAACCTATGGTTCGTGCGTCCTGAGAGGGCAGTACTTTTGTACTCCAATGGAAAACAACCATAGATTAATGTTCGAGATCGCGACAGTACCTTCTTACTAGTCCAGTACCCTCTCTGTACCATTGTGACAAGCTGCGCGCCGCGCGATTCTCTCCTACGTCAGGCTGAATCACTCAGGGGGCTGTGAATGGACAGTGCGTTCAAGGCTTGGGTCGGGCAGCCGGTGGTCCTGCAAGTGGCCCTCGGAGACATCAAGGTGCCCCTTCGCGGGAAGCTGCTCAAGGATGGCGACGACACCGTAAGGATGCGGATCGGTGATGGTTGGGATGTGGATATCTACAAGGCCATGATCCTGGCGGTTGAAGAAGACTCGATGGCTCTACTTCCTGCGTGAGGGACACTGCCATGAAAACACAAGAACTGAAATACGTGACCCGGCGCCGCGCGGCAGTCCTATTGGGTCTTTCGGAAATGGAATTGAACCGCATCTCGAGCGAATCGGGATTCGGACACAAAGAAGTAGCAGGCGAACAGGAAGAGACGTATTTCACCTACGAAGAGCTGCGGCAGATCTGCATGCTGGCCGTACATCAGGTGAACTAGACAAAAACGAGTTTCCTCCGGCCCCCCTCAGCAACACCCCCACCCCGGGTCGCTCCCCCCAGCGACCTGGGGTTTTTCTTTGGCTGAAGATTCCAACTAACGATTCGCACTCGCTGCATCGGTTGACCTTGACAGATGAACCTCGCGTGATAAGACTTAGCCGCGGCAGGGAAAGGACGCAGCTCTAATGTCACGTCCGATCGTTCGTGATTGGCGGAAGTGGGCGGTGGCGGTGTTGCTCGCCGCAGCGGTTGCGCTCGCTGCAGAAAGTCGTGCAAGTAGCGGAAGCGAAACCTATGATGTGGTCATCGCCAACGGGCGAGTGATGAATCCGGAATCGGGACTGGACGCGATTCGAAACATCGGAATTCGCGGCGGGAAAATCGCCGCGATTTCAAACCGTCATCTCGAAGGGAACCAAACAATTGAGGCAAAGGGACTTGTTGTTGCGCCCGGCTTTATCGATTTGCATGAGCACGGTCAGGAGCCCAGAAACTATGAATTTCAGGCTCGCGACGGTGTAACAACCTCGCTGGAACTGGAAGTGGGTACAGCAGATGTCGACCAATGGTACGCGCGGCGGGAAGGAAAATCGTTAATCAACTTCGGCGTGTCGATCGGGCACATCCCCGTGCGGATGAAAGTCATGAATGACCCGGGCACTTTTCTGCCTGTGGGCGACGCAGCCCACCGCGAGGCCACCCCTACGCAGTTGCGGCAAATCGACGATGAGGTCGAGAGGGGCCTGCAGCGCGGCGCGCTGGCAATTGGCATGGGCATCAACTACACGGCTGCTGCTACGCACGACGAGATCGTGGATGTATTTCGGTCAGCCGCTAAACACGGCGCCTCCGTGCACGTGCATCTGCGCCATGCCGGATTGCAAGAGCCGACGACCGGCCTCGTAGGGATCGAAGAAGTGATTGCCGCCGCAGCGGCCACGGGTGCCCCGCTTCATGTTGTCCACATCACCAGCATGGGACTGAAGAACACGCCCCAGCTGATCGGCATGGTAAAGGGTGCGCGCGACCGTGGACTTGACGTCACCACCGAGTGCTATCCGTATACGGCCGGGAGCACTCAGTTGGAGTCAGCCATATTCGACCCAGGATGGCAGGAGCGCCAGGGCATCACATTCAAAGACATCCAGTGGACGAAAACGGGCGAACGATTGACCGCAGAAACTTTCGAGAAGTATCGCAAGGAAGGAGGCACCGTCGTTATTTTCTCGATTCCGGAAGAGGCCACCCGTGCGGCAGTTGCCGACCCGCTGGTTATGATTGCCAGTGACGGCATGCCCCTTACCGGGGGCAGAATTCATCCACGGGGTCAAGCAACGTTTTCACGGGTGTTGGGGCATTACGTCAGGGAAGAGAAGACGCTGGATTTGATGACCGCGTTGAAGAAGATGACACTGATGCCCGCGCAACGGCTGGAGAAGCGCGCTCCGATGTTCAAGGACAAGGGCCGGATTCGCGTGGGAGCGGACGCCGACATAACTGTGTTCCACGCTAATCGCGTCATCGACAAAGCCACGTACGAAGAACCGTTGCAGTATTCGGAAGGAATTCAATTTGTGTTTGTAAATGGAGTGGCGGTCGTCAAGGATGGACAACTCGTTGATGGTGTTTTCCCGGGCCGAGCCGCGCGGGCGCCGGTTTCGCAGTGACCGCTTACGCACCATTCCGCTCTCTCAAGGCGCTGCACCGCAGTCAGAAAAGACCATGCTGCCAATCGCAAGGAAGTGCTATATAGTACTGCGCGCAATCGCCTTCTCCAGAAAGGACTCGCCTTGACACTCGCTGCCGCGGATTGGGCTGCCATCGCTGGATACCTGCTCATCACTTTGTTTCTCGGCTTGTACTTCCGGGGCCGTTCCGGGAAGAGCACGGAAGATTATTTCGTATCGGGCCGCAACGTTTCCTGGTGGCTCGCCGGAACTTCCATGGTGGCAACGACGTTTGCCGCCGATACGCCATTGGCTGTGACGGGACTTGTTTATGCAAACGGAGTCGCGGGGAACTGGCTGTGGTGGAGCTTTCTGCCCTCGGGAATGATGACTGTGTTCTTGTTTGCGCGGCTGTGGCGTCGCTCGGGCCTCATCACCGACGTGCAATTCGCGGAGATGCGCTACGCTGGCAAGTCCGCCGCATTCCTCCGTGGTTTCCGTGCTGTCTACCTCGGCCTGCTGATGAACTGTTTAATCCTGGGCTGGGTGACCAAGGCGATGGTCAACATCATCAGCACGTCGATGGGCATTAGCGATTTTAAAGCCTTAATGATTTGCGTGTTTTTTCTGATGCCGTTCACCGGCATTTATGTCTCGCTCGGTGGTCTGTGGGGAGTTCTCTGGACGGACCTATTCCAATTTGTCCTAAAAATGGCCATCGTGATTGGCGTAGCCTGGTACGGTGTCCGCGCTGTCGGAGGCATGCCCCAACTCCTGGCGAAGCTCGCGGAACGCCGTGCTGCCATTGGGCCCGGAGCGAGTGACATCACCGCTCTGCTCCCTGATTTTTTGCGCGGGCTCACAGGGGAAGCTCTTTGGACGCTGCCTGTCATCACGTTCGTTGTTCACCTCGCCGTGCAGTGGTGGGCCTTCTGGTATCCGGGTGCGGAACCAGGCGGCGGAGGATATATCGCGCAGCGCATCTTTAGCGCGAAAGACGAACGCAACGGTTTGCTTTCCGTGCTGTGGTTTAACCTTGCCCACTACGCGCTGCGCCCATGGCCCTGGATTCTGACGGCTCTTGTAGCGGTTGTCCTCTATCCGAATCTGGCGCAGCCCGAACGCGGCTTCATGCTGGTAGCCACGCGCCAGACGCCTCATGCACTGCTGGGAATTCTCCTCGCAGGATTCATGGCCGCCTTCATGTCCACGGTCGCCACGCAGCTCAATTGGGGCAGCTCCTACCTGATCGAAGATTTCTATCGGCGCTTTCTGAAGAAAGAGGGAAGCGAAGCGCATTTTGTGAATGCTTCGCGCCTGGCCACGGCCCTCCTAGTAGTTGCAGCCGCCGCGGTTGCCTGGGAACTGAAGTCCGTCTCCGACGGTTGGAAGATTGTTCTCGAACTAGGGGCAGGCACCGGCGGCGTCTACCTGCTTCGCTGGTATTGGTGGCGCATCAACGCATGGAGCGAAATTTCCGCCATGTTCGCGGCCATGGCGACGACTCTCGCCCTTCATTTCGATGCGCTTTGGAATGGCCTGATCGGCCGCCCTCAGCCTTTCATGGGCTCTGCTGCAGTCATCTTTGCCAAAACCACGCTCTGCACGACCGGCGTTACCACTCTCGTATGGATCGCCGCTACTTTTCTCACTCCGCCCGTGCCCCAGGACAAGCTCATCAAGTTTTACACCAAGGTGCGTCCTCAAATCACGGGCTGGCAGCCGGTAGCCAAACTGGCCGGCGATGTTCCGGTCACCCGCGACCTGGGCAGAAATCTGCTCAGTTGGATCCTTGGTTGTGTGCTCATTTATTCCGCGCTCTTCAGCATCGGTAAGCTTTGCTTTGGTCTCTATCGAGAGGGGTTGCTTCTTGCCATTCTCGCCGTCGCCAGCGCTCTGGCCCTCTCGCGCCTGATGCCCAAGCCGGCAGAGTGGCAAGCCAACTGAAATGGCTGAGGCCGATCAGCCAACCTGTTCCGGGACGCATCATGCGGTCCTCGCCGGATTCCTCGGCTGGACGCTCGACGCGTTTGATTTCTTTATTGTCGCATTCGTGCTAGCTCCCATTGCCAGGGAATTTGGCACGAGCATCCCCGCGCTGGCACTAACGATTACGGCCAGCCTGGCAACCCGCTGGATCGGTGCGATTGTGTTCGGTTTGCTTGCCGACCGTTACGGGCGGCGCATACCGCTCATCGTTAACATTTTGTACTTCTCCCTGGTTGAAGTTCTTTCCGGACTCGCGCCGAACTACAGAGTCTTTTTCATTCTGCGATTGCTCTATGGCATCGGAATGGGCGGTGAGTGGGGCGTGGGAGCATCGCTCACTATGGAATCCGTTCCTGTCCGGTGGCGTGGACTCATTTCGGGCCTGTTGCAAGAGGGCTACGCGCTTGGATTTCTGTTAGCGGCTGGTGTGTATCGTGTCGTTTACCCGCATTGGGGTTGGCGGCCGCTGTTTTTCATAGGCGGACTGCCTGCGCTACTAACGTTGTTCGTGCGCGCCAAAGTGAAAGAGCCCGAAGCTTGGCACCGTTCACGCACGGATTGGACAACCTACCGGCACGCCATATTTCGTAACTGGAAGCGTTTTCTTTATCTCGTGGTCTTAATGGCGATGGTGAATTTCGTCTCCCATGGCACTCAGGAAATGTATCCGACCTATTTGCAACAGCAACATGGATTTACGCCGCAGCGGACGTCCGATTTCACCGCATTTTCGATGGTCGGAGCAATTTGCGGCGGTCTGGCGTTCGGATATTTTTCCGACCAACGCGGACGACGGCGTGCCATGGTGACGGCTCTGCTGCTGGCGGTCGTTATGATTCCCTTGTGGGTCTTCGCGCCTAATCTTCCGCTGATTCTGGTTGGCGGATTCTTGATGCAGTTCATGGTGCAGGGCGCGTGGGGCGTGATACCAGCCCACATCAACGAGCTTTCGCCTGATCAATTGCGTGGATTCTTTCCCGGCTTGGCCTATCAGTTTGGCGTGCTGATTGCTTCGGGCAGCGCTTACTTTGAAGCGCGAATGGCGCATTTCATGAGTTATGGCCGGGCGATGGGGCTGTTCGCGGTGGTGGTTCTCCTGCTGGGAACGCTAGCAGTCTCCTTCGGTCCCGAAGCTTACCGCGCTGAGTTCGGCAGGCACGACACTGAGAATTCGTGATCCGCACTGCCGTCCATCCCGTGGCGGGAGCTCGACGCGTTATGATAATATTTATCTCCTGCGCGCCCGTAGCTCAGTTGGATAGAGCGTCTGGCTACGAACCAGAAGGTCGGGAGTTCGAGTCCCCCCGGGCGCGCCAGAATCCCTGGGGGTCCAGCCCGGAGCATGGGTTACACAATGTACCGGCTACATAGGTAACACTTTTGGGCCGAACGGATTTTCCAGCGGTTCGAGCACGCGGGTCTCCAGATCGAAGTATCCCGAATCATAATCCATAAAGCTGACCAGCCAGATGTCGTCTTGCACTTCCTTGATGCCGACGGCCTGTCCGGCAAAGACGGTGGCTGAAATTGATCTTTTTCCGACCGAGACAGATGCGGCCGCAATGGGTGACCACGATGGTTCGGTCGTCGAAAGGGTAGTCAATATCCGGCAACCTGTGGTACGGGCGAGTGGAGGCCGTGTAGATATCGGCGGGACAGTTCATGTCGAACGCCTCGTGCGGTCGTTGCTGGTGGAAGACCTCGATGAACTTATCGAAGCGCGCTTGCTGCTGAAGGAAATTCGCGGCCGCTGGTTTGGTAGCTTCCTTTTTCAAAGTGAGATGCATGCGTTCATGCCGGCCGTTTTGCTGCGGATGGCCTGGTTTGATGCGTTCGATGCCAATGCCGAGCCGCAGCCGCCACACGGCGAGCTTGCTCAAGTTGAACAACGCGTGAGCCGAAGCGAAACCGTGTCGGCGAATGAGGCGTTGCCCTTGGTCGGTGAGTGTGAGAACTCGGCGCGATTCTTTCTTTCGGGGGCTAGTTGCTCGCTGCTCCACAAGCCCCTAGCGCGAGAGGCTCCGAAGATCACTCTGCATTCGCTCACGGTCGCCGTTGTACCCAAACGCTGCGAGATCCTCGACACCGACGACGCGGAACTTGCCGACTTCCATAAGCGTGTGGATTTCTGAGCGTCGAAGCGCATCCGTTCGGTCGCGATCCGTGTAGTGCGAGCGATCTCGCTCCTTAAGAAGCGCTGCCTGCCCGTCCTCCCGGGAGACGGCTGGGGATCGCCGTGCGAGCGGTCGCGGTTCTGAGTAATGGCGTGGTCGGAGCTGGATTCCGCTTCGCGGACGTTCTTGAGCTTTTGCCTTACGCTCGCCCGAGTATGCCAATCGGTGCTACTTGCTCGGGTCGGATCGCGGTTAGAATTGGCACGTTCACTCTCCCAGCCTGAACCGCGAAAATCATCAACTTGGGGTCCGTCGTAGCCTCGTGACACGCTAAATCTCTCCTTTATGC
>Ga0207665_10001326_pt1 | contig 16683 bp, 13 predicted proteins | sample LARL112metaG_FD_184351 | JGI IMG/M metagenome (GOLD analysis project Ga0207665, IMG submission 184351) | Corn, switchgrass and miscanthus rhizosphere microbial communities from Kellogg Biological Station, Michigan, USA - LAR L11-2 metaG... | ecosystem: Host-associated > Plants > Roots >...
ACGCCCGCGATAAGGGTCCGCGCGGTTCTGCCTAGGACACCCGGAACAACGCCATCTCTGGCCTAATTTTAGAATAGCAATTGGGGTGGGGTGATTGTGACATGCCGGGGACGTTTATATTTGGCGTTGATTGATGGAGATGACTGGGATTTGTGACGTGGGTGGGGCTTGACAGGTGATGAGGGGTCACGAAAGTCAGTTCTCAGTTGTCAGCGGGCCGGATCTGGTAGCGCCGGCATCTTGCCGGCAGTCGCGAGAGGCGTCCCGCCCTCGCTGGCGGGCTCACGCCCGCATCGCGGTTGTGCCGCCCCTACAGGGCTTGCGATTGTTCTCCGTTGGCTTACCCACCACTTACGTGGTGGGCTTTCCTCTGCCGCCGCTTCGCGGCTTGAGTGTGGCGCGATCAGCTTGACAAGTATCGTGTCGCCTCCTGATCTGCTCCTAGTGAGCTATCGCTCGGAACTTGCCCCCGTTTCCTGCCACTTGACACCTATCGCCTGTGACCTGATTTTGCACTTACTTGCGCCAACCCCCTTGCGCTTGCGAAGATCAATTCACATGAAGGTCATCATCAACGGTGACGATCACCAGCTCGACGGGCCCATGACGTTGAGCGGACTGGTCGAGCACCTAGGCATGAAGGCGGACCGCGTCGCCGTCGAGCTCAATCTTGAGATCGTGCCGCGGAACCGTTGGGTTGAGACCCAGCTAGCCGACGGAGATCGGCTGGAAATCGTACACTTTGTAGGGGGCGGCTCTCCCTGAGTCACTCGGGTAGGAGGTTGATCGTGAAACGCACCGCAGGTTTGCCTGTTATCGGGGCCATCTTGATCGCATTTGCGTGGGCACAGGGCCCAACGCAATTTCATGCGGGCTTCAATCTTTTCTCCAAGCAGCAGGATATCCAGCTCGGGCAGGAAAACGCCGCGCAGGTTCGCAAGCAGATGAAGGTTATCCATGACGCTTTTCTCACCGAGTATGTGACGCGTGTCGGCAATCGGCTGGTTGGCTCGCGGGAGGCACAGGAGAGTGGCTTCCCGTTCACGTTTGAGGTGGTCGCCGATCCATCGATCAATGCGTTCGCCTTGCCCGGCGGGCCGATGTTCATCAATACCGGCCTGCTGAAGGCGGTGGATAACGAAGCGCAGCTGGCGGGCGTGATGGGACATGAGATGTCGCACGTTATCCTGCGCCACGGAACGAACCAGGCATCGAAGAGCAAGCTGATCGAATTGCCCGCTGTGCTTGGCTCCCAGGTGGCCGGAGGCTCGCTGCTCGGACAGCTCACACAACTCGGCATCGGGCTCGGTGCCAACAGTGTGCTGCTGAAGTTCTCGCGCTCGGCCGAGAGCCAAGCCGACCTGATGGGATCGCACCTGATGGCCGAGGCGGGGTACAACCCGATGGAGATGGCACACTTCTTCGAGAAGCTCAATACTCAGGGCGGAGGGCGGAGCATTCAGTTCTTCTCCGACCATCCGAATCCTGACAACCGCGAGCACGCGATCGAACAGGAAGTTCAGCGGTTGCCGCAGCAGGACTACCGTTTTCAGACCGGGCAGTTCCAGCAGATGAAGCAGCTCGTCGCGCGGATCAAAGAGCCGAAGCCGAAACAGCCGGCCCCCACCCAGCCGCAGGATCAGCAGGGCCAGCAGCAACAAGAACCACAGCAACCGCAGCAATGATTTCTTAGTTCATTGTCATTCTGAGCGTGGCGAAGAACCTGTGCATTGTGGCAGCGGCCGCAAAGTGCACAGGTCCTTCGCTTCGCTCAGGATGACGAGATGTTGGGGGCAGCCCAACAAGTTAAGTTCACGTCTTCACCCTTCCCGCCTTCACCTTCCAACCATAACCTGCTGAATACCCTTGATTACTCCCTGTGCAAGACTCCTTGTTGACAGCAAGCAAAGTCACCCTAGAATGTTTTAAACATTTCTGCCTTCAAATGTTTGCGGGCCGAAAGACAGCATGCATTTGCAGACGCAATTCACATCCCGCGAGGTGGTGCAGTTGACGGGTATCAGTGCGCGGCAACTGCAGTGGTGGGATGAACGGGGAATCGTGGTGCCGGCGCGCGCAGGCCGCCGCCGCCTCTATTCCATGGAGGACCTCTCGGAGATTGCGGTGATCTGCGAACTGCGCGAACGGGGTTTTTCGCTGCAGCGCATGCGCAAGGTCGTCCGCTTTCTGCAAAACGAGTTCAACCAGCGCCTAGCGGAGACGGTTAGCGGCGCTTCCGACTATCACCTGCTGACCGATGGGAGAAGCCTGTACCTTGAAACTTCAGCGCAGCAAATTGTGGACATCCTCAAGAACGCTCGTCAACCGATGCTGGCGGTCTGCCTCAGCGATACCGTTCGGCGGGTTCGCGCCAACATCCAAGGTGGCAAAAAACGCAGCAACCCGGCGGGACACGCCAGCCGTACGGAACGCCGGCACAAGAATGCGTCGTAGCGAAGCCTGAGCCGAGGGGGAGGAGCCATGACTGGAGAACTCGACTTCCTGAACGAATGGATTCCGGAGCAAATGCTGCCGGGAACGTTGTTCGTGCTCGAAAACGCCGGCGAAGTCGGCGAGAAAGAAGACCCCTACTGGGCCGTGCTGTCCTGCCCTACGTGCGGCACGCTGGGCTTGGTGACGCGCAAGCAGGTGGCTGGCTTGCTGGCTGTGATTTGCGGATCGGATAAGTGCTCCGCACAATTCTTTATTCACGACAGCGAGATCGTGCCGCGTAAACCGATCTAGCAGAGGTGATCTGGCGTGCTTCGCGGGCGAGGGTGCCCGCGCTACACTTTGATTCTCTCCAGCGGTACCGGAACCTGCTCGACAATCTCGATATCGAATCCTTCCAGCGCCGCCACACGGCGCGGATGATTGGTTAGCAAGCGGATCCGCCGAAGATTCAAGTCCGATAAAATCTGGGCGCCGATTCCGATTTCTCGCTGAGTTTTGCGCTCGCTCTCCGGCAGAGTGGGTAGCGCGCGGTCGCGATGGAAACTCAGCACGGGTCGATCGCCGATCTTGTCGACGGAAAATCCCTTTGAGGTCTGGTGCAGGTAGATGATGGCACCGCGGCCGGCCTCGGCAATCGCTCTCATCGAGCCTTCGATGGTGGCGCGGCAATCGCAGGCCGTCGAGCCGAACACATCGCCCATGACGCAATGCGAGTGCATGCGCACGAGCACGGGGCCGGGGGCTTTCTCGATGTCCCCGCGCACCAGTGCGATGTGCGACTCGCCGCCTTCGACTTCGCTCTCGTAAGCGATCAGCCGGAATTCGCCGTGTCGTGTGCTGACCATTGCTTCACCGACGCGATGCACGTAGCGCTCATGCGCCATGCGGTAGCGGATAAGTTCCGCCACCGTCAGCATCTTCATGTCGTGGGTACGGCAGAATTCGACGAGATCGGGGACACGGGCCATCGTGCCGTCATCGCGCATGATCTCGCAGATGATGCCGGCGGGAATCAGACCGGCGAGTCGTGCCAGATCGACGGAGGCTTCGGTTTGTCCCGCGCGCACAAGAACGCCACCTTTTTTGGCGCGCAGGGGGAAGACGTGGCCGGGACGCGCAAGATCGGACGGACGGGTAGCGGGATCAATGGCGACCTGGATGGTGCGCGCGCGGTCGTACGCCGAGATGCCGGTGCTGACGCCATCGCGGGCGTCGATCGCTTCGCAGAACGCCGTGCCGTAATTCGAAGTGTTCTCGGCGGTCATAGGCCCGATGCGCAGGTGCTCGAGGCGCTCCTCGGTCATGGCAAGGCAAACCAGCCCGCGGCCAAACTTCGCCATGAAATTGATGGCTTCGGGGGTGACTTTTTCGGCGGCCAAGGTGAGGTCGCCTTCGTTCTCGCGATCCTCGTCGTCGATGACCACGACCATGCGGCCAGCGCGGATATCGTCGATCGCGCTCGGGACATCGGTAAATGGTGGCTGGGGACTCATAATGACTGCGATTTTAACAAAGCGGTACGCCTCAAGTGGCCCGCTCGTGATGGACGAGTTCCGTCTCGGCGCCACGGAACAAGGCGCGCAGCGCCCGTATCACCCAACGAATGAGCAAGACGATCACTGCCACGAAGCACAGCGCGAGGGCCGCCGCGATATAAGGATGCCGGGTGGCAAACCAGGTCAGAAAAATGGCGAGCGCGTCTTCGCCCAGGCTCAAACCGATGTTGGAGAGAGGCTCGGGAGAAGGGGTCACCGCGGCGCGCACTGCGGTCTTGCCGCCGTGCGCGGCCAGCGCGATGAGTCCACCGGCGAGGGTGGCGATCATTTGTTTTTCGGGGGAAAGCTGCGAAGTGGCTCCGTACGCCAGCAGCGCCGCCACGGGAACACGGATGAAGGTGTGCAGGGCGTTCCAGACCAGATCGAAGGCCGGGATCTTGTCGGCAAAGAATTCGAGCAGGAACAAGCCGACACTTGACCCGATGACCCACCAGTTGGTGACGAGATGAAGGGCCGGCGGGAGAGGGAGAACGCCCGCGTGGGCCAATATTCCTAGCGTTGCCAGCGTGGCATAGACATTCAGGCCGGCAGCGAAGCTGATGGCGACTAGCGCAGCAGCGATTTCGTTGGGCGAGAGTTTTACCGCGTCGAGCATAAGATATTTTCGTCGGAAGGACGGACGTCCCGTCCGTCCGGTGGGCGAGGACGCCCGCCGCTGCATCGAAAACATGAACAGCATAGACCAGGCGTCGACAAAAAGGGCCGCCATGGTGGCGGCCCCTGAGCTGTCTGATATCTCGTCGGTTACAGGGTGGACTCGATCTCAAAGCCCCATGCTTCAAGCAATGGCTCGGGGATGTACTTGGAATTCTTGTTCCGCCGTGCCCACTCCCGCAAACGCGTTGACCGCAAGTACTGGTCGGGGGAGAGCTTATACTCGCGAACCACTTGCTCGAACTCGGTGATCGTGGGGGTGATCGGCCCAATTGGTTCCGGCTTGCCCCAGTTTGGGTTTCCGCGTCGCTTTGCCATGAAGAATCTACGACCTCGTTACGTTGGAATAATTTCGACAACCTGAAAAACGTGCCTAACCCTTAGATTCACTAGCTCTTAGGTAAGATGCAAAACCAAAATCCGAAAGGACAACAAAAGGTTAAGGTCCAGTTGACAGCAACCTATGGGATATTGGAGACACAAGAGTATAGGCCCGATCTCTGGCAAAGTCAACGGAATTCCCAGCTGGCGTCCGTGCGCTTGTTCTATTAACTACAGCTAAATCAGCCGATTACATCGATTTCTGACGTGTTGACTCTAGAAATCCCTCGCTCTATGGTTTTTCATAGGCCCCGTTCGACTCCTGCGTGATTACGCCCGTAACACGAAGCGATCTGCGTTTATTGACGACATAGTAATCGAACCTTACAGTGCCTTTTAGGAGGCAGTATTCGTGAGAGATATCTACGAGGTGCTCCGGAAGAAGCAAGCCGAACAGACCCAATTGGGCAAGCAGATTGAAGCCCTGCAAACGGCAGCGGAACAGCTGCGCAGCGTGGCTCACCTCCTGAACGCGGAGGATGAAGAAGAGAAGGGTTCGCACCAGGGCTAAGAAGCCCGGGTGGTGAAATCGGCCTGGAGTTTGGAAAGGTTGTTATGAGTCTGAAGTCCCTGGTGCTGTGCGCTGACGAGAAGATCGTCCGCGTGTTGCGTCGCGTGCTGAGCGATCTGGAGATCGGCATTGAGCATTGCACCGACCCGGATGGGGCGATCCACAAACTCACCCGCCAGAGATTTGAAGCCATCATCATTGATTGCACAGACCTGAAGACGGCCACTTCCGTATTGAAAAGTGCGCGTTCGGCGCCCGCGAATAAGCGCGCCATCGCCGTTGCCATCATGGACGGACACACCGGGCTGCGCTCCGCGTTCGACATGGGAGCGCACTTTGTGCTGTATAAGCCGGTTTCGTCGGAACGAGCCAAGTCAAGTTTTCGCGCGGCGCGAGCGCTGATGAAGCGCGAACGGCGACGCAATTCCCGCGTGGCAATTCAGGTGCCGGTCGCCCTCAAGAACGATCGGACAGGCTTTATGCAAACGGTTCCCACTTCCGATATCAGCGAAGGCGGGATGGCCGTGCAATTTCCCAAGCAGCAGAAGGATCCCGGCCCCTGGCAAGTGCACTTCACACTTCCGGGCACGAAGACGGCGATCGAGGTGGTCGGAGAAGTGGCGTGGCAGAACCCCGGTGGGCACATCGGGATCCGGTTTACGAATCTCGAAGTGGACCTGTCGCACGAATTGCGGCAGTGGCTCAACCAGCAGTCGCCGGAGAGCGAAAAAGACGACCCGCCGGTGCGCTGCAAGCTGACGGACCTGAGCCTGGGGGGATGCTATCTGGAAATTGCGTCGCCTTTTCCTCCGCGCACCCGGATTGTTTTGTCGATGCGGGCCAGTGGTCTTGAGCTGCGCGTGGAAGGCGTGGTGCGGGTAATGCACCCGGACGTCGGGATGGGTGTGGAATTTGCGCAAACCACCACCGAACAACATACACACGTCGAAAAATTTATCCAGACACTGATGAAGGCCGGCGATGTGCTGCCCGATCTGCTGGTGGAACCGGAAGGGCTCGAATCAATGACGGCCCCCAAGGCAGCGCCCGCGCAACTTGCGGAGATCGACGACCCGCTGCTGGAGTTATTCCAGACCAAGTCAGGCCTGTCGGCGGAGCTTTTTTTGAACGAACTGCGTAAACAGCGGCGTACTCATCATCCGGACACTGCAGAAGAAACCATCCTGCCCGTTTAGGCGGCGCCAACTCAGAACGTGCATTACTGCTGGTCAGATTCACTCTTCGCGTCTTCGTCCACGACGACAGAGTCATCCTTCTCCTTTTGGTGGAGTCTTTTGAAATCAGCGAGCACGCGTTCCGATTTCTCCCGATCCCCGAGCGATGAATACACACGCGCCAGTTGATAGTAAGCCGAGGTGAATGCAGGATCAGCGGCGATCGTTGACTCAAATGCTTGGCGGGCATCGTTCCATCGCTTCGCGTACACCCACAGCTTCCCAAGTTCATAGTGGGGCAGCGGGTATTCCGGTTTCAGTTGCGCAGCCTTCCTGAGGGACTTCTCCGCCTCCGGATATTCATTCAGACGCATGAGCAGAATTCCGAGGTGGCAGTGAAAGCGGGCATTGTCGGGCTGCAGGACGATGGCGCGTCGGAGATACCGCTCCGCTTCCCGTGTGTCGCCTTCGCCGGCCGCCGACAGCGCTACCATAAAGACAGCGGTTGCAGAGCGGGGATTCAGTTCAGAAGCGCGAACGAGGTTTTGCCGCGCCTCGGCATAGTGCCGCAAGAGGTATTGGCTAATGCCCGTGAGGTAGAAAGGCTCGTCCCATGTGGGGGCTAGAGCAGCCACCTTTTGCGCCATTTCCAGGGCAGCCTCCTGGTCTCCCGCGCGCTGCAGCAGACGAACCCTCAGGGCCAACACCTTGGGATTTTCCGGGGCCAGTGTTAAGGCCGCGTCCGATTCCTGATCCGCGTCCGGGAGGCGATGAGCCTGGTAGAAGGCGCTCGCGCGCAAGTAGTGCTCGTCGGCGGTTGTTGGCGTCTCGACCAATTCCAACACGGCGTCGGGTTGCCGAACTCCGAGGTATGCGGTCGCAAGCTGGGTTCTCACATCGGTGTTGTCAGGACGGGCTGCATTCGCCGCGCGAAGATATGGGAGCGCATCCTTGGGTTGAGCATGCTTGAGGAATTCCTGACCGAGGGCTGCATTCCACTGGAAATTTGACACCACTCCAGCGGGGGCCTGCTTGGCCGCTTGTCGTGCTTCTGCCAGTCGTCCTGCTTCGAGGCTCGCGCGGACCAGGTTAAAGGAAACATCCGGCCGTTCTGGCGTCAGCGCATGAGCGCGGCGCAGGGAACGAAGCGCAGCAACAGGTTGTCCCATTTCGAGCAAGACGACGCCGAGGTCATAGGCGGCATCGGCTTGCTTGGGATCCAAGGCGACGGCGTGCTCGAGCTCTGTGCGCGCAAGCTGAGGTTTTTTGTCCCTTAGATAAGCTAGCGCCAGATCGTAATGAGCCGAGTAGGAACGAGGATCCAGCTTTAGGGCCTGCCGGTAGTGTTGGATCGCTTTTGCCACCTCGCCCCGCTGAAACTCCGTGAGCCCCAACAGCAGATGTGCATCCGCGCACTTTGGATCGACTCCGATGGCGGCATTCAGTTTTTCGAGTGCGCCGGCTGGATCGTTTGCCTTGAGGGCCGTCTGGCCCCCGGTCAGGTAGGGTTGGGCTTCAGCGCAACTTAGCCTCGGTTGTTGTGCTTGGGCCAATGGGAAGCTTGCCAGTATCTGAACCGCGATGAAACCCGTTGTCAGCAAAGAATTGGCGCGTCTACAGTTCCTGACCTTGGGCGCGCCCGACGTGCGGGCCTGTCCCATCCCTGCACGGGTTGCAGTCACAATACTGGTTACCCCCACTCATAATTTTACTCGTTTTAAAACGATTTAATCTTGACTGACCACAGCCTTCTGAGTAATTTTATGCGCACTTCTAGTCTGCCAGTCCCGAAGACACAGTTGGAGGTAACGCATGAATCGCCACCTGCCGTGGAGGATTTTTGGCTGTGGTCTTGCCGTCTACCTGATGCTGCCACTTCTGCTGAACGCAGAGGTCACGGGCTCAATTTCTGGCGTCGTAACTGATCCGAGCGGCGCAATCGTTCCCAACGCTGTCGTCATCCTGAGAAGCGGAGACACTGGGCTCGAGCGCAAGATTCAAGCCAACGCGCAGGGCGCCTACGAGTTCCTCGCTGTCCCGGTGGGAGAGAACTACTCGGTGCGTGTGGAAGCGCCCGGGTTTCGAGCTTCCGTGCAAAGCGGTATCAAGCTCGAAGTGAATCAGAAATATCGAGCGGACTTCAAACTGACCGTCGGCGCCGTCACCGCTACGGTTGAGGTCACCGGATCCATTACCCAGGTCGATACCAGCAGCACCCAGCTTGGCGACGTCATTGGTGAAAAGAAGATGACGTCGCTGCCGCTGAACGGCCGCAGCTATCTCGATTTGCTTGGCTTGCAGGCGGGTGTGGTACCGACGATGTCGGAAGGAGGGCTCGCGGACCGTCCGGTCTCAGGTAATCAGACAAACTCCGGCCAGCTATCCGTGAATGGGCAGCGAGAATCCGCTAACTCCTTCCTGGTGAATGGCGGTGATGTGGAAGAGAGCGTTTATAACGGCGCTTCCATCGTGCCAACTCTCGACTCGATTGAAGAATTTCGCCTGCTAACAAATACTTTCAACGCGGAATACGGCCGTTTCTCTGGCGCGATCGTCAACGTCGTGACCAAGTCGGGAACGAATGAGATTCACGGTTCGGCCTACGAATTCCTGCGGAACGAGAAACTCGACGCACGCGGCTTTTTCGACCCGACCCGAGGGGACTTCAAGCGCAATCAGTTCGGCGGCACGATTGGCGTCCCCATCGTGAAGAACAAGCTGTTTTTCTTTGGCGACTATCAGGGCACTCGTGAAATACGTGGAGTCTCTCAAACGCTGGTTGTTCCATCCGTACTCGAGAAGACCGGCGACTTCTCTGACCTCGACGCGGCTTCGGTGTTTACGGGTGCAGTGCGCGGCACGCAGGGCGATAGCGACAATTTTCCCGCTGTACTGAGCAATCGCCTGGGCTATACGGTCAATGAGGGCGAACCTTATTGGTTCAGTGGATGTACGAGCAACGACGCATCCGCCGGAGGATGCGTTTTTCCCGGAGCCACCGGCACCAGTGGACCAATTATTCCTCAGAGTGCGTGGTCTCCAGTAGCAGTTGCAACGCTTAAGTTCCTGCCCGACCCCAATGCGGGCAACACCTTCTCCACAACCGCCGAAAAACTGAATTTGCGGGACGAAAAGTTTGGATTGCGGGTTGATTACAATACAGGGCACTTCGGCAATTGGTCCGGCTACTATCACTTTGATGACGCCAACTACCTGAATCCTTTCTGCAATTGCTTTGGCCCTAACAGTGCGCCCGGGTTTTCGACGGTTTCGCTCTCCCGTGCACAGCAGGTCCAGATGAGCAACACCGCGCTCCTCAATCCAAGTACCGTCAACGAAGTGCGCCTGAACTATACGCGGATTGGGTTGCTGAGGAACAAACCAGTGGGTGGTCTGGGAAAAATTGAAGACTTCGGCTATTTCCGTGCGGATGCAACACATCCGTTGGGAGTCGCCCCGACGAATTCCAAATACGAAGGCGTGGCTTCCATTACCTTCGGGCAAATGAACACAGCATTTGGCCTGCCCGACGGCACCACTGGGCAATACAACAACACGTACCAGATCACTGATAATTTCTCCAAAATCGTCGGCAAGCACTCGCTCAAGTTTGGCGGCGACATTCGATACATTCAGGTCAACGAGCGCAACACCTACACTCCCAATGGGTGGTTCGAGTTCGACGGAAACGAAACTGGAAGTGACTTCGCCGACTATTTGCTGGGCGCCCCAGATCTGTTTAATCAGACGAGCGCACAGCTGCTGGATTCACGCACCAAGTATTTTGGGTTGTACGCACAGGACACATTCAGAGTCCATCCCGATCTCACCATCAATTATGGATTGCGTTGGGACACGTCCCAGCCATTCTATGACACGAAGGACAGAATCCAGACCTTTGTACCCGGGGTCCAGTCAAAGATTTATCCGGACTCTCCGACCGGCTTAGTGTTCCCGAAGGATCCGGGAGTGCCTCGTACGCTGGCGCCGACCCAATACACGCGATTTGCACCGCGTCTGGGTATAGCATATTCGCCTGGAGCGACGGATGGAACTATCGCGAAACTTACAGGCGGTCCGGGAAAAACAAGCATTCGCGTTGGTTCTGGGCTTTACTACACGGCGATCGAGGACGTCACGCTGTTCAACGAGGTCGGCGATGCCCCTTTCGGACTGTTCTGGGTGAGTCCAAACCCGGTTTACATCGAGGAGCCCTACAAACGACGGGTAGGACAGCAGGATCCCGAGGGTAATCGCTTCCCGTTCACGATCCCGCCAGCGGGCGCGACCGGAATTTGGGCCAAGTACTTGCCCCTTGCCTATACTCCAGGCTACAAGACCACCAACAAATTGCCTTACTCGATTCAGTTCAATCTGGTGGTTGAACGCGAGCTCCCCAAAAATTTTCTGTTCTCCATCGGCTATGTTGGCTCGCGCGGACGCCACTTGCTTTCCACGGTCGAGTCGAACCCGGGAATTCCCAGCCTATGCCTGGCTATCCCGAGCTGCGGGCCTGGCCTTGAAGACAATATTTATAACCTGGGCGGCACCCCGCCTAAGTTTGGCGGCACTCGGCCGTATTCCGTGACTTCGGGTCGAGAGCTCGACCAGATCACAGGAACTGGCTCCCTCGATTTCGCGAACAACGCATGGCAAGCGACGGTCGCGAACTCCGGCTACAACTCTCTTCAGATTCAACTCCAAAAGAACGTGGGAGATTTTCACGTACTTGGCGCCTATACCTGGTCGAAATCCATCGACAACTCTTCCGGGTTCTTTGATGCGATCAATCCTTACAATCCCGCCTTGAGCCGAGCGCTTTCAACCTTCGACGTTACAAACAACTTTGTCGTGAGCTACAGTTACGACTTGCCCTTCGCCAAGTCCGAGCACGGTGTGAAAGGCAAGCTACTTGGCGGTTGGACAATCTCGGGCATTACGCGCTTTACCACAGGCTTCCCGATCACGCTTAGCGAAAGCGATGATCAGTCGCTCTGTGGTTGCAGCGGAGCGGATGTGCCGAAATACGACGGTTCGGCGATCCATTTCCTTGACCCACGCCAGATCACTGAGATCGACCCAAACAGAATTGGAAACTATTTCTTTAATCCAACCCCCTTCTCATCCTCGGACCTCGGGACAATCGGCAATGTGAAACGTCGCTTCTTCCACGGTCCGGGAATTAACAACTGGGATTTCGCATTCCACAAGAACACCAAAGTTTCAGAGAGGGTTCTACTCGAGTTCCGCGGGGAACTATTCAACGCGTTCAATCACGTGCAGTTCACCAATCCTGACGGCGACGTTGCCGGCAACATGGGTTTGGTTACCAACGCCCGTGACCCTCGCATCGGGCAGTTGGCGTTGAAGCTGTCTTTTTAGGGTCACTTGGATTTAGGCCATGAAGGGCACGCTTTACAGCGTGCCCTCGATTTTTTCGGGCCAACTGCGTCGTTAGGAATAGCGATAATTCGACGACTCGCGCCGGAGGGTGAAGTGAATCCCAAGAAAAGACTTGTCGGTTCCGCTCTGCTTCTGATTGTGTTGTACTCATCCCCCATTCTCTCGGCGCAGATGAACGGCGAAGCAGCGCGCGACTGGCCCGTCGTGATCCGCGACACACTGCAACATTCGGTGCTTCAGTTCTGGGTTGACCACGCGCTTGACAAGGAATCTGGCGGTCTGCTGGGGCAGTTGAATCGTCGTGGCGAGCCTACTGGATCTGGCGATAAATCAGTTGTCCTGATATCGAGGGGGCTCTGGTCTTTCTCGGAGGCATACCGTCGTTATCCGGACCCGGCATATCAGAAGATGGCGGCCGCATGCCTCAAGTTCCTGCGCGAGAAGATGTGGGACAAGGAGCACGGGGGCTACTACTTCATGGTCACTCGCGAGGGCATGGTGGTCGATTCGACCAAGCAGCTGAATCCCATGTCGTACACGATGGAGGGATTGGCGGAATACGCTCTTGCCTTCCACGACGAACAAGCAGCTCGCGAAGCGCTGGATCTCTTCCGCGTCATTGACCATCACGCCCACGACGACAAGTACGGGGGCTATCACATCGCGTTCACCGTAGACTGGCAATTTATTAAAGACTACAAGGACGGTCCGAATGGTGCGGGATCGTTTGGACGGAAATCGTATGACTGGCATCTCGGGCTGGTGGAAGCATTGGCCACACTGTACGACGTCACGGGGGATCATCAGGTGCGGGCGCGGCTGGAAGAGCTACTCGACCTGTTCGCGAACAAAATCATCGATGCCGACATCGGCTACGGCCGGTATTACTTCCATGACGACTGGAGCGTGGCGGATCGCGATGGGGATTCCAAGGAATCGGAGTATGGTCTCGACCTGGAGGCCAGTTGGTTGATTACAGAAGCGGCCGAGCGCGTAGGACGGCAGCAGGATCCGGCTATTCGCCGTGCCAGCCTTGCGCTTGTCGATCATGCCCTGCGCTATGGCTTCGACAAGGAGCACGGAGGCGTCTACCGCTACGGACCCGCTACGGAGCCCGCGAACAACAGGGACATGGAATGGTGGCAACAGTGCGAGGCCCTGGTTGCTTTCCTGAACGCTTACCAAATCACGGGAGACGCGAAGTACTGGCAAGCCTTCGATCTTGAGGCCCGCTTCTTCATGGAGCGTTTTGTGGATCATCAGTACGGCGAGGTTTACACGGCTATCTCTCATGACGGGAAAATCGATGATGAGAAAGTTGGTCCGTGGAAAGCTCCGTATCATGTCACGCGGGCGTGCCTCGAGATTATTTCGAGATTGGGAGGCACGCTGTAGTTGCGCTCGGAAGGGGCGAGGACGCCCGTCGCTCCATCGACAAGATCTCGCAGTGGCCATCGTCCTTGCCCGGGAGGATTCTTCGTGCGTTTGCGCTTAGCGCTCTGCTTCTCTCTGCTTATTCTTCTTTCCGTAGCTCTGCATGCCGCCGAGACCAAGGTTCTTACCAATCATCTGGGCTACGATCCGGCCGGGCCCAAGCATGCCGTGGTTCTGGGGAACGAATCGGATAGTGTGTCGGCGTGCGCCCTGAAGAACTATGCCGGGGACCAGACGGCTCTGACGATTCCGGCGCGGGCCGTCGGCTCTGTCAAGAAATGGCGGGACTGGTATTTCTGGACGCTGGACTTCGATTCGTTCACGACGGAAGGGAAGTACTATCTCGATTGCCAGACGAAGGCGGGACCGGTGCGGTCGTCTCCGTTCCAGATTCAGAAGATGATTCTGGAGCGCAACACGATTTCAGACGCCATCAACTACTTCAAGGAAGAGCGCAGCGCGGGGCGCATGGATGCGGCGGACCGTCATCTGCCCTTTGATGGGAAGGCGGGGACGCTCGACGCGCACGGCGGATGGTGGGATGCTACGGGCGACTACGGCAAGCATCTGTCGCATCTTTCGTTTTCGACCTACTTCAACCCGCAGCAGATTCCGCTGGTCGCGTACTCGCTGTTCAAAAGCTATGAACTCATGAATGCGCGGGCTGTGCCGTCGTTTGCGCGTTACAAGGCGAGGGCGCTCGATGAAGCGATGTACGGCGCCGACTATCTGGTGCGCTTGAAGAATCCGCAGGGATCGTTTTACCGGTCGATCTCGAACGGCGGGGTGGACCAGAAGGCGGAAGAGCGGAAGGTGTCGGGCGAGATGAAGAAGTACGGCATCTTTCAGTCGAAGGACAAGGCGCCCACGGACATGGTGCAGCAGGCCAGCAATGATCGGGAGTATGAGGTGAGCTATCGATCCGGTGGCGGCATGGCGATTGCAGTGCTGGCGATGGCGAGCAGCTATCCGTTCTCCGGTGAGTTCAAGAACGCGGATTACCTCAAGGCAGCCGAAGACGGCTTCGCGTATCTGGAGAAGAACAACGCGCGCATGACCAACGATGGCAAAGACAACATTGTGGACGACTATTGCGCGTTGGCAGCGGCGACCGAGTTGTACCGGGCAACAAAGAAGGAAGAGTACAAGGCGGCGGCCGATCGGCGGGCTCGGAGCTTGAAAGAACGGCTCATCTCAAGTGGCGAGTTTCATGATTACTGGCGGGCCGATGATCATGAGCGCCCGTTTTTTCATGCGTCGGATGCGGGATTGCCCGTGGTAAGCCTGCTCTATTACGCGGAGATTGCCGATCCGAAGACCAAGGGAGAAGTTTTGGAGGCTGTGAAGAAGTCGCTGAGCGCTCAGCTCGCATGGAATGCTGAGGTGACAAATCCGTTCGACTACGCGCGCGAACTCGTGCAGGACAAAGACGGTCATCGCAAGACGAGCTTTTTCTTCCCCCACAACAGCGATGCGGCTCCGTGGTGGCAGGGCGAGAATGCGCGGCTGGCTTCGCTGGCGACGGCGGCCACGCTGGCGGCGAAGCAGTTTCCGGACGATCCGGAATTTCAGAAGAAACTGCGCACGTTTGCGCTGGATCAGCTGAATTGGATTCTTGGGCTGAATCCGTTTGACTCGTCGATGATGTATGGGGTGGGGCGGAATAATCCGCAATACATGTTTTTTGATTCGTGGGAGTTCACGAATTCCCCGGGGGGGATTTCAAACGGAATCACCAGCGGGTTCAAGGACGAGGACGACATCGATTTCGATTTGAAATACACCGAGACAGGGGCGGACAACGACTGGCGGTGGCAGGAAGAGTGGCTGCCGCATACGTCGTGGTTTTTGATGGCGGTGTCGGCGCAGGGGGAGGGAAAGAAGTAAAGGGCAACTACTGCAGCTTCGCGTAGTCGGCCTTGGCTTCTTTCAGGACCGGGAGATCGGGGTCGGCGTCTTTCCAGAGGGCGAAGAAGTCCTGGTAGGCGGTGCGGCTTTTCTGGGTATCGCCCTGAACCGTGTAGGCGCGGGCAAGGCCCAGATGGGCGAGGGACATAAGCGGGTCGGCGGGAGCAATGTTTCGCAGGGCTAGAACCTTTTCAAACTCCCGGGCGGCTTCCGCACCTTGTTTATTCTTTACGTAGGCGAGTCCGCGCAGGTACAGCACGGCGGTATTGTTTCGGTCGTAGGCGCTCGCGGGCTTCAAGAGTTCGATGGCCTTGGCCGCGTCGCCACTGTCGAGTGCGACCGCGGCCTGCGCCGGGGGCGCGTAGAGAGCTTGTACTAATACGTCATCGGGACGGCTTTTGGTGACTTCCGCTACCATGTCGAGTGCCTTTTTGCGGTCTCCCGCGAAGGCTAGAATGCCGGCCACTTGCAGCTTCTGGTTGTAGTCCTGGAAGATCGCGAGAGAGGCATTGGCTGATTCAATCGCCTCCTTGCGATTCCCAGCGAGCGCCCGGACTGAGGCACGCTCTGAAATTGCTCCCGCCTCGGCGCTCTTGATATCAACTCTCCTGCCAACCTGGCGCGCTTTCTCGTAGAAGTCTTCCGCTTGATGGAGCTGACCGTGCGACGCAGCGATCTCGCCATGGCGAAAGTAGACGCCCCATTCCAGATCCGGCTGAACCTTGGCTAGTGTTTCTTCGCGCTCCATGGCGGCGAGATCGCCCTGGGCTAGAGCGATGTTGGCCAGAATGTCACGCAGGGACAAAAAGTCGGGGTGCAGGCGCAGTCCTTCATTGGCAATGGCCTTGGCTTCTTCCACCCGGTTGAGTCCCAGATACGCGGCGGCTGAATTCGCGTAGCCTCGCGATTCATCCGGATCTACTTTGATCGCGGCCTTCGAATTTTCTAACGTTTTCTCAAAGTCACCTAGCTGCAGTGCAGTCGCCGACAGGTTGATGTAGGGAGTCACTTCGCGGGGGTAGGTCTGCTTGTAGAGTTCGTAGGCAGCGTTGCCTTTCTCCAGTTGGCCGCTGTCAGCATAGTAGTGGGAAATGATGTAGAGCCGTTCGCGTTCGCTGGCGCGGTCTTTGAGTTCGAACGCCTTCTTGCGATTTTGCTCGGAAAGATCGACCTGTCCGTAGTTGCTGTACACGGTACCAAGGCGAGC
>Ga0207665_10001327_pt1 | contig 16673 bp, 13 predicted proteins | sample LARL112metaG_FD_184351 | JGI IMG/M metagenome (GOLD analysis project Ga0207665, IMG submission 184351) | Corn, switchgrass and miscanthus rhizosphere microbial communities from Kellogg Biological Station, Michigan, USA - LAR L11-2 metaG... | ecosystem: Host-associated > Plants > Roots >...
CACTCGCGTGCCCGGTGGAGGAGCCGTCCACAGCATCAGACTCGGACATCGACTGTCAGCACTTATTGCAAAATCAAAGGCTACCCGGAGGCGGCTTCGCAACTTCAATCTGCGTTAGTGACTAATCCGCATGCTGGCTATACAAGCGCGGAACGGCGCGTATCCATAACCGCCCTTGCGAGGAGGATGCATGACCAATGTAAAGGGTCCGATCATATCATTTGCGGACCTGCCATCCATCGAAGCCTATCTGTCTGCACACGAAGGAACCAAGAGCGGCTTTTGGCTCAAGCTCGCTAAAGCCGGCGCGCCAGAAGCAACCATCACCAAGGCGCAGGCCATCGAAGCCGCTTTATGTCACGGATGGATCGATGGTCAGCTTGGGAAGTTTGATGAGCATTACTATTTAGTGAGAATGACGCCGCGGCGAAGCGCGAGCCGATGGTCCGCAATCAATCGGGATACGGCGGAGCGCCTTATTCGCGAAGCGCGCATGCAGCCTGCCGGGTTGAGCGAGGTCCAGAAGGCCATGGCCGATGGTCGCTGGAGCGCGGCGTATCAATCCCAGGGCAAAGCCGAACCTCCGTCCGATTTCCTGGCTGCGCTGGCTGCAAATGCGGAAGCAGAACGGGCGTTTGCGACGCTCGACCGTGCCAACAGGTACGCCTTCGTCTATCGCGTGAACGATGCCAAGCGCCCCGAAACGCGGAATAAGCGAATTTCGCGAGTTTGTAGAAATGCTGGCCCGGGGCGAAACCATTCATCCAACCAAAAGCAAGCGGGCTCCAAGGGCCTCACCGAGCAGCGGAGCAGAGAATAAACGCATTGGGATTGCTTGGCAGGGGCAGGTATAGACCACCCCGGTGTCACGGAACTCGGTCTGCAGATTGGCTAGTTGCGCAAAGGCTCGGCGCATCATTGGGCTGTCGGACCACTTGACCCGGCCACACCGCATTTCGCTGTGCAAGAGCTCGAACAGATAAGTGCGGCCAACCGTGTAGACCGGCAAATGACCACCTTTTACCTGCCGCCACTCCGCATTTGAGCCGTCGCCGTAACGGGTGATGTGCAGCCCGATCACGCGTCGGCCGAAGGTTTCAAACAGTACTTCGGCATTGGTCGGGTCGCTGCTCACGTCAGCCACGATGAGGGCGTTGGAGTGATAGCGCCGATCGATGCTTGCAAGCTCACTCGCCCGGGCGTGGCCAAAGAGGTTTGGCAATAGCTCGATCGCTTCGTCGATTGCAAGCAGCGGCTGGCCAAACGGGCTGTTGCCGCCGATCACGGCGGTCGACCGGTCGCGGCTGCGGCCGACGTCATGGGCGATGATGAGCGGCTTGAAGCCAGGCCAAGTGCGGGGATCATCTAGAATGTAGGTCATCGAACGACTCCGGCGGTTCTGAGGTTTCTGAAAGGATTGGCGATGGGTACCGGCGGCTCCTCCGTCGGCATAAAGCCGCGCCCTGGTGCTACCTTGGGAACGTGCACGTGGGTCGCCTGTTCGTACATCTCCCAGGTGAACGGGCTGGTGTGACTACCCGCCGGAATGCCGAGATATTCACGCTTGAAATCGTCTTCCCCGAGCGCCTGGCGCTCTTGCTCCAAAAGCCGTCCGCAAAAGGCGTCGCGTCGATATCTGCGGTCGCCTGCAGGCGGATCCACGAAGGGTCTTCGCTGCTCCAGGCCGTCCAGAACGGATCGGTGCGGCTCCAGGCGGTCGACAGCATTGCCAATCGGGCCTTCGGTTGCCGCGCCCGCATGGGCCGCACCGCCGCAATCAGAATCGCTGGTGAGCCGCGCCGCTTCGTCGGCGATGATCCAGCCATCGACGGTAAGACCCCGAACCGAATCATCGCTCCCGGGCAGCGCCAGCACCCGTGCTCCGTTCTCAAGCTCAACCCCGTAAACATTGTCGTTTTTCAGCTTGACGCCTGCCTTGATGAGACTCTCTTTGACCCGCCGGACCGGTTCGGCACTCTGGCGCTGCGCCGGGCATGCCACTACCGAGAGCGAATTCGGGACGTGCAAAGCGGTGTGCGCCATCGCCCACGCCGCCGTCGTGGTTTTGCCGACCTGCCGCGCCGTCAACGCCAAAATCGACGAGCCCTGCGGGGCCCGCAAAAATTCGGCTTGCCACGCCGCCGGTTCAACCCCGAGAACCTCGCGAACCCAGATGACCGGATCGACCCGATAGGCGATTTCACGCAGCTTGCTCATGGTCGACCTCCAACAGCGCTTGCGCGATCCGAGCTTTCATTTCGGGCTCATGGTCGAACTTCGCGATCAGGCGCTCGGCAATCTGCGTGGCCTCGAGTTTGAGGTTGGTCTGGACCGCAACATTGATTTGAGTGCCCTGGCGGTCAAACCCGGACAGGCGCGACAGGCTGTCGAGCGTGTGGCGGATGGCATTCAGGCCGCTGAGCGCGGTCTGCAAGGAGCCTTCGGCTTTGGCCTGGGCCACGACCTCATCAATCTGGGCGCGCAGGTTGAAATACGCGCTGTTGAGGTCTTCTTTGCTGGGCAGACAGGCCACCGCCGCGCTCCCGCGGGAGACCTCTTTCATGATGACGTTGGACGACTCTAGTCGCAGGCAATTGGTGCGGTGCCGATGAAGGCTCGAGGGGTTGAGCCGATAGGCCGCCGCGATCTGGTTGCCCGGTTCGCCGGCCGCTATCCGCCGATCAATCTCCGCCCGCTTGACATGCTGGCAAGTGCTGCATTTTCTGGCCATTTTTGCCCCAACACAATCTATCGACCACTTTGGAGGAGCGGTTGGGGGCGCACTCACCCAAAGTTTCGAAAATTTCCGTTTGGCGTCTGGCGTCCCGCAACATAACGGGATCGCCCGCCGCAGTTTTCACCCAGCAATCAACGGGCCGAAACCTTAAGAAGGAGTAAATCGAGGTGATATTTTTGCAACCCGCAACCGGTCCGATAAATTGCGCAACCCGGATCGTTCTTTAGATTCCCGGCCCTGGGCCTTCGCGTTTCCCGCGCGGCCGCGCGGGGGCGATGGAACGTTGGCGCGTCGGATCCCTATGACGTCCTATTGCTTCGCGAACGCCGGTTAGCCACGAGCGCGCCGGCCAGAGCCGTCCAGCCGGTCTGATGCGAGGCCCCGAGGCCCTCGCCGGTTTCGCCGTGAAAATACTCGTGGAACAGCAAGGAATCGTGCCAGGCCGGGTCACGCTGGAAGCGGGGATTTGATCCCAACGCTGGCCGGTGGCCGCCGGCGTCGCGCAGGAACGGCTTGAGTAGTCGGCGCTCGAGCTCTTCGGCCACCTGTTGAAGGTTCGCCTGCGTGCCAGATCCCGTCGGCAGTTCAACTGTAAAATCGTCCCCGAAGCTGGTGTGCAGATGTCGTAATGACTCGATTGCAAGAAAATTAAGGGGAAACCAGATCGGTCCGCGCCAGTTCGAATTGCCGCCGAACAGCCCAGTCCGCGATTCGCCTGGCTCATAGTCGAGACGAGCGACATGTCCGTCCATGTTGATGATAAGCGGATGTTCGCGGTGGTACCGTGAAAGCGAGCGCAGCCCATAGGGCGACAGGAACTCGGACTCGTCGAGCATGCGCGCGAGGACCCGCCGCAAGCGCGACTTGTTCACCAGCGAGATCAGGCAGGGACGCTCGTCGGCCGGCATCATGTGCAGGAACTCCCTAACGCCCGGTTTGTTTTCGATGTACCAGCGCGCGCGTTTGCGGAACATCGGCAGCCGCTCCCACAGCGACACATCGGACTGTACCGCCGCAAATATCGGCAGCAGCCCGACCATCGAGCGCGCGCGCACCGTGAAAGTCGAGCCGTCGCGCTTGCGCAACCGATCGTAGAAAAAACCATCCTGTTCGTCCCAGAGCTCGCCCATGGCGGCGGCGATCACAGCAAAATGCTCGAAGAACTTCACCGCGACGTCTTCGTAGGTCGGCTGATGGTGGGCAAGCCGCAGTGCCATCTCCAGCATGTTGAGACAGAACTTCGCCATCCAGGCGGTGCCGTCCGATTGCTCCAATACATCGCCGTTAGGCAACATCTGCGATCGGTCGAACGGGCCGATGTTGTCGAGTCCGAGAAAGCCGCCCTCGAACACGTTGTCGCCGCAAGCGTCTTTTCGATTTACCCACCAGGTGAAATTGATCAGGAGTTTTTGAAAAGCACGGCTCAGAAAATCGAAATCTGTGCCACCATCGATCTGGAACACTGCGAGCGTGGCCCATGCCTGGACTGGCGGATTCACGTCGCCGAAATTCCATTCATACGCAGGCAGTTGCCCGTTCGGGTGCATGAACCATTCGCGCGCCAGCAGCAGCATTTGATGCTTCGCCGCCGACGGATCGATGTGCGCCAGCACCACGCAATGAAAAGCGAGGTCCCATGAGGCATACCACGGATATTCCCACTTGTCGGGCATGGCGATGACATCGTGGTTGTTGAGATGGCGCCAGCCCGCATTGCGACCGGATTTGCGAGGCTCGGGCGGCCGTATGATGTCACCGTCGAGCCAGCGCGCGACATCATAATGGTAGAACTGCTGGCTCCAGACCATTCCCGCGAACGCCTGCCGCATGACCTGAGCCTCATCGTCACTCGCGCCGTCAGGGATATGAGTTACGTAATACTCGTCGGCCTCGCGGCTACGATCGGCGAGAGTCCGCGCGAAATCTGCGCCGAGATTCGGAATAGTGCCAGGCCTGTCACGCGCCAGACGAAGCTTGAGTTCGACGGTTTCACCGGGAGCAACGACGAGGTGATACCAGCACGCCATCTTCGTGCCATGTCCAGCAGGATTTACCGTCGGTGCGCCGTGGATGACGTGGTCGTTGATGCCGTCCTTGGGATAGGGTGTCTGCTCATCGGTGACGCCATACAGGTACCGAACGTTGGTTTCGTTTTCACAAAATAGCAGCGACGGCGGTTTTCCGACGGGATCTGTCCCGGCAATCAAGCGCCAGCGGCCCAACAGTTCTTCGTCCGCGACCGCGCCAACGCCTCCATCGTTAGCTGTGGCACGTATAACTGGCCGTGCGATGCCAGCCTCCCATGACCAGCGATTCCGGAACCACAGTGTAGGAAGAACGTGAAGCTCAGCCGGATCGGGCCCGGCGTTGCGCGCGCTGATGCGCATGCACACGTCGTCGGGTGAGGCTTTGGCGTAGTCCGCCGTAATCTGCCAGTAACGATCGCTGTCGAAGACACCGGTATCGATTAGCTCGAATTCCGGATCGTTCTTGTTGCGCTTTGCGTTCTCCTGCCGAAGCAACGCGTAAGGAAACTCCGCTTGTGGGTAATGGTAACGCCAACGAAGCCACGAGCTTGTCGGTGTTGCGTCAACGTACCACCAGTACTCTTTGGCGTCCTCTCCGTGATTTCCTTCCGGACCACCGAGACCGAAGATACGTTCCTTCAGGAACGGGTCGCGTCCGTTCCAAAAGGCGAGAGCAAAACACAGGCGCTGCGCTCGATCGCAAAGGCCGGCAAGACCGTCCTCATTCCACCGATAGGCGCGCGAGCGCGCGTGTTCGTACGGGAAATATTGCCAGGCCTGGCCATCGGCACTGTAGTCTTCACGCACCGTGCCCCACGCGCGTTCGCTGATGTATGGCCCGATTGCCTTCCAGTTACCCGGCGTATCCGGCGACGAATCTTCAAGTCGCGCGTGCTCCGCCGATAGCGGTTTGCGTTTCTCAAGGTTATCCACGGTTATGCAGCTTTCGCAGGCCGCAACAGTGCCTTGGCCGTCGTCACAACGTTGTCGACAGTAAATCCGAACTCCTTCTGCAGGGCCTTTAGCGGGGCCGAAGCGCCGAAAGTGTGCATGCCAATGACGCGACCCGTCGAGCCAACGTAACGCTCCCAGCCGAACGTCGAAGCCTGTTCGATCGCAACGCGGGCTGTGACATCAGGGGGCAGAACCGACTCCCGGTATGTTTGCGGTTCGCGCTCGAAGACATCCCAGGACGGCATTGAAACCACGCGCGAGCGGATGCCTTCTGAACGAAGTCTCTCATGGGCATCGGCCGCGAGACTCAGCTCGCTGCCCGTGGCAATCAAAATGATATCTGGCTTGCCATCAGGTGCGTCGGCAAGCACGTAGGCGCCGCGTGCGACCCCGGACGCCGGCGCGTATTTGCTGCGATCGAGCGTCGGTAACGGTTGGCGCGACAGCGCCAGCAAGGCTGGCCGATGACGAAGCTGCATGACATAACGATAGGCCTCCACGACTTCGTTGGCATCACCCGGCCGGAACATCGTGAGACCCGGCATTGCGCGCAACGACGCAAGCTGCTCAATTGGTTGATGTGTCGGGCCGTCCTCACCATCACCCATGGCATCGTGCGTAAAAACGAGCACCACCGGCAATTCCATCAGCGCCGCCAGCCGTATCGCAGGCCGCGCGTAGTCGCTGAAGATCAGGAAGGTCGCGCCGAACGGCCGCAATTTCGATAGTGCCAGACCGTTCAGGATTGAAGCCATCGCGTGCTCGCGAATACCGAAATGCAGGTTCTTGCCGCCCGGTGTGGCGGCCTGAACATCGCCTGCGCCTTCATAGGTCAGCAGCGTCTTGGTCGATGGGCCTAGATCGGCCGATCCGCCAATCAACCAAGGAATATTCTGCGCCAGGATGTTCAGGACCTTTCCCGAAACCTCCCGACCCGCAACGCCCTTCAAATCTGCGGGCAAAACCGGCAGGTCGCGGTCCCAGCCCGCCGGCAGCTCGCGCTGTTGTAGTTGGTCGATCTCAGTCGCCAGCGCCGGATACTTCGAGCGGTACCCAGCGAACAACTCTTGCCATTTGCGGTGGGCCTCGGCGCCTCGCACGCCGATCCCGGAGGCGAAGTGTTCGCGAACGCCATCAGGAACCATGAAACTAGAGTCCTCGGGCCAACCATAAGCACGCTTGGTGAGCTTGACTTCTTCAACACCGAGCGGCTCGCCATGCGCCAACGCGGTATCGTGGCGGTGTGGCGAGCCATATCCGATGTGGCTGTTGAGTATCACCAGCGTCGGTCGGCCTTTCGTATCGCGAAACCTCGCTAAGGCCTGCTCGATGCCCGCGATATCGTTGGCGTCACTGAGGTGAATTGTATTCCAGCCGTAGCCGGTGAAGCGGACGGCTACATCTTCGGTGAATGCCAGCCGTGTGCTGCCTTCTATTGTGATGTGGTTGTTGTCGTAGATCCAGCACAGTCGATCGAGGGCAAGGTGGCCGGCGAGCGACGCCGCCTCAGAGCTGACGCCCTCCATCAGGCATCCGTCTCCGCATACCGCATAGATGTCGTAGTCGAAGATGGTAAAATCCGGTTTGTTGTATCGCTCGGCGAGCCAGCGCTGCGCGATTGCCATGCCAACGCTGGTCGCAATACCTTGTCCGAGCGGACCGGTTGTTGCTTCTACGCCGGATACCAAATGGTATTCGGGATGCCCCGGCGCGTGACTTCCAAATTGGCGAAAATGCCGGATATCGTCGAGAGTAACAGCAGGCCTGCCTAATGTTTCGTATTCGGCATTCACCGCCTCCGTGCCCGTGAGGTAAAGCACCGACCACAGCAGCATTGACGCGTGGCCGTTCGACAGCACGAAGCGGTCGCGACCGGGCCAGATCGGATCTTGTGGATCGAACCGCATGATCCGGTTCCAGAGCGTATAGACGAGCGGTGCAAGCGCCATGGGGGTCCCGGGGTGGCCGGAATTAGCGGCCTGCACCGCGTCGATTGACAGCGTGCGGATGGTGTTGATCGCGAGTTGGTCGAGTTCGGCATCGGTCATGGTCGATTTCCTCCGGCCAGCATGGGATGTGCGGTGTCGGTGCGGGCTTGGGCGAACAGGATCACAAGCGAGCGCGGCTGCACGCGATACGTTGCCGGTGGCACGATGGGACCGTCCTTGAGCGGGCAAACGTCCTCAGGCGGTGCAAGATACGTGTCGATACATCGTCGCCACGGGTGGTAGGCTTCGTTGAGCGGTGGCAGCTCGAATTCAAGGGATTCCCAATAGGCGTTGATCATGACGTGGAGCAGAATCTGATCCCAGAGCAGCGCCGAAGTCGCGGCAATGGTGTGAGAATTCTCACTCCAGTCGGGAAAGTTCAGTTTGACTCCATGCCATTGGATCGATTGTGTGTGCAGCAATTCCTGCAATGTCATATCGAAACGTTCAGCCGGGAGAGTCCGGCTCAGGCGAAATTGGATTAGCTGCTTGGTGAATCGATAGACCTCTGCATATTTTTCGACCAGCGCCCAGTCGAAGGAAAACAATTCGTCATCTCGACAGTAGGCATTGTTGTTGCCGTGCTGCGAGCTGCGCACCTCGTCGCCCGCTAGCAGCATCGGCGTGCCGACCGAGAGCAGCGTCAACGCGAGAAAATTCTTCATCTGGCGCGTACGCAGCCGTTCAATTTCGGGCTCCTCGCTCGGTCCTTCGAAACCGCAGTTCCAGCTGAGGTTGTTGTCAGAGCCATCGCGATTCTGCTCGCCGTTAGCCTCGTTATGCTTGGTGTTGTAAGAGACCAGATCGTTCAACGTGAATCCGTCGTGACAGGTAACAAAGTTCACGCTCTGCTCCGGTTCACGTCCCTCCCAGGCGTAGATATCGGGACTTCCGGTCAGCCGATAAGCCAATGCGCGCACTATGCCGTTGTCGCTCTTGAGAAACGAACGAACATCATCGCGGAATTTGCCGTTCCACTCCTTCCAGGCATCGCCAACAAAGCTGCCGACCTCATAAAGACCGCCAGCATCCCACGCTTCCGCGATCAATTTGACGTTGGCGAGGACGGGATCGGTCTCGATGTCCCATATCAGCGGAGGCGAAGGCATTGGCCGGCCTTGCTCGTCGCGCGACAAGATTGCAGCGAGGTCGAACCGGAAGCCATCGACGTGCATCTCGCGCACCCAGTGGCGCAGGCTATCGATGACCATCCGGCGAACGACTGGCTCGTTGGCGTTGAGCGTGTTGCCGCAGCCGCTATAGTCCGCATACGTCGCTTTGTCGCTATTGAGAATGTAGTAGGTCGGGTTGGCGAGTCCACGAAAACAGAGGGTAGGGCCGTTTGAGCCGCCTTCCGTGGTGTGGTTGAAGACGACATCGAGAATGACCTCGATGCCGGCGCGGTGCAGTGCCTTCACCATGTCGCGAAAATCATCGAGAACTTCTGTAGGGGTCTGGCGCGAGCTATAGCCGGGGTGCGGTGCGAAGAAGGAGACAGGCTGGTAGCCCCAGTCGTTGATGAGCCCGGCCGGGGCGTCTTGTTCGTCAAACGCAAACACCGGCAGCAGCTCTACTGCGGTCACGCCGAGCTCCTGCAGATAGGGGATCTTGCGGATCAATCCAGTATAGGTGCCCCGCTCAGGGGCAGCGACGCCGGAGTTAGGATGTCGCGTGAAACGCCCGACATGCATCTCGTAAATGACGGTTCGCTCGAACGGTCGGCGCGGTCGCGCATCTCCCTCCCAATCATAGAGTCCCAAGTCAATCACGACACTCTTGAGTGCCGCGGCGGCGTTGTCTCCCGGCTGGCAGGCCGCCTCTCGGCGATACCCAATGGGTCGTACGACGCATTTTCCATAGGGATCAAGCAGTGTTTTGCTGGCGTCGAAGCGCAGGCCGTTGGATGGGTCGTACGGGCCATGCACGCGGTACGCATAAAGTTGGCCATGCGCGATGCCTGGGATGAACGCGTGCCAGTAGTGATAGGTGCGATGGATGTGCGGATCGAGCGCGATCACGAGCGCGGGCTCTGCGGCATCCACGCGCTCGAACAGGCACAGTTCGACAGCCGTGCTGTGCTTGGAGAACACGCTGAAGTTGGCGCCCCCGTCGCAAAGTGTGGCTCCCAGTGGGAAACTGCGGCCTTGCGCGACGGGTTCGTCCATCTATGCCCCCTGCCGCCGAGATCCGGTGGCTGCCAGATCGGCAAGGATCAGCGCGTTGTTCTGCCGCACGCGGCCGGCGGGAATCTCGTGATCGCCAGCCTGAAGGCGCGCGAGTATCCTGGCCTTATCGCTACCCGTAACGACCCAGAGGATGCGGCGGGCATCATTGAGAACTGGATAAGTCAGCGTCATACGGCGGCGACCCTGGTATTCGCCAGTCAACGCGACCGTCATGTCAGTATTCCCAAGAACTGCGTCGCCCGGCACCAGCGAGGCGGTGTGCCCATCGGGCCCAAGGCCCAAGTGAACAAGATCGAGTGTCGGCGGCGATCCCGCGATCTCGCCCAGCTTCGTGGCGTACCGCTTGGCGGCGGCGCCGAGGTCGGTGTCTTCCACCGGCATCGGATAAACCTGTGCCGGAGGAAGCGGTGCTCGTTCGAGCAGGCTAGCGCGCAAATGCGTGAAATTGCGGTCGGCGTCTCCTTGGGGTGCGACGCGCTCGTCGACCTGGAACACATGCATATTGTTCCAGGGGACATGCTCCTGTCCGGCAAGCACGCGCAGCATGATCCACGGCGTATGACCGCCGCTGACAGCCATCACGAAGCGCTTGCGTCGGGCAACCGCGGTGCGTGCTTCTTCGGCGATCAAGGCCGCTGCCCGTGCCGCGACCGCGTCAGGATCGACAAGCACTTCAATCTGCATGCCTCACTCCTCGCTCAGAGTCACCCCACTATCGGATTTTGCCAGCCGCCGGGTGGCGCCACATTCCCGTCTACTTCGCGGGGTCCCCAGCTGCCAGGTTCGTATTGGTAGACGCGTGTCGTTTTCTTCAATATTGGATCGACGATTCGCCATGCTTCTTCGACGTAATCCTGTCGCGCAAACAGCGTCCGGTCGCCGTTCATGGCGTCGCCGAGCACGCGTTCATATGCATCCATCTCGTTTGCGCCAGGGCGCCGGCTCGCTAGCAGTTCAACCTGCTCCCCAATCTCTCGATCATCCTTGTCCATCACCGTCGTGCCGAGGGCGATTGTCATCTCGGGACTGATGCGAAACCGCAATTGATTGGCAACCGCCTCGCAATGGGGAAAGATTCGCGGCGCCTCACGAAGGCGTACGATCACCTCTGTGCACGTAACAGGAAGCGACTTTCCGGCACGGATGTAGAATGGCACTCCCTGCCAGCGCCAGGAGTCGATCTCTAGGCGCAGCGCAGCGAACGTCTCCACCTGAGAGTCGGGCGCAACGCCCGGCTCCTGCCGATAGCCGCGAAACTGTCCGCGCAGCAAATCGTTCTCAGCGATTGGCGGGATCGATCTCAGAACCTTGACCTTCTCGTCGCGCAGCGATTCGCTGTCCGATCGCGCGGGCGGCTCCATCGCCAGATTAGCCAACACCTGAAACAGATGATTTTGGATCACGTCGCGGATCGCGCCGGTTTGATCATAGAACGCACCGCGGCCCTGCACGCCGAAATTCTCCGCCATGGTGATCTGAACACTTCGAACAAATTTGCGATCCCAGAACGACTCCAGGAAAGCGTTTGCGAAGCGAAAGAAGACCATGCTGTGAACGGGTCGCTTGCCAAGGTAGTGGTCGATGCGGAAGACGTGATCTTCGTCGAACCTGGCGAGCAATATCCGGTTGAGCTCGTGCGCAGAGGCGAGGTCGCGTCCAAACGGCTTCTCGACAATGACACGCGCGCCGTTGGCGCAACCGGCATTGGCAAGCTGTTCCACTACGGTTCCAAATAGTGCGGGTGGGATTGCCAAATAGTGTGCCGGTCGTTGCGCCGAACCGAGCTGCTTTCGAATAGCGTCGAACGTGGTCCGATCGGCATAGTCGCCATCTACATAGCGCAAAAGGCCCGCCAGCTTGTCAAACGCAGCGGCGTCGAAATCGCCGTGCTTTTCGAGGCTATCTCGTACCCGTGCCTTGAGCTGGTCGAGCGTCCAGCCGGCCTTTGCGACGCCGATGACGGGCACATCGAGGTGACCACGTTTCAGCATGGCTTGTAGCGATGGAAAGATCTTCTTGTAGGCGAGATCGCCGGTCGCGCCGAAAAACACCAAGGCGTCGGATTTGGGTTCACTCATGGCTTTCTGGGTCTCTCACCGGCCGGCCTTTTCCACGTGCCCACCGAACTCGTAGCGCATCGCCGAAAGCAGTTTGTTCTGGAAATCGGCTTCGCCGCGCGAACTGAAGCGCTCGTAGAGCGCTGTCGTCAGCACCGGGGCGGGGACTGCCTCGTCGATGGCTGCTGCGATGGTCCAGCGTCCCTCACCGGAGTCGGAGACGCGCCCCGCGAATTTGGCCAGCGCGGGATCTCCCAGCAACGCCGTTGCCGTCAGATCGAGAAGCCACGACGCAACTACGCTTCCGCGCCTCCATACTTCTGCGATTTCGGGCAAATTCAGATCATATTGATAGTGCTCGGGAACCCGAAGCGGCGTTGTCTCAGCATCGGCCGCATGCAACTTCTTCCCAACATTCGCCGCCCGCAGAATGCCGAGCCCCTCAGCGTATGCAGCCATCAGTCCGTACTCGATGCCGTTGTGGACCATTTTGACGAAATGACCAGCTCCATTTGGTCCGCAATGCAGGTAGCCGGACTCGGAGGTGCTCGCCGCGGACTTTTCTCGTCCCGGAGTACGCGGGATATCGCCGATGCCCGGGGCGAGCGCGCTGAAGATCGGGTCCAGATGTCGAACTGCGGACTCCGGCCCTCCGATCATCATGCAGTAGCCCCGTTCAAGGCCCCAGACGCCGCCGCTGGTGCCAACGTCAACGTAATGAATTCCCTTGGGGGCTATTTCCTTGGAGCGCCTAATGTCGTCAATGTAATAGGAATTGCCACCATCAATCAGTATGTCTCCCGCTTCCAGGAGGGGCAGCAGATCGCGGATCGAGTTGTCCACGACTGCTGCCGGTACCATCAGCCAAATCGCTCGGGGTTTTTCGAGCTTTTTCACAAAATCGGCCAATGAAGAACTGCCGGTGGCTTTGTCCTTGACCAGTTCAGCCACCGCATCAGGTGACATGTCGAAGACGACGCATTGGTGGCCATGCCGGAGAAGTCTTCGCACCATATTGGCGCCCATTCGGCCTAAGCCGATCATTCCAAGTTGCATGGAAGGCTCCTCTGAAGGCTGTTGATGCTACGACGTGATTGCTTTCGCCGCGCAGACTTCTTCTCGCATTGAGATCGGTGTTTATTGCGGCCTTTCCCTGAATTTGCGGTATCGGTTAATCAGCGTGTTGGTCGAGCTGTCGTGGCCGAGCTTTGGTTCATCCCTGCTGGTGAGTTCCGGGATGATCCGCTGCGCCAAGACTTTGCCAAGCTCGACGCCCCACTGATCGAATGAATCGATGTTCCAGATCGTCCCCTGCGTAAAGACGCTATGCTCGTAAAGTGCAGTCAGCTTGCCAAGCGCAGCGGGGGTCAGCCGCTCCAGCAGAATTGTGTTGGATGGCCGATTTCCTTCAAACACGCGATGGGGAACCAGCCAATCAGGTGAACCCTCAGCCCTGACTTCGTCAACCGTCTTCCCAAATGCCAGCGCCTCTCCTTGCGCAAAGACGTTCGCGAGCAACATGTCGTGTTGCTCTCCAAGTCGGTTGAGTGTTTCGTGAAAGGCAATGAAGTCGCAGGGAATGAGGCGAGTGCCCTGATGGATAAGTTGATAGAACGAGTGCTGACCGTTCGTTCCTGGCTCGCCCCAATAGATCGGTCCGGTATCATAGCTAACAGGATTGCCATCGAGGGTGACGTGCTTGCCGTTGCTCTCCATCGTCAATTGCTGGAGATATGCCGGAAACCGCTTGAGGTACTGCTCGTAAGGCAGCACCGCAACCGTCTGCGTGCCAAAGAAGTTATTGTACCAGACGGCAAGCAGCCCCATCAGCACCGGCAGATTGCGCTCGAACGGCGCGGTGCGGAAATGCTCGTCGATCTCATGGAAGCCGCCGAGCATGGCGCGAAAGTTATCGGGGCCGATTGCGAGCATCGTCGAGAGTCCGATCGCCGAGTCCATAGAGTAGCGTCCGCCGACCCAGTCCCAGAAGCCAAACATGTTGGCGGTGTCGATGCCGAACTTTGTCACTTCCTTCGCATTCGTTGACACCGCGACAAAATGCTTCGCAACCGACTTCTCGTCACCCCCAAGTCCCGCGAGCGACCAATTGCGTGCGCTCCGGGCGTTGGTCATGGTTTCGAGTGTGGTGAAAGTCTTGGAAGAGATAATGAACAGCGTCTCCGCCGCGTCGAGATCGCGGGTTGCCTCCGCAAAGTCGGTGCCGTCCACGTTGGAGACAAACCGGAACGTCATCGCGCGGTCGCTGTAATGCTTGAGCGCCTCGTAGGCCATTACCGGCCCCAGATCGGAGCCGCCGATGCCGATGTTGACGACGTTGCAGATCCGCTTGCCAGTGTGGCCAAGCCAGGCACCGCCGCGTACCCGATTGGCGAAATCAGTCATACGATCGAGCACCGTATGTACCTCCGGCACAACGTTCTCGCCATCAACAAGTATCGATTGTCCCTTCGGCGCCCGCAGCGCTACATGCAGGACGGCTCGCCTCTCAGAAAGATTGATCTTCTCGCCTGAAAACATCGCTTCGATCCGCGCGCGCAACCCGGACTCTTCGGCCAACTGCAGCAGCAAACCCAGTGTTTCATGGGTTATTCGGTTCTTGGAGTAGTCGAGGTAGATTCCCGCTGCCTCCGCCGTCAAACGCTCACCCCGCTTCGGCTCTTGGGCAAAAAGGTCACGGAGATGCAAGCGGTCGATCTTTTGAAAATGTACCGACAGCGCATTCCAGGCGGGAAACTCGGTAACGGTTTTCGGGGAGGCTGTCATTCATAGCTCCTGCTAGCGACGACCGCGGATTGCGCAGTTTGTTTGCGCGAGCGAGCGCTCTTCTCCGTTAGCGGACCTTCCCACATCCGGAACCCGCCCTTGAATGCGTTCGCGTTATCCCCGAGCCGGCACAATCGCGGGAATTCTTTCAATTTATTGGCGTTTCCGCCGCCCAGCACGACCTCATCTGGTTGGAGTGCCGCAACCAGATATTCAACGATGTCTTCGACGTGTTTCCGCCATGCCTTCTTACCAAATTCCTCCAGTCCGCAAACGCCGACATAGTCTTCGTAGGTCCGCTTCTTGTAGGGCAAATGCCCTAGCTCCATCGGCTGCACGATGCCGTCGACGATCATCGTCGAGCCGAGCCCCGTCCCGAGGCCAAGAAACAGCATTTTGCCGCCCCGGTAGCTGCCGAGCGCCTGCATCGCGGCATCGTTGATGACTTTCGTCGGCAGTTTAAATGCCGCAGCGAAGTTGAACCCCGCCCAACCTTTTCCCAGATTGTAAGGTTCGGCCAGGGGCCGGTCATGCGCGACGGGACCCGGATAGCCAATCGACACCACGTCATATTCCCAGCCATCGGCCAGCTTTCTGACGCTTGATACCATCTGCCGGGCAGTCAGGGTCGGCCCGGAGTCAAATTCTCGTTTCTCTTTTTCGCCGGAGGCGAGGATCTTGACGTGGGTGCCGCCCACGTCGATGACCAGGACATTCATTGGGGACCTTGTCTCGATTGGGAGTTAGCTTGCCTTCTTGAGCACCTCGGTCTTGGCAGAGATCACACTCATCAGTTCGTTCCAGGATTTGACGAACGACTTGGCGCCTTCGTCCTGCAACGTCGCCGCCAGCGCGTCGACATCGACGCCGGCCTTTGCAAATTGCGACAGCACCTCTTCGGAGTCGCCGCCATCGGCCCGCAACATCTCTCCGATCTCGCCGTGATCGGCGAGGGCCTTCACAGTGCCTTCCGGCATGGTGTTGACCGTGAGCGGCGCGGCCAGTGCCTTGATGTACAGGACGTCGGACGCCGCTGGATCCTTGGTTCCCGTGCTCGCCCATAACAGGCGCTGTGGCCGCCCACCCTCGTTGTAAATGCGCCGCGAGCGTGCCGAGCCGAGCAACTCGCAGGCGGCCTTGTATGTTCGTTTCGCGATTGCGATGCCGAGCTGGTTGCGCAAGGGCGCGGGCACTTTGTTCGCGACGGCCGCATCCCAGCGGCTGACGAAGACCGACGCAACGGATCCAACATTTGGATTTAGGCCGGCTGCGATGCGCCGCTCGATGCCCCGCAGATAGGCTTCGGCCGCAGCGAGGTAATGCTCGCGGCTGAACAACAGGGTCACATTCACGGGCACGCCGGCAAAGATCGACTCCTCGATGGCCGGTAACCCTTCCACGGTGCCGGGTATCTTGATGAAAAGGTTGGGTCGCTTCGCCCGTGCATGCAACTCCTTTGCCGCTGCGATCGTGCTGGCCGTGTCATGTGCGAGAAGCGGCGAGACCTCGAGCGAGACCCATCCGTCGACACCATTGGTGCGGTCCCAAATCGGGCGGAATAGGCCGGCTGCTTGCGCCAAATCTTCGATTGCCAGTTCGAAGAACAGCGTCTCACCCGACTTTCCCTCCTTGAGCTTGCTGCGGATCGCCGAATCATAAGCAGAACTGTTCTTGATCGCATGATCGAAGATTGTCGGGTTCGATGTGAGGCCCGTCAGCGACAATTCGGCGATGTAGCGCCTCAAGGTGCCACTGGTCAGCAGGTCGCGGGTGATGTTGTCAAGCCAAATGCTCTGTCCAAGCTGATGGAGCTCTTGCGTTGCCTTCATCGCTTCACCTCCGCACAGCTTCGAGTTGAGGGGCCACCGTGAGCAGGCGACCTAGATCACAGTCGAGCAGGTCTCCGATCCGGTCCACCGTCACGTCCGGTGGAGCGATCG